>Ga0307518_10000135_pt1 | contig 52811 bp, 69 predicted proteins | sample 25_EM_MG_FD_203889 | JGI IMG/M metagenome (GOLD analysis project Ga0307518, IMG submission 203889) | Populus trichocarpa ectomycorrhiza microbial communities from riparian zone in the Pacific Northwest, United States - 25_EM | ecosystem: Host-associated > Plants > Roots > Unclassified | place... | reverse complement strand
CGGTGATGTTCCACGCCTTTGAAGGTCCCCCCAAGGATCCTTCGTCTCTTTGGCGTTGGTACGCAAATGGACCACCGCATGTCCGAGCCTTTCTAACCAAATACAACTTCACAGGGACCGTATACGAATACGGAACACCTGAATACCACAATCTTATTCCAGCGGAGACATGGCGTCCAGGATCCCGCGCAGCTATTGTCATTGTTGTGTATCAGGTCGGCACGGTGAACACAGCTTGTTCTTCTATCTTCGCATCAATCTCACTTGATATCCTGCCGCATTATTCCCCAGTCCTGTGGCTTCGCAGTCCCCCTGTACAACTTCGTGACTCATCGTACCCAACTTCTTCGGCTTGCTGCACTCAGGGAGAAAGCTGACAGAGACAACCCCCTGGCACTTTGTGACAATCCTGGTAGCCAGGTGGACCCTCCCCAAAACTCCATCCGTGCTTACTGGCTTCGTAAAAACCTGAAGTCCTTGGATGGTCTTCCTGGACTGCTCACAGCGCCAGACGCCATAGCTTACATCATCCCACAGAACAATTTTGACAAGGACACCCCGAGGGGGCCGATGTTCAAGGATGTTGTTGAGGGTAGCGATAAGAATATGTGCGACGCCATTGTCAAAGACCATGAGAAGGTTCTGGCGCTAGGCTTCTTGCTAGGAGCTATCACTGTCACGGCTTTCACCCAAATCATAGGCAAGATGAACTGCTGGTGACTAGCACGTGGGATTGTCTATGAATTACCTGGTATTGGAAGTGGCAAGTGTTCATTTGTAAAACGCAAGGACATTGGTCAGTTCTATCGCGTCAACGCGTCACTACGATACAATGCATAAGGTGCCGAATAGTTGTTACAAGTAGGGCCGATCGAACGAGCGAAACAATGTGGAAATCCATAGCAAAATGCGATATACGAGAGCAAACGCAGTAATGATATCTGGCGTGAACACGTGAACCCAGAGTAAGTGAAGTCGCCAAACTGGCTCCCGCCAGTAAGTCCATCGAAGAAGGCATTAATGCCGGTTAATGCCCAAAGGTAGCAAAAAGAATGGATGGTAAACGTCCGAAACTTGAGCAATCTCATAATATGCTGTCATCTTCTAGGAAGGGCAGCATCATGATAGGTTACGGAATAGGCGGATCGAGAGAGGAAGTTTCAGTAAAAGTCACCCAGCCGGTGGGCTAGCGCTTGGACAAGTTCTTCATTAATACCAAACTCCTTGGCTAGAGCACCGTACGGCGACTCTGGCATTCCTGGGTCCTGTCTAAAGTGGCAATTTGGGTGCATAAATGTTGCAGCGAGAGCACTTTGGCAGGCTGTCTCGGCAGTCTTCAGCATTTCAACTTGCTGAGTGGTGAATACTATTAGCAAAATCGTTGAGTAAACAATCCAGACTGGGGACTGAGTAGCATACCCTGACACGAGACACAAGCCTGCAAGAAGTCCTTGAGAAGGTTGGAATCGTCTTGGTGTAAGGCGTCACGGAAACGGACAACTAGGACTCCAAAGGCATCTAAGAAACACCATCAACCACAATATGCAGCCGAATGGATAGAATCATACGATAGGCCAGTCCTGTTAAGGCGAAATTCAAAAGGGCTGCTTGCAAGTCGAGCCGTAAAACCACTCACCAAACAACGCATCTCTAATCCCAGTAGACCAGTAAGCTCTGCTTTCCCGGTCGGCAGGGAACTTGGACAAAATGCTGATGAGGGAGTAGAACGGAAGGGAGGGCACTTTGAGGAAGCGAGACTGTAAGAGTTTATTCAGTCAATAAAAATGGCCAGCGTAGGTCATTTGGCACGCCTACGTCAGGGGATTGTATGAGATACATTAAAGCATCGAGTTCAGCATTCGTCGTGAGACCAGTTGTCAGAGCGACCGCAAGATGCTCTGGTCCTAACCCTAAAAGAGATGGTCGCGAGCCGTCAAAGGCACCTTTCCATGACGGGAACAGCTGGGAAATAAAACGTAACCATAGCAACCTTACATACACGGTCCAACTCACTGCACGCATCAGCTCTTCTTGACTGCTCCGCGTGACGGTGACGCCACGCGCCCGTTTTCCCTTTCCAAGGACGGAGTTCTGCACTTCTCGGAGTGCAGCTTTTGCTATGTCTTCGGTGGCGAGCTCCACGTAAGCGTGGCTGAGAGTCTTCCCTCGCGGATCCAAAAGAACATGCACACGGACGATCGGGTGTTTCAACCATGCAGCAATTACGGGAGGCGTGATATCCTGAGAATTAATGAGTTCGACATAAACCCAGAGAGAACTAGATGTCTACCCAGGGGACATTATCAATACGGAGAACGATGTTCTCACTTTTTCTCAAAGGACGGGAGAAACTTGTCAGAGAAAGGTCACATGCATTGTCATACAGCGACATTGTGCTCATCGACGATAGCAAGCGTTGCGGGTGCAGGGCACTAGGGGAATCGGGGAAATCTCCCTTGGAGGAGCATGGGTGGACAAGAGACGGTACGTCGAAGAGCGTAGGAAAATAATTGGACTGGGGGCTGACTGATGGCTTGACAGTTTCATAGTCGGAAACATTATGAAACGCGAAATTGACCACCGACGCTTTGCAAACTGCACACTCCATGTCCTTCTCACCAACAATGTTAAGGGCACTAGTGAAACATGCATTGCAATGTGCATGTTTACATGGGTCGATGATTACCAGACGACTACTTGAACGGCCACAGACGAGGCAAGACGAAGCGAAGGATTTGACGACCATGTTTGCATGCATATCAGGGAACGGTGGAGATAAGGGTTGTGGGAAGGTCTCGACGATTGTCGACAACGCAGAACCGTTGAAGGGATCCTGCAAGACTAAAGACTGTGCGGCAGCAGAAAACGATTGCGGGTACGGTTCAAATGCATTTTCATCGATGTCAAAAAGTTCTGTCGACATCTAAAGGGATTCACGGGCATCGAGTCAGAAGATATACTGTGCCGAGAGGGGTGAATGTTGATCACAAACCTGACCAAAAGAAGGACGGCGGCGAGTATGGGCGGGATCAGTGAAGCTTCCCTTGATTTTTAATTGGCTGGAATTTGTTGCCTTTGGAGGCGGTGTGTTTAGTATCCCAAGGGTCCGCCTGATGGGAGTCCTGTGGACTTGTGGAGATGCTGGCGCACATCGTGAGGAGATATTCGATTGGGTGCGTGAGCGCCGATGACTCGTAAGGAATGGAGCAGGCAGGAGGACTATGCAGAAGACTATCAAAGGAAGCTCAATATAGTGTGTTTGGTGGCGATGTCTTACCTTCCTCATTTACGAGAATAGCTGAATTCGCATCAGAAGGAAATGGATCACTAGCTGTAGACGCATATACATAGCCAGGAGTCAGCATGATTCGAGGCGGTAGATTAATATTGGATTTGACAAAAATATTTATGGTTTGACCAAGGGTGAGCGTGCTGTGAATTTGGAATAAAACAATTTAAACACCTTCATCATTGCCGAAGCGAGAGTCGGCACACAGAGCAACTTTAATGCCATTTTCATTCGCCCGTAGACGCCAGTTTGCAGCAGCATCTGCCAGGCTCTTGTTGACCGACTGAAGTGGGGGATCGCATTCAGGTGATTGCATTACAGGAAGCCGCTTGAAGCTGGTGACTGATCCTGGCGTTGTGAAAGTTGAACTAGAGGACGTAGTGAGCGACCGTAGGCTAAGTGGGGTGTATGGGGTGGAATAGGTGCTTGCTGGGCTGATAGGTGATTGAGACGTTGCTTTCGCTTGACGGATTACACGCGGGGGGGTAGCTGGAAGAACATTGTCGCACTGTGTCCTACTAAAACGAACTACCGCAGGAGAGGTAGGTGCTGATGCAGGAATCAAAGGGACCGAATGAGAGTGCTTATGCATCATGAGAGGGTAAATGCAGTTGTCTATGGATGAATCAACAAACGAAGGACAGAGTAATACCCCCCTTGCATAAAAGACTTACCTCGGGAGATCTGAATGTCAAACAGTTTTGAAGATTGCGATGTGTGGTGAGAAGAGACTTGAAGCACCAGAGCTTGTGGTGGCTCAGAACAAGGTATCGAGCTGCTGGATAAAGGACTGATCAGGATGGTTACGAGACTTTACTTATCTCTTCTGACTTTTTGTGGACCAAAAAGGACAGTGGCGACTCTCGAGGCGATGGATGCGACGAGGCAAAAGCTATCTACCTCGACGGCCAACGTGAAATGCAACAAGCTCCCAGTCGTGGGAACTTGCTTAAAGAGCGCGTCGTCGCGTAATAGTCACGTGACTCAAACACAACCATCGGAGTCAGACTGTCGGCCAAGGCAACCACTGCATACTTGGCAATATTCGACATTGTACTTTGCATCATTATCTATACAGGCCCGAAGTTCAGATTTGTATTCGTTGGGAATTAGCAATGACTGAGCTTGTTGAGCTATGATATGTTCAGGCGTAACCCCTACTGCGATGCTATGGTGACCAGGAATCGCCGTCCAGGCGCCAATCATTGAACCATGCCAGAAAGAAAGACAAGGGCCAAAATTCTGCGTGTGGGGGGCCTAACAAGGAGAGAGTCGCAGAAGGGGAGCTGCAAATGGGGGCTAAATACAGTGCTCTCAGTGGGCGTATCAGAGGCCCATTTAAATCCGGGGTCTGGTATCAAGCGTGGAATTTTCTATTTGAACTTCCTGTATGACATAGCCTACTAATCCAAAGAGGTACGTCTGCGGACATCGTGGCGGAGCATTGCGGGAATTATCAATGATAATATCAAATGTCAAAGATATGATAACCCAGCAAGTCAACACCCATGAATGACCAAAGTTAGTATGTACGTACTTTGCTTACTCATGGAGGTGGCAGGCAACTCGCATTTTCAGCACCTCAGCAATGCAGTCCATGTGCGCTTTATTTCCACTGCCAAGTCAGGAGTGATGATGAGAAATGACTTGGCAGGTCAACGCACCGTATATTTAACGTTATGTACAGCAAAAGCGGTACACTAGTAGTCACTAAGCGGCGCCTGTGATAATGCGCATTCGAAACAAAGGATCGTATAGCGAAGTATCGTGCATAGTGAGCTGCTGTTATTGGAGAAGTAGGGGAGCAGGGCACACCTAGATGTCTGCAAGCTATTCAACCTAAGTCAATGGCGAGTCAAATCCGAGATGTTCGGGAATTATTCCTTGGCTTATCAGACAAAATCTCCCCGTTGACAGCAATGAAAGGTTCATTCTCCAATGGGAATAAAATTCATTGGCATCAGCCGCCAAACTTCCAGATTGGAGCATTGTCGTCCAATAATCCCGTTATTTTGACACGAGTTCGCTCATTATACATCCATGGTGACATGGAATTCCATAAACGTTTCAGGTTCACGATGTATGTGGGTCGGACGAATGGAGTTTATCCTATTTGAAGAAACCTAGAACTTGGGAGCAATGTCAGCTTAAGAGCCAGCCTATTGCCAAACGTCGTTGCTTTCAATATCAACCCCCCGCCGGCAGGAACAAAATAACAGATAAAAGGAGGCCGTTTACCAATAATATCGATGGCTTAGTATGTGGTGTGACACTTTGTTCGAGAATTAACTGCGCTGATAACATTCGTGGCGGGTGTCAGCTGTTGCTTTGGTGTGGTCAACGTCACAAACTGACTTTTAATACACTCCACTGGAATCGGATAGTCCTCGCTGCTGGGCCGTCAGACTCCCATACTGGCAAAGGTAATCGTGAGTCTCCCCAGGAGGAGAAACAACTTGTTCAGTCACCGAGGCGACCCTTTTCAGTTTACCTCGGTAACCTACTATTAGATCTGACAGTCTTGTATTGGTTGCGTATCAAAGAGTTGGAGATGCGAAAAGGGAAATGATTGTTTGACGACAGCCTTGAAGACAAACTTGGAAAATCTACTGGAAAGACCAAATGGGTCAAATATTGGTTTATCCGATCGGGGAAACCCGGGCCAGAGGTGCTAGCATGGGGCCATGACATTTTTCTGTCAGCCAAGCTTGTGACCGGCTTGTGTTTTACGATTAGCTCAGGGATATAACGCTTGGCAAACACCATCGTGCCCGCTGATTGGTTAACGCACCCTATCTTACTTTCCAAAACAACACTTCCAATGATTAAGCGGCGGTAATTATCAAGAGCGCGATGGCGGCACAAAGTAAAGCGACCGGCTGGCCCTTCATTGTGAGCTATTAGGTCTCGTAAGGGCTTCCGCATTCGGAAAGCTAAGACGATACCGACACCTCGCCGAGGATTGGAAAGTTCCGTGGAGGGGGGAATCGATGCATGGTAGTTTCCAAATGCACAGCCGCTTAATTCCATCGATCCTTAAAGGCTCCCAATTTTTGGCGTTATTTCTTCGACCCCCCACTTCTGGAGTGGCATGCTTAGCTCTGCTGAAACTTTCCAGTAGACCACATTAGTATCGTCACCGAGAATAGTGCTAACAATGGCTTTCCTTGCGGAAGAGCATCTAGTGCTTCCACCTCCAGTTGTGGAGCGACGGCGCTCACAGTCACCATTGCGCCTAGGACGTCCGAAGAGCCCTGACGCCGATGATGCTACGATTGTAACAGTCAAAGGTTTCTTCTTTGAAGAAATCGATGAGCATCGGGCGGTCGGGCCCTTGGCTGCGTACTGCTTCATGACCGGATTTCTGTGAGTCAGATCACATCTCCCACATTCTGGCACTCACATTTTGCCTAGAAATGCAGTTTGTTTCTCCGCAATATTTGCTTGGTGTGCCTCGCAGACGGGGAACACTATTCAGGTAATAAAGTCACCGATGAACTATCCGGGACAATTTTACTCACCAACTTGACTTGTTGATAGCTCTCTGTTGCACTGGGGCGGCTTCTAGATGATGAACCAGACCGTGTCTACCGAATCGTTGACCGTCTGGCTCTTACATCTCTCCTTAGTTTTCTTCTAGGCGGTTTCATTGGACGGCTTGGCGATAGAGTTGGGTATTCTACCCGTATCTGGATGGCGTGCGGCACCTTTATCCAGGCACTCCTCACTATGGCAGCGACCATTGCGATCTGGAAGAGCAAAGTTCCTTCCTACGCACCATTTGGTAATGGCCCCTTGTGGACGACACCGTTAGCATTTTTAGGCTACGGGTTTATGAGTGCAAGTATGGGTCTGCAGGGTGTCATGGCCAAGCGCTTGAACACGCAATTCTCCACGTCAGGTCGGTCGTCATCTTTTTTGTTTATTTGGTGACTGAAGTGAAGTGGACTAGTTGTACTCACTTCCATATGGGTTGAGTTAATCTCCGAACCCAAGTTATTCCACCTTCGTCGTTGGGTAGCAGAGCGCGATCTCAAGCTCGTGACCATCAGTTTCATGCTCTTGGGAGGTTTTGCGGGGCGTTGTATGATTGATGAAGTTGGTTCAGTGGTTACTTTGGCGATGGCAACGGGCTTGCGCCTCCTCATTAGTGGTTGGTGGCTCCTGGTCCCGAAGAAGGTCGAGAGTAAATTTGATGGAGATGAGGACGAGGAATTCGGCAAGTGATGCTTTCTAGCCTGAACGATCTGAGGGAGAATTTGCAGGCGACGCACAATGTTTCTTGATCTGGACTCATTATCTCGAAGGTCTATAGAATTTGCATGAATTTGTTACTGGTAGCAATTGAATATGTGCACTGTATCGACAGCATACCTTTTTTTCCCCTGGTATACCTATGCATTCTACACTGTTTCACGTGTCTCCCTTTTCTTTTTAGACATCTCGCTGATTGTGATCAATGGCATCGGTTATTGAATATGTACTGTTGACATTATATTAAGGACATGAGAACAAACTTGGTTGGATGAATCTGTTTCATAAATACGGTTAGCAAAGTAGCTGCAGCAGTTGGATTAAGATTTCGAATTTGACGTACAGATTCCGAGGGTCGCTTCATGTTGATAATGGAATGACATCGGAACTTAAGGCGAAGAAAGGATTCACCAAATGCTTGATGCAGAGCTAGTAGTCGATTACCCATGTGCGTGCACCTAGTCGTATCGCTTCTTTTGCCCGGGCGATGGACATGATAAAGAAATAATTATTTCTATAGTCCCGGAAATGTAAGTAATCTTGACATGCAGAAACCATCAGACCCACTATGGCGGACAGAAATCCAGCTGATCCACTGATCCACTTTTCTGGGGCATCACAAAGATCACTGAAAACGTGCCATGTTGACAGATTCTAAGTTTTGTACATCCGATGGGTCTATTATTCCAGTACCAACAAAATTTACCTGTTGCAGGCCACCTACGTCTTGATAGTGGGAACAGGGAGCAAATAATAGGGTGGCCAAAACTGTGTAACCGGTTGGAATAGTGGTCAACTGCCGTCCACACCCTACGACGAATAAGGGCGAGTAACAGACCTATCCGAGTGTCATGAAAACCCGAAACAGTTTTTTTTCTGGACACTCCGTGGTTCGAAAGCCGTTGGCGTTGGCTGTTAACGCATTATCTCGATCATGTCTGCCAAGGAGGGTGGGTATTTGACAAAGGACTACATGGGTCATAAAATCTTGACATAGAGGAGTGACAGTGGCGAAAGAGAAAAATGCTGAGAGACCAGCACTTCTAGGCACCTACCATATATTCATAGCTTCCCCAAGGACCACTGGCTCGTTTAGTGTTCAAGGTAAGGTCATGTATACAGCAAGAGTAACCAGAAACTCGCACCAAGATCTATGCTGTCAATGAGAGGACACTCCCGATGAAACAATGCAACACGGTGTAAGTCGAAATTTCGGGTCAAAGCCCTGTAAGAGGTGATCCCTTTCGTGATTCGATTTCCAACAGGGATGACAGAGGTATGTAGAACCGTAGGAACACTTGATACGAAAGGCGCTCGGACATGATGCATGACTACTTACCTGTCACTACCGATTAGGCCATGGGTTGAGGCGATTAATCGACGTCACCACTGACAACGTTCGCCATTGCAATCCAGGTGACAATACCCCCGCTCTGTCGGAAGGACGAATTCGTGTTTGTTGGATTGCATCCCCTCCACACTTCAAATGTGAAAATGGGATATACAACAAGATTGAACAACCAGTGCCACCGTTGTGCCTCAGATGGCCCTACGTGACACTATGACATAATCCAAAGTTCGACGGTGAACGCATGAATAGTTCGAAACCCTTGGATGTTGTCGTTGGAGAGTTGCAAGGATGTAATGCGCTCAGTATTCGATGCAGCAGTCCAGCCCACAAGGTGTGTTCGTGGGCCAGGGTCAGAGTCCAATACGGTATGGCAACTCTGTCCTCGGGAGCGCATCTCTTAGTCCTCGCTGACTCGATCCTATCACTGACCTCCCCAGGAGCTTCACGTGTACATCATTACCGGAACTTATCCGAGAAGGATTTTGTACTCTCGACCTTCTACGGAGAAAGCTTTGTCACAGATGGTTAGCATAGTCTTGGTATTCGAATCAAACTTCAGGCACCGTTATACAAACACGAACTTCAGGTGTAAGTCTCTCATTGGATCGTAGTTGCATTAAGATTTATGTGAACTCTCTTCGACAGCTTTTACACTAACAGTTATCTGTGCACCACAAATATGGGCCCCGCCGTGACCCCTGAATTCCCTTTCCAAATATTGCTTCTGTATTCCCAGTTATGTTGGCACTATATTTTGGGGATTGGCAGGTGTTTCATGTGCCGCAGTCTTGACTAACACGCGATCCAAATAGGTCCTTCTGCTTAAGGATCGCGAGACTAGGCTTCCAACTTGCCGTGGAGAAAATGTTGCATGCAGCAGAGTCAGCCGTAAAGTTGCTGTACTTCCACATTACACAACATGGTAGGTGCCCTTTTTTATATATATACAAGCAATAGACTTCAGATGCTGTTTTCGACTGCAACGTGAAGGACCTGGTGGCGTTGACGCTGGTTCCATCACCGGCCCGAAATCACGGTGAGTTCTCGGCACTTGGCAGTTTTACATCACTCAATGCCCATCGAGCTGGGACGCAATGGCCATACTGGTCCTATTCCTGTTCTGCGCATATTGTTGGTCCGCCAAGGGTGGAGGTGCGTAGCATCGGAGAACAGGTGTGGCCCTGAATACACTGTGTTTACGCAATCACTCCCCTCAATGAATTGTGATGCGTCATCGGAACAATGCGGTTCAAAGAATCATCGATGCATCTATCATTCACTATGCGGAACTTCTAGGTCGAAGTGGCGCGCTGCTTATTTGCAAATAGAGCAATACATAACTATCTGGTATGACCCACTAGTCCATGGATGTCTAACAGATCTCGGAGCACTCTGTTTTCAAAATCAATCACTGCTACCACTGGTTTTCTTCGTTATCTTCGCACTGTCAAATGACTTCCTTAGTTCTGCAACTTGTAATTTACATCTAGCCACATCTAAGAACGAAGAGCTAAGACTTCCGCTGTCGGGCCCCTGTCAGAAATCGCTGCTACCCGTCCATGTGTGTACGAACTACCCGACGCCAATTGGTAGTTTGGCAGACTGTCTGCTGCGCATCCAATGTCCATCGTCTCCCTCCTGTAAAGCATCGGGAGTTAGGTAAATGGGTTCGACTTGAGCATTAATAATAACATGTGTATTTTCTTATCCATTAGACCGGGGGAGACAGTAGTCAACACCTCAGGGTACATGTGTCGACTAGTCAGGTTGACTGCGTGAATTGATCAAATTTACGGGTCCCTGCACAGCCCAAGGGGGCGTTGCACACCAACGGCGGCCACCTTTCACCAGAAAAAATGCGTTGCAAGTGCGCAGTCAGATAGTAGATTGCTATTACTACTTTGGCATTGGCAGCTAAGAGAGAAATAGAATATCTTATGCCATGAACCACTCACCTGCGATCTGGGGGTGTTGTACAAACCATAACATTCACATTCCCGTGGTGTTTTAAATGTACAGGGTGAACTGCATGCCACCTTGTAGCATGCCCTTCTGGGACTGAAAAAAGTTGCGGTCCTTTCGGGCAATACTAGTAGATCAGATCATAGGTCGTAGTAAATGAGGAAGCTCAGATGAACGAGTCAAAAATTAAAGCAGATCAGACCATAGCGAAGAAACTTGAACGGTGAACGGTCAGAGGGTGGTGACAGGAAGTCAAATGCTGAGAATAGATAATCGATGGTTGCGTACAGTCTCCCCATGCCAGTATGAGGTTCCCTTCTTGCAAATGAGTTCGGGGAGCTGTCAGCGGCGACGAGTTAAGAGTAGAATTCATGTGAGGCGATGATATCCTAGTATCAATGAATCTGTGCAACAGTCGTACAGCAAACCAAGCTATAGCTGCAGAGCTACAGGACCATGACATCACGCAGTCAGCTACGGCAGTGGAGGCGCACAGTAGCTGTCATCGTGTCGCAGGTCTTAGACTAGCGTGTATGCAATGCGACAGTCCCCTTCGCCGATTATGCCGAAACACAACAAACTGTCGGAGATCAGTGGTGAATATTTGGAAACTACCTTGTTGCTTCTCGCCAAATTTGCGGGAAACACGATTCAGAAGCAGATATCGGGGGGGGGGGGGGTGTTCGGGTTATTTGGAAGTAAAGATTGACCCAGGCTTCGAACCGATGACGATGGAAACGGGTCCGCATTTTTCACCCGTTTTCTTCGGTCCAGAACACCACTAGGCAAGGTAGGGGTGAGGCGTTAAGGCCCACTAACCCCCGCCTCTAACCCATTGGCTGCTTACAGCAAGCCACGTCTGACCCAATTTGGCTCCGACGGTAAAAGCCATAGTGTATGCATGCTCCTATTTCTGCGCTGTACAACGAGACGCACACAGCTTGCGATTACGCAAGTGGTTCGCAGGCCAAGACGCAGATACTGTGCCCCATCAAGTTGACAGGCGGTGTCCCACGACGTTCCTCAGCGCATTTTTTGCTGGTAATCTCCCGCACTGACAGGCTTCGTATCATTACGGATCTCTGGAGTTGGTGAAGGCGGTAAGGCTTTACGCCAAATCACTGTCAGATTGCATCATCCAAATCGGGATTAAGATGTAGGCTTGCCAGACATCTTCGCGAGCATCAAGTAGGTACATACAGCCGGCTATGTGGGTCAATGACAAATCACCGTTGATAGTACTAAGTGAGCCCACCAAATCATGCGCGCCTTGCTGTTTTTCCTCACCCTTGCCACCTTCCGGAATTGATCTGTTCCGAATAACTCGACACCGGTCGACATCATCTTGTGTTTCTGGCGGGCATTCTTGCGAAGTTTCCCCGGATCTGTTTCGACATACCTGGTTACAAACAGAAGAGCGGACTGTCTAATCATCTTGTTAATCGATCCGAAACACGGAGCCGTCGGCTTGACATGGATGGATAAAATAAGCATACATTTCGTTCATGTGCGGATGGTGAGGAAGTAAAACACGATGGAATGCCTGCAACGGTCAGAGTAGATTGATAGCGTTCAGAAAAGAAAACGCGAAACCGCGGCGCAGGATGATGTAAGGACCGATAGTACAAAACAGGTAACTGGGGTAGGGATCAGTGGGGATATCATGAAGGCACTCATGATAATGATGAACCTTGCCAATACGCCACTGCCGAGGTTTGATATTAGAAAGTTAATGCACCACAATGATGCCCATTGAGGGACCCTGTCATCTTTAGTTTGGGCCGTTTGATACTACACCACACTGGCATAGACACCGCTGGTGGAAAACGGTGGTGGTATCGTTTCCATGAGATGAACCACTGCTCTGAAACAAGGTCTGCCAATGTTTGATACATCCAGAATGGTTGGATGCTGTGGCAATAACAGCAAGGGGATGGTACACCATATGGAAGGTGGAACCCACCCTAAGGACACGCGATGGTAGCGGATATTGCTCATAGAGGGGGAGTGGTGAGACGACGGCTCGGTGATATGCCTGGACTAGCCAGGCTTGAGAACAGGGCATCAATGGACGAGAGAAGCGATGCTGGGACCCTCAACAGTGGAGATACTGGGCATGGTCCCGAATGGCCACTTGGCGGGAGACGACCCGGGAGCGGCGGTAGAATGACATAATCAAGCTCAGGGTCGGATTCAAGATCACCGACGAGGATGGAGAGACTAGGTTATCGGAAGACAGCATGTCGAGCGATACAAATACTCTCCGCCCAGGCATCAAACTCGTCCCATCATGACTGCCTGGCACGCCCTCCCCGCTGAACTCCTCATCAGCATCGTCGGTCTCCTCCCCTCCGGCGCAGTCAGAGCACTCGCCTCCACTTCACGAGCATCACACGTACTCTGTCTCCCTGCCCTCTTTGCAGATGTCGTCCTCCCATCAGCAGAATCGCTTCGTGCATTCGCTGCTCACGTTCCACGTCATTATGGCCCATTCATCCTCACTCTGTCTGTCTGCTGCAGCATCTCGTGTGTAGACACCTTCAATTGCACAGATGCTCTCGTCAGCATCCTGTCCTCAACGACACACCTCCAGTCTCTCTCCCTCTCCCTCGCGTCTTCTGTCGACCCACACAAACTCATTCCCACATTCGCTGACTTGGCGAGCGTTCACACCCTTGATATCAGCAACTGTGGGTCGGAAAATCTCACCCCCATGTAAGTCTCCCAATTCGGAGACTCAGCTTCCCCTGCTCACTGATATTACGCTATCAGCTCCGAGCGTCTAGTCGTATCCCTTGCTGCATCCCTTCCCTCTCTATCCCACCTCAGACTCTCACGCATCTCCCGCTCTGCAATACACGTAGACCCATGTGATGTGCCCTACAACGTCCCCATCGTCATGAACGATTTTGACGTCCCTCCACACCCCCGCCTCGGTGCGGATCTTTCCTTGCCCTTCCTTCTCACCCTCCAGTCCCTCCGAGTCCTCGAGATACGCGACACCTGGCTTGGATGTGACTCAAAACTGGATCTAAACCTCGATCCAGATGCCCCACGCCCCCGCCTCCAAAAACTCCTCCTCACAGGAAACATGTACACTGACGACCCCACACTCGATAGCGGCGCATACACCGCATGGATGCGCATCTGTGGTCCCTCGCTGCAATCATTCGTTCTTGGCACAGCCCTTGCACCAGCAGAACAAGACGTACTGCCATCACCTTCGTCAGCCAGATCCGTACGCGATCTCACGTGGGATGTAGTACATGTGGAGGACCTACCCCGCATATGTCACCTTCACATCGATTCATCGCTTGTGCCTGCGGATACCTTTGATTCCACGATGGACGTTCTGAGTCCTTGTCAGATCAGCAGCGTCACGATCTCATACGGTGGCAGTGATTCCTCCGAACAAGAGGATGACCTTGACGAGTTTGCGCACCAGTGTGCATTGGACGATCTCGAGGAATGGAGAGATGCTGTAGAAGGGTTTCTACGATCGGCTGTAAGTGCCAATTGGTCCTCATTGAGGCACATCGGGGTTGCATTTGGGAAGGACGTCAAAGCAAAATGGGACTTGTGAGGGTTAAAACTATGGGGCAACATTTGATGAAGATGGCCCTTTCCTCCAGTTGATCTTTTTTATCATGACGAATTTATACAAATACTATGCGGAATGTACATTACCAGGTGACAAGAATATGGACCCATTGGCTGCCGCGTTCAATTTCATGACCTCCCATCCACATTCCCTAGTAAAGAAACAGGCTCACGACGATACACTGAGATTTACCTACGGAATGCCTCATTTGGGTTCCGAGTTGGTTTGCATGAAACCCGAAACACCGTGTCAAATGGATATTCCAGGTCCCCCGAATCCTTGCAGCTGTACATCATGCTGGCCCATCTGTAGCTCTGGGGGAACGGATCACCGATGTACGTCGTGCTGTGAATAGGCCGGGGGCTGGACCGTTCAGGTTCAATTTAAGCTATCAAGGAAGTCTGAACCTGCGTGCAAGTGGCCGGACAGATGTTCCCCTCCTCCCGTATATGGACGCCAACGATCGTAAGACGGGTATTGCACCGTTAACGGCGGCTCGAGTCCGCGTTCGTCAACCTTAATGTGTAGTCTCTGTAACGCCGCAGGACATCGTCGTCCTCGACGCCTTGTCGCGAAATCAGCCGTGCATCGTTGATCGACCCAGTTCAATGTACTGCATGATTCGAGCAATAAATGGAGTGAACTTTGAACCTCAGGCGAGCAGAGCGACCGCTGTTTGACGCTAGTGCTTCTCATTTCCCCACAGCAGATATTCGTGTGGTTCTGTCCGACGGTAACGTGGGATGTCAGTCCTGACGCGGACGCCAGTCTTGCAGGGTACGCATACCCCGACTTCTGCTGACTCCGTGATCACCGTCACCCTCGTCGCAGTGATCGGACCGACCACTTACCTACCTTGTTTCTGTGGCTGATGGCGGCCGCCCCACAGCAAGGAGTTTACTTCCATCGGAAGCCAGCGCTACTTTGCCGTGGTTCTCGGAGATGGTGTCTCGACTGGTCTGTCCGATGTACCCAGCCAACCGGCTTCAAATTGGAAGCTTTGTGCTAAGACCTTCGCAAAGTTCGGACCAAAACCGCGTTCTACGTATGTGTCTCAGTGGGAACTTGAATGGCGAAGATTTCGACGTACCGGATCCTCAAGGGGGGGGGGGAACACATCGATGCAGCCTAAGCTAGCAGCGCTCAGAAAGCTTGGATGGTCGGCTATCCCGAGGATCAGGTGTTATGCACATACCAGTGCAGACCCCGCTACTGACTGAAGCAAAATCGCCGACTGGTTGTGGGGGCTTGTCCAGCGATCGAGTATTATACACTCAAGGATACCATAAGATAGACTCCGCAGACTCTTGGGTAAGGACGGTATGGCGAACGGAACCATTGAACAAACCGCAACATTTCATAGAAGGACTTAGACTGCATTCGTCTTTCGTACATGAGAGGATGTAATGCATGGATATTAGGCATGAAAAAAATGATACATCGGGCTGGCATGGCACACGATAAAACCACCTATATGGCATGCTTTCATGCTTTGGCAGCAGCCTTTGCATCCTCAGCAGCGGCAACTGCAGGGTTGACCTTCTTGCCATCCTTCCAGCGAACACGGGGCGGGGGTGCACGGTTGCGACGGCCCTCGCGTGACCTAACACGGACGACTGCATTTCACGCGGATGATAAATGGGACAGAAGTATGTATTGCTGGCCTTGCTTACCATGTGAATGGATTGCGCAAGACACGCAATACGCGATTTTGATGTAGAGCTTAGGGATGACATATTCTGCATGTCAAACACAAGCGGGCGTATATGAGGGATACCAAACCACAAGAGGACAGCAGCACGGACCAGGGTAGACACTAGCATCGCTGATGTCACGGACAGCTGCACTCTCGACCATGTTTCTTACGGTGAAACGCTTGATGGCCTTATCTTTGGCGACGCAGCGCGAGCAGTTGGAGCAACGGAGGTAACCGACATGGCCGCGTCCGTGCTTGTTGCGACCGCCATTTCTTCTTTTCTTCGTCTGTCGGAAATAATGAATTTAGCCAAATCGTCATCACAAATCAAGCACGCGTAATGAGTGGGTGTCCTGGCTGGACATCTCATAGACTGCTCAATTAGCCAGCACTTTTTGATGCTAATACTCAGCCTACATCCCAAGGTGCGGCGACTGATCCATCCATTCCCGACACCCAAATACTCAAGTACCTTTCGCAGTGGGGAACCATGCACCTAGTAAGGTATGGCAACGCGAACTCACCATGTTGGATTAGTCCCTGGAAGTCTTGAGGTGGTCGGGCGTCGCTAGTCGTCAACAATACCTGCACTCGGGATATTCCTTGACAGTTTCCCACAGTCGTCAGTTGGCCTGCCCTTGAGTTGGCTACTGATCACCTGACCTCTGCACGAGCCAATCATGTTCTCAGACTTGAGAGGTTCGGCTTCAGGAGAGGTTTTTGAGAAACGGAAATTTAGCAAGGTAACTATAAAGCAGCAAAAAAAGAGAGCGAGAAACGATGAGGTGGCGACGTATTCAAATGGATGAAGGGCATCAAGCGATTATGAGATTACTAGAACAGAACTAACGGGGGGGAGCACAAGAATACAATACTTGGGTAGCGGAAAGCACCACGAAGAACTTAGGTTGCCCAGGGAGGAAGGAAAAACATAATCAAACGACTATGAAGCATGCGCAATAAAATATGAATACCGCGAGTCGGTAAGAATACATTATCTTGTATACGCACATCCAATGGTCCAAGACTATGACTTCCTTATTGCCGATGCGCCCTTTCTCATCTGCTTGCTGATCTTGGCCTATCCAAAACGATGCGGTGAGTTCAAAATCCTGATAGTCGAGGTTGATAACAGAATGAAAAGCCCACTTGCCTTGGCTTTTGTCCCGGCCTTCCGGCCTGTTCTTCTGCTTTTCGGGGCCCCCTCTCTTTCGCTCGCATGACCACTATCTTCGCTCAATTCAGACGTTGAGCTCTTCGGTGACGTATGTCTCTCAGACGCTTTTGACTGCACTTCGGACTCGGAGTGGTCTTCTGGCTCCGACGGAGATTCTTCCGTCTCAGACTGATCACTATGCCAACGCGCTGACTTCTTCGCACGCCTGTGGCCAGTGCTGTCAGATACCATAGTCATCTACCAAGGGAAGAGCTTACTTCGGTGCACCGTTCACTCGCAAACGGGATGCCTTGCGTTTAGCACCTTGTGGCGATCTCTTCTCCCTCGTTTCTCGTGCCTCTCGCCGCTTTTCCTACGACCAATCCGGTGATTACCTTAGCACACCGCACGTAAATGGTAGGACGGCATACCTTGGAAACAGCCGCAGCCGCAGACTTTTGTGACTTTCCAGCCTCGGTAAGCCACTCGACTGTCTCTCGAGGGAGATACACAGTCTTTAGGATCTGATCACCCGATAATCAGAAAAAGAAGAGCGTCGTAAAACGGGGCGAGGCTGACCTTCGCTGCTGCTTCGGGGTTTGGAAGGGAGCGGAAGATGTCTGACGGGAGCTTCACCTTGCCGGGGTAGCTCTGGAGGGTCCATGAACGATTGTGTGCCCGCGCTTTGATTAATTCCTGTGCAAGTTCGCTCATCGCGTACAGGTTCTACGATCGGATCGGAATGTTTAGGGATAAAAGTACCAAAATCTGAGGAAACATACCTCGCTGTATGTGTGTGATTCGGCGTCTCGCACAGTTTTCGCTTTCATGGCAAGGTGATAAAGGAGGGAGATATTCTCGGAAAATGCGACTTGATCAAGGTAAAATTCTACATATCTGCAAAGAGAGATCAGGCAAGGATACAGCATGTCATTGGGTGCTCCTACTTGGCCATATCTTGCAAATTTTCATGGTCAGTCGAGAAATCAGGGTGGTGTGCCAATAGGTGAAGGAGACGTATAAAGATGACTTCCAGATACTCTACCCTTGCAGCTGTGGGGGGTAAGTCATGAATATTCTTTAGTGAAACACAGGTAGCCCTACCTGGTGAAATCGTTCGGTTTAGGAATGAAATATACGCTGCTGCTCGACTCCGAACATCGGCTTCTGGATCGTGAACCGTGAGGAACGGGATAGTATTGAAGCGGGGTGGTAATTTGCGCGGGGATAATAGTGAAATAAGTTTCGTGAGGAAAATCATCCGGACATGATAACACGGATCCTTAAAAGCAGTGCATCAGCGACTCACCAAATTGGACAATGTGCTGGTACTTACTTGGACGATAATCGCCAGCCAGAGGAAGTTGGTATTGATTACAGGGGCATATGCCTCAACCGTGGACAGATGTAAGAGCGATATGGCAGCCTGTAGTCGAATGCGTGATTTAACGGAAGAACTGCAACACCAGTCAGCACGGTTTCATGAGTCAGCAGAATAAAAAAATAAAACCTGTCAGGGGCATCTGCACTGAATGCACCAAAATGCTCGAGCAACGTCGTGAACATCTTCAGTGCCGGTGTAGCGATATCAGTCTCATTCACACTGAGCGCATGTGAGAGACAGCGATTTCGACAGACTTTCAAAGCAAGGATCCTTGCTCGGAGGAAGAGTGGCATGTCATCATCCTCCACCCAATCGTCATCGATATCCATGTCTTCCTGTGAAAGTTTCAGAACCCGTCAGCCCAAAGAAAAGTGTCAAGAGGGCAGACGCTTACAGGATCCTTACTCGGTGCCATTAGCAGTTTTTTGACCAGAAATGCCATGATGGTGTCACTCTTATGCTCAAATACGTTTACCCGGAAGCGGGCTACTTGGGCAAGAACGGCCGTATGAGCCACCAGTAGGTCTGGCTCTGCATCCGGTAGTTTCTCAGATATGGACTGGGAAGGGTTGAGCATTTAAATGCAGCCAAGGGTGATTAGACTACCTCAATTACTTCTATGCATTGCTCCTCGCACCCCTTCAGGGACACCAATAGCCTGGATGCAAATTTTGCCACTCCTGCGTTCTCGCCTAACGCATACCTTGTCACACGGTCCATGGTCCGTCTACATTGCATAGTGATATTGTCAATGTGTAGTCATAAAATGCTTTGCGATAAACACGCACTTGTCAAACGCAGCGAGGGATTCGTCTGTTCGTACCACTGCTGCCAGCGCTTGCATACCAACTTCAACGAGCACCGGGTTCTTTTCGTCAGCGATTGCCTTGGTGAGCTCACTCACGTGGGCCTTGTACAAAGCCGGACAGTGCTTGGAAATGTAGGTTAGGAGCTGATGCACATGTTTCGTCATTAGGGAAGTATTTGCAGAGGAAGACGGCTTTTGAAGACGCTTGAGGAGCGACGAGATGGATGATTGGTTAATTATACGGAGGGTGCAACGACGGAGGAATATGGACATTGTAGACAGTAATGAATTGTGAGATTGTTCAACCCGCCGCAGAAACTCGTTCTGGAAGGAAAATCATTAACAGGATAACCTAGCGAAAGCAAAAAGACCACACAGATGCTTTCACTAGACTTTTGAGATCCGACTGAAGGTCTAAACAGACCTTGAGAAGCTTGTATAGCCGATTCTCATTGGCATCAGCAAAGGCCCACAGGTCCTCCGCAGCTTTGTGGGGATCCGGAAACTGACCTAGTATAATGTTAGCCGCGTGTCTGACGAAATATCAAGGTCATACGAGACAGATGGCGGATGACGTTGCTTAGTCTTTGCTTCACTACTTCTTCGTTATCATCAATTACTCCGCCCTGAGGACAGTTCGTATTAGTCGCCTTCAAACCAAAGTTGTGTCGCTCCACTTACATTGTTCTGTATGCAAGCCAGCAAGAAGTGTTCATACGGAGTGGGGCGGCTAACAGTAGGTGTTCAGTGCACATGAAGTCATGCTCAATGAATCCATCTCCCCACCTAGATTTGATGCCAGACATACCCAGCACTGAGATGATTGCAGTGTCGTCCAGGTATCGCAAGGTATTCAGCAATTTCTCTGACCATACAACATCGTCAACTTCAGCGTTTTTGGACGTCGATGTGGACGCGGCGTTCAATAACGAGGGCAGTGGAAGAACGTAGTCCGCAATAACTTGTTCAACAGCGATTCTGAAAATAACACAATGTTCGACGACCTGAAAAGTATCGGCTTCACCACGTACTTCGTATCAGGAGTCATGCTGGCAATATGAAGGATCTCGTTAGGAATCCAGGAGAAATGTTCAATTGCGGAGGGATCACCATTCTCACTGAAGACAGTCTAAGCAGTGACGGTACCAACACGAAGAGGGCTCACATTTCAGGATAGGCGAGGCTATACAATTTTCCAACTGCATTCAGTGCCTCGACACGAACTGTGTGCTTCTTGTCCATCCCACGGCCAGCCACAGCACGCAACTGACCCTCGGATACATGGTGGAGGGCAGTTTCATAGTCGAGCTGTGAGTACACCCTACAGACTGCTGCACGGACCTTGTCATCCGGGTCCAGAAGTTTGCGTTGCATCGTGTCTATCGAAATGCAACGCTCGTCACTACAAGATTACAGTCAGCGCCGACAAGCTTGCCTTCTATCGTCTCTCGATGCTCAGGTAGATTTAAGAGCAGACCCTTGGCGCTCTCAACAAGTTTCAAACGCACAGAAGCTGCCTTGTCGCCTTTGCGCATCAACCACACATTCCACGTTGATGGATACTTCCGAATTAGATCCGCCCCTCCTTTATCTCCGAACATTTCTCCGAGTGTGTGCGTGACGATCAACCTCACCTGCACCTCTTCTACTCGGAGTTCTTCTTCGAGCTGTGGGATCACGCTGTGCAAGAGTGAAGGACATGAGCGAGCAAGCTGTTTGACTAAGTCGTGGGCAGTGCGTATTTCCTCAAAGTCACCGTCCGACTCAAGGTCTCGTGAATTTGTGACGATGACGTCCGTGAAGTACTGGCAGACGTGACGCTGGAGTTTGTCCGAGGTGGCATTACAGATTTGCACGGCGAGACGATAGGCTGGCTGGTCCATGCGCTGAAGCAGCGTGTAAGTTGCATTGAAACCCCAAACGCACGACGGCTTACGGCGTTCTTATCTATGAACTGCGCCATGATGGTTTCGAGAACCTCACTTGGGAGCGACTGACACTCGTCGATGAGTGCGATGAGTATGTCCGCGATGAATAATTCTATTTTCTTGGCCAATTCGCGGCGTACGAGTGCAAAGAAGTCGCGGAAAACTTCAATCATCAGTTCCTCTGCATTCGGAAGATCGCAGACCAGAACGACGCTCTTCACGGTCGACAACGACTCAAGCAAGTGGAAATACTCGTTGTAATAGGTCGACTCGGTACCTTTGAGGCCTGTTGAGAGTTGTCTGAAAAAGAATTGGAAGATGTCCCTGAGCTCTGTTTGGGTATAAGGGGCGTCGGGGGCATAGAGTCTGAGAATGTCGGCGAGGCAACATGCCACATATGCCTTCACACCTCGCTCCTTGTGCAGAAGAAGAGAGGTGTTTATGAGTTGTGTCCGGACAGATGAGAGCGAGTTCACATGGATGTTCTCCTGGTCGAGCTCGGCAAGCTCAGTATGAAGGGACTTGAGTTTCTTAAGCAAAGCATCGGTGCCCAGGTTTTTCCCTACAAGTTTCTCGTTAAATGCGAGCTTTTTCTGCGTTGTATTCGCCGTGCGCGTTTGTGCCACCATCGGGGCGAACGGCGTCGGGGCAGTGGGATGTCGGTGAGTCGTGACCTTGTTTGGCGCCTGGACGCGTCTCGGCATGGCGGAGGTTCAATGTTTTGGTGGACATTCAAGCGCCGACTGAATTATTGAGACTGATCGGTCTCGGAGGCGATTGCACAGCGACGAGACTCGCGTAGTTCACGAGTTTTACCCCCAACCACGTTCATAGCCTGCAAGGAGACATCTTTTGGTCTGCTCTACATTCATGGCATCGCAGCACGTTACTCTTTCGCAAAAGGACCGCAAAGCCTTCCAAGACCTGCTGTCTTGCTACGAGCTCAAGCAACTCACCAGAGGCAGGAAGGTCGCAGATCAGATATTAAAGAAATATCCGGACCATGGTGGTAAGGGTTTCTCAGCGCTAGATCTTGAATGTCTGGTGACCCCGGCTCAGAGACAGCGTGTATGAAAGGTCTCATTCTGGTGCACCTTGGGCAGCGGGATGAAGGCATTAAGCTCATCAGGGAAGGAATGCGCAAAGATCTTACTTCCCACATTTGTTGGCATGTCTGGGCGCTTGTCCAGAAGGGCGAGCACAAGTACGAGGAAGCACTCAAGTCCTACTCTCAGGCGCTACGCTTCGACAAAGTACGCATTACATCTTGATTCTTTCGCATCCCTTCCTCGTAACAACAAGACTAGGATAATTTCAACATCATCCGAGAAACCTCGGTCCTCCAGACACAGACACGTGCCTATGAAGCTCTTGTGGAATCCCGCCTGCACATGTTGCGATTGCGCCCGTTTGTTCGCACTCATTGGGTCGGGCTCGCTGTTGCATATTATCTCTCTGGTAACTTGGAAGAAGCTAACCGCGTCCTGGAACAATTTCAGAATTTCTTGAGGGTAATGCTCATAAATGATTGCAAATCTCATCTCTCATGCATCCATCAGGAGGCTCCAGTCTACGACGTAGAATACTCAGAATTATTACTCTTCCACGTTCGCGTACTAGAAGATTTGGGCGAATTACAATCTGCTGTTACTTTCCTTGACAACAAAGCCAAGGATAGACACATTGTGGACCGCACTGCTATTCATACGTGCAGAGGTACACTTCACTCATTCCCCTGATTCCCGTCTGACTTACTGTCATTAGCCCGTATCCTATCAAAATTAAGGAGCACCAATTCAGAAAGCCCACAGGCTGCAGAGTGGGGTACACAAGCCGAGTCTGAATGGCGTGCACTCCTTGACTTGAATTCCGACTGCAGCGATTACTACCGAGCATTCCTCGCAAACCGGGGTATCGATCTTGGTAAGGTGTCCGTACTCTGCGAGTTTTGTGAACTTAAAAAAAGAATCCAAAGACAACCTCACGGAAGAGTCCCGTCGAAGTGCCCTTCAAATTCTTGCGGAATTCTCCGTTCAGTATCCAAAAGCCTATGCCCCCCGGCGGTTAGCGCTCGCCATTTCTCAAGGTCAATGCCCCTGCTTCTTCTGTATCCCACTCTGAGTGTTCTTTACCTGCAGGTGATGACTTCAAGGGTTTGGTAAAACCATATATAGAAGCAGCGCTCAACAAAGGCATTCCCTCGCTATTTTGTGACCTTAAAACGCTTTATACCGATAGCTTCAAGTGTCAAATGATACAAGATGTCGTTGAAGATCTTCGTGCATCGCTAGCAGCTAGTCAAGCTTCGTCTGCATCTGAACCAACTCAGTATTTGTGGGCACTTTACTTCCTTGCGCAGCATTATTCCTTTCTGCGCGCATACGGAAAGGCAGTCGATATTTTACATGTCGCAATGGAGCATACTCCGACATTGCCAGAGTTGTATATGACGAAGGCAAGGGTTTTAAAAAGAGCAGGTGACCCATATGGTGCAATACGCGCTATGGACGAAGCACGGCAATTAGACGGACAGGACCGGTTTATCAATACGAAATCAGGCAAGTATCGCCTACGTGCTGGCATGGTGGACGAGGCAGATGAAATTTTTGGATTGTTCACGAGAGTAAGTCCTAGTGGGATTCTGATTTGGTTCACTGCACATGATATATCGCAGAAAGGGGCACCATCCCCCGGCGCAGATTTGTTAGAAATGCAGGCGCTACATTATCTGAGGGAAGCAGGAGATGCTCATCAACGCAATGGCAAGCTCAATCTCGCCCTCAAGAAATACTATGCCATCCAGAAGGTAAATAAATAATCATCCTTTCCTTGTCTTGAATCTGGATTTTGTAGGTGTTCCAGTCTTTCCGTGAAGATCAATACGACTTCCACCAATACTCTCTCCGGAAAACCATTCTTCTCCCCTATACCGAGTGAGTAGCTGTAAGGTGATACTGAACACTCGAGCTCACTGCTGACTAGCATGCTGAAATGGGAGGACCAAGTCCACAGGCATCCGGCATATATCCGTGCTGCGGTGTCAGCTGTTCGAGTCAGTGTCTCTCCGAGTTGAAGTGACCCTCCGCTCATCTTCGCTTAGATATGGATAGAACTTTATGACGACCCGTCACTCGGCAAATCGTTGCAACCTTCCACCGGTTAGCATGCCTACTCATACATGATGCTCGCTGTTCACTGGATGATTGTTTCAGAAACCCTCACAGAAGCAACCAAGAAAGCATTGTCAAAAGCCAAAAAGGCAGCTCATCGGGGCCACGATCCTTTGCAAGAGTCCCAGGATGCCGCCAACAAAAAGGGTGAATTAAGGATCCGTCTTCCTCTGTTCACATTTAGTTCTTTACGCTGGCGTCTCTTCCCAGTAGCTGCACACCAATCTGAAGACAAGGGCCTCGATGCTCCATTGCCGAAAGATGACGATCCTGAAGGAGTAAAGATGGTCCTGGCGGAAGATCCACTCGAAAGGGCGGCTAAGTATTTGGAAACGCTGAAGGAGTTCGGCAAACAGAGCATGGACGTGTGTTGTGTCAATTTCGATGTTGCACTGCGTCGGAGTAAGTCATGTCCCATGCAACACCAGAATATTTTGTAAAGTCTTCGTGCAGAAAAGTACCTGCAAGCTGCTCAGGCACTTAGGCGTGCGCATTCCGTGGATGCCCAACACCCGGAGTTGCACTTACGCATCGTACAGTTCAGCAAGACAGGTGAGCCCGGTATATTCTTCTTCGTTTCTGGTTAAGTGTTAGTGTTAGTTTCCCTGTTGTCCGAGTCAACCCCTGTATCCGTTATATCAGTGCTTCAGGACGCTCTGGCGACTTTGAAACCTCAAGAAGTTACCTTGGAAGCATTTAGTTCGCAGTATCTGCAACTGTACTGGGCGTCTCCTTCTGCTATCCTTGCATGCGCCAAGGTTTCTCAGATCCTTGGCTCTTCGGTGGAGGAAGCGGAGTCGCTACTGTTCACCGCTATGACAGACGCTGTCGAGCTTGTTGTTGAGGTTGGGATTATGTTTCTTTTTAGATGTTTTTGTTGTTCATGCATCCATCTCTGTTATGTATCAGGACGCCGTACACATCTTGTCGTATCTCCAACGCCTCAAGTCCCCCCGAGCAGAGGAGTTCCGGGTAGCATGTGACAAGAAATTTGAACTCAGTACAGTTTTCAGGAGTTCTGAGGAACAAGCCAACCTACGGCAGTATTGCTTAGCTGGAGAAAAGGAAGATGCTGATGCGGTTGAGACACCCTAGTAAGGTGAAGAAGTAGCGATTAGTACATAGCGGGCTATGCAACTTTTTACAGATGGCCGGATTTGGATAGGAGAGTTACTGCTTCTGAGGGAGGATTGAGTCCATGGAGCATTCCCCTATCTCTCTCTGCGTTTAGCCGAACGATTGAGTTCAAAACAGCATCGAGGCTCGGGGATATGACTCAATGAATTATTGGAATTTGGAGAATAATACAAATATTTATTTGAAGTGGTGCGGGGTTTTGTCCGATACCTGGGGGATTTTGCGACACGATTCTGCATGACACGCTGGTCTGATTTAATGATGTATTTATCGTGTTGGATGTCATATATGTTGACCGAGCGGAAGTGTCAATTTTTTTTTGAAATTACCTGCATCGCTTTGGATTTACAAACGGAAGGCCACCCGTGAGTGAATTTTGCAAGCTCAGCTCATCTCCCCAAGTCTCCTCCCCACTCCCGCAACTTCCGCCCGCCAATTTCACCCTCGATCACCTCCTGTTTGTCAGAGCGGCACCGAGTCATTCGCCGGCCCTATATCAGGGGGAACCTGATTCCGGGGTTCTTCCCCGCCTCTACTCTCCCCTCTCCTACGCTTGATCCATCCACATGAAGAGCGATATCATGCGAGAGAAATCGCCAACGATTCGTAGTGTTCAACGTCCTAGCGTGGGTGATTTTGATGCAAGTATTTGCAACCGACTGACAATCTCTTGGTTGTCTCTTTGTTGACCTACAGATTCAGAACGGCGCAGCATCACCTCTAGTGTTGTCAGAGCATGCTTCCGACACATCGTCGCTTTGTACAATGCCACTCTCCGGTAAAAAGAGCACTAGAGTCTCGTCCACGCCCGTGACACTGCCTCGTGGCCGGTCCATGGCCCGCTACCCAGAATCACTTGCGCGTGTCCCACTACACCGACGTGGTACTTCACGGACTTACGAACGACTCGAGGATTTACTTAGGGAGGCGGGTTACAAAGAGACGCGAATCTTCACGCCTGAGGCAGAACGCACAGTGGAATCGTCGGGGGAGAAGCGCGAGGGACGCGCGAGCAGCAGTGTCCGAGGCGGCGTCCGTGCTGTGTTTGGCTTTCTAAGTGGATTCGTAAGTCGTAACTCTAGCCCCGTTCGCGGGGAAACCACTTCGGCAGATACCACGGCAGCATGTTCTCCACCGCCATCACCACTGCCCCAGGTTCGCCAGTTGAATGGCTCAACGAACGTGTCCTACCCCACTTCCCCAGCTCAATACTCGCAAAATGCGTCCTCTGAAAGCCTGCACGTCACAGTTCAGCGTATGCGGATCAGTTCCGCATTAGGTTCCGCCGATACCACCCACCCACCCTTGCCCGCCAAGTCTGTTCACAATGTTGTGCAGTCTCGCCAGGTCCTCCGTGGCAGTCCGCATTACCTCAATCTCCCTATTCCGCAGCAAAGACCTTTCAATCATCGCCAGTCATCCAAGCCGGCCAGGTCGGACGAATCTACTGCACACGCGTATCTTCGGCACATGGCATCCGCACCTAATATCCATCCAGTTAACAAGCGGCCATCTTCTTCGGCGATATCCTTACGCTCCCAACAGCCACCTTTACCACCAGCTCATCCACACGATCGGGGTACACAGTGCTCCCGTCACGTTATCAACCTAAATGACCACCCCACTGATTACGAATATAAGCCGGAAGTCAATGCTCAAGGCGCTCAAATGCCAGTATCTCGTAACTGGCTTGAGTCAGTCACCAAAGCGCTCCTACCGGCGCCCAGTGCTGCCGTCGTTTCGGACACAGCATCTACGAAGACGGTTGCTACCCGGACAAGTAATTCTGCTATATCGGATTGCTCGCAGCCAAGGGGAAGACAATTAACCAAGAAGCCGTCCCTGCTTTCGTCCCAAATTCAGGACCAGAAAGCGAAAGTTTGCAAAGGGCAGGTGCAATGTGCGACGGTGCTGTGTCGGTCGGCCCCTACATCTCGTGCGAGTTCTCTGGTCCGTACGATTGTAGTCGATGGGAAGGCACAGTCCAAATCCATTAAGCCGAATCAGCCGGCGAGAGCAAGGGAGGATCGCTCGTCCCTACGGAGCCGGAAGGCGAAGAGAAGGCCCAAGGATGTAGATATTATACCATCCTTAGCCAAGACTCAGGTAGAGAATGAAAGCCGCTATCTTGGAGGATGGAACATGGATGCTCATGGGGATGGGTTATCCAGTGATGATGACGATGACGACGATGACGACGACGAACTTGGTTTGGACCGCTTGCTCGTTCCTGCCAGGCGACAACACTCTATCCAGAGCCTGCGGAAACATCTACATCGACCAACGGGCGAGGCGGCAAGTAACATGGCGCTTGGTTCAAAGAATGGTAGATCGAGTCCATTCGGCGCAGCTCGTTCCAGAAGAAATCGCCAGAATGGATCATGGGGTTCGAGTCGAGGGCGTGAATGGACGTCGGAGCAAGATGACGATGGTGAGGAAGGTTATACTTCTGTCTTCACCAGCTCGAAGTTTGGGACAACCGGGAGGAATAGTAGACGAAGACAGGGCCTCCCAGGTGCTTGGGCACGGTGGGGGACGGCATCGTGATTTCTCAATTCGAAGAGTTCTCAAGTTATCCTACAATATTTTATCAACCTGCTCCTGTGGATCTATGTGTACTCTCGTTTACATTTTTACTTACTAGATCTCAGTAGATCAACGGATTGCTTCGTCACACCTACTCTCTATTTTTAGTGTACCGAACGGAAAATGCATATCATGATTCGTGTTTTCTATTTTCAGAGTGTATTTTCATTGAGCTAGGAATCAAAGTGTAATTTTTTCTCAAGTATATTTCAAGGTCCATGTATTAGAGGGCCCGGGGCACCAGAGGCTTTCCTTTTGAATCGCTGGCGCGCACGCTAGGATTCCAAGTGGAAGGGCCAGTTACTAGTAATAATCTGTACATTGCCAATGGTAATGACCATACCAGCGGCACGGGTCTGGAAGCAGTGTTATATTTGCTCCAGTAGCCTCCGGACCTGCCAAAAATCTGCGTTTCCTTTGATCAGCTGGAATGAACCGCTGCCGCTGATTCCATCATGGCAGATTGAAACGTATGGCTCATTTTGTGGACTGTTGCTTGTGAGAAGCTGCTAGACAACAGATCACAACTAGTATTGCAAGTGATGTCCTTTGCAGTTTTGTCCATGATAGCCTACCACACTTCCACCCTGTAAAGTATCCCGATTGTCGTGACTAGCCCATACAATACACTACAAACGTAGCAACTTTCATGTTCGTGGACCACACTCCGATTCCCAATTAACTGGTGTAAGCTCTTTGATCCGACGTTGAAACGCCGACAAGGTGCAGAACTCTGGTGAACCTGGTAAATGCTTTCCCTCCTCGGCGCAAATGGGAAGCACCATGTTGCGGTTCTTGTATCGCATGCGAACGTCTGTATTGATCGCAAAATTCAGCACGGAGAATACCTTGTACTAAAAGTGGAACGCACAGTAGTCATCTGGTGAAGCGTGCGCCCTCCAACGCTCAGCAAGCAGTGCCTGGAAAGCCGTTGCTGGCTCTGGACGACTCGCTTTCTTGAAGAGCTCGAACGTGACGGACGATGTGAATGGGGGCCACCTTTATAGATCTCGATCAGATGCCCAGCATAGCTGTCTATGCGAGAACATACTTCTCGTCGAACACGTCGAACGTAGCACATAATGCAGCCAACGTAGAGTCATGCGTGCTGTGAACGAGAATCTTCAAGGGGTCCTTGGTACCTTGGTCGACCTTGTTCAGCATTCTGCCTGCTACGGTTGCAAGGAGGCGTCCCATGCCCAGCCGACGACCTTCTTCTGCCTTAACTGTCCAGATCCGCGAAGAAGTTAAAAATAAGGACCCTTGCCATCGGTTCACTTACACACTGCGCACGGATATAGGATCAGTATGTTGTATGTGCATGAGGTCATAACAACCCACTTGAAAACCATTCGTCCGAAACCGCAGTTTCCTGTGAAAGTAACAACACACCAATCATTGTACGTCCACAGAGCGAGCGTCTCAACGAACAAGTAAATCTACGACCTCAGGATCCCAAAACTCGGGAGGGACTGGGATTCCGTGTGCTGCAGCAGATCGTACCTGCACCAAAGATCAATGAACCAACCTGTATCGCCTAAGCAGTCCTCTCACGGAATCCAATATTCCGGAAGCCCGAGGCTGTCCATCGACCCGAACGGGTTTTCCTTTGATGTACTTGGACAGTTTCTTATCAAGTACTTTGAAACGAGGATTCCATGTTGCAGCTGCGGCTGTTCGGAACACGCTTGAAACTGCGTACCTACCACAAGTCGAAGTAACATACCTTCAGCGAACTGTTGTTCCAGTAACTCGAGCCTCGGACATCCGAGGATATTGCTGACAAGGTTATCTTCCACTCTATTCCTGTACAAAGGTAGGTATGTGATGAGCAACAGAAAAGAAATGCGGACTTGCCTCACGAATATAAGAGGTACCACATTCGGTGCACACTGTGTAGGCGGATAAAGACCATACACAATCTGTTCAAGTGATTCGATGGTTCGATCCACGAAGGTAGATCTAGAAATACTAGACCATCTTTGTCGAACGCTTACAGCTAAGGACTAACCGGAAATAGGCGTGGCTCTCGTGCTGGAGCTTCTTGGGTAGAAAGCCGAGTCTCGAAACAATATAAGGCGGCGAATAACGCCCAGTGCAGAGGTAGCTCACCTATCGACATACAGTTTGCGTAAAGCCATGCCAAAATTAAAGGTTGTCTTTGAATTAATCGATGTCAGCGTAAAGGAAGTCAACATAAAGAAACCTATAACCTCTCGACCTAAATCAGTTAGCTCCCCTAGAAGGCTACGAGGAAAGTGGATGAGAAGCTGATTTAGAAGTACTCCGCAGAAAGGACGTGCCATAAACCAGGGGCAGTGTTTCCCTCTGCCGCCTCCGTTACCTTCTTGAACCACAATGTTCTCTGACTCGGAACAGTGGGAACAGTCAAATTGACCGCTTCGCTAAACTGTCTTGCAGCAAAGCACATTTGCCACCGCGCTGGGAGCGATGCAGGGGGGTCCGTCATACGGATTCTCACTGGTGTCCTTTCACCTATGTAACGAGAAGAAGAATCCCGCGTCAATCGCTGAGGGGACAGTTTTGTTTGGGGTAACATACCATGACGTACGAATACATGAACTTGTTCTAGCTGAAGTTCGGGGGGAGCAAGGGGGTATCCCTCGACATCCAAGGGTTCTTCTACCACCTTTTTCATGAAAAATCGCCACCAAATGAGCACAGTCCAGGTCAACAATATGATAGCTGCGCTCACGAGAGTTCCAGTATCTCTTCCTGACGGGCCACGACGGGACAACATTGCTGAAGGTGATGACTACGAGAGGAAGCCGAGTAAAAGTCACTGACCCTTACTATCATATGGGGTGGTTCGCAATGACGCCGACAGCTTCAGGAACGACTAGGTCCCTCTAGGTTCATTCAGTTACGACGTGGTCGCGAAGCTCTTTCCACGTGCCAGATTAATACGCATTGTCGTCAGCGTCGAAGGCGTCAGTATTTGCCAACCTGTGTTCACCGCCCAGTGAAAACTGGACCTTACCTGGTGTGACGTGGGATGACCTTTCAATCGATGTCGTCATGGATTAATCTTGTATGCCCCATATAGGCTGACCTTCGTAATAGCAATGGCAAGTACCACTGCCAACGGATCACTGAAACCTCGGTCGACTTGTTCTACAATCTAAAGACCTTCCAGAACATCCCGCAGCCTCGATAGTAATATTTCGTTCTCCTCCACGCTTCCGATCGTAATTCTCAAGCATCCTGCACATCCAGCTTCACCTCCCCTGTACCTCACCACTACACCGTTCTCCTCTGCAAGTGCCTTGTAAACCCTTTGAGACCTTGCGTTGTCCGGTACACCGGTCTCCTTGTTGAGAACAGGAACCATGACGAAGTTCGCGTCGCTCGCACCGACGATGGTACCTAAACCCAGGTGACTCAAGCCCGCGAGTGACTGGGATAACGTTTTCCTTGACTCTCGTAGCGTTGTTATCTTCTTCCGCATACCCTCGAGCGAAGGCTGTTCAAGTGCAGCTAACGCAAGCTGGGCTGTTGGGGTGGAAATATTGTACGGCGCCTTGGTATTCGTGAGTATTTGTATCAGTGGCGGTTGAGCGAGTGCAACTCCCAGACTGAAATTGCGTTGTCAGAGAGGCCGTCTAAGCCAACGGTACAACCGTGTTGGTATCATCTGAATAGATGCTCACCGTATGCCTGCCAGTCCGAAACTTTTGCTCAAAGTTTGCATGACGCAGAGGTTTCCATACTGTTTGATCAAGGATACCGCCGACGCGTCTTGGCCAGCAAAGTCGATGTATGCCTCGTCTACGATGATGATACCTTTGAAAGCTTCATAGTCTAGTAATGATCGCAGCGATCTGAGAGATATCAGAGTGCCAGATGGATTTCCAGGTGAGCACAGGAAGATGAGTTTTATGGTAGGGTCAGCGGACACGGCCGCCTTGATCTAAACGTGTCTGCGTCAGCCAATGCTTTGGGAATCGCAGTGGAAGGAGCCAACATTGTCCACCGCCAAACTAAACCGTCCATCTTCCCCTCCTTCTCCGTGTTCGCCGGTGAGATTCAAATTACACCGCACGATCCCAATATCATTGACTTGGGCACACACGGCGTACATCCCGTAGGTAGGTGGGGTAATCAATATTTTTTCACGACCAGGCGCAACGCATACACGCATAAGTAGATCGATGACTTCATCTGAACCAACGCCAAGGAAGACATGCTTCGTGTCTGGTAGAGAGCAGAGTTCCGCGATGCGAGATTTAATGCGGTCGTGAGATGGATCCGGGTATCTGTGTAAATCTGCATTTAGAGGGGGTAACAGTTCTTCTGATTTCCCTTGCAAAGAGATGGAGTGACCCAGAGCATTTTCGTTGGCGTCAAGCAGTATCCCTTCCTGGTAGTCGTCGCGAGCACATCGGTATGGGTGTAACGAGAGGATGTTGGGTCTTATGACTCTTTCGATGTCAAAGTGGGCAGGCTTCTGGGGCTCCGAGGAAGGTGCCAGACCGAGGATCCCCATGGGTGGCGATGGAAGACTCTGGGCCTAAGTAACTGATCCGAGGAAAGGTTGCCAAACATGACTCGGTCAACATCTAATCACAACAGGGCTACTACTATTGGCTGGTGCCGATCCTACAGGGTTGGTACTCAAACATACGACAAGTCAACTCGAGATGCTATGGGATATCACCAAGCTGTGAGGCTTATCTGCAAAAACCTCGTCCGGAAGCACATTACACTGACCAAGACGCAACATCACTACAGATTCATGATCACAGCACTTGATCAGTTCCACGAGGATGTCCATCATGCTGGCTTGGGCCTTCTTCGAGGGGATGAGGTACAGTTATGTCCCGGGGGCGACCAATGCGCCAAATCCGAGCGACGAGATGGTGAGTGTGCGGTGATAACATGTCGGGAGATCGTACGTTCCAGCGAATCTCATCCCAACTGTGCAAGTAACTGTCGGAAAAGTGTTCTAGGTCTTCAATGAACGACGCAAAATCTCATCGTCTTAACCGCGTAAGGTATTACAGTGATCATGAGCAACGCCAGTAGCTTCCGGATGGATGGAAACAGTATAAGCAAAGGTCCAATCACTCACGGACCGATCAGCATAGCCATGGCACAGGCTTCAGCGTTAGCAGACGTCCCTCCAAGTTATTCCGTCCCATTTGAATCTGAGTCTACAAGACTGTACTGTTTCATCAACACACACTCGCCGCCGCCCTCGAGATCTATGCTGTAGGCATAGAAATATCCATCCGAACATATGACCATGACTTGTGGAAGAGTGCTATGCATGCAGTCAGGCGAGCATGAATTATCAGTAGGTCATTGCTTATTCTCAAACGCATCTGCGAAAATGTAAAACTACTCACCTACTCAAGCCAACCACCGATCTCACACCACCTGTTGGGAGTCGCAAATATGCAAAGTCTCGGGTAGGTTCCCACATTTCTGTCAACGTCTGCGGGAGATAGCCGCCAACAGAAGTGGATAAAGACTTTGTAAGATGGAGAGAACGACGCCGAATGGATGTGCTTTGTGCAGTTAGCCTGGTACATATCCACTGCCTGGCCAAATATAGATGGTGGGAAACTCACGAAACACCACCGCTCCTTTTTCGTTCATCTACAAACGTGTCGTAGTCCCCGGCAGCCCTCCCGTCGTCCGGGTCCCTGCTGTCTAGACTACCCAGTGGACTCGAGGGTCTATCTTTTTTCGAGTTCCCGGAGTTTTGCCGCCCTCCCAACTTGAATATATGAACTGTGTCGTGTGCGGAGCTGACAGCCAGGAGGCTCCCCACTGTGTTGAATGCCATGCTGTAAATCTTCGCCTCACGTGTTCCTCTCCTAAATTGCCATAGTCTCTCAGCACCTGGGACACTCCATACACGGATGATAGTCCCTTTGTCTGATGCAGTGGCAAGAAGGGTTCCAGAAGGCGAGATCGCGAGTGCAGAGAGCGGAGATTTGTGTGCCCGGATAATGTTAGTGAGCGTCAGAGTTGTAGTTGAAAACAAAAGCACATCGCCCGTTGCAGGAGATGATGAACTTGGAGCAGGGGAAGCTGATGAAGAACCTGTTGTGGTCAGGGGCGATGGGACAGGCGATGGGTACGCAAGGTAGGAATTCTCCGCGCTCGGGGAGAGCGCGCATATCGCTGCATAGTAGATTGGCGTAAGCAGATAGCATGCTTTGGATGTCATGACGCGAACCTTCGGGATTCGGCGCAGTCTCGATAACGTGCAAAAGTCGCATATTGGATATATCATAAATGTAAATCTCCGTCTCGAGAACAATAACGAGCGTCTTGCGGTTAAGCTTGACAGCAAGAATAGACGACGGAAAGAGCAGCTCGCAAATCATGGATTGTCGCTAAAGTCCATTGAAATTCGAAATGAGGGGCCGACATGGGATTAGCGTACCTTCGTGTTTACTATTTGCAACTTTCGAGGACTTGACTGGGGTTGATCTGCTGCACCGACAAGAGCAAGGAGTGAGGTGCAAAACAGCATTTCTACGATTCCGCGGGCACCGTCATCTGTAAGTCCCATTCATTGGTCGATCCTCTGCGTCATCTTGAGAGTGAAGGACATACCCATGGTATAAACTCTCCCGAAGGGATCGCAGTTTGTGATACTGTAACCCTTGCGCGTGCCTACGGATATGCAACTGGTACGGGGTAAGCAAAAAGGATATGACGTGGAAGTTCGGAGGGCTCACGAGTAATCCTGATTGAAATTAGCGAACAGCATGTTGGGGTTCGTTCGTTCTGCCATGGTTGAGACAGGCTGTAATGCAGGAGTCAAGCCTCGCTGAGCTTACTTCGATGGACTCGGGGCTTCGCGGGCTCAACTAATACAAACAAGATGTGATTGGTGGATCCTCGTATTAGGTGCAAGTGTCGACTCCCCATAGTATTAGTAGGCAGTGGTTACCGCCTTACTTACAAGGGTTAAGCCAACTCGGCATTGCAGTATAGTAAGTACATGAAGCCTTTCAGTGAGATCTACAAATACACGAGAATCGCAATCACTCTTCCATCTCATCGTCGCTATCTTCATCGCTATCACTGTCTTCACCCTCAGCAACCTCAATTGGATCAACGCTCAAGTCATGATCCGCGCCAACGTAGGAATCACAGATAACATATAACTTGAGGGAATGTGTGCCCTTAGGCAGTGTGAATTCGAGCTTGACAGAAAGACTCTTGTTGACTGTGACGCGCTTGATAACGTGCAGTTGTCGCGTGCTTGGTTCCCCGACCACGAGCCACCAATTGGCCATCTTTTGTTGAGGGTAAAATGGTGCAACCACGGATTGGTTCTCCGGGTTATCCTCGTCGGCGTCTCGGGCGAGCGAGACATGCATTAAGATGGGTTCGCCGGCTGTGTATTCGCCTTTTACGAGTTCATAGGAAACATCCAAAGTTGGATACGAATTGACGAATGTTGCAACATCACGCCTTGGAGGATGTTTGTGAGTTGTCAATGAGAAGTCTGTCATAGCCCACGTACATTTGGAGCACATCCATTTGGAGCAAACTGGTTCGCTTGTCATCTTCCATCTCCATGATATCATACACAGACGCAATGTCCGCCTCCTTGCACCGTTGGATCACCTATACACGATGGACAATGAGCGATGCGTTAACACAGAAACATAAACGTACCTCAGGATCGAAATGGGGTATTTGTTTAAGTGGCGAGTCCGTTTCCCACATCGCCTGTACACACATTTGCGAGAGATCCATGGCCCCAAGGGCATTTAACCACGCATTTGACGACATGACATCGACACATGCAGAAAGTAAGTTTAACACCTTTTCTAACACTAACTTTTGGTCGGCGACGAGGTCTGGCGGCAGTTGAATACGCGAGAAGTGTGCTTGAAGGAGAAGGAAGGTCTTGAAATGGGGAGCCTCGAAATCTGCCTGATCCAATTTGACAGGCACACGTTCATAGATACGACGAAGGAGCACGTCCTCGTGCCGGCGTATAGGGATTGACTCGAATTCTGCGGATGAGGAGACCACCTCCAGAAGTCCCTTCAGCTTCGTGCGGTCTTTTAACGATAATGTGTACACTTCGACCGTGACATCTGAAAGGCAGTTAGCTAAATGGATCAAGCAACGCAGTTGGAGAACGCACATGAAATGTTGTAATACGCAGCAATCATGCCGAGGTTGAGTGCAGATACATCCATTTCATCCTCTACATGTAGGGTGAGTCATTGACAGAAGAAGTGACCAGACGACGACGAACCAATTGTAATACACTTGGAGTTGGAAAGATCTTGCAGCGTGTTTTCCACAAGCTCAGACAAGTGATCTGAGAGATGTTGATGACTGACATTATGGAGATTGTAGTAATTCGGATTTTGCGTTAGACGGCGGTAGAAGAATGTCCAAGTTAGGATATCCTACGAAAAAAAAACCGATAAGCCACGGTATATATAAACATGTTTCATTTAATACCATTGCCTCTTGTTTGTTCTCGATGGTTTTGACTGCAATTTCCGCAAGGAAGTAGTCATGAAGTAGATGTGTAGGGAGATGCGACTCGATGGGTAGACCTTCCGCCAAGAATTTCTTGTAGAAGTCCTTGCGGGTCTGTTGACACATCAGCACACACCGACTTCGCTCGTCTTCCAGCGGTCGACAAGCCCGGCCAATCATTTGCAGAACGTCCATGACGGGGTAATCAACATAGCGGTGTTCCTTGCCCTCGTAATATTGGACGCCCATGACGATTACCATGTAGCTCACAGCCGGGATGTTCCATGCTGTGTCCTATTTTCCAATTAGTTGACAAGCTACGGTTCATCACAAAACTAACCTTTGATGCTACGAGGACCTGGATAGCGCCGGATTCAAACAAGTATTCAATAATGCGTTTATCCTGTTTGTCCATCGCTTCGTGATAGTATCCGATTCCATGTTTCAGACTTTCTACAAGGCGTTTGTCGCTGACGCGGTCCAGGTAACGCTGCAGGTCTGCTTCTTCTGCGTTCATGAAGCGATCAGGCCGATCATCCGCCGCGCAATGCACCAACAAGTCATCAACAGTAGAGCGACATTGCTTCCTTGAAGAGACGAAAATAATGACGGGTCTTGTGGGAGCGTATTCAACAATCGCAAGGTAGGCAGGCTTCGACATGGCAATCATTAGTGATGGGTAGTGCGGGATATTGAAACTTTGTAGATGGATATCCATGTCAAGGGGCCGTGAGCTAAGAATACACTATCAGTCTGCTTTGCATCATAAGATGGAAGAATGGCGCACCTTGGTGAGAAATTGAAGATTGTATGCGAGGGTGCGCCTATCCACTCGCCAAGATCGCGAGCATTAGCAAGTGAGACACCACATGCGACAATGCGCGTCTTGATCTCTGACTGTGCAGAGACATACCGCGTCCGCGAAATGATAACCTCATACGTTGGGCCAACTTCACCTCCAACTAGCTGGACTTCGTCCGCAATGAGGAGAGCAACTGTTTGCACATTCTTCCTCTGTCGCCATCTGCGCGAAAGAACATCCCACTACACCAAGATGTTAGTCAAGCACATTCGAGGGTTTGCAAACACGTACTTGGGTTGGTGTGCATACGACAACATCTCCTAGTTCCAGAAGGCGTAAGTCTGCGCTCGTCTCACCCGTCAAGCCCACAATTTCCTTTCCGCCCTTGACACCACTAAACTTGCGACGCCATTCAGAAACACGTTGGTCAACCATTTCTTGGTAAGGCTCAATGCAAACCGCACGTGACCTATCTTCTTTCTTCGTCCAAAGCCGCAGTAGCGCAAATTCCGCACAGATCGTCTTCCCACTGCCAGTCGGTGCACCGATAAATACATTCTCATCCGAGTTGTAAAGCGCTTCAAAGACCTGCGTCTGGATCTTGTTGAACGTTTTGATTGTCGATGAGTAAATCTTCTCGAACTCTTCCTCTTTCAGGGCAGACAGCGGTAAGGGTTGCATATCGAGCAACGGGGTAGGAGGTGGGAACTTCTCGGGGAGGATTAGGTGCTTGAACGAGATGGGTAACCGCGTTTCTGCATGTAACCAATGATCCGAAACCAGTGAAATGTAGTAGTTGGGTGGTACAGGCTCAAACATGGGCACAGTGATCGTGACGCTGTGTTCGTTCTCTGCGTAACGCTGGCGAAGGACAAAAATGTCATGGAAGAGGACAATCTCGCCATCAACGTCTTCAACAAGAATGTGGAATGTCTCAGCAGTACCATGGATCTTTTCGTCCCAGCGGAAATCAGGGATGATGTTGAGGTCGATGCGAATGAGGGAACGCGTGATAGGCTGGACCTGGGCCTGTAACCTGGAATCCCTAGTTAGCACCTCAGCATCAAACAGCTGTAACAATACACACTGAAGCTTGGGGAAATTATGCACAAGGCGGTGCACAAGGCGGCCTGCATTAGGAATACCAATCAACTCTCCGAGCTCAGGGGGGTTGAGGTCGAAGTAACGATACCACGGCTGAAAGGGACCTCAGTACCTCGTGACTATTCTAAGCTAGTGGCTTAGACTCACGAATTGTTTACCTTCAGCTTTCCTAATGACTTCTTGTGGTACCCCCTTGAATTGTCGGAGCGGAGTCATTGAACCCCACCTGTAATATGTAAGGAATGGTACAACAGGCCTTAGGAAACATAGCTTACATTCGTTTCTCCACCATCTTGCAAAGGGAAAGGCAAGCACGAGCAGGCACCGACCAGCCCCGTTTGAGACAAATTTCGAACATCGCACGCAAGATACTTCGGGATAATGGTCAGGAATACTTCACATTTAATATATAACAGCTTACCGCCCGGCAGATTGTTGCACAAATACCATGTCTGCAACAAGGGCAAAACCTGAAGAATAGGTATCAGCTAACATTCCCCCAATAATGCCGGGAGATACTCACCTTCGAGCTTAAGCTGTGAGATATATGCCTGTAGCAGGACATTGATCTTGGCCGCTGGTTCATCTACGCCCTCCTTGACCGGAATTGGCACCCGCTCGAGCAATTTTCCCAGCTCGATTTTCTCTTCTTGCCTGACAGGAAGCAACTTAAACTCGTTTGAAAGCGCAAACACACGGAAAAGCTCCAACATCGACATCGTCGGTCGGAGGTGCTGGTTGTAGGTTGCCATCGAACTGTGTGCTATATAGTAGTGTGATGCGATTCGTCCAAGCTCCGTGCTTTGGAACCGACCAGATGTGCGCTCGTATTTGATTAAGAGGCATTTCTCGAGGATAGCTGCCGCAGAGTGAACAATATCAGCACGCTTTTGAACCAGTGCGTCGTCATCTTGGTAATCCACGCCAACACCATATAGACCAGGTGACTTGAGCATCCGGACATACCTAGCATTTGAGGATGAGCACATTCGCAATCGTATAAATGTGAAAATAACTTGCAGATATGTGTATCCCAACCATTGGACTGCCTCGTCTCTGTTCCGCACGGTGCCTAAGACGATTTCCGCATTTAGATTGTCCGCTAACTTCGATACGAGCTGACTCTCGATCGGCAATTGCTGGTTCAGCAAGCTCAAGTAATACTGCAGCTCTGCATGATTTGTGATGATGATACCTTCGCCAAACGTGTCGTACTGAGGGCGCCCAGCACGCCCGAGCATCTGAAGTACATCCTGTGGCGACAACTCAACCCATCGACCCTTTTCAGGGTTATAGATCTGGGTCCCCTTGATGATAACAGTGTGCGCGGGTAGATTGACACCCCATGCAAGTGTAGCGGTACACACCAATACCTGCACCCTTCCGTCAGCAAATAGATCCTCGACAGTTGTGCGGTCCTCGCGACTCATGCCAGCGTGATGGATAGCAAACCCGAATGGGAGTAAATCCCGCAAGTGTGGGTCTTTCATGTTCGGTGCTTCCTCATTAAGGATCTCGCGCGTCGCCAAATCGGGCCGCACGAATTGTGTGATGGTTTCCTTCTCGATTGCCATATCACGAAGGAACCGCGCCGTCTTGGATGTTTCTTTTCGTGAGTGCACGAAGACAAGCGTCTGGTTCTTCCCTGCCTGATCCAGGACCTTCTCATAGCACACTTCATTCATGACCTGGAAGCGTTTGATTGCCTTTTTCTCGGTGATGCCGATGAACTGTTGTTGGAGACCACAAGGGCGGTAGGAGGCATCAAAATAAAAGAGTCCCTTGGACTCGTCGACGCGCAGGAAGGTTGCGACATCCTGGTAGTTCGGCAGTGTTGCCGACAATCCGACGAGTCGTACGTATTCCCCTGTTTGTTCCATCCGACGCACCGTTCGTGCGATAAGGCTCTCCAGGACCGGACCACGCTCGTCATGCAGAAGATGGATCTCATCAATGATTACGAGGCGCACGAGGTTCGTGTATGAGGTGTCCGTGCTCTTGCGTGTGATGACATCCCACTTCTCTGGTGTCGTCACTATGATTTGTGTCTCGGTAATTTGCTGCTTCGTCATCTGGGAGTCACCTGTGAGTTCACCAACCTTGATGCCAAAGGGAGAGAGTCGCGCGTTGAAGTTTCCAACCATTTCTTGGACGAGCGCCTTCATGGGAGCGATATAGACTACCTTGAAGGCGTCAAGGGCAAATTCCCCGGTCTCCTCGTCTCGATACTTGGCTAGCTCGTTGAGGATGGTGAGCATTGCGACATTGGTCTACAAAAATAGTCAGGTGTGCCCTTGGTGACGACCCAGGAATACCCACCTTACCAGCACCAGTTGGTGCACACAGCAGGATTGGCTCATCTGTCCCAAACGCAATCGGGAACAACCTACTTTGAACCCTGTTCAATCTCTTCACCGTACTGAAAGCCTCCCGAGCCCACTCAGGTAATTTCTCAATAGGGACTAACTCGTTGTCATTGACGGGTTTTTTTGGCGGAGCAGGAACGTGAATTTCTTCAAATCCCTTGCGGGAGCGTTTGAATGAGCCATCGGGAAGTTTGCATTTCTTGTTAGTCATGAGGTGGCCACCTTGGCTGAATGCCAAGCTCTCAAGATCGACAGCATGCTTAGGCTGGACAGTCGAGCCTGGTGAGAGAGTAGCTGTTTTGGGAACGACGACTGGTTTATCGACATCCATGGCATCATCTTGGGTCGTCCTTTTTTGCCTGTCGCCTGCTAGCTCGCGCAGGATCCAGCCAACACCCTTCTCCCGCATCGCAACCTCGACATTTATCCGATCGTCCGCTTCTGACCGTATCAGTTTCGTACACCAGACAATGACGTCCCTGTTTTTCAGAAACTTGGTAATGACGTGGAAATTTTGATACTCAAAGAGTTCCATAAGCTGGTTTTCGCAGTCACGGAGACCGGATTCTGATCCAAGGATGGAGAGGACGGCCTTTGCCTTGGTTTCTGCGGTGGTCGCGTCGGGAAATACTTCGGACATTTGACGCTGCACCCAGAAACCGTCAATGGCGTGTGGCGAAACGACGTCTTTGTCCGCATGAGTTTTTGATGTTTCCGAAGTAGAACCACCAATAACGAGCTCTTCGTCGTTGCCTGCATCCTCATCAGCTTTTTCCGAGCCCTCTCCCCCTTCGGCACCCTCTTCATCGTCCGACTCCTCGCGGATTTCGTAGCCTTCATCATCGTCTTCCTCGTGTTCCTCTTCGTCGAATACAACGGCTACGCCAATTTCGTCATCTATTTCTGCATCTTTTTTCTCCATGTCTGGATCAGCCATGGCCTCCTCCTCAGCTCCATAATCCGTTATCTTCTTGGCAAGTGCGACCAGCTGGGCAAAAGCGTCATTGGATATTGAGCCCAAAATCTCCTCGATCTCCTTCTTCTTGTCGAAGTCCTTCATATCTTCATTTTTGAGGGTCTCAAGAATAGTGTCTGTCGCACTCCGTATGATTTCATTGGCTTGGTCGCCAAGAGTCTGATGTACAGCTGAAAGCATGAGTTCGTACACTTCCCGTGTTTCGGCGGTGCGTGGACGGTAGCGTAGCCCCTCGACATCCTGAGTCAATTCGAGGATGTCGGAGAAGCCGAGGCCAGCGTCGACACGCTTTCGTGTTGTCGCGGCCTTATCAAGGGTGTCCTTTCCTACAGCAGCGTCCCCGGCCCTTTTCTTCTTCTTGTCGACGTCCTTCGGCGCAGAGCGTTGCACACGAGACCCCATCTCCTTTGGGTCTATTTTACCAGCGAGCGAAGTAGGAGCTCCATCTGGTTCACGGTCGCGCCGGGGGAGTGCAGATCGGTCTGCGGTGAGGACGAGCGAGGAGATGGCACTGTAGTTGTAGCCAGAAAGGTCTGGTTTTGGACGGCCCGACATGGCGAAACGAGAGTAACGAACACAGTCGTGCCATGGCGGAGGCTCAAAATTGAATCGAGTGGCTGTGCCCAGTGAGGAGGAATCACGGCGAGTCTACTAGTACATAGTGGAGTTTCCCTCCTCGACGTTGATGTGTGACTATGATACAGCCTGGCAGATGCGACCTGCGGTGAGTTGCAGAATGTATGTAAAATGCATGATATTAAATATGCTACATTGTGTACTATGTACTTGTCGTGAAACGCGACGTGTGACGTATAATTATTCTTCGGACGCGTCTGCTTTTCAATCTTCAGCCTCCCCAACAGCCCAAGCAGGAAACACCATGTCGTTGATGTACGGAAAAGAAAAAGACGCGGACCATGACCTTGCACACGCCTCGGACCCGGGGTTCGTTGCATTCTTCTCAAAGCTGCCTAAAAAATCCCCCACAGAGGATGGCGTCGTCCGTCTCTTTGACCGCGGCGACTTCTACTCTGTGCATGGACAAGATGCCCACTACGTCGCCGCACACGTCTTTCGCACGAACTCCGTTCTCAAGTATCTCGGCGCCGGGGGGAAAGCAGGTGGTCTACCTAGCGTCACCCTTAACTACACTCTCGGTCACCAGTTCTTGAGAGAGGCCCTGACAGTAAAACAACTGAGAGTTGAAATATGGGTCCCTGCTCCAGGCCAGGGAAGGAAAGTTGCTAAGTTTGTGCTGCAAAAGGAGGTGAGTACTACTGGCTACGCAAAAAACTCCACTGTTCAACACCACACAGGCATCTCCCGGAAACCTCCAAGCAGTCGAGGATCTTCTCTTTGCAAACTCAGACGTCCTTTCCGCGCCGATCGTTGTTGCCATTAAAATAGCATCCTCTTCTGGCCCAGACAAGGCAAAGGTCAAATCTGTGTCCATTGCTTATGCCGACACGAGTGTCCGAGAACTTGGAGTTGCAGAGTTCGCTGACAACGACCTCTTTTCAAACACGGAGGTATCTTGTACGCTATATTGTAAACGAGATTTAGACTGAGGGCCTTGTTGGCAGTCCCTTATTATTCAGCTCTCGGTAAAGGAAGCGGTCATCCCGACCGGCACCGTATCTGGCAAGACTGACCGTGATATTGAACTCAATAAGCTCAAGGCAGTCCTTGAGAGGTGCAATGTTGTTATTTCGGAACGAAAACCAAGTATGCTACCTTCCAATCTGCTGAGAAGTATCTGATTGACAAGCTACATAGGTGAATTCACACCAAGAAATGTCGAAGACGATGTGAGAAAACTCACACAAACTGAGGATGAAATGGAAACATCAGGCGTGAAATGTTTATCCCTTTCCTCAGTCTTGGCTGAGGATACCTGGTTAACCCATTTACAGCATTCCCATCTCCTGCAGCACTGGCAGCCCTCATCAATTATCTCGCTTTAACCACTGACCCTTCCAATTTCGGCGCATATACTCTCCGCATCCATGACCTTGCCCGGTATATGCGTCTGGATGCGAGTGCAGTCCGAGCGTTGGGACTCATCAGTTTCGAGGCTGGAGTAGGCAGTTAGTTCGTAAGGCAGCGATCAAATGAAGTTGACACCGCTGTGCAGGGTACTATCAACAAGTCCTCTACACTTTTGGGCTTGCTCAACAAGTGCAAGACGGCGCAGGGCACGCGACTTCTGGGGACATGGCTTAAGCAGCCGCTTGTGAACTTGCATGAGATTCGTGAGTGACATTTTGGATGCCCAACTCTGCGTTCCTGTCTCATGAGGGTATTTCCTTTCAGGTAAGAGACAGGATTTGGTAGAGACCTTTGTGTATGACTCGTCGACCAGGAGGACCTTGCAGGTATGCACTCGGTGTGGTTTCATATCTATCGTACTCACTCATCGACGTGTGAATAGGACGACTACCTTAAGTTGATGCCTGACCTCCACCGCATAAGTAAACGCTTTAAGAAAGGGGTCGCTTCGTTGGAGGACGTGGTCAGAGTATATCAAGTTGTGCTGAAGGCATGTTTTATGTGCCAATTTCTAATATCATGTCCTAAATGTCACATTCCACCAAGATGCCTGGCTTGCTTGAGGTCCTCAGTGGCATTGAATACGAGCACGAGGCCCACAGGACACTTGTGAAAGAAGTATATCTGGAACCATTTGGGGTAGGTTACCGGGCTCCAAGAAAGCCATAGCATGTCACTCAGTCCGATCGATCTGGACAGACGCACTCCGAAAAGCTCACCAAGTACTCTGAAATGGTCGAAACAACGCTGGATCTGGCATCACTGGATACGCATACATACACTATCAAACCAGAGTATGATGAGGGTTTGCGGGCATTGTCTGAGAAGATCATGGAGGTGAGTTTCTCTTGATTCGTTTACCCTCTCTCGGAGATGCGCCATAGTAGTCTTGTACCAGGGCTGATGCATGTCCTGTAGGTGCGGGATGGCCTGGATGCGGAACATCGTACTGCTGGGAGGGACCTTGGTTTTGAGCTCGATAAAAAACTTCATCTTGAAAACTCGGCTACTTATGGGTACTGCTTCCGATTGACCAAGAACGTAAGCGATTTAACTATTGTCCCCGCACACGACCGTATCCTTGTGACCACTGCAGGACGCCAAAGTACTTTCGAAAAACAAGAAGTACATCGAGCTCGGCACCACCAAATCGGGCGTCTACTTCACAACGAAGGCTCTGAAATCGTTGGCAACGGAACACCAGGAAACGACTGACGATTATCAGCGTACACAGTCAGGTTTGGTGAAGGAAGTTGTCAGCATTGCTTGTGAGTGGTACTTGTCTAAGGACAGTGCTGATGCTGATATCATGGGGCTTAGCGACCTACACACCAGTCTTGGAGAGCTTAGACCATGTACTAGCCCACTTGGATGTCATTGTCAGGTTTGTGGGTTGTCCTAATTCCTGTGTGCGGATGGACTTACCCAGTCATTGATGCAGCTTCGCACATGTTTCGGTAAATGCACCTGAACCATATGTTAAACCGACGGTTTTGGAGAAAGGCATGCCCATTAACTTTCACTTCAATGTTTGTTCTGACATGTATGGCTGGCTTAGGAGAGAGTAGTCTTATTCTGAAAGATGCCCGCCATCCCTGTCTGGAAGTCCAGGATGAAATCAGCTTTATTGCGAATGATGTGGAGATGGTGAGAGGGGAGGGTGAATTCCAGATAATAAGTACTGCGACATTTATCGTTTCCTACTACACCGCTGACTTTGGGACTGAAGCTGGACCGAATATGGGCGGCAAGAGCACGTATATTCGACAGGTATGATTATCACATTCCTTTGTGAGTGGGCTCTCAAGCGGAAACTGGTAACATAGGTTGGGGTAATAGCACTGATGGCGCAGACGGGGTGTTTCGTCCCCTGCTCATCTGCCACGCTTCCTATTTTTGACTCGGTGTTGTGTCGAGTCGGTGCGGGCGACTCCCAGCTCAAGGGTGTGTCGACCTTCATGGCTGAGATGCTTGAGACGGCTTCCATCTTAAGAGTACGTTTATTATTCCATGAGAGTGGATCTTCCCTGTGCGTTCCTGTGCTCATTGGGTGACAGTCTGCAACGAAGAACTCATTAATCATTATCGACGAGTTGGGTAGAGGTCAGGATGATGTCATCACCATTGTGCTTGGTCTTCTTCACACACGGTCACCACAGGGACTTCGACTTATGACGGTTTTGGGCTAGCTTGGGCCATATCAGAGTCCGTCACCACGCACCGAGTCCCTTGCCTGATTCTGATCGTTAGCTTCTCTCTCCCAGACACATAGCGTCCAAGATCCGAGCGTTCTGTCTATTCGCCACCCATTTTCACGAATTGACTTCACTGGATCAGCAGATTTCGCACGTGAAAAACTTGCATGTTGTAGCCCACGTAGGACAGGATGATGGATCACAAGAGAGGGATATCACCCTCTTGTACAAAGTTCAGCCCGGTATTTATCTTCGCGGATCGTACTTGTGCTAGCGATGTTGATTTGTCGCAGGTGTCTCGGATCAAAGCTTTGGAATCCACGTTGCAAAATTGGCCAATTTCCCGGATAACGTAGTCAAGGTTGTACAAAAGCCCCACTTGAATGATTTTGGATTCTGACCTGTGGGCAGCTCGCGAAACGCAAGGCAGATGAGCTTGAAGACTTCGCAGTTGGTATGTACTATAAGCTGCATAGAATTGCAATTCCACTGACATGAAACCAAATTTTTAGGTCAAGACTCCCAACCAGAGCACTCGGACGAAGTGACGGAAGAGGGTATCCGCATAGTAGAGGAGCTCCTTCGAAAATGGTCTCAATCTACGAGCACCGATGGTGAAGATGTCGTCATGGAAGATGTTTCACCAGAGGCGCAGCTAGAAGAGTTGCGTCGGTGTGTGGAGGAGTTCCGACCTCAGATCGAACGTAATGCATGGGTACAATCTCTGATCGCATCTCTGTAATATGTGCATGTTTCCTGGTACATTCTGCTTGCTTTCCTCACATTGTTGCTGTTTCCTACATGTCTAATTTGTGTCTAGGTCCGTACGATTGGGTTCGCTACCCCTGCTAGGGAATGGCTTGTTACACAACTTGCTACCCTAATCTCTGAGGGTGTGGGCAGAGAGTGGGCAGAGAATGTAGATGGTTGGCATTCTGTTAGTACAACTTACATAAGAGCCAGAGTGACGAGTCGGGATACCGATCAAACTGCGAGATGGAGTCGCTCCTATCACCCTTGTGGATACAAACAGTACAAGGTGCAAATACACAATGTTAATTTATTCGTGTTCTTCCGCATCACCGTCGACACTATCCTGGTCATTTCCTCCGTCTCTGTCATCCCCCAGGTCTCCGGGCTCACCAGCAGTCGTTGCCTCTGCACCTGGACCAGCCAGTTTCTTCTTGCGACCCTGCTCACGCGCAGCGACAGTGAGATCCTCACCGAAAAGCCGTAGGCTCAAGGCACTGATGTATCGCATTTAGAAGTTCAGAAAACGAAGCGGGGGCGAGATGCAGGACCGCACCTTTTTGCTTTTTTGTCGATCATGAGTGATATAGACACGTTGGACTTCCATAGCGGTAGGACGAGGTCTCGGGAGAGTCTTCTCACCAACCTCGAATCAGTGGGGAGAAGAATATTGGAAAGAATAGACATACGTCGTATCCGACGACATTCCGGCAATGAAACGAACGACATGACTGCCGAAGCCTACAGAACAGGGAGGGCGCTTTTAACACACGATGGTAAACGGGCGAATTTGCCCACACATACCTCTGGCCTCCATCTCTGACTTAAACGGTTCCACAAACGACGTACAAAGAGGGTAATAACTCTGTAGAAGGACCCTCAATGATCCGAAATCCGCATGCATAATCGTTTCCGGCTTGATATACGGCAACACGACAGGCAGACCCTCACCAAGCACGCGGTACTGCGCGTCGATGCCCCTGGCCGCTTCCTGCTTCGTTATAACCTTTGTGCCGCTAGCCATGAGCCTCATACGAGTGTAGTCGTTGGCCTGCACGACGGATTTGACGAGGGAGTTGGTAAGGTAAAAGGATCGGACGGGTTCGCCTGCCGGATTCCGCACAAGGACATTGGAGGAGGGGAAAGATGGAGCTAAGTTGAGTTGGTTTCTGAGAAATGGACATTATAGTCGCCTGTTCGTGGACAAGAATGTAAATGAACGACTCACATACAAGTAAGCAATGCCGGATCGTCCGGTTGCAGAAACGTATGTGGCATCTCCTTGAACGAGGGATCGGCGAGTGTGACCTTTCCGTGGGCAGTTTCTGACATTTGACCTATTGTCTCATGTTTCCCATCGATAGTAATGGGGTCCATGGCATCGGTGTCAACCCCCGAGATTGCAATGTCGTCCTTCGCCACTTGTGTCTGCGTGTTCGTTTCTAGTCTCACTTTCTTTGTCTCCGGGGCATGACTTGGTGTGTCTGAGTCTTCCGCCACGCGTTTTCTTGCGTAAACGAATGTATATAGCGGAAACAACAGGCACGAGTAATTAGGAACTTACGGAACTTGTGCAGAGTTGAATGTGTTGTGACTGGCTTTGCGTTCGAACACAGCAACAAAAAATCCACCCGTGTCTTGAAGATGTGGGTATACGCGGATACTAACGTCCGACGTCCATTCATCACCAACCTAGCATTCAAAAAAAAATGAAGACTTGCCATCGCTCAAGGTGCAGAGTGTCAATATTACTAGGTGGCCAGTGAGTTTCCAACAATTTAGTGTCAGCACGCTTGTCCTCAGGAAGGCTTAGGATGTATGCGTCATATGAACCGAAACAGGTGTTCACATTGCGGTCGATGGTGGGGGTCCAGGTGGCGAGCCCTGGGCGTCGAATTAGCTGTGGAAGTTGTTTTGAAACATCCACAAGCTCGAACTCTGATGAGATGTGTTCGTCAGATGACAAATGTATTGTAACAATGACCATACCAAGATTGGAGTTGAGAGCAGCTGCTACGACAGCTTCGTTTTCTACCGGATTGAGTGAGCAGGTTGAGTACACGATTCGACCATCCGGGGCAAGCATCCGCATGGCACGTTGCAAGATGCGGGTCTGGAGACTTCATTGAAAGTATCATAGGTAAGACAGGTAGCGTCCCTTTGCAAGCAAACACAAACCTATGCAAGCCATTCCCATCCATTGGCTGCCAACGTTTCCAGATCCCAAGGTTCTTCCTCAATGTACCGTCCCCACTGCACGGTACGTCACACAATATCCTATCAAACAATAGCTGACTCGAAGTCTTTTTAACTGAGCGACGGTTATCATGGGGGCAAGATGGAAGCTTAAGTACGGGGTAGATAGACGCGTCGAGGTTGGTGACCATGAATGCAGGGCTTGGAAGACGGGCTGACTGATGGATGAGAAGATGGGAACGGCGACTATCGCTATCGTTGGCGATTAGTAAACCGGGTGGTATTGATGAAGAAGTAGTTGTATCATCGGCGTGTAGTGCCTCTAGTAGTTGGGCTGTCTTGTAGTGAAGAGGATAAATATTCAGATGAATGCAAGACAAGTGTGCCAAATACCTTTGAGCCAGGAGCAGCACACAGGTCGATAACCTAATAAGGTTGGGGTGGTCGGCGCACGAGACAGATTCGCGAGTGAACATACTTTATGATGCGGCTGGACGTCCATGAAAAGCGGGGGTAGCATGCTTACTGCTTCTTGCCGTGATATGTTTCCCTGAATGTTCAACATGTGTGAGAAATCATAGACCACTGCAGACCATATGACTGACCACATCGGTCTCGTGTACCAAGAAGGAATGGAACTTTTTGAACTCTGGAGAGCGTCTTAGCACTTTTTTTGAGACGTTGAATTGCCATGCAAGACCATCTGGATACCTGACCACTGTACATCATGGTACAACAAGAATGGGGGACATCTGATCTTACCATGGGATGTTGGTGGGAGGTGGAACAGCCTCGCCCTCGAATACAAGGTGGTTCAGGATGGGGACATATATTGTTTGGATAGTATCACCAAGGGTATGAGCGATGCTTTTGCATCAGGTGAGTGTGTCGTTCTACAGTGGAAAGGGATCGCATACTCTCTACTGCCAGTGATACGAAATGTCGTTGGCAGTGGACGTCTGAAAGCATCCATCAACTGATCCCACTCGTCATCTGGGACAATGTTCTGTGCTTTGTAGTAATCAGCGAATCGCTGGTTGTGCATCCCCTGTGCGCCGACGTAGTCATTTGTATTCCTCCGCTGTCTCTTCTGCAACGGGGTCAGCGTGGCAGTGGTGAGCAATGGACGGACATGCCTTGGATGATCTTGCCATGAGAGGACTGATGAGTCATTCTGGGTTCCGTCGATGCCGTGCTTACGCGGCCGCAGCTGACATAATCGAGATTCGAGCCACGGCGACCCACTACGCTTTTTCACTCCAACCATCTCTTATCTCTCCCCGCAGCCATGGAGTCGCTCCAGCTCTCGTTCGATCCGTCGCTCGACGACTTCTTCAACCTCGACGCACTCAGCGCCCCCGTACAGCCCGCCCTCAGCGCCTCGGGCTCCCAGTCGTCGGCCTCTCCTCGCTCTCCCTTTCCCTTCCAAAGCATGCCGCCCACTCCCCCGCCGTTCTTCTCCGCTGCATCCATACAACATACATCTGCCTCAGACGATCCGTTCTTCAGTCTCTTCATGGATGACGACTTCTCGAAGGCTCCCTCCTTGCCACCCGCAGTCTCGCCATACGACTTTCTCACCAATCCAGGCAGCTCTGGTTTCAACTTGGCCCCATCTGCCACCATATCTATTTCACCAGATGCTTCTTCATCTCGCACATCCCCCACGGGCTACTCTCACTCCCCTCAACCTAGCTTCGGCATTGACCCACAGTTGGTAGGGACCCCTGCCACCTCGAGGGCACTCTCTGACTTCGACGAGGAGGAATACCACTCTTCCACGTCACATGCCCCTCTTGAAGAAGAGGAAGAAAAGGAGGAAGATCCTCCTTCAACATCTTCCAAATCCACCGCACGTGCGAAGGTGTCCCGCAAGGGCACCGTTCTCTCAGGTGGCGTCAAGAAGACATCCGCCACCACCGACAAGGAGAACACAGCCAAGGACACGAAGTCCAAGACGGACCCTGCCCCGCTCAAAATCCTCGAACCAGAGGATTGGCGCCCAAGTCCAGAAGAGTACAAGAAAATGTCTAGCAAGGAGAAGAGGCAACTCCGCAACAAGATCAGTGCACGAAATTTTCGTGTCAGACGCAAGGGTCAGCTTTCTCTTCCTTCTCTTATCGGTTTTTTCACTTCCCCTTTTGTTGACTTCCCTCCTCCAACAGAGTACATCACCACTCTCGAGGGCGATATCGCAGAGCGCGATCGCCTCATCGATGCTATTCGTTCCGAACTCGGCTCTTCAAGATCCGAGAACATTGCTCTCCGACAGGAAATTTCTGCTCTCAAAAAGTGTCTACTCGAGGGACGGGGTCTAGCAGACCTCCCTCCTCCCGCGGAACTCCTTCCATCCCCTGCCTCGCCTCCTATTGCATCCACTTCCAATGCAGTAGCTAGTAGTTCCAGTTCTTCGATCGTCACTCCCAACACCCAAAAGGATCTACCTACTTCACCTCGTCTTGGCAACAGGGCCTTCTGGGGTGGCCTTGGTGGCATGGGTGTCACCCCCGTGCACACTGCCTTCATACCACCGATCGCTGTGTTGGCATCCAAAGCCTCATCAGCTTCCAGCAGCCCGATTCTCCAACCCTCGATATTCTACGAGGAAACCATTCGCCCAAGGATACTCCAAGAGAATATCAATCCTGGCCTCAATCCCACTGCACATCACAGTCTCATCGAGAAGAAAGGCTCCGCAAACATCAGCCCTAATCTCAGTCAATTGGGCGGCATGGGTGCATTTGATGCATTTGCTGACGCCAACCCTTTCACGCTCAAGTCGCTCGATGCATATCGCATGCAGCTGTGGGGAAAGATGGCAGCTCAACAGTATGCCCATGCACAACAGACCCACACGCCCCCAAGCTCTCCCCCGATGGCACCGAGTGGACTCGCGAGTGGGCTTCGGCCACACTTCTTCATGGGACCGACGAAGGTGGGCGGGGTGCTGTCGCCGAAGGCATCTGCTGTTGGGCTTGGCGCTGGTGCATATCCATCATCTCCATCGCCTCCTCCACCCACACGGTCGTCATCTTCTCTTTACGATATCCCTACCGGTCCTACTCGCGAGCAGGCGGTCATCGCTGCCCTTGCGAGTCAGACCCTACTCGGAAAACTTGGCCAGGCATTCTGGGATGCCTTCTCTGGTTCTTCCTCAGCAAGTTCATTGCCACATCTCACGCCTACTTCTGCCACTATGGGTAAACAATGGGATACGGAGAAAGTTCGCAAAGTTTTGGAGGGCCGGGCTGTGCTCAAGGTTGTGGATGTAGAGCCTGCCCAGCCTGGCTCTTTGTCGGCCACTTTGCCAGCATCGACTGCACAGAAGGTCAAAGGTTCGGAGAAGTCCAAATCTGGGGGACAGTGCTGTACTGCTGCACTGACGGATATTCTGGAGGAGTCGATGCGGAGCTTGACGCTAGGGAAGAAGATGAATTGAGACGATTTGAATTTCAAAGCGAATGAACATGCGAATGTAAGTCTGGCTGTTAGTCTTTTGTCCTACCCCGAGTTATCATACCCGCTTGTAGTACCCCACTCTTTCTCTGCTGTTGTCCTCCA
>Ga0307518_10000134_pt1 | contig 52831 bp, 36 predicted proteins | sample 25_EM_MG_FD_203889 | JGI IMG/M metagenome (GOLD analysis project Ga0307518, IMG submission 203889) | Populus trichocarpa ectomycorrhiza microbial communities from riparian zone in the Pacific Northwest, United States - 25_EM | ecosystem: Host-associated > Plants > Roots > Unclassified | place... | reverse complement strand
GGTCAAGGGAGCAGTTTGTGTTAAATTGGTTGAATGAAGGTCATCTCTTTTTGGAAGATCTTTTCTGGGTTTTGATCATTTCTGTGTATCAGCAATTGATATTGTCCATTAAAGTCCTATGGCAGTCTTAATCTCTATAAGTGGCATAATAAATCTTATAGATCCATTCCTTACCTGGATGTTTCATGGAACCCAGTCTAACGAACCATCTCCACACAGTAACCTGTCAGCTGACTTCATTTCTGTCCATAGCTAGGGTTATAGCAGCATAGCTACCTGTCACAAGCAAGCACTGCAACCCTAATCTTTTTATTACTTCCACCTTGAACAAGTAGACTTCCTTCTTTTTATATGAGGGTTTTGTGGGGTCGCACGAGGTGGAATGAACCTGCAGTATGCTATCAAGGTCGAGCATTTATACCATGGCTTGAGTGGATCCATGGATGCAGATAAAAAATGAGCACAACTTATTTCAAAGATTCATGACCTCCAGTTATTTTATGAGTCCAACATATTTAGATTCAGAAAACATATTTGAACTTATTTTTTATAAAAAAAATAAAACTCGTGACTATAAATACATTATAAAATTTTCAAATTCAAGGTATAAATTCTCTGTATTTTTAATATTTTTAACTTATATCTATTAAATTAAACTTACAAGTATCAAATACTAGCTATCTTGACTTGGATTTTCCATATTAAACCATGAGATACATTGACTAAAAATAATAACATATTATTTTAAATTAAAAATTTAATTAATTATCCAACATATTAAAATTATTCTTAAATATCTTGATTTAAAATATTGATACCTCGTAAATAATATCATCATAGGCCAGATCAGGAGTGGTATTCTAAAACACACCAAGGGAGATAAACGAGTGGCTTGTATCTGCTGCAAAAGCTTTTGTCAATAATTGTATAGATCAAATAACTTTTTTTGGTGGAACTAGAAAGCAGAACTGAATCTGCTACTTCTAACCTAATTTTGCTTGTTCTGTTCAGCAAGGGAACTGGGCAGCGTGCTTTAAAAAAAATAATGCACAAACACCTTTTATCTCATGGAATATTGGTTTTTTGGTATGACCGAGCCTGCGCGTCGTAGACGGTAGACTAGTTTGATTGATTGATGCCGGACCCTGACATTGCGATCGATTGGATTTGGTATTTGGTACTGTAAGTTTAGATGGGGTATGATTGTTCATAGGCTAGCTCCTTGCCAAAATCCGTCCTATCCCTGTTAGTTAACCCGAGACCTGCCGGATCTGGATTTGAATAAGAAATAGAAAAAAAATAAAAAAATTAGATGACTCGGTCGGTTAACAATTCAAATTGAATTGATCTTCTGACGTGATTAAAACCTTGTTATCTTGATTTAAAAAAAATATATAATAAAATCATTCTAATTAATTTTAATTTTTTTTAAAAAAATTAAATCGATCCATGACTCAACCTTAGCTTACATTTGTGCTATCTACTCGATTCACACATAAATTTTCCTGGAATAAGAATCGGTGATGTAGCTATACCATTTGTAAAATTATATTTCTTGCTTTTATCTCTACAAATAAAAACTCTAGATATTACATAATTACACCAATTAACAAAAAACTGAAGACCGAAGGTTTTAAATATCTCTCTCGTCATATAGTACTCCTCGGTCCTCACTTAAATAATACTGTTTTCCCCTTTTCAAGTATATGATTCATTTTTTTTCTATATTAATTATATCTTTTAACATCAAATCAAATTTACAAGTACTTAAACTTTATAATTTTATAATTTATTTTTTTATAAAATTATTTTGAACTCGGATTGTGGGTATAATAGGCTTATTTAGTTAATTTAAGTTTTTTTTAAATTCATTTTTTAACATTAGATTGATTGAGAATTAGGTTTCATGATTTATTTCGGTTTATTTTTTACAAGATTATCCTTATTTCCTGGCTTGAGTTACAAGTTTGGTAAATCAACCTTAGTTGATTCAAGTTATTTTTTAAACTCATATTAATTATTTATTTTGAGTTAAATTATATTTTATTGGTTATTCATGTTGTTTTTAGACACACCAGATGAGTCATATTAAATTAATTTTTATATGATTTAATTTTATTTACATTAAAAAAAACCCATTAATAATACATAAATATTTTTCACATGAGTTACGGGTTTTGTTTACAAAAATGCATGTATATTGAAAAATCACTCATTGGATTTATTTTACTAGTTTAAATATTACCTGTATCAAATTTATTTAAAAATATAAAAATTCAAATAAAACACGACTTAATAGGGTGTGGTATTTAAGGTGCTATATTATTGAAAATATAAATTAGTAATTGTATCTTAAAATTATGGATGGTAATAGATATTCACATGTTATGTTTTTATTATATTTATATTTTATTTATTATTTATTGAATGATAAATTTAGATGTCCACACTTTATTTATTAGATTTTAGATGGTCCTTTGAATATTTATTATATATATATCTGGGTTTAAATTATGTTATGGGTTGAGTTTAGTAGCATCCATGTTTTATTAATTATTTATAAATTAAGATAATTATATATATAAAAAATCATTTAAATTTTAATCTGATGGATTCGAATTAAATTATCATTTCTGCTAGAAATACCTTTGAGGATTAGACATGGACCGACTCTTCGAGCGCCAAAATGCGTCCCATCATCGCAAAGGCTTGTTTGAGAATTTGCAATGTACTGTAGAACGCTTAAATGTGTGTCCAGTCCAGAATTCGAAAGGATTTAGCTGGACCCTTGGACAACACATTCAAACTATCAAGCGACGACGTCACCAACAAATTCGAAACTGCATCTCCCAAACAGCTCCTGAAGAACTGGTCGTCGTTAAGAGCAGCCATTAAAGTCACATATGATCACTTGGCATGGGTGAAGCGAATTTATAGTTGCTTTTAGTCCTTCGGACCTGCGTACTTGATATGCAACGTGCGCAGGGAAGAGAGAGAGGCCTTAGCATATTGATGATCATTCTTTCTTTTTCCTTCTTCCAACTTCCATGAGCACAGCTAGCTTCTGCCTTTGAAACCCCCGATACTTGTCTTGTTTTACGGGTTATGGGGTACCCATCTGCAACGAAGGCACCCACCTTACATACCTGACCACATGATTCCAAGGGAACAGCCCCAGCAGAATCTTGTGGATCAGCCCTACTGTTTATACGATGGGTCAGGCCCCGTGTACAGGACACCTCTGTTGCCTCTTTTATCTCATGCACGGTAAAGATTTGATCAGGCCAGCTCTCTGATATAGTATCTCACAAGGGTAATCCCAAAAGCATGTTTCTTTCTTTCATGTGTTTAGTATAATTATAACAAACTCATTCACCTGAGCTCGGGGGCGTTGAGGGAACAGATCCTCTTCTCGACAGCAACCCTCACTCTCACTCGTATGCCAGCACGGCCACGGGATGCTTCTTCTAACATTTTTTTGCTCTGTGCTCCGGTGAATCAATAACGTTCTTCATCTGAAGTTTCACATCACGTGACAAGCACCTCTCTAGGGTTTGAATTGTAGCCTGGATTATGTTTCCATCTAGAATTGCAAGTAAATTACACACCCTTGCATCTAATGTGTTTGGTATTGGGTCTTAACTGTAATTTGCATCAACTTTGCCGCGTTTAATTTAATTAGGTGTTTAGCCCCGATATTAATGCTTGTGGACGCAATTGTTACCTTCTTTAAAAAACTTTTTGGTTCTTCCTATTGGGGTTTCTGCCTGCCTCGTGATGGTTCGCTCTCTGGGAGAGAGTGTTGGGACTAAGATCAATTCAGGGACACAGGGGAACGTAAGAGAGGCATCCTAAGTTTGTAACGAGGCAAGTCAGGGACAATAATTACACACACGCACACATATACGACAAGGGTTCCACACGTGAAAACAAGGGCACACGTAGGAATGGAAAGGCAGGTGGCAGACGGCACAATAAAAGAAGAAAGCCTGCGGTTTCTATTTGGGAACCAGAGGCGAAGATTTGAACGATGGGAGCAAATACATTGCCATATTTTTACATATGCCAAACGCATGTGAATTCCACACTCCGGTTCGGTTTAACGTCTGAAAAGTCCGAGACCAAGTGAATCGGTGCCGTAGAGTATGGTTCCTTCGTAATTTGAAAAGTATGCAAGCAGCTCTCCATTGACATGGTCCCGTGGAAGCGATGTCTTTTAATTTTTGAAGGGCCTCACTTTCCGATGTTGGCAGCTTAATTTTTAGTATTGCTGTTGTTGCATTGGTCTTTCTACTGGACCATCATCATATCGACCTTCGTGGCATTTCTTCCTTATGGAACTTAAATCGTTTGCCCTGCTTTGGCTGTTAATTCAAAGCAGGGTCTGCTCCTGCTCTTGTTGTGTTATGGACTCTTTTTTCTTATTACCTGTCCAATTCAGGGCCTGCTACTTCAACACTTTTGCGAATTGCAGTTTGTGGATGGGTTAGACTTGAGCTTGCTCCTTGCATATTGTTGCTGTGCCTATCTGGGTTTTGCTGCTTTCATGGTTTCGGTTTTTATAGTTTCCGTTTGGTGTCTGTTTCTCACAGTATTTGCTTAATTTATCTGTTTTTTGGGAGTTTGTGATGGCCTGGTTGCTCTATTATCGATAGCATTGAGTTTTTTTTGGGGAGTGTCGACTAAATGCTCAATTTATCTGTCTTTGGAAGATTTTATTTATTTCTATACCTTTAAGGCTCAACACACAAACTCTCCTATGTGTTTTCTCTAATGGACATGATATGTTATCATTACTTACTTTTTAAATCTTATAAATGATATTTTATTTAAATAAAAAATCAAATTTCTTATACAATCAAAAGTTCAAATATTTATTGATTGGTCTCTTTTTCTTAAAAGAAAGTTGATTTGTGCAATTTTTTGTCAAATTTACCTATAATTCAACTCATTTTCATCATAAATTATTTATGAAAAATAAATTTTGAATTACAATCTAAATTTTAAAATTAATCTTCAATAAATCATATCAAGCATGTTCTAGATTAAAATTTTTATAAAAATCAAAACGAAAACGGCTTTTGCCATTAAAGGTAAATTTGACAAAAAATTACACAAATTAACTTCATATCACTAACACCATCACAATACCAAACCGTCGGCTCTTAATATTACTCAACGATGATAATATATATATATTAAAAATACAAGATTTTGTTTGTCGCTAGCTAAACAGATGGTCATGATGACATCAGTCCCAGCGATCTCGTCCCACAAGCAAGTTCACATGTTCACAAGCACCATAAATGACAGTGACATAGAGCAGTTGCGCGGTTTCAAGAAGGCAGGAGGGGGGAGTGGGACAGTGAGTAAAATGACGCAGAGACATGCCTTCTTTGGTTGGGACCCTATGACCCCAAGGGCCGTGGGGAGGTTGGAAGTAGCTGCAAATGGTGGGGCTTTTTGGCAAATGCACTGGGATAGTATAGCTCGGTGTGTTTCCCACAGAGAGTCAGGTTTTCAAAGTTTTTGACCGCAACTCCTCAGCAAGCATGGTACATTCCTGCTACTGTGACCGCAATAAATGAAACGTCTATCAGTGGATTTTCCAACAGGTAAAGAGAAAAATATAAAAATAAATAAACAAATAGATTTATTTTCCTTAACACTAATTTATTTTTCTTTTTGGTATTTTATGGCAAGAGTTTCGATAAATGAAAGTGCAGTGTTAAAGACATTCCTCGAGATTGAAAATTCGCGCATTTTTGGTCACTGCTCTAACTGATGAATGTCGAGAAAACCTACTCTTTGAGAATTGAGTGATCCGACTTGTCAATAGAAGTTCAGGAGCTGAAATTTATGGTCTAGCATTGATTTGCTGTTCTCGTTTTTAAATACAAGACATCAGTGTTCATTTATTAAAATATCGAGTATTCAATACCTCCATTTTTATTCATTGAAAATTTGGCTACAGAAAATTCTATAGAAACCACATTACTTTTAAAAATTTTATGGTGCATTTAGAATAAGTAAGAACATTGTATTAGCTATTTCATGAGATTTATTAAGAAAAGAAATACAAAGATGTGATAGAGATTTTAGGCAAAGATGTGGTTCATGAATTTTATTTTTTATTATTTCCATTTTAAAAATATAGTTTCTATAATTGTTAATTTATCGGTTGGTATAAAAAAATATATCAAAACAAATTAATATTATAGAATCGAATTAGCACTCGTTTGATTCACATTTTTTTATTTTAAAGATGATATTATTTTAAATAAATATTTTTTATTTTATAAATCGAGTTTATAAACAGAATGATCACAAACTTGACATGGGATATAATGTTTTTAAGTCACGGATTTAATAGTAGTATTAAAGCTAGAACATAAAATACCTCTACAATTAGAGTAAATTGCATGTAAATATACGGTATCTTATCCAAGAAAAAATAAAAATACATACTTTTTATTGTTTTTTTTAGAAATATAGCATGAAAACCTCAACTATACCTCAGTATCTCAAACACACTCTATCATCCAACACAACTTCACGAGGACATATCAAACAAATATTTGAGCGAAGTTCATACGATGGACCACGTATATAGATACCAATAATGAGTTTCTCAATTGTCTAGGTGGTGGTCCAATGATAAAAGTTTAGGATCAAGAGGTTTATTTTTTTTGTGATTTCAGTTTCGAGCCCTGTGGTTGTTCATATGATGACCACCAGAGGTTTACATGGTCGTTAATTTTAGGGTCCGTAAAATTAATCGAGATACACGCAAATTAGCCCGTACACCCATATTAAACTAAAAATAATAATGAGTTTCTCTAAATTACGCGCGCATAAAAGATAGGGGTAACGTGTTTTCTTACAGCAAAATGGCCCCGTGAAAGTGACAGAGAGGACTGTACGGTCGTGTTGGAATTAAGATGACGTCAAGGTAAATTTGCTTCTTGAACTGTTACAATCAGGCTCCATATTTTTCTCCAATTATATATTTAGAATTAATTAATTAATCAAAAAATATATATAATAATTTTCAAACTATAACAATGGTTAATACCTACATACATGCACAGCTAAATGTCTTGTGTATGTAGTATCTGCGCAATTCTAATTTCTTTTCTCCACCAAATTAATTCATCATCTTAGAAGTCAAAATGCATATTCTATAAAGAATTAGTAACTATAAAATGAACAAAAATAATTAAATGGCAGTAAAAAAAATAAGATGTCACGAAAAAATAAAAATAAAAAATAAATTAATTTGCTACTGGAGAAATTTGAATTTCATGGATGCTACATGGCGCAACACATCTAGGCTAGGCGCATATGCTATCTGTAAAAAGTGACATTAATGAAGTAATGGTTTGGCACAGGCGTTTAGTTGATGGGTCAACTTCAGGTGGTTAATTGAAACCTAGGTTAAGGCATTCGTGTGTTTTTTTTTAAAAAATGATTTTTTTTGTTTTAAGTTATTTTTTTAATATTTTTAAATTATTTTAATGTATTATCTTAAAAATAATTTTAAACAAAAAAAAACTAATATTTTTTTAAAAACACAACTATTAATGTACCAACAAACAAACACTATAGGTAAGAGATAACAAGTACTGATGGGGGCTGAGAGGAGGAGTTGAAGCGGAGCTAGGTTTTACTGGAGCTTGGCAGGGGCTGAGAGGAGGAGTTGAAGCGGAGGGCTGTTATGTTATGCCTTCATTTTCTGCCTTGAAAAGAAAGCTGTAAAAGCCCAAGCTAGCAACACTCGCACATTTTAGTCTTTCTTGTCACAAGAGAGGGAGACAGCCCAAGAAGGAAGAACCTTCAACAGGAAAGAAAAGAGAGTGTGTCTCTCACTTTCACACGTGTGATGATTCAAAGAAAAGAAAAGAAAGAAATGTAGAGATTGTTTTAGTTTTTTTTAATATATTAAAATAATATTTTTAAAATATTTTATATATATATCAAAATAGTATAAAAACATATAAAATATTAAATTTTTCTAGAAGGACAATTCAAACCCAAAAACAAACACTGCGTTTCCCTTTAAACCTTCTCTCCTTTCCCTGGAGTCTCGGAGTCAAGGTAGAAAAGATTATAACACTAAAACCGTGTAGGTCTCTCTCTTAAAGCCCTTGCTGTTTTTCTCTGTTATCAGGAGACTTCCATGTCTCCTTCGCTTCATCACTGTCTGTCAAAGCTAGCTTCTTATCTTTAGAGTTTAGACTCTCACAGGATGAATTCGTGTTCAGTTGTATAACTGCATTTGTCAGAGATAGAAATGAAGGCATGGCCAGAACCTTGTTACACATGCAACGCCAGATAATAACAGCAGAAATTAATGGTCTTGCTTGTTACTACTCTACCTCCCCCTCATCTTCCACTTCTTCTCCTTGTTCTTCAATGGGAATGATCGATAGAGACATTGGTTCTCTTTGTCCCAAATCTGGAATGACACCACCTACCTCTTCTTTTCATGAAATGGAAAATGGGAGGTTTACTTGGGGATTTCCTTTCATGGGAAACTATCATGCTAACAGTGATACTGCTGTGGAGGTCAGGGTTTCTGATAGCAGTGATGGGTTCGGAGAGAACAATGAGACTGTAAATCACGATGCTAACTCATCTAATGAAGAAAACCCAGATGAAAATATGATGAGTGGCAAGGAAACAGAAAGTGGGCAGTCAAAGCTTTGTACAAGAGGGCATTGGAGGCCGGCAGAAGATACCCAGCTGAAAAAACTCGTGGCTCTTTATGGCCCTCAAAACTGGAACCTTATAGCTGAGAAGTTAGAAGGTAGATCAGGTAAAATACTAATGAGAAAGAAACTGTAAACTTCTGTTCAAATTTTGCCACTGTCATTTATTAAGGGGTTCTTCTCACTAGTTTCTGCTTGGCTCATTTTGATTATTGTCATGTGAAGGTAAGAGCTGTAGATTAAGGTGGTTTAACCAGTTGGATCCAAGGATAAACAGAAAAGCTTTCACTGAAGAAGAAGAAGAGAGACTAATGCAAGCTCATAGACTTTATGGCAACAAATGGGCCATGATAGCAAGACTTTTCCCTGGAAGGACTGATAACGCAGTCAAGAACCACTGGCATGTCATAATGGCAAGAAAATATAGAGAACAATCAAGTGCTTACAGGAGAAGGAGGCTAAGTCAATCTGTCAACAGAAGAATGGAGGAAACTCCAAGCTTTGTCGGTAGAGATGCAGGCATGAAAACAGTACCACCACCATATTGTCCCAACATCTCCAGTGCTGGTGGACTAAACAAGTTATCTCCTTGTCAAATTGGAAACTTTAATGGTGCTGGTCGCGGTGGGGTTGACTATGGCTTAAATCGATCCCCCCACATGACCAGTGGGGGAGAAGCAGTCTCAAGCATTAAGGTTCCTCAAAGTGGGTTTTGTGCACAGCAGACGCCTTTTGATTTCTTCTTTAGTATGTCCTTTGTGATCCCCCAATCCCAATCCCTCTCCCTCTCTCAACATTCTTTTTTGCTCATGTTGTGTAATCTTTTGTGTATCTGGGTTTCTGTGCTGCTCCCTCATTGGTTTCTTTTTGGATAGCCTACCACATGTCCTAGCTTTATTCTCTTCAATTTATTTTCAGTCGAAACCAGGTTGATTAATCTGAGTTTCATTTACTCCTTCGCTTCGCTGACCGAAACAAACCTGCTCCCCCAACTCATTTGTTGCTCTAAATTCTGTATAAACTTGGGCATGCTTCTTTCTCTTAACTGCCAGTAGTTATTTTCATCTTGGTAATTGGTCTGTGTTTCTTGCAGGTCCCAAAAGTAATGACATGATGGGCATGTTCAGCCAAACCATATCATGGGATAGGCCAAATAATGAACCCCGCATTTCTGGTTTCTATCCCCAACAACACCCTTCATACATACTAGCAATGCAACAGTCAAACCACCAATACCCTTATTGCTTCTCAGACTCCACAGCGTCGACATTACCTCAAGCAGTTTCAGCCAGTGAGCCTTCACGTTCATCCCCATCAGTGGCAGATCAGAGCAGAGTTAGCGGCCATTTTGAGACCGTTCCACCACCATTCATCGACTTTCTCGGGGTAGGAGCCACATGAAGTCAGAAGTGTAGCTAGAGAAAAAAGCTGTAAACCTTTTTTTTTTGTGCAGAAATCATATCATAGAGATGCTTAATGTGGATGTGCTCCAATATAACCGAGTGGCCATTAGAGGAAAAAGATAAAGGGATTCTAGTGAATTGTTGCAGTTGGATGGCAGAAGATAAAAATCTGCATTCGTCTGTTGCTGTCATGTCACACCAGCACCCTATTTTTGTTTTCTTTTTAGTGAAATCTTCTGCTAAAGTGAAACAAATAGATCCGATTAAGGAGTATTAATGTCATATTATCCTTTCTTATATCTTTATATATATATAGTACTTGTCCTCCTCTTTCCCTCTATCCCATCTGAAGTCATTGGCCTTTAGAACATTAATCTTGAGCTTTTGAAAGAGGGGAGCAACGATATGTCGTTTGCTTTTTCCTTTGTTTGAAAACGTCTATCGCCCGTGCTATTTTTTTTTTCTTGGTCCAAAATTACCAGTACTGTCTAGTGGGACCCTTCATCATTATGTGTTCTTAATGTGATTTTTTCCGTTACTTTTACTAATTAATCATGACCGTTAAAAATGATAATATTTATGATAAATTATAAAACCATCAATCAAACATAAAATAAATTAATTAATAACAAAAAAAAGATTAATAACAATAATAATATATAAAGTTGATAATGAGTTTCCAACCATAAGATTTTAAGTCTTTTAGATATGATTCAAACTCAATTATTAAAAAACAATATTGAAAAAAAAGAGAGCAAGATATCATTTAAGAAAATTATCAGAGACAGATCATAAAGATACAAGATAATAAATATTTTCTTATTCTACGTTAAGAGGTTTCTTGAATATCCTTGTGCACCAGTCAGATTAATTTCCTTTCCCAATGCAGCTCTCACGTTGATTTAGTATAGATTAAGGGAAATTTAATAAAAAGATTTGAATATTAATTAGTGTTATGTGTTTGTCACCGTTGATAAACCACCATTTCATTATTATTATTTTTAAATATTTTTAATGTATTGATATTAAAAAAATAAAAAATATTATTAAAACACATTTCAAATATAAATCACAATAATATTAACCGCACTAAATAAAATTTTAAAAATAAAAAATATTATAACAACACATTTCAAATATAAATAACCACACTTCAAAACAGCCTGTCATCAATACTGCCGAAATAATGAGGATATATAACTTCATTCCAACATCTGGGTATATGTGTTTTTTTTTTTTTTTTTCAAATGTGAACGCAACATGTGGTGACACTTACAAGAAATCAGAGGACAGGATAGAGACTATTTGTCAAATTCACATATAAATTAAAATAAACTGATGCATATTCTATGATGGAATGGACCCAATAGAGTTTAATTGGACGTAATTGAGGTTGTAAGTAGTATGTGAAGAATAGCATCACCCTTGAATAAAACATGGAGTGACAGTCTCCTGAGAAGGAAGGAGCAAATTCAAAGGGCTTGGAATGAAAACTAGGAAATGACATTAGTATCAGAGTATTTTGCTTACTTTACGTTGTCCGAAAGGGAAGCAAAGGTTGAAGATTATCAGGAGCTTGACCTTAAAAGGATGGTTTTTACAAGGGAAAAGAGGTGGTTTGGTTTGTTACCGCAAAGTGGAAGAGGATGTTGAATTTTGTTGTTGATGGTCACGGTGACGATGCTGCTGCTGCTGCTGCTGATGCGGAGGCTAATAAAGACGCAAAACAAGAAACTGAAACTTGTGTCAAACATCCTTTTCTCACGGGCCTGCAGAATTCAGGCACAAAGTCTGCAACCAGAAGCAAACACCACCCACCCCTCCCAGTGCATTCATGATGGGAACTGTTGAACACCGTTTCCTTTCGTTCCCTCATCGGCAGAATCTTCTGAGATTTAATGCCACACCCACATGGGGTGTATCTGTTTGCAGCTGTCTACTTCTGCGCAAAAAGTTCCGTGTGCATATAGTTTCCTGCCGTTCAAGAAACGTATTATGTGGTGACATGATCTTTCGGTATACTGTTGTCATGGGCCAACACGCCACCATGAAGCAGCTGCTTTATATTTCATTCTTTCGTCTTCTCTACGTTTTTTGGCGTGGCGGTTCCGGATTTACATCCAACAAACATAGATGACCCAACAGCCCATAAACATTTGGTATTTATACTGTGTTCGGGGTCTGCATCAAGCCCAACAAAACATCTCATCCAGACAAAGATACAGTCTTGAACACATACATACGTCAATGCATTCAGGGCTGGGCTTCTGGTCCTGTGTTCGGACAGACAGCAAACGAAAAGGAAAATAACAAATACAATGACAAATTTATCTTTCCATCTAGATTTATACATAATGTAAGGAGGAGGTCAAGCCTTCCCATGATACTACATTGTTGCACCACTAGCAAGCAGTTTCAAAGAAAAAAAAAAGAAAAAAAAAGAGGAAGAACAAATTGCACTGGATTAATTAATAGCCTCACGAAACAAGGATTGTCCAAAAAGAAAAATATCCATAATAATTCACATGCCTTTCAATCATCAAGCAACGTTGTAACAGGCGTTCAGTAATAACACCTCTCCATAAACCTGAAAAAGTCGTTGAAATCGATCTTTTCCTTCCTATCCTCTCCAACGGCTTGGATCATTCTTGAACACTCCTCTACTTCCATCCCTTCCTTCAAACCCAAACGACACATCACTCTGTTTAACTCTCTTGCATCTATAAACCCATCTTTGTTCTCATCAAACACGTCAAAAACTTCCTTCACCTCCTCCAAGCTGCAGGGCTCCTCTTCCTCGAATAAACTTAATAGCTCATCTGCACCGAACCCCTCGTCACCACCCAAGCCGTCTTCATGAAGCACCAATCCTAACCTGTTCATGACCTTTTTTATATCTGCCTGGTTTAGTTTTTCATGATGTTCCCTGTCATGATATTGAACACAACCCTGTTGTTTTTTCAACTTTTCAGGACTCAAGCTTGTTTTGACACTTGCGAAGAAAAGATTTAGTAGAGTTTGAAGGTAAAACAGGATATTTAAGAGTATACGGCCAGACATCCTTGCTAACATTTTCTCCACTGGGAGTGAGAGAAAGAAATTGGGTTATTAATGGTGTAGGAACTTTCTTTCAGATACACAATTAACAGGTTCTATTTTCCTTCAGACCCCATTACTTATATAGAACTCAAAAACGGAATCGTTCGAGAAGGACACAGGAAAAAACTAACCTGATGAAGTTGTCATTAAACTTTGGGGAAATCTACTCGGCAAGAGGAGCAATTGACTTCCCACTTGAGATGACGTGGGAGTTGGGGGGTTGTTCCAGAATTTCCTCTCAACTGACAGAGCAGCTCATCGATATTTATGTAACCTTCGAAGTTAAGAACATACGTATAGAATTAAGACAGATGCAAACTGTTTTCTTTTGGTTTAAAGGCTATTATCCAAAAAACTATCAGTGCCTCGCAACGCGTTTTACTATCTACAGTAATATAATTATAGTCATATTATAGTTGGCTTTCCTTCCTTCTTTCTTCTAAGCTGATGCTTTATTTGTTTTCATATGTTTGTATTGGATTGTTTGATAATTTGAATAAATTGAATTCAGTTGTATTTTTTATTGTATTTTTATAAATATTTCAATTGTCAATTTAATTAATGACATGACACGAGACTTGAATTTTTTTAATTTATTATTTTTTTTATATCAAAAGAAATTATTCAACCTGTGACAACAGACGCGTGAAACATTTCTTAAACGTGTGAAATTACTTTTAGGAATCCCTCACGAAGTTGAGGCCGTTGCTTCTTGTTGCCTACCACGGGAATCATCGAAGAAAGTTGGATCGATCAGTTTTGGGTTGGAGTATATTTGATAGTATTTATAAAAAACTATTTTTTCCTTAATTATAATTCAAAAATAATAAATTAAATTGACTTTAAGTTACAAATATGTTTAACAAAAATGATTCAAAATAACTTTTTGAAATAAAATATGTGGTATAAATAAACTTTATAGGTTAAAAAGTAAAAATTTCAACTTTTTATTAAATTAAAAAAAGTATATAAAGAATTTTTAATTTAATTTAAATTAAAAAAATAATTTTTTTAACTAAACATAAATACCCCATTCAATAGCAAAGAAAGTAAACCGAACATTTGTCTTTTATGCAAAGTTCTTAATGTTAAAAACATATATACGGTGGTTAGGGTAAACTTCGGGGAATTTGGCTGCCTTTCAATACAGGTCAGCCATGTATTTATATAAAACCTTTGTACTTGTAATTACAAAGAAGTCCCGTTCATTAAACATTTTATATATGCAATGACAATACATTTTGTTAAATTTTTTTTTTGTTGTGCATGTACTTATATTTTATTGTGATTAATTTGCACCGTAAAATTATTATTTTGCTCTTCATAATTTAACCTTTATAACATACTTTTAAGGATGATATTATATTTTTTATAAAAAATATTTATACTACGAGATTGAATCAGGATATAGAAGTTTTTTATTTACATAAAATAATGTCAAAAATATCTTTAAAAGTTGAATTTTCTTAATTGTTAAGGCAAGGGTGTATTCAGTTCCTCCTTTTAGCACGATGTAATTACTGAAGTACCTTTTAAATTAAAAAATTTATAGCTATGATCGAGGGGTTTTTTGCTCTCTTTGTTATGGTTTTTTTTTGTTAATATTTGTGAGATTAAGAGTACGTTGGTATTTGGTATTTGCATAAATTATTTTTAAAAAAAAAAAATTATTATAACAAGCAGCGCACACGTCAATGTTTGTGGAGCGACTGTGCTACTCGGACGGCATAATATGAATTATTTAGAACTGAAATTCATTATTATTATTATTATTATTATTATTTTGCAGTGATTTCGGTCCTGACAGATATGAACTGGGCTACTTTCGTTTTTCATGATTATATATATATAATGACAAGCTTTCTAAACTAAATTGGTATAAAATGAAAACAAGGATGAAGAACTGTGAATTAGCTTGTCCTCTGTAGAAATAAGTCCACCACGATGTAGACCTCGTCGTGTTTATCTAGCTTCCATAACTAAACCAAAATTAGAAGCCTCTAATTTAGTTTACTTCATTTTTTGATTAGATTCTTTCAGAATTTTAAAATTGGAATTATAATTGCTGACACAAAACAAATATAATTTCGTTTTTACAGGTTCCCTTTTCAAATTAATCGAAATTGTTGCTAGATTAGTAGAGACCAGAAATCGATTGGGCCAAGAGACATCAAATCTGGTGTTTTGGTGGCGTGTCTGTGGCTCCTTGTGAGCGGGCAAGGCTTATGCAGCTACCTTTATATGGGCAAAAGTGCAGAATTAGATTTCTGGGTTCTTGCTAGTTTCACAAAGGAACTGAACAAGGGTCACATGCCTGTGCTGTAAACTGGGCCTGGGCTTTGTAGTTTTTGAAGATTTTTTCAAAAGCTTCCCACGTAGATGGCCGGTGACGGATCAATTCCTTTTTATTTATTGCAGTTATAGTTCTATTTATTTTTGTGTTTTAAAAATATTTTAAAAAAAAATTAATTTTTTTACTTTAAATTAATATTTTTTGATGTTTTTAGATCATTTTGATATGCTGATATCAAAAATAATTTTTAAAAAATTATCTTGATACATTTCTGAGTAAAAAACACTTTGAAAAGAAATCGCAACCACATTTCCAAACTTGGGTGACCTGGTCAAAAAATTAGATATTGAATTATATAGGTTAACTTAGATTAATTTGAAAAAAATTAAATTTTTTTTTGAGATTTTAATATTTTATATAAAAAAAATTAAGAAACAATTAATGTAAATGTAAGCTATATATATTATAAATAATAAAATTCAAAAGATTATTTTAATTTTTTTTATCCCACATTGAAAATGTATTATCTTCTCTTTTAAATTGAAGCATTTAAATAAAAAAAATTTCTTATTCCATATTAAAAAAACACAGTTTTCTTTTTATGAGAACACACACACACCCAAGTTTCCAACCCTATATTAAAAAAAAATTTATTTTATTATTTATATAATAAACTTTGATATAAGCCAGCAATTAACAAGAAAAAAAATGATTGGTTCAAGCAAGAGAATAAAAATCAAATAGGTATTTTTTTTATTTTTCGGGGGTTAGTTATCAACCTGGTATAACTTATAATTTTTATTTTTATTTTTTTATTTTTTTTTACTAGTGGCATTATTATAGACTAGAGAACTTTAAACCTGAAATAGAGGCGTAATGAGTTTTGGGCAGTGGTCACTGAATCACATGATTCCTCCTCCATTCTCATGGCGGATAATTCTCCAGTACAAGATCCAGCCCGTTTTTCTCTGGTCCTAAGGTAATGGGTCCATTTTCTTTGCCACACTCCTCGTGGGTCATGTAATGGGTCGGTCAGTTTGTTATTATACCTCTATGTGTTCATAGAGCACATAGAGGCTCATAGTACTTGCGGGGCGTGATTGGTCATGAGCTTTGACTATTATGCTGTGCTATCGCGGAGTTAAAGTAGCATTTAATACAATTAATGCTTGATAAATTGACTCTTTTTCTTTGAAGAATTATATTCCCACTTAAAAAAAATAATGTATTGCATAACAAACTATTGCTTTTAATTAATTAATAATAAAGTTGTTTTTATTATGATCCAAAAGCAAAACAATTATTTTATATATAAGTTTCACTGTTTTCTCCGCGAGCAAGTACACTGCATTATTAACACCGACTTGAAAAGACAAATCGGAGGGAGGGAGTACATGAAGCGAGCTAAAAACAATGGAAACAAACAACAAACCTGCCATAAAAGTGTAATAAATGCCGAGCTAAAAACATATCACACGCTTCACAAGATAAATACGAGAGGGACTAAACTAAAAGTGTGTGAGTTTTCCTTCTTTTTTTTTTATTATTATTATTGGGGTGTTTGAAAGTAGAATATTGTTTTTTAAAACGCAAAAATCTATAGGTGAAAAAACTAATTTTGGTGGGGAAGACACAATTATATAATGTACCGTCTCACATATCACTCTGGACTGCCACAAAAGTTTTATTTTTTTGTTTCCAGGTCTTGCACAAAATCAAGGGAGAGAGAGAGAGAGAGAGAGAGAGAGAGAGAGAGAGAGAGAGAGAGAGAGAGAGAGAGAGAGAGAGGGGGAAAATAAGAAAAAAAAAGTTGCACTTAAGGGTCTAGCTGCTGTGGTCAATCGTGTGACTTGTTCCGCCCCCGTCCCGGGTTCGACTCTTTATATGCACGCCTGTCACCCCCGCGGTGCCTTACCTGCTCCTGGGCTTGCAGGATGTCCAGTGGGCCGTGGGGAATAGTCGTGGTGCGCGTAAACTGGCCCGGACACCCCACGTAAAAAAAAAAAAGTTGTGTCGGAGCTGCACCGTTTCTCCATCGCTGCCGTGGGATTAAGGGAATGACAGGATGATTATTTTTTTTTATCTCAACAATCATTTGACATCTCAGTACATTTTTAATTTATCGTAGATGACTTATTTTAGAATTTTTCTATACATACCATTTTTTATTAATTCTATTCAACATGTTGATCAAGCTTTTGATGTATATTTTAGATTTTTATATCGTCAACTGAAAAATCAACATTATCAACATTTTCCTTTTTTTTTAACAATTGAATCTACTTTTGATTCAGGAAGCAATGTAGAACGAAAAACCAAGTTATTTCCTGTTTGTTTTTGTATTTTAAAAGTATTTTTTAAAAAAATTAAATTTTTTTTATTTTTTTCTTTACTTCAAATTAATATTTTTTTGATGTTTTCAAATTATTTTATTGTGCTAATATCAAAAATAAATTTTAAAAAATAAAAAAAATATTATTTTAATATATTTCTACCAAACATCATCTTCCAACCAAATATAGCTAGTACGCAATTGTATTTTGGAAACACAACTATACTAAACAAGCACATAATATATCATATTATTAAAGATATTCTAAAAGTCCAGTTTTTTTTTTTTGTGTGTGACAATATTTGGAAGTATATATCAACGTCTTGAATTTTTGTGTTTGGAATGGTGGGAGAGTTCCATCATTTTCTTAGTTGCCCTCTTTAGGTGTGTTATCATTCGTTAACAAATCTTGGTTTAAATTGAAAAAAGAACCGAGGATTACCGTTAAGGATTCTAAAAATGTTTGAACTAAATTATGTTATTAAGTGACGTAACATGGTAAGAACATTCAAGTTTAGTAATAACAAGTGAAATTATGTAATTATAGGGGTGTAGCTCAACTGGTTAGACTCTAAATTTGTTTTTTTAGAAGTCACCAGTTCGAGTTCTATAAATTTCAGGACCACTGAATATTTACATGGTCGTTAACTTTAGGGCCTGTGGAATTAGTCGAGGTACGCGTAAACTGGTCTGAATACCTACTTTAATCTAAAATAATAAAATGAAATTATGTAAACGAGAGAGTAGAAGATCTATTCCTACTTTGTAATTAATATAAAAGTGAAAATGAACTTCACTTGATTTTTTATTTCACGTTGCATCTCGTGTTTATCTTGTTCATGTCGTCATGCAAGGTTCTTCGTATATCTAATTAAGAATGTGTTTGGTATTATAATAGTTTTTATAATTATTATTTAAAAAAATAATTATAAAAAAATATTTTTATTTTCCTATTAGGAGGATGATAAATGAAAGTAAGTGTCACTTCGGCCATGAATGAATCTCATAAACAATCAAATTGCACACAACCTTTTCCCTGCTTGTATTTCTCCCAAGTGGGATATATATAAAGGAGATCGATCATGCATGCCTTTAGAGTTAAAACGCACCTTGATCTTTTCAATCACTATATGAAATAAAAGAGATAGCATGACAGGTTGCTTTCCAACATGCTAAATGACTTGATCAAGATAGAGGCAATCATATTATCATTGTTACATCCGCATGGGAAATTCTCGTATGGTAGATCAGGAGATAGATCATATCGGGCCATAGCCTCTATAATGGAATATTATAGCTAGATACACGGGATTGATTGCATATGAAGTGCTCTAGCTTGACTTGGGAATTCATATGCTTTATCAATACCTAAGAAAGGAGTCTTCAATTTGCTGCTATTGCATAACATCGATCATGCACTGAAATAATAGTACTAGGAAGTTGACGTTGGGCTAAAGCTAATGCCCACGAAAAGTAGTTCAGTGGGGCTTGTACAGTGTATGAAAGGTCTCCACATATCGTATTAGGTAAATTAGGTTAGGACAGCCAATTAAGGCTTTTATTAAGAGCTGATGCTAACATGCAGGGAAGAAGTTTTTCCTTCAAGGAGAGCCACACGTTTGAGAGATTTTATGAGGCTTCCAATCATGAAAAGTTGGAATTGATGCGAAACCTCAGCTCTTGGGCAGATAATGCAGGAGTTGCTAGGTTCGAGTGGGATTTCCTTGTGCTGAGATCATGAAACTAGACAATACAAGAATATTTGTCTCCATATAAAATAAAAGCAAAAGGAACAAAAAGAAGAGATTATCAAGTATATATACGTGGCCTGCTATCTCTTGCAGGATGGCATCACATGCATTGGGTCCCATAACAACTACTAAAGTTTTTGCATAGATTGTGGCCTTCTGCTTTTGATAACAATGAAATGTCTGGTTGTTTCACCCGAGCTGATGGATCAGAGACACACATATCTAACTTTATTTTGATCTATCAGTAGAAGCCAAACACAGAGGATGGTAAACATCACAGCTTTGACAATATGGTTTAGCTAATATGGGTCACTCCTGGCGCATTTTGTGTCAAATGAATACAAAAGAAAAGAAAGTGAAAACGCAGGCAAAAAGATGGAAAAAAAGGAGAACTTTTTCCCATTGTTTCCGCCTTTTGGTATTGTTGCTTGTTTGGATTCTTTGGGCGTGAAAGAGAAAGATCCTTGGCTTTCTGAGGCATATAGAAATTCAAGTTTATCCGTTCAAATGAGCCCTCATCGATCTCCCTTTGTATTTTCCATCCCTACCCCTTTTGTACATGATAAATTAGCAATAGGAGGGAGAGGGACCATGAGTATCATTCAGTTCGATGAACAGTGAAGAAAACACAGGCATCATAAAAGCTGTAAGTTGCTGTGTTAAACTGTAGCACTGGGGATCTTACAAAGGCATGATTTGCACTGAATGACAGTATGCCGAACACAAGTTGAATCATACGACTTTCTGATTTACTCAGCATGGAAGGGAATCCATGAACTGCTAGTTCCATCATAAGATTTTAGGGTCAGAGCCCTTCTAGAGGAAAAATACTTGGATAAAAAAATATAACTTTAGAACGTGAGTATTCGGGGTCATAGGTATATAAGACCTTGCAAAAAATAAAATCCACTTCGTTTTTTTTTGTAAATCCTTTTTTCAAGTTAAAGTTTCATAAAAAAAGTCAAGTACTAAATGAGATTTACAAGTTTATTCTACAAAGAGAAGGATTTTGTTACAACCAAGAATCTCTCTTCTGTCAAGTTATCTCACACACTTACATAAATATATAAACATCTAAGATACCATGTACATGAAAAACTTAGGAAACAGATATCATCTAAGATGGATAAGGAAAAACTACTGGTCTTAAAGTGGCAGGGAAGTACATGGTCCTGTCAGAGGTGGCTATGCTATTCTTGAGAGTCAAAATAGGGACACGCTATTCTGGGTTCTTTTCTCTGTAGGAATTCTGTCAATAAGGTGGCCTTCTGGTGATGTAAGTGTCAACCTTCTAGTGTAAAAGGGAACACAAATTCGTTGAGATTTAGAAGCTACAGCACTCTGATGAAAAACTCCATTTCATTGCATTACTGTTATAGTAGAAAGTGTACAACTTAGCTGATCTCTCATCAAGTGTTCTCATGGAAATTGAGAGACCGGGAAAACGCAGCAGGGTTCGCTTGCAACACTGAAGTTGTTCCTGCCATGTAATTTCTGTCTTCGCTTTTTGACTGAAAGCCCTTGAAGAGACCTCCTCCATTAATAGAACTGGATTTCTCATTCGTGATCCCGAGGGTCGCCCATATAGAGCTCTTTGCAGCTTCACTAGGATCATCAATCCTCAAGGTCTTTGGAACCAAAACACCCGTTTCTGATTTGGTGCCGTCCCTGGAGGGCTCTTCTAAGCAGGGTGGATTAAGGATGTTGCCATCCCTTGAATGTTTCCCCAGTGGAAAAGTAGGACTGGAGCTTTGGGTACTGTGGTTTAGAGTGGCTGATGGAGAGGATGCACATGGCGGTACATTCCAAGGGCTTGGAACAGTACAACCCCAGTAAGCTGGTGCAGGGAAAAACGATACTGGAAAGCCTGAAGGGCAAAACGTAGGTGGAGTAATCGCAGAGTTCCATGGATATGGCCAAGGAGGCCCCGGGAAGCAGGGTGCCTGGGGAGGAAATGATTGATAATCCTTGTTAACCGCTTCTCGCGAAGTACCATTGCATCCCTTCTCTGATGAATTTGAAGCCGTGGCGGAAGATACACTTGAGTGATCATCCCCGTCACCTCCTGTCCCTCCACAAGACACAAGGATTCTATGTTCAGGTCTATGATACCCGTTTCGAACACTATTTTGTGTTTTCTCTGAAAGGTTCAACACAGAGGCAACAGATTCACAAAGAGGAGAATCGGAACCAAAGGTAAGGACAGTGCCGTTGTTTCCCAGAGAGGGGTTATGAAATCCATTCATGGCATGGACTTGAGCTGTTCGGAGAGCTTCTGATACCATTAAGTGACGATAGTGTGAAGCAGAAGAGCTCTTATTCTTGCGCCTTCCAGCTCCCACAGGCACATTCCTCATGGTTCCTCCAGCAGTCCAGTATCTCTGACAGTTTTTACAGAAATGACGAGGCTGATTGACATTGTAATTGTTGTAATAACAGAATTTAGTGTCCATGCTATTACATCGAGGGCATGGAAGTATTTTGTCAGGCTTCTTCAAAGTCTTCTCTTGCGAGATGCTTGTCTCACTTTGTTCTTCATTCTTGCTGCTTTTCAGTGATGAAGTTTCCCTCTCAGCTGAGGGAGTCTTTGGGTTCTCACTAATGCCTGATGATGTTGGACCTTTTGAGTCCTTGTTGATCTGATTCGAGGTAACATCTTCTTGTTTATCATTGGCAATTTCCTCTCCTGAAGTCTCCTAAAATACACACACACACATATAAGAATAAAATGAATGAGAAGAAATAGAGACAGCTTACTTATGTAGAGTCGTATTTACAATTTCTCAAACCAAAAGCAGGTGGAAATAGGTGGAATTAAAATTGAAATATAATCAGTTTAGTTTAAAGAAAACTCTGTAGGGCTACAGAGTTTAAAAACAACTTCAAGCAGAACTCTGTCTCACTGTCAACTGATGATTAAGTGTTTAATTATTCCAAGTACTAAAACCTAAAATTGTTATTAGAGGCAAAACCATAAAGATTTACCGTTTTCCAAAAATAAAGCAAAGCTTTCCCTAAAACACACGCAGTGGCAGATGATCAAACAGAAAAGACTGGAGATTAATTGTTTGGAGAAGTAATATACTTAGTCAGTCCAAGAAAAGATGTGGCTTATCAAAAGTTAAGGAATCTGACAAAATCCTATGATCCTTGAGGAAACATCTGGATCAATCTTGCTAACCGTTTCAAAATGCAAAGTAACAGTGAAATACTGATACAGAGCTTGTGGCCCCTATAGTTCACCGACACTAACTCTGTTTTAAACGAAGTCGAATAAAAAATTTCTCTAAAATATCCCCCTCAAATGTCATGAAGTTACAGAGAAAGCACGACACAAAGGGGAAAAATATATGGAACACGTTAAGATTTGGTAAACATTTTAATCCCCGACAATTACCACAGTTAGTAAAGGTGAAAAGCGAGGATGAAAACCTTCTATGCCACAGAGAAAAAGCAAGAGAATGGAACAATTCCTTGATTTTGAAATTCTATAACATGTAACACTTGAGAAAATTGCAAATACATGGCAGCAAATTCTTATAATTACGGCAAACACAGAATCCAACAAATTGCAAAAACACATACCCTGTTGTTGTTCCCTTCTTGCTCTCCTCGTTCCTTATGAGAGTTGTGGTTTTCCTGTGAGGAAGTTGCAGTAGCAGTATTATCATAACAGTCCTCGGACTCGGGAGGCGTTCCTGAGGAGGACTCGTACTTGTTAGCAGCACAAGAAACATCCTCCTGCTGATTGACTTGCAGTGGAATCGTCTTGCCAAACAGCTTTATCGCCAAATCTGACATTCCTGTTTCCTTGGTTGCCTTAAAAGAAGAGTCAAACCCTCTTTCTCAGCTCCTGTTATGGTGTGTTGTGTTTTTTTTTTTTTGGGATCGGACGAGGTGGGAGAAGAGAGAAAAATAAAAACAAGAAAGAAAGAGTTTGAAAGTCATTTGTTTGGTGGTGGTAAGTAATTAAACAAGGTGGGGGAATGCCACATCAGAGAAAAGGCAAAATTTTGTGAGCCACAAGTTTATGTGGCCTTTGAGATCTTTCTTGCTATTGGATTCCCCGCATTTGCTTGTGAAGATAGTGCTGCTCGGTCCCGTTCTTTTTTCTGCCATGTCAGCGTTTCGCTCCTTTCTCAAATACTCGCCTCTCTTATTCGTCAAATACTCGTCCTCCTCCTTCTCTTCCAGAGGGAAACCTCGATTTTGCCCTCCATGTATTATCCCTTGTCAATTGAATCTCGAACCTTTCGATTTTATTAATTTTTCTCCAAACATAATTGATGTTAAATCGAAGCTTATTTTGGCACTTTAGATTTAAGCACTTAAGAGATTAGATTAAATCTAATACACAAAATAGATCATAATTTGATTTTTGTTTTTTGTCTTCAACCTAGTGAAAATTAATATTCTTTGATTTGGTATGTCAGAAAATATATATTTTATTTCTGTCACATTTATTTGAAGAAATATATCTCATATTCACCCAACTTTAAAGAAATCTTACTGTATCTATATTAAAATCAAATCTCAAAGCACTTCAGCTAGTGAATTGCATGTTGCAAAATTATGAGTTCGATAGCAAGCTTGGATTTAGTTATCCAGACTTAAAGTTATTAATATTTTTTTAGTGTTTTTAAATTATTTTGATGCATTGATATCAAAAATGATTTTTAAAAATAAAAAAATATTATTTTAATATATTTTTAAATAAATATATTTTAAAAATAATCGTGACTCGAATAAAATAGGTGAAATCACAAGTCAAGCTAAAGCGAAACGATATTTTAAATCAATTTCGAATAAACAAAAAATATTGACTCTCGTTTTCTAGATCTAGGCTACATCAAAGGTACTATTTTTTATTTATTTAGGGAATGGACATCTGGATTTTGAGTTTCGTACTGGAAATTAAATTAGACCATAGTACGAATCATGGAGTTCAAGTTCACATATAAATTGGACATGGACGTCAAAGTTACACTGTAATCTAGTCTGATTAGGTTGCCTATCGAAGTCGCTTTTTATGACTTTTTACAACTATGGAGTCAAGTCTTCTAATTTATGAGCGAAATCGAGGAAAACCATGCGCGGAGACGATCTTGTTTCCGTGCTCTAGTAAACTGTAAAAAGACAAAAAAACTAATGCTAGAATCCAATTCAAGTGAGCATGGTCATTTAAAGTTTATGCACTAATCATGTTCGAGCGGAAATCTTGAAAGGAAAAAAAACTAATCTTTCAGGACACGTGTATTGTTTTTCTATGCTGGATCATGCTATAAAAAATAAATTAAAAAACACTTTTTAGTTGTGTTTGGTTATACTATGAAAAATAAATTGAAAATTCATTTATTAATATTTTAATTTATTTTTTCAAGTTTATTAAAAAATTAAGAATAAAATCTGACAGATAAAAAAACTGAAGAATAATAAATTGAAAAAAATTCAGATTTTATAAATTATTTAAATAAAATAAATAACATTTAAAATAATGATAATCAAATATGACAAATAAAAGAGTTGAAAGGCAATAAAAATAAAAAAAATAATATTCAGTTTCATAAGTTATTTTAAATAAAAAAATAGTAATTAAAAAAATAGGGATCAAATATGATAAAAAATAAATTTTAATTGAGAAAATGATAAAAAAAAAAATAAAAACAATAAGAATCAAAGTTGACATAAAAGATAAATTTGAAGGAGAAAGGTTGAAAAACAATTATTTAAAATAATAAAAATATTTTCCAATGATAAACAAGGAAAGTGGTTCCCATGAAATAAACTAATTATGTATTTGGAAGTGTGGTTGCAGTTGTTTTTTAAAGTGCTTTTCACTCAGAAATATATCAAAATAATATTTTTTTATTTTTTAAAAATTATTTTTGACATTAGCATATTAAAATGATATAAAAACACCAAAAAAATATTAATTTGAAAAAAAAATTAAAAAAAATTATTCATTTTTAAAATACAAAAATAAAAAGACTTTGCAGAGGCTTTCAAAGCCATTAATGCAATCACAATTTCCTGTAACAAGCTGATGAAGAAAAGAAATACGCCCCTTTTTAAGTAACCAACTTAAAAAATTAACTCAATCGCCGTCTGTGGGAATCGAACCCACGACCACATGGTTAAAAGCCATGCGCTCTACCAGCTGAGCTAAGACGGCGTTCGGTTGAATGAATCAAATAAATATATATAACGCAAAATTAAAATGACTACAAAAGGCGAGCAGTCGTGACGAGTTTTTGGTTGGGACATTCACAAGCTATCGAACCCCACTTGCCATGTAAGCACGTGGCACGTGACCCACCTTGCTGTCCTGCACAGCTAGCAAGGAATTAACAGCTGCCACATCACGACTATATTCTAACATGGCCCGCCTGCAAAAAGCGAAGTGAAAAGGTCACCTGACACATCCGTGCAGTTGATTCCCTCGACAAATTAATAGAAGTGTCGTTTAAATTATTTTTTATTTAAAAATATATTAAAATAATATTTTTATCTTTATAATTTATTTTTGGCATGATATATCAAAAACAATATAAAATATATTAAAAAGATTAATTTAAAAAAAATAAAAAAATAGCATCCACGTCCCACAACGTTTCAGGACCAGCATTTAAGTAAGGAAGCATCTCCTACCCTCGTTTCCTTATTGCGGGGGGTTGCATTCTGTGAACGAATCTTCTTCTAGTGGCTGCCCTTTGCTTACTTAAGGGCAGGATAGCTTTCTTGGATACTTCCACGTGTCAAGTTGCTGCAGGATGGTAAGACAGCCATCTCCTTCTCTCTTATCCAGCAACTCCTCTTTCATTTTTTCTTCTTATAAATCTATCTTCGCGGTGGCTCTCTGTATCACCCTTCCTTTCTGTGCTGTTACAAAAACTCCACCTCCTCGGCTCAATAGTTTTATACCTGAAGCATGCAATATTTAATTAATCTACTGAGAGATACCTTCATTCTATCATTTTTGTTATATAATTTCTAATTACACAGAATATTCTCCATCAACAGAACCAGGAACGTCGCTTCGATCCAAGAACGCTAAAATATTAGACATTCTTGACATTGCAGAGCATCGCCTTTTTTCCGAATATGTTTCCCCTGAGATTCTAGATGATAACGTAGCTTATTTTTCTTTTTAAAAAATGAACTTGAATATATTCTAATAAAAAAGCTATTACTTCTGAACACTGGAACCAAATATTTAAAGGGCAAGAGTAAATTAATTAATAAAGCCAGGCAAAAGATTAAATAGCTAGCGCAATACTATCGTGATTCATCAACTGAGATTTAACATGTATGAGTTACTGCACCTGCTTCTGGGAACGAGCACTATTCAAAGAATTTCGAACTAATTCAAGTAAACATGTCTGGAAAACTTCAAAGAATGAAGAATTCAGGTAGTTCTCTGAAGTTATTTTGGAAAAAATCAGGCAAGGGTTTAGAAATTTCAGAAAATCTAAACTACCTGAAAAAAAAAAAAAAAATAGCTCAAAACTATATAAGTAACCTGTTACTAGGTTGGGAAATAAATAAAATACACTGGGCCAAATAAATTGAAGATATTCAAATCATTTCAGAAAATTCAGGAGTTCTGTGAATTTCTTAAAATATAATTAGAAGAATCAAAAAAATTAATTCAGGTTGGATAATTTGAAAAAGAAATAAAAAAAATTGAATCGGTAATATCTTTTTATATCTAAATACTCACCCCTATCCTATAGGAAGTTGCAGTATTAATGTTATTAAAAATATTTTACCATTTTATTTCCTTTATTTTCCTTGAGTTTCTTCTTCTCTTTGCTCCTCTTTCTTTTGTGCGGGAAGAGGGGATGGACACCCGTAATAACTGGATGGTTGGAAATTGGAATTTTTTTTTTTGGGAGACACCTTAACATCCTTCTCAGCTGTTTTGCAAGCCTGCACTGCACACCCATAATTCGCAATATTCATTTGCTTTTCTCCTTTCCGTGTTCATAACAAGATAATTTGAGTTTTCGACATTTTCACCCAATCATCGACTGTTCTTGATGGGATCAGAACGTGGACGTGCCCACGCCCACATGTATCTATCAGATTTTACTGGCACCTTTATATATATATATAAAAGCAAGGGCTTATCAGATTAACTATAAAGAGCACCGTCCGGGAATAACAATCCCAGCCATATCTTGATACAAAATAACACTAGTCTTGATACAAGAATGTTGCTTTCAGAAAATTGTCCCGGGGGGGGGGGTGTTGTCTCGACAAATCTCCACCGTACGTGTTTCAGACTCTTTTGACTTTTATTTTTATTCCCTCTTTTTTAATGATTAAGAATGAATGTTTTATCCCTTGATCTTTTAGGTTCATACTGGTGTTTGAAAGAATTTATTAAATTCTTCTAGATATATTGGACCAATGTGAGAATATGCTCTTTAGATTATCAAAAAATAAACGGTCATGGTTTACACGTGATAAATTAAAATATTTGGTTAAGATTTTTATAAATAAAAAAAATCTTAACCAAATAAAATGGATATGATAAATACGCCAAATCCAAAGAACTTAGACGTTACGGTTGGCCAAGCTCAAGGTAATCTGAATTTGGCAAATTAGCCAGATCAAAAAGATTTAGATTTGACAGTCAGCCAAAACTAAAGAGCTTGGGCGTGATAGTTAGCAAAGCTCAAGGCAGTGCGGGTCTAACAAACATGCTAGGTCTAATGAGATAGAATTTGCTATGATTCAAGTTAACATTGAGGAGGATAGGGAGGCTACTATGACTAGATTTATGAATGACCTTAATCATGATATCACTCATATTGTGGAGTTGTATCATTATGTGGAGTTGAAGGAGATGATGCATATGACCATGAACGTGAAGAAACAACTTAAATGAAAGGGTACTAATTGAAAAAGCCAACCATTAGACCCTTTAAAACTTTGGAAACCTAATTGGAAGACTAACACTGAGGGTGTTCCGTCACAACAGAATGAGGAGGGCAAGACTGAATACCTTAGAGAGAAGAATGACACCCCGGTCGTTGTTAAAGGTAACAATGTTACTTCTACTTCTCGTAACTGTGACATTTAATGTTTTTGTTGTCTGGGTTTTGGTCATGTTGCTTCACAATATCCAAACAAAAGAGTCATGATTATGAAAGCTAATAATAAGGTTGAGACCAACGAGGAGGATGAAGAGGAGAAGATGCCACCATTGAAGGATGCTGATGATGTTTATGTTAAGTATCCGGCTGAGGGAGAGACACTTGTGGTGAGGAGAGCACTAGATATGCATGTCAAGTTGGATGATTTGGAAGGTCAGAGGAAGAACATATTCCACATGCCATGTTCATAATTAGGCATGTAGCTTAATTATAGATAGTGGTAGTTGCACTAATGTAGCTAGTACTTAATTGCTGAGAAAGTTGAACTTGCACACTACCAAACATCTCATACCTTATAAATTACTATGATTAAATGATGATGGTGAAATGAAAGTGAATAAACAGATTTTGGTTGCCTTTTTCTATTGGTAAATATTGTGATAAAGTGTTATGTGATGTTGTGCTAATATAAGCTAGTAACTTATTGCTTGGTAAACCATGACAATATGATACGAGAATTATGCATGATGGAGTAATAAATAAATATTCCTTTTAGATGAATGAAAAACGTATAATTCTTGTATCTTTGACACCTAAACAAATATATAAGGAGCAACTGAAATTGAAGAAGGAGAAGATGACTGAAAAGGAGAGATTGTATATCAGGGGGACCTTCTTTGTTGACAAGGTTCTTTTTGGTTTTGATGATGATGTTATTCTTTAGCTTGATACTGTTTTGTTGACCTTAGAAGATGTTTTTCATGATACAGATTCGAGGTCAAATCTTTTTACAGAAGAGGAGGATGATACAAATCAAGTCAATTTTGAATTTAACCTTAAAATGTTTGCTGACCATTTTTGCGATACCATATATATCTTTTAAACCATACATCAGAACGATATGAAATTTCATAGGGAGATACTAGATACATGGAAATATATATATTGAAAAATTTTCAGGTAAAACGGAGTTCGAGAACATGTTATTACAGAGGGTCTAAATTACCAGACAAATCTTATAAAAACTGCTAGACTAGACCTTTGTGTAATGTTTGGGATATATATATGAAGTTATATGTAGAAGTTTTTTGCGATTAACGTTGTTCTGGAAACTATACTTCACAAGCTTTCCAACCATATATAGTCGGCTCAATAGTTCATCCAGATGAGAGAGAACGACATGTTTGAAGTCGAGAATGAAAATCTGCAAGAATGTGCAAAAAATTAGAGATTCGGGCTACATGGAGAAACTTTAGCATGGAGACTTTGTTTTTATTATCATATTTTAATTATTTATTGAATGTTGAATAATTATTTTTAACATGAGTTTGTTCTAGCCCATTAGACATTGTTTAGGGGCTTATTTCATTACTGGATTTATGTTAGTTGATTACTAGTTTAGCTTCATTAGTTTGCAACCCAAAAGAGGTCCGTTAGGGTTAGTTAGAGGAGATTATATTATGTTCTTTTAGTTGCAAGTTTCAGCAGCAAGTTGGAGAATAAATGCGAGTTTTTCTTTTGTTTATTTGTGGCAAAACAACCTTTTTTTTGCAGGGATAAAGATCATACAATGACTTATCAAAGAATAATTGGTTTTGCGGTGTCATTTGCATATTTAGAGTTTTTAGATATAAGGTTATCTCTGGATCCAAGTTTTTTTTCAATACTTTTGATTCTTAGATATAAAATTACTTTTGAGTCAAGGTTCTATCAAACCAAGTTTTAAGGTTATGTGCTTGATCCTAGACAATCCTAAAAAATAAAAGTATTGAAGGTATGATAAACCATCATGCCTCTCCATCTAGAATAATTATTTGTATTGATTTAATGATTTCTCTATACTTATAGGTGTATACAAAGTCTCTTAAGAAACCTACCATATTTACTGTCTTAAAAAAATAAAAAAATTATTATTTTAATGTATTTTCAAATAAAAAATACTTTAAAAATATAATCTCTATCACAATTCTAAACACACCCTTACACAAGAAACACGCCTTCAAAGTTTAAAATAATGGTAAAATGAATTCCAAGGTCCCTCGTATATTTTGAAATTAGTTACGTTAGCACCTTCACTTTAATTTCTGCCGCTCAAGACCTTGCACCTTTGATTACTGATCATGCATGGCATCTCCAACCAAATTTGTTGCTAACGGTGTAAGAGAGTTGTTAATTATGTTTCTTTTAAGAAATCAATGATTGAGTATGTCATGTGAATGGATCAGAAAAACCTGGAAAAGGAAGAAAAAATTGAGAATCAAAATTGAATAAGACAATAAAACCAAGAAGAAATCAAAATCGAAATTATATTTTTAAAAGACACAAAGATGTTAAGATTAACTGAAAGTTTCATCTCGTTCTACTACTCTTTTCTTATTTTGATATTTTCATTTCTAAAAAAATAAATTTGGCTCTGATTTTTACTTATTTTATTTATGAAAAAAACTCACGCAATGTTTCATGCCTGTTTCCTTTTTTTTTCCATGTATTTTTTTTTAATTCTCGTGGCATTAGCTAAGCTTGTTGTCAAATAATTTATTTTGATTTTAAAAAAAATAGTAAACATAAATCACATCTTGATAGGAAGGTGAATTTAATTAGTCGCTCTACCCATACACTTTAACTAAAAAACACCACCCTTTACTGGAGCCATTCGTCTTCGACTCAAATGTTTCCTAAAATAAATTTGTTCAAATGTTTCATCTAAAGAACTTGGTTTGATTTGAATTAATGTGAAGTATTATAATAAAATTAGTAGAAAATAAAAGGAATTACAATCTGCTCACCATTTCTAAAATATGGTTGCTGTGGGATATTAGAGAGCGTTTGGAAACGCGGGCCAACCTGTGTTTTTAAAAAATTCAATTTTGTTTTTTGTTAAATTTTTTTAATATTTTGGATCGTTTTGATGCGCTGATCTTAAAAATAATTTTTTAAAAATAAAAATATTATTTCGATGCAGTTCGGAATGAAAAATATTTTGAAAAGCAACCGCGATCACACTCCCAACTAGACTCTAATGTTTGTATCCTAAGCATCATACTTTTATGTAGTTAGAAATCATGAGCATGTTTTTATTTTATGAACATTAAATTTAATTATAATTATAACCAAATATATATTCCAACCACATCAATAAAAGAAAAGGTAATTTTTCAAAATTTATTCTCTTTCCAACCAAAACCACAAGGCTACCGACTTCAAAATCTCATCAGTACTGAAACGTAAGGCCAGATGTCGTGCTATGAACCACGCCATCATCGACCGTGCCTCATTCTAATACTGCAATAAAAAACTGAGTCTATGACAAAACCATGCCACGTGGTTTAAATCCCTGGAAGCCCATGTATTATAAAATTGGTTTTCAGATTGAACCCAAAAGACTTGTTGGGATTTAAAAATAGCCCAAGAGGATAACTGAGACGAAGATCTTTAGTTACCTAGTGCTTTCTGAAAAGCTATATAGGTGGAAAGTGGAGCGAAGTGGAACTGCCATTACAACTGGATGAAGGCGACTGCATGCAATGGCCAATGACAGCCGTTCAAAAGTTCTAAGAGGAAGGGTTTGTCTTCAGATGTGCCTTCGAACATGTCAGTTTCAATCCACACATGATATCAGTTTCGATTTAGAGCACCACAACTTTGCTTCTGGCCGACCATAAATGATACACGCTGTCCCTTTGGTTCTTGTATTTCAAAGATATATTTAAAAAAGTTTTTGTTTTTATTTTTATTTTTTAATTAATATTTTTTTAATATTTTCATACTATTTTTGATATATTAATATTAAAAATAATTTTTTTAAAAAATATTTTAATATATTTTAAAATAAAAAATACTTTAAAAATCAACTAAAATTAAAACCCTTCCAAGCGCATTCGAGCGTGCTCGGAAGGTTGACATAATCAGATATATACAGTAGTCTGTCAGTACTTGATAGATAGATAAAGTGCATGTTTGTTTTAGAGGTGGAAGTTGAGTTTTGTACGTGGAACCAATAAAAAAATTAAAAATAATAAAAAATAATTTTTATAATTAAATTTTATAAAAAATTAAATTGTACCGAACCTAAACTAAGCTACAAAAGCTAAAACAATCACTCCCGAAGAGTATGTGGATGTGATCGATTATGGACTCCTCAAATGCGTGTCATGAGCAATATGTGCGCATAGTTGATTGATAATTAAAACAGCTAAGTTAAAGTTAACGATGACGATCTCAGATTGGGTTGTCGTCTAAAATATCTTCACACGTACAACGCCCAGTTGCCTAAAATCACAAAGTGCAGTGAACCGGACCCGATAAGTTTAAATCAGCGAGAGAGATATCCACTATAATTTGCAATCTATACTCACATACCCACGCGCTAGAGCAGTGGTTTAAATTTTCTGAACCAGCCCTCGCTGCCAAACTTGATCAGTAATTAAAACTATAACGTAACAACAAGAATACAAATAGATCAAGGGAGAAATTAGTTAACTTTGTCTAAGATCCAAAAACATCAAGGACTAAATCAACCTTGTTAAGCTACGAGGACAGAAATCAAAATCATAACGATACAATATCACCGCCGTAGACATCAAGCCCAGTGGCAAGTGCTTGCTAACGACGGTATCGGACTATAGCAGGATCACCGGTGATCAGTGATGTTACTTAATGTTTCTCTTCTCTTGCCACTCTCCGATGTGAAGGTTGGCGGGCTTCACTCAAGTAATGAGTAGTTTGTAAATTCTTTTGACTACCTCATACAATGTTCTCCACTAATTCCAGATGGGCCAAGGGAGCCAGTCTTCTTCAATCATAGCAACGCATTGACAAATTCATTTCGGCTCTCCATTTTGACCCATGAAAGTACATAAAGTTCCTTTGACAAGGTTGGAGCTTGAAAGCACGCCTTTTGTAATCCAAGAGAAAGAAAGAAAAGATAAAGAAAGGAGGATAAAGGCTTCTGGATAGGCTGCCCAAGTTGGTCTGGTAGTGCTCCATTAAGAAGTGCATTTCTCTCTGACCTGACGACTTTTGGTGAATAACGCGTGAGTCACCACAAGACGAAAACAGGCTGCAGTATAAATGCCTGAGCAACATGCGTTTTAAGTTAAGAAAAATAATGTTAAAGGAATGATGCTTCAAAAGTGGCTAGAAATGGCAGGCAAATTCCTTCATTCACTAGTAATTCTACTGGTAGTTTCCCAGCTTATCTTCTTGAATGCTACCTCAACATCCAGTAAATCCACAAACTTGTCTCCTTAAATTACCCCCTTATATATCTTTTTTTTTTTTTTTAACTCTTGTTCATGAATAATTGCTACGACTGTTTCATTCTGTTGATTGCATTTACAGGGACTGGAGATGATCTATTATATAATAGTCAAGATATGCTATCTCCTGATCGGAACACCCAGCACCAGGTACCGTTCATGGGCTAAGTGGTTTGTCAGTGGGCTCTTTTATATTAATTGAACCTAGGAATGAGGAAAGCAAATTAATCTACGATTTCTTTTGACATCTGAAAATGCAGACAATCACAAAGCGAGGCGCCGGGAGGGAGAATCTGGAGTACACTGATTATTCAGGAACAGGACCCAATAACCGCCACACTCCTGAGCCGCCTTCTGGCCAGGGGGGGAACTAATTAAGCTCAGTCAGTTCAAGGATTGCACGGTAGATTTGTAAACAAAAAAAGGGCCCTTCTGCTCAGTTCCTCCAGGCAAAGGTTAAGTTTATGTAGGCAGAATAAAGCCGGGAGCTTATTAGGGTTAAAACCACTAGTGGAAGAATATGTAGACTGAAGTAACTTGAAATGTTAATTATCTGCTTTGCCATGTTTATCATGTGTTCGATGGAGTATCCGCCTTGCTTCAAGATTGAGTTCTGAGGCTGCAGTGGAGTTGATGATCATTTGTTATATCCGCTTGTAAAATTATTCCATCTTCTCGAATAAATCTGGTGGAGGTTTCAATCCCACGGATCAACGTAATTAGAAGGTAAAACGAGGCCTCGAGTCAATAATAGGTTTACATTTATGATCATACTATAAATTATTTCCATTACTAAGCACAGATTTTTAGTCTCATGACCACAAAATTAAATCAAATTGGAAAAATAAAAAATTAAAATACAAGAAACTACTAGCTGGGCCTTAAGAAGATATTCCTTCTGACAATATATCACCTCTCATTTAGTCCATATTAAAATAGTAAAGATAAGTATAGGGATTACAAATTAATTTTTTTTTTTTACTAAAACTACGTCGTTTTAATTTTAAAAAAAATTGACTCGGGCGACCCGGTTAAAACCCGGAACCCGGGCCTTGGACCGGGCCGGGTCTGAAAACTATGAATGGGGTTGCATAGCCACTTAGGATGTTTGGGCTTTTTACTTCGGCTCCAATTGTTCTTGTTTATTCATCCGACGGACTTGATGGATTTTGGAGACGTTTTACTTTATCAAAATAAGAAAACAATTTGGAGGACCCAAGTTGTCTATTTAACCACTCGGATTTTAGTTCTCAAATCCTTTTGGCCTAGTGGGGGCTTAGGCTCTCAAAATTGCACGTATATTTCATATATATATATATATATATATATATATATATATATATTGAGATATAATTTATCATTCAAAGGGATCATCTCCTCGTTACTTGAATACATCAAATTGTAGTTCCTAACTGAATTTTGAGCATAATGATATGTGATTCTGAACATTACATTACCATTGTTTCTACTATATATGCAGTGATTATTTTTTTTTCTGATGTACAGTACTGCTTAAGCAGCAACAGAGTATTTCATGCTTGCAAAATGCAAAGGGCCAAAAACTTAATTCATTCTAATTTCCAAAATAATAATAATAATAATAATAACAAACATATTTGGAGGCAACACAGGTTCGGGTAAAGCCCTACGGCCGAAAAAAGAAGCTCAACAATTAAAGAGGACTGCCCTATACATGAGATCAACCCCAGCCCACTTCAATAAGTTTCCACTTTCCAATCATCTGGACATCTTCCACCGTCAAAGTTGCCACCTACCGCCGTGGCGGCAACCCCCGAGCCATCTACTTTGACACGAGGATGTTGTTGTATTGAAAATATTGGATGCAAGAAATGATCTATATATGTGTATGATTATTGATGATGGAGAGTACCCAAACCTGTTAGTTTTTGGTTGGGAGATTGGGCTCATCCAAGTCTAAGTTATTAAATTTTATTTATTTTATTTATTATTAATTTTGATTTATGTTATTTTATTAGATTTTTATTAGTTAGTGGTTTTTAAATTTAAATTTGATTTTGATTAGATTTTTATTATTTATATATAAGTTTTTTTACATTATCATAACTTTTGATGAATTAAATAAAATTTACAAAGTCCTTCTCTTTCTTTAACTTCTTTTCTTCTTATTAGGCTTCAAATTCCGCATCACGTTGTATGATTCTCTTTAACCTCTTACATTACGAAGAGTCAGTCATATGATGTTTGGTGTCCACGAAGAAAACCTGGCTTTTGGAAGTTCAAGAATTGTCATTGAATGGATACAAGAATTATATTGCCCTGGTATTTTACGCAGTTTCAAGAATCAGTGCTCTGGTCCTGGTCCAGGTCCATTTTTTCTCATGTGCTGTGTATGATTAGGCTTTTCTTGTCTTGTGTCAGAATTATTGCATTTTAGGTGAATTTAGAATCTTGTGACAGCAATTATTTCAAACCATCCACAGTAGTCGAGCATCATATATAGTGTTAGGAAAGGCTGGCATTTTCCATATAAAACAAATATTGAATTGGAAACTACATTGAACATTGAAGGAGAACTCTACCTCCAAAGTCTGGCCAGTTTCATTGAGAAATTGCTTGCATTTACATAAACTGTTGATTTCAATTAAGCTGCTCAAATATCTTGAATAGCTATAAAATCTCCAGCCTTGCATCCTAATTGCTTTTGGTCCTCATATTGACCTGGAAGAGAGTGTGCCCTGCCTTCTTGACTTGTTTATGAACCTATCAGAAATACAGAAAGAGTTTATGTTGTTATTTTCTTTTCTTTTTTTTGGGTATTTTCTTTTCTCAACTTTAAATTTTCTTTAGCTTCCTGGTAAATCAAGTTAATAGAAATTATGCAATTATGCTCTGCTTTATTATCATTTCATTGTGAGTTATGGGGGTAGCCCCATTAGGATTCTTGTCAGTCACCTCACTAAATATATACTAGTCAGTTTTAGACAGTTTACACGTAACTACCCTAATTTACCATATCGTCTTTATTATTATGAAGCTTTATCTTACTATCTTGGAGTGTGCCTTGTGTATTTTGGGGTGGTAGGTTTTCTTCCTGAACTTGTTCACCCTCTTCAAGCAGTGAAGAGGGTTGTGTTTTTCTGGGTTGAGTCATGTCAAACTGAGACATCTTACGTCATTAGATGTAGCATTTTTATCAGAAATGAGTTAGTCTTGCCTGGATTGTTTGAGGGAATATTTCTACACGATCCCACTTTGTCCCTGTCAATCAAGTCGCGGGGTACTGGACAGAGATTGCTGTGCCTCGTAAAAAAGATTCTAGAAGTTGGACATCACTTAATGAGGCAAGTGTTCGGTGAAGAAAGCAATTATGTCTACCACTAATGAACCATGTGCTTACATTTGGCTTTTGAATGTTGATTTTACACATTCCCTATTCGCCAGATGTGAGATGGACCTGAATTTTCGTTTTTTTGTTTACTATTGTGTTCATGTAGATGTAGGCCTAGATAAGAAGTTAAACTTTCTGGAAGTTAAACATGATGCGACAAGTTGATAGTAGTTATGAACAGTGATTTCTTTTTCTTTTTTATTATTCTCTAGTCACCTGACTACTTAAAATCTACCTAAGACTGGCTTTTCACTTGTTTATCTGGATCATTAAACAGTTTTGACGATTCTGTATGGTCATGACCCTAAGTGACTTGCAATTAGAAGATTTGTGGACCATTTCTTCTTTCGAAGCTGGATTATGATGTTGCATATGCTCCAGTGGAAGATTAGTTACTGAGGGCGAATTCTCTTGAAAATGGATGAAAATGAAAGCAAGCCACTTTGTTTGTTGTTACACTTGAAATGGTTCCATTCTCTTCGTTTTCCTTTGCCATTCTTGACGCAGTTACAATACATGGAATTGCTTCTTTTCACTTCTAAAACAATGAGTCTATGTGCTGTCTGCCGATGGGTGTAAATTACCTGGTTTTGTTTTGTCTGTACAGGAAGCCAAAACCTTTTGAAGTTCCGAAAAAAGTGACCTGAACCTTGCAGCAAGAACTATTCCCAGAGGATTTTAGTCTCTCAATGAAGCAGCACTATTCGTGACTGTTTTGAGCATTCATTTATAGAAGATGCCTGCATCATTAATGTATTTCTTTCTTTCTGTGCATGGATTGTTATTTTAACTTTGCATTTCGAGAGTTGCGAGTAGTTAGCTGATTCCTTTCTCTTCATATCAAATGCATATAAAAATGTAAATAGATTAATGACACATTGCTCATGTCATTTTGGCTTGTGTTTGACATGAAATTGCATCAGTATTATATCTAATTTTTTACTTTGCTGGGATGGTGAATCGTTTCCTTTTGTTTCTCTTTTCCTGATTCTTGAGGCCATATTCTTCTCATCTTCTTTCCATGCTATTGGCTTTGTGAGATCTCCTCTCTAATGGGTCCCTTTAAAGAATAATAATCGATGAGAGGCACCTTTGCTTAAATGACTTTTGATTCACCAGACCTTCTCCTACTGACCTAAAAAAATTCGTGGGCCCGTTTGGCATCATCCCAGAATCTCCTTTACCTGTTGTGGAATAAATTAAAGCAAGAAAGGAGCCTTCAAGTACAGCAGCTGGTTAAAGAGAAAGGTACTTCAATAACTCTTACTTCTTTTCTTGTTTTTCAAACATTCGGGCCACATATCATAAAAACTTTCTCAATAGTATTTAATCCTTTCCCTGACTAAGAACCATGAGACTTGCCACTAATGAATGAGTAGAGTCTTAGGACAGAAGCAGATGCTTGCTTAGGAAGAACTTGCTGTTAAAATGGACCTACCACTACATTGGATCCACCATATTGGTCTTCTTGTTGAAGTTTTTATAATGGAATGATGGTGGTAGTAAAAATACAATCACGGGACTTTTTCACTCTGTCCTCGCTGTAGGGTGTCCAAAGGCTGTTGATAAAAATGGCAGGCCGAGTCAACTGTTTGAAATCCTTAACTGTAGCAAACAAGTATACTATACATGTCTTCTACTCTCTCTGTTAATTAAATAAACATAGTACTGTTGCTATTGTAATTGCATGTTTAAAGTATTGCTTTAGTATCCAACATTCTACACCTTTGAATCCAGGGAAAGCGATTAACGCAGCAAGCTAGACATACTGATTATATGGCACCGATCAGATGGCAGTTCTTTGGAGATCAATCATTGGATTTTGATTCCAGTGATCAAAGCTCTAAACCGCAACCCAAGAAATCCAAATATCGATCTGATTTAATCGACTTTTACGATTTGTTGTTGGCCATTTTGGCTTCCCTTTTTCTTTTTCTTTTTCTTTTCATTTCCTTTGTTTTCTTTTATGGGTGAAAATTTCTTTTCTCAGTTTCTGCATGGATATGGACTACAGGCTTAAAGCTAACATTCCCTTTGGAGTATATTTCTTTATTTATTAGCAAGAGACTTTTATGCTGAGCAGTCCAGTAGATTGTTTTCATATTACAGAAGTGTGCTGCTGCCATAAATATGCGGACCTTTTTTCATTTCATTTTGTCTATGCATTTGTGACTTACACAGTCACGTACACTCGGGGAGAGTGAGAGAGAGACAGAGCCAAATCAACCTTGTTGATTCATGTCAACAAGTAGCACTGGATGGTTGGTTGTGTTGCTTTTGCATCACAACCACCATGAGATGTTGGATCAGTTTCAGATTGTTGGTCGTGTTGCTTTTGTATCACTTCCATTTAAGACTATTGGTTTAGCTGGTTGTTTCCTTTAACATGCCACAACAAGATCGGAACTTTAGTTTTCTTTTTTGTGTTTCAATTTTATTTTATTTTTTATAAAAAAGAAAGGAAGTGGTATTAATTAGTAAGAACATGACAGGATTGGCTGTGGAAAGAAAAAGAAAAGAAGGGGTCAATCAGTGCACACGAAAACTCAATTTTCTCCAGATGCTTTCTTGATTTTACTCGGATTCCTTTGGATAACTCTGATGCAAGGAAACAAAGATTGTTTGGCTTGAATATACTTAAAAGGGGTTGGTTTTGATGATGGACGGTACATCTCGTGGCATTAGCTGTATGTCGAGCATGAAAGCAGCTGGCCCTGTATATGTATAAGATTCCCCCCTGTGACTGTAAGCGGATAAACTTGCACATTTGTGTCTCTTTTTGGCTCAATTTTTGTTCCCATGTAAAAGAGATTGCATTAAGGGGTGATTACATTTGTATAGTTTATCTGGTCTTCGTTATAACAAGATGGCTGATTTGATTCTCTTTTATAGGGCACTTCTTTGTTAGAAAAATGAGGCGATGTTGAGTCCTAAAATCTAAGGTTAGATTCTTTGATTCCTTCAGCCCTATAAAGAACAAAAAGAATCTGCCAATCACAATACAGCCTGCTCAAAAAAGAAAATAGGAAAAGAGTGTAAAATTAAAAGAACGACCCATTTGGCTGTCCCTTTCAGTCACCAAAAAGAAATATCCATTATAACAAATTCCCATCAACGTATTTGTTTTTCTTCAAAGCTTCTCAGAGTGCTAGGAAAGTTGCACCCATTATTCATCATGGTGGGGCTACCTTACTCAGCAGGGAATCAAGCAGAGAGAAAGATAGAGAGGGGAGGTGGGAATACAGGAAGATAAAAACAAACCATACACTTTTCTTCTTTCTCTCCTTTTGAGAGACTCAAATTGAAGTGTGTTGCTTTCTCCGTTTTTGCTGCCTATGAGATTCTCTCCCTCTCCCCTTTCAAGTCAAAGAAGAAAGAAGGAAATTTTTTTAAAAAGAAAAAGTTAGTATGAAATGGGAGGTGGGAGAAAGGAAGAGCCACAGCTCATAGCATATATTCCCTTCCAACATAACCCCACTTATGTTTCCAGATACGGAGTGAGAACATCGGACAGCCCGACTACTCCGAAATTATAAAAGACAATCACACAGCTGCCACAATTTCAAGCATAGCTGAAAAGGATCATAACTCATATTCATGTTTCAGCCTTCCACTTGTCTATCATTCACCAAACAGAAATGGGTCTGCAACATCAAAGTATGAACTTGGTTTTGTCTACTGATGCCAAGCCTAGGCTAAAATGGACTCAAGAACTTCATCAAAGGTTTGTTGAAGCAGTCAATCAACTTGGAGGTGCAGATAGTAAGTATCAAGTATTTCTACGACCTCAGTGACCTTACTTGTCAATCTTTTGTAACGAGCTCAAGGTTTCCTAAACTGTTCTGTGATTATATTTGTGCAGAGGCAACACCAAAGAGTCTGATGAGGGTGATGGGGATTCCTGGACTTACTTTATACCACTTGAAGAGCCATTTACAGGCATTTTCTCTCCAGAATGATCAGATCAACCTATGCTATTATAATGCAGAAAAACAAGATTGTGATTTTATGTTTGCTTCTTGATGCAGAAATACAGGCTAGGGAAGAGTCAGCAGTCCCTGTTCAGCATTGAAAGCGAGCAAGAAGGTGATTCTAAATTATAAAGAATCAGATTGATAAACTGTGCATAGTTAGTTTTTCTCATTTATATTCTACCAATGGAGTGTTGTTTTATAGTTCTTTTTGTTGCAGATGACAAAGAGATTCAAAGTAGTGATGATCATTTCAAAGAGTCTGCAGTGACTCGAAGTAGTAGGGGGATCTGCAGTGATGGAAACCACCATCCAATTAACGAGTAATAGTTGACATAATCTCTACCTGCTTTATGATGAAATTCTATAGAGATAACAATACAAAAGCTTTTTATTTACTCAAAGTGCTATGTTCAACAGAAGCTTTCAGATTGCACAGGCTCTCCAAATGCAAATGGAAGTGCAGAGGAAACTTCATGAACAGATTGAGGTAAGACCAAGAAAACAATTCCTTTCTTCAAACCTCTTTCTCAGTCTATTTATCAGAACATGCGAATCCGGTTTAAATTTTTATTGCAGGTACAGAGACATTTGCAGCTGAGAATTGAAGCTCAAGGGAAATACTTACAGACAGTATTGAAGAAAGCACAGGAAACTCTGGCTGGATATAATTCTTCTTCAATGGGTATAGAACTTGCAAAAGCCGAGCTCTGTAGATTAGTCTCAATGGTTAATAGTGGATGTCCAAGTTCTTCAATATCAGAACTGACAGAAACAGGAGGTTCAATTTTAAAAGACATAGAAAGGACACAAATGAGGAATACAGTATGTTCAATGGAAAGCTCCTTGACATCATCTGAGAGTTCTGGAAGAAAGGAAGACATGCAAAAAGAGAATGAGATTCATGACACCAACAAGTCCAATACAGCCTTTGTTGAGCTTCCTTTAATGGATATTCACCCCCAAGAAAACCTATTGGATAATGATTCAAGTAATCAAGGGAAGAAGAGGAGTGGTAGTATCATATCTGATGGTGTTTCTGTAGAGCAGCCCCTGGCTAGAAGATTGAAAAATGGTGATCAGTTGAGGTTGGGGACGTTTGATTTGAATAGTTAATATCAACACGAGATTGAATCAGCTTCGAGATGAATAGACTTAAAGTCGAAGGGAATTGAACAACTCAACTGGGTGCCTTTGGAGAATCTCAGGACTTTATACTGGAAGGGTTCTTATTAATATAGTCTCTGCAGGAAAGTTACCTGATAGAGTTAAATCTTTGTTTATAAACTATGTATAATTGGTATATGTATGGACCCAAGAACATTTTTAAAGTATATCCATATATATAAAAAGATGGTGTAATATATATATTTTGTGAATACATCTCCTGGAAGTTTTTCTAAGACAGTCTCTCTCTTTGTTTTTCTTTTTTAGGTCTAACCATTTAGGGCATCGTTGGCTGTGTTTCATGTAACAATACTAAGTTCTTTCCTGGTTCATTTCAAGGAAAACCATCCACACCACACTTGGAGTCTGGTATCCTCTTGCTGGATTTGAACCCAAGATGACAACGGAGGGCCAGCTACCAGCTTTAGCTAAATATTTACACCTGGCAGTTCACTTGATGAAATATCACATGTGCTGTATTCAACATCTATGACTTATAACTCCAATTTTAGGAAATTGACCCAGATTCAACTTTTCAATCAGTTTTGACTGTGAACCATGCTTCTCAGGATCACTCCAGTGATTACTTGGGACTTCCACTAGAATTGGCAAGTGAGGGAGAAGGGACGGCCAAAAAGGCATGCATAAAACAATAGAAAAACAAGAACAGCCTAGAGCAAGAAATCATTATGCTGCAAAATCATTAAACATCCAACAAAGAATGAATCATTAGCCAAACCATGCTTAAGATTGATTATATTAACGTTCAAGGAACTTCAATAAATTTATTTGCAGGGGGCCTGAAAACTCAAATCATTAACCAAACCACACAAGTCAATATATGCTGCTAACGTTTCTCCTCCTTCTTAAGCAAGCCCTGGGGAAAGGAAACCGGAAGATCGAGAATGGAGCTTCCACACGTTATTCACAGCTATTGTCTTTTCACAGATTTCTATTTCTATTTTTGTTAAGGTGTCCCGTTCTTTTTCATTGATACAAGGCATGCTACTTAGAGAAACAGGTTCTCTAGTTATGACAGCTTCCATTTAGAAGCCTAAAATTCATGCTAATATCTTCTTTCTCTTTGGTTCATTGTAGAAAAAATTAAGAACAGCCTACAGGAAGAAATCAATATAGCAGAAAAATCATTAAACATCCAACAAAGAATGAATGATTAATCAAACCATTGATTCTAATAGATTAAATCTGTTTCCCTCATCGTAGGCAAAAGCCTACCGTACATGACTTCAGACGTCGCAGAAGTCTCGGGCTAGTCATTTGATTACATTGTTGAGGGTGGAGTCTAGAATTGTTTCTAGACCCAATGAGTTGATGAAATTTCAATTTGCTGTCAAACTTGGGTTACTTGAAGCTGGAGTTCTACCTTATATTGGATTTCCTGGGAACATATACAGAGAACAAAGGTTGGAGGGTCTCTGTTTGATAACTGTGGGAAAAGACACTTCGCAGCTGATCTTTTGCAGTCAGGCAATCCACATAATATCATAGTTCTTCTGAATGCAACCGTAAAAAGCATCATCTTTCATAAAAATAGTAAGCAAAGATCTCTCAATTAAACACTGGTTTTCGCAGATCATAATAGCTATTATGTAAAAGCAAATGTTTGTTTTTTTGTTTTTCATCTCATAATAATATTACTTGGACAATCAATCACTTGAAGCTAGTAAGTTGTTATATTTAAATGATGCAGGTCAAAGAAACGAGAGCATAGCTCATGGTATTAGGTTCATCAAGAGCTATGCAGCATAAATCAAACTTACGAAGCTTACCTCAACAAGCCTCTGAATTCGGTTCAGCAGGGTGATGTTATTTTGTCAGCAGGAGCATTAGGTAGTCCCCAAATCCTAATGTTAAGCGGCGTTGGTCCAAAAAACAATCTTGAGAACTTTGGGATCCCACCTTGTGTTAGACTTTGAAGGGGCTGGACAGGAAATGAAAGAAAATCCACGCATTGAAGCAAGCACGAACACAGATTACCAATTTTCTAATGTTCTACAAGTCGCGGGCGTAAAAGAAGACTTCATATTCATACCCGAGGGAGCAATCGCCCCAACTAGCTTCAATGCATGAACCATAGTCATTGCAAGCAAGATTTCTTTCCCAAAATCAAAAGGAGAGCTGGAATTGAACAACACAGATCCTAGGAAAAAACCCTATAGTGGAATTCAATTATCTTGAAAACGAAGTTGACTTGGAAGAAGAGTGTGCTGAGACGGCTCAATTGCTTGAGAAAATAGCGATGTCGATGTCCATTACACGTTTCACGAGTACTCGACCCCAACATAACTCGTCGAGCCTTGGCGAGTTAAGAAATTACTGCAAGCAGAATGTAGGCACCCATTATCAATATCACGGTGGTTGCACAGTTGGATCAGTTGTTGACAAAGATTACAAAGTACATGGGATAAAGGATTGAGAGTCATAGATGGCTCGACTTTTTTGGAATCACCAGGTACCCTTTTAATGCTGGAACGTTATCAAGGGATAGAGATTCTTGAGGAAAGGGAGATTGCTTCTCCTTTTGCTACTCAGCCATGCCCATAGCAAATTCTCAAAGACCATAAACAATATCAATTTCATGAAATCGATTGTTTTGGTTAAGCCATGTTCTAAGAGAAAATAAGAAAGAAATAAAATCAAAACCAAAATTTAGTTTTTTTTTAGAAAATAAAATAATGAAAATAATGACTGCTAACACATGATAAATTTCTCTTAAAATGAGGGCTCAAATAATCATGTGTACAAAACTATATATATAAAAAATGAAGATCAGACATTCTGTTCTTAAGAGTTTGAGCGTTTTCTACTATTTTGTTCCTGTCTTGGCACAACTCGGCCCTGATAACTGCGCAGGCTTCTTGCGTCATGAATTTTATTTAATTATCTTTTAAAAAATAAAAAATGAATTTTTTTCCAACAAATTAAAATTTTCCCTAAAACTTGTTATAGTCCTAATTGGATACTTTTTTCTTGGAGATTCTTAAGCATGCGAAACTATCTTGGAGGTAATAACTAGACCTTGATATTTAATCCTGTAACTTTTTGTCTATGTTAAGAGAATATTTCTTTCTTTAAAAAATAAAATAAAAGAGAACACCCTGAGAGGATGCACCTCGTGATTAACAGCTCCACCCGAATGCGAGTGCTGTGGGTTTGTTCGGCCATTAAAGCTCTTAAGAGCCCAAATCAATGATCTCTCGTCTAGTGAAATACTGGGCCGAAAGAGCCCCCCAAGCTTGAATGGATACGAGCTCCGTTCAGTCCCTTGATGCCCAAGTCATCTTCCTGTCTCGTCATAGTTTTGGACACGTGTCTTTTGTGAGCTATGTCTTGAGCTCTGGAACATGGGCCATATATATAAAACTATTTCTCATTTAGAAAACTTCACTGTGGTTTGTAAAGTGTTAATTTGTATATTACTTGCTCCCAGTTGTTTTAGTATTTTATATTTTGTATTCAAATTTTATATTTTTTTTTATGTTCAGTCCTTAAATGCTAAGATATAAAATATAAAGTGTTCGGTCAGTTATATTTTGATCATAAAAAAAATCAATATTGATTTTAATAGGTTTATCTTTATAAAAGGAGTTCATTGAAGTTGATGTTGCCCTTTAATCATGCAACAAAACATGGATTATAATTTATAAAGTTTTTTTATTTGTTTTATTTTATATTTTTTAGAGCAACTAGATGATATTTTATGATTGAAAATTGATTTATTAATGTTACTATGGTGTTTTTAAGTTACAATAAATTAAAAAAATAGCCAACATGTTCCATATATAATAAAGGATGCGCCAGATCCAAATATAGAATACATTTGGGAATGCGGTGTAAACCACGTTTTCAAAAAAATTAATTTTTTTTTTGTTAAAATTTAATATATTTTGTATGTCTTAGATCGTTTTGATGTGCTAATATCAAAAATAATTTTTTAAAAATAAAAAATATTATTAACATGTATTTCAATATAAAAAATTATCTGAGAAGCAATGATAATTCAGTTTCAAATACTCTCGTAATAACCCAACATGTTCCGTAAGTATTGACCAAAAGAACCAACAAGCGAAGTCTACTCTTACCAGCATGCCCAAATAACTAAACCGGCGCATTAGTCCCAATGCCATCGAATTAATCCTCTGTCGAGCAAATTGGAAAAACAAAAGATGGAGCTTCTTCATGTACTTCTCGCAGCTTCGTATATTTTACTTGTTAGCTTTTCTCAATCTTCTTCAAAGTGTCAAGGTATGTTACGTAACCAAATGAGTAATTCTGTATTATGACAGCTTTCGAGTAGAAGCTGAAACATTATTCTAACAAATTCAATCTCCTTCCCCTCGTTGTAGGCAAAACTCTCCCCTACATGACTCCAGATGTCACACAGATCTCTGGAAGGTCATTCGATTACATAATAGTAGGGGGAGGCACCGCTGGTTGCCCCCTGGCAGCAACACTTTCAGAGAGATATTCTGTGCTGTTGGTCGAACGAGGAAGCTCACCATATAAAAATCCTTTTGTATTGGACAAAAGGTTCTATGGTTTCGCGTTGTTCCAAACCAATGAATTCTCATCAGTTTCTCAAAGTTTTATCTCCAAGGACGGCGTTTCCAACCTTAGAGGACGAGTTCTCGGAGGATCATCAGCAATAAATGGTGGGTTCTATAGCAGAGCTAGCGATGCTTTTGTTAGAAGAGCTGGATGGGACGAAGAATTGGTCAAGGAATCTTATAAGTGGGTGGAGTCTAAAATGGTTTTTAAACCTGAGTTGACCAAATGGCAATCTGCTGTCAAATTTGGCCTTCTTGAAGCAGGAATTCTACCTTATAATGGGTTCAGCTTGGAGCATGTAGAGGGCACAAAGATGGGAAGGACAGTGTTTGATCACGATGGGAGAAGGCACACCTCTGCTGATCTTTTAGAGACAGGGAACCCAGATAATATCGTAGTTCTTCTGAATGCAACTGTAAAGAATATCATCTTCCATAAAAAAGGTAGGCAAAGATATCTCTAGTTGCTGATTTTAGCAAACTTCAACAGCTATGAACAAACAAAACTCAAATGACCTCCTATCCGTATATTTGCTTGGACAGTCAATCTATTGGTGCTAGTTAATTCATTTCATACCACGCAGGTACTGAAAATGAGACAACAGTTCACGGTATTAGGTTCATCAAGAGCGATGGCAACGTAAGTCAAACTTATGAAGCTTATCTGAAGCAGCTAGAGAATTCAGGTTCATGGGGTGATGTTATTCTGTCAGCAGGAACATTAGGGAGTCCCCAGATCCTATTGTTGAGTGGCATCGGACCAAAAAGACACCTGAAGAACTTTGGTATCCCACTCGTGCTAGACTTTCCAGAGATTGGACAAGAGATGGTAGACAACCCGTCCATATCCGTTTTGTTAGAGTCAGACCCCCAAGTTCAGTTACCAGATCCACCTCAAATCGTGGGCATAGCAGATGACTTCAAATTCATAGTTCAGGGATTAATCCTACCAATAAGCATCAATGCAACAAGGATACCAATTTCAATCAAGCTTGCATTTCCAGCGTCCAAAGGGAAACTGGAATTGAACAGCACTGACCCTAGGCAAAACCCTTTAGTTGAATTCAACTATCTAGCCAAGGAGAAGGACATGAAGGAATGTATCAAGATGGTTCAGTTGGTTGAGAGAGTGGCAAGGTCCAAATCCATTGCTGGGTTCCTGGGTAAGGAACACTACAGTAATTCGAAGTCTCCTCGTGAACAGAGAGAGTTCTGCAAGAAGAATGTTAGGACTTTCTATCATTACCACGGTGGTTGCGCTGTTGGATCGGTTGTTGACAATGACTACAGAGTACATGGGGTAAAGGGATTGAGAGTAGTAGATGGATCGACTTTCTTGGAATCACCGGGAACGAACCCAATGGCTACGCTGTCGATGCTAGGAAGGTATCAAGGGATCAAGATTCTCGCGGAAAACAACCAGCATGAACCATCCAAATCCAACCATACCCACACCCACATATAGAATAATTAAGCTTTATGCGTCACCATCGGAGAATGTTCAGTAACTTGATGTGCGTCTTCCAGTTCAACGTAGCAATAATCCACCCTCTCTCTCTCAATAAGAAGTAATAATCCAAATTAGAGTAAACAAGCTTACATTGTCTTACATTGTAATTCACAGATCACCCTACCTTGTCTTATTATCTCATTTCTCAATGCAGTTTATTTCTATAACAAGTCTTACATATCTTCGTTTACAAAGTCATTCCATATTTTGCACACAAGAATATAACATTTTTCCCCTTTGAAGATTTTTTCACAAAAAAGTCAAGTGGAATAAAAGAAATGGTTAAGGAAGGTAATCAGTTGGTTGAATCTAAAATGTTTTTTATTCCTCAGTTAATTAGACGGCAATTTGATATCAAACATGGCCTTCTTGGAGTAGGGGTGCTACCTTATAACAGGTTCAGCTAGAAAGAACAAAGATTAATGGGACAATGTTTGATGAACGTCGAAAAATCACACCTCAGCTGATCTTATTTAGACTAGGAATCTAGAAGATGTCAGTTTTTTTTGTAAATGAAACGGTAAAGAATATCATCTTCCATGACAGTGGTTATCAAAGACAGACACCAATAAATAGTTGTTACAAGAGGTAAAAGGCTTCAGCAATCTTTATAGCAAATTTTATTGCTAAGATAATCAATCTCTCCTTCATTCTCGCAAGTTCTCTTCAAATGATGCAGGATAAAGAAAACGAGAGCATGATGCATTGGGTACATAAAGGACTGGTGGCAGCAAAACTCCAACTTATGAAGCTTAATCCCCAAATCCTATTGTTAAGTGTTACGTTTGGAAGGGGTAGACGAGATATTGCCAATTTTGATCAAGCTTGCATTTCCAGAATTGAAGGGGAAGCAAGATTTTGAACACCAAAGACCCTACGCAAAGACCCTTCAGTGGAATTCAGGTATCTAGCTGATAGTTAAATTGGTTGATAGATTAGAGCAAGATCCGAGTCTTTTTCTCTGTTGATGGAGACTGAACTTAGAAAACAGTTTGACCTCCAATCCTGACAACCAGCAAAAGCTCTGCATGATGAACGGGAGCACCTTCACCACTATCATATTGGTTGCTAAAGTAGTTGGCACATGACAAAGCTTACAAAGTGTATGGAGTAAAGAGATTGAAGGTAATAGATAGTTCTTCTCGGAATTACCAGACGCAAATCAATGGCTACCCTTTTAATGTTAGGCCAAGTGTCAAGGCATCAAGATTATACGACAAAGGGAGAAAGCCTCTGTTCTCTGTAGTCAATATGACACCATTGAATATTCTCAACTTCAGCAATACGTTTCAGCACCCAAGTCGGACAACTATCTGGAATTACAGTTGTTACAATCAATCTATGAAGTGATGGAATTATCCATTGAAGTCCAATTCATGACTTTGCCGACCTTCTATTTACTCAATCTAAGCTCCTAAATTTCTCTGGATTCAAGTTCAAATAGCCATCCATAACTAACCCTGTCTTCTTTAGCTATCTCAGAGCAGATTCTTTCCACAGCTTGAATTAGAATGGTTTCACTTATCAAGCTATTGAATATTATGACACATTATTGCTCAAGCGCAACAGTAAAATTTGAAACAAAAATATATGCTTCCTTTATTGCTCAAATTGAAAACATAAAATACAACCACTTCTCTGTACACATGTTATTTAGAAAGGTAAAAAGGATTTAAAAAAAAATCTCACAAAAATTTCTCTTAACTCTCCGTTTCATGATCAGCACTTGGACTTGAAGTAGAGAAATCAGTAGAATCACTTGAAGGATTTTCATTTGAATCCCTATTTCTCCTATTACCATTAAATGCAAAACTAACCCAAATCTCTCTTTCAGCTCTCCTCCATTCTCTCCCTCCATCTCCCCCATCTCTCTTCTTCCCCAACTCCTCCTCATCGACAGGCATCTTATACCTGCAAACAGGGCAATTCCCATGAATCTTTAACCACTTTTCTACACAATTACCATGGAACCTATGCTTACAAGGCATCTCCTTTACTACCGCACCAGGCTCCCACTCCTCTAAACAGATAGCACACTCGCCATCTTTATTATCTTCCCCGATCTCCACACTTGGCATGGCCTCTATGGATGCTTTTGAGGCTGGTGGTTGACCATTCTTGTTACCTATGTCTCTAAGTAAAGATTCAAGACTTGCAGCTCCTTCAATCACCACCATGCCTTGAGTGAGAGGGTTTATAAGGATGATTCTTTCGTTTGGGTCTGTTGTTTGTGGTTCTTGATCTGGGTCACGTTCCTCTGTGGAGTTAGTGGAGGTGAACCCAAAAATAAAAGGTAAAAACAAAGAGAGGTCTCTATGCCTTAAAAGCCTCTCAAACATAGAAGATAATTCAGCAGGTAATTCAGTCTCAGAGGCCATGAGGTACCACTACTGGTATTTTAGATTTGGAGAGAGGGAGAGGAGGTTTAGATTTTTAGCGAATTGTGAGAGATATAGACAAGGTTCAAGTGATGGAGATTATAAGGGAAACAACGGCGTGCCCACAGGAAAACTAGAAGCTTGTGGAAAGATCTGGAACAAAAGATATGCTAATAAGTGATGTTTATCTATTCTCCTCACCACCAGAAGGCAGAGTCTTTTTCAATGAAGACTTTAAACAAAAGGAAGATATTTTTGGTAGTGCCACTTGTGGTGGTACCCAACAAGGCACAGGTATCAATTATTATTTCACTCGGTTTCCTTTCTTTGGTTAGGATGGCCCTATCTCTCTGTTTTCTATTCTAAGTTAAAATTTGAGCCTTGAAAGTCCAAGTTTTTAACTGTTCAAATCCAAACAAAAGCTGTAAACTTTAGACACGAAACAACCGTCTTCACCCACAAGAACACTACGCTATGCATATTACCGAAGCAAATAATTTTTTTCCTTTAATAACCCAAATTGCTTGCCCTCGAATTCATTGCTTGTTGAAAGAATAGGGAAAGTTTAATCAACGAAGAGGACAGGAACCTTTTGGCCGAATGGAGTATCTGTTAACATCTAGAAGTGAAATTGGAATCTTGCAGAAATCACCTCTCAGGTTTGTTAATTTGGTCAGAGCAGGATTTTGTTGGATGATGCAGGCAGATCCATTTTTTAATGCCCAGATTGAGAGTTTTGGTGGTTTGACAACTCTTAAAAAAAAAGACACCAATTAGTACCTTTTTTATTGATTTAATCAAATTGTTTTTAATCCCAGCATAAATGAATCCCTACACTGTAGTCCACCTAGACGAAATGATGCTCGAGGTTTGCGTTGTTAATTAGCTGCCTTCCCACTATGGGACTCTCACCAACTGCTTGTTAAAATCCCTGAACGAAATCTGCCGAGAATTTATGGGATTTGTTTTAGCAAGTAAGAAATTGTCTTAGTTTTTCATTATTTTTATTTTAAGATTTCTACAGGTGCTCTGGTAACGTAATTTATTCCTTCTGCAATTTTGGGTCATCTGATTTCATCTTGCAACAACTCCACGGTGTGATGGCTGTTAGGAGTGTTCCTTCCGCACTCCCGTTCAAAACTTGTGATGTCTTTGGAAACCCTTTAAAACCTTTTAATTTCCTTCCCATACAAACTAGAAGTAAGTACAACCAGCACATTCAATTCAAGTAAGCCAAACCCTTTTAACTGGTTTAGTTTAGCATTTCTGGTTTGATTTACATCCCCTCTCAATTTTATTCCAGATTTTCAAACAAAGACATTGGTGGCGAAAAGAAGAGCAAATACTCGAACAGAAAGTGCGAAAATCAGAAATAGAAGAACACTAAAGAAGGTATGCTTTATCAACAACTGCAAAAAAAAAAATGTTTTGCCATTCGATGCTTGGCTATTTGTGAATCTGAATGGCTGTGTATGCTTGGAAAGCATATTATTTCTAGGTGATCACTTTAAGTACATTCGCGGATCAGATATAATAAGAAAGGAGGTGATGTTTCCAATTGACATGCATTTTGCTGATTAAAATCACTGCTATGTGCTATCGAATAGAGGATAATTACACTGTTATTAGGCTATCCTGCTCCATGTGCAGAATGAAGAACATGGATGGTTTGTGAAGGATTTCCCAATCTTATGAATAGAATTAGTTTATGAATGTCTGAAAAATTCTATCAATTTCTGGTCAAAATAGTTTGAGCATCTTTTAAAACATAGATAGTGATTGAGATGATTTCTTGGTTGTAACTGTTTTCTTATCTTAATTTACAAATGTTTTCACCAGTTTAATGGCACACGTACAAAACCAAGGCTGTCAGTTTTCTGTTCGACCAAACAGTTGTATGCCATGCTGGTAGATGACCA
>Ga0307518_10000133_pt1 | contig 53017 bp, 67 predicted proteins | sample 25_EM_MG_FD_203889 | JGI IMG/M metagenome (GOLD analysis project Ga0307518, IMG submission 203889) | Populus trichocarpa ectomycorrhiza microbial communities from riparian zone in the Pacific Northwest, United States - 25_EM | ecosystem: Host-associated > Plants > Roots > Unclassified | place... | reverse complement strand
CCTGGATTCGAAGTTTGCTCGGTGAGCTTGGCTATAAGCTGAAAGCTATCCCGATTTGCGGTGATAATCAGGGGTCCATATTCATGGCATCCAACCCTGTAACGGAGCCTCGCTCCAAGCACATTGATATCCGCTACCACGGAATCCGCGAGTCAGTCGCGAAAGGTAACGTGGAACTATTCTTTATTGATGGTGCTGAAAATCCCGCCGATCTGCTCACCAAGAACTTACCACGCGAGAAGTTCGCGAAGTTCAGAGCTCAACTAGGCTTACATTTTCCCTCTGGCAGCATTTAGCGCCTTATTCGCTGAAGTGCTCTACGTGCAGCACAGCGAGGGGGAGTGTTGAAGTCGCACGTGCACCCGGCGTAAACCGTCGACGAAGTGCGCACAAGACTGCGACCCATACTAGTGTAGACTTAGTAATAGTCCTCTTTAGAGTAGATGTTACATGTCACACGTCACGCGTCACAGTCACGCGTCACAATGTTTGTTGTATATAAACAGCGTTCATCGCTTATATAATAGAACAGCTCTTGACCAGCTACCGCTATCATCTCAGCTTGTCCCTTCCACATAACAGGTGAGCAGGAGTAGCAGTTCCTCTACGTACATAGGTATTGCTTCAACATTGAGCCTAAAATACTCGTTGATTGAACATTGCGAGAACAAGAACAAAAATAGAATCCGTGACTATGAAAACATATTATATGAAAGACAGCTAAAACATAACAATTAGCATTTTCAGAGCATCCGCAGACGGTGCGGATATGGTCTGGGAGACGTGATGCGATGGAGAATGATGACTCCGTGATGCTGGATGGCTCACACGAGGCTCATAAGGGGCTCAGTCACATGCTGGGGACCCTCCCAACCAAAGGAGGGGGATCGGCCAAAATGCTCGCGAAGAGCGCCAATCCCTCTTTGGAATTTGCGGGAAGCCTCAAAGTCTGGTGGGGTCTACGAGATATATTCATTCGTGCAAAGAAACCATGTCTAAAAACCGTGGGAATTCATTTAAGCTGGTGCCAAGGGTGAGTTTGGCATGGCGCGAGATCTGTGACTGTGACGTGTGACACGTGACGATAGCGGTGATTTGGCTGCAACAGACTTAAACAGCGGGGGTTCGACAGGGGAAACGGAACGACGGAGACGACGACGATGATCTGGCTTCGGCCCCAAAAGGCGGTTACAACGGCAAGAGAACGACGGTACGACGACGATACGACGGCGAGAACGGACAACGACAGGGGTCAATAGCTGCAAAACAACACGCACAACGACGAAGGATATCGCGTTTGTGTTAGAATTCGCGTGCTGGGACGATCGTGGTGACCACGATCGTCCCAGCACGCGAATTCTAACACACTCACCAGCGTCAAACACCACCACCATCTAGACACCAACGTCGATGGTAACCACCACCACCCAGACGATGATGACGGCGAGATCATCATTTCTTACTATGTTTACTACACTGAGAAATAAACGTGCTAGAAATCAGTGCCAATGGCACTGATGTACTCACCACCGGCGTCAATGATGCAATCACCACCACCACCCAGACGACAACGACAACGACAGTGACCACCGCTTGGATGACCCACCACCATCACCCTGACCTAGATGATGGCGATGACACGACCACTACCCAGGCGACAACAACGACATCTTGTACCTGCATCGACAACGTACCACCACTGTCCACCAGCATCGCATAGATAAATGTTACATTATTGTATAGTGTGTACTCAAAGATATCAGTACTGGAAAACTCAGGGTACTGAAAATCAGTGTCAACCAACTTGGGGTGCTGGAAATCAGTGCCCCGAAAAGTGCACGCTGAAAATCAGTGCCATGAGGACGACACTGAAAAGAAGTGCCCACCAGATCAGTGCCAGTGGCACTGATTTTCAGCGCGTTTACTTCCCACAGTGAGTATGATGAAATTTTATTCATGTTGTCGGTTGACGTTCACGCATGCGGCATTCGATCGACGTACATAGTTATACTTGTTCTGTGGTTATCTGCGCTTGATCTGATTATCAGGTGCTCTCGATTATATGTCGGTTATACCGATGTACTTTGTGTGCTGTCTTGTGACTTGCAGAGAGCCAGCCAGCCGCCTTGTGTCAACACTTCATTGGAAAATCACCTCAAGGTAGTTGAGAAGAAGCCGGATGACTAGATCTATCGCCCTCAATCAAGCGATGAACGATTGTGGTCACCTCCCGATGGTGATGAAGATTGTTTGAAGTATTTCTTGCTCTCTAAATTTCCTGCTGACCTTTTCCTCTAGATGAGAATATTATTGTGTACAATACAAGTCGTCTTCTATTGACATTGCGTGTGACAAGTACATTGGCCTGATGTCATGAATATCAAAGCTTCATCCACAGCCATCGAGCATATATACAACGCGATCGCGATGGGCTGACGATTCCTAAAGTTTATATGACCTGTTATAGCACCTACGTCAACACAATACTGCATAATTTCATCAACCAGAGCCCCGTCACACTTACATAAATCTCGCTACCGCCGATGTCCATGGGTCCATGACCCCGTGACATTTAAGTACATTCAGAATCGTTGTATTCGCTCTGAGAATCTGCGGCAAGAATATTCCGAGAAGCAATACTCCGCGCCCGAATACTTGAGCCATGGGCAAGCAATACCTAAACAATAGCAAGATTAGTTACCCTGCCAAGTAAAGTAATCGACTCACAAAAGGTATGGGGGCCATCAGAACAGCCAACACTCCGAATAATACGAGACCCCATTTGTAGCCAAGAGATGCGAACATCCGGGAAGAGAACAAAGGAAAGACGAAGGCAAGAATATTTCCTGTAAACCGCAAGATCACTAAGACGTAACAGTGTCTGGACCTTAAAAGAACACAAAACGTACGAAATAGATTTTGACTAGCTTGAGCCGAAGATGCGTATGTATTGTAGCTGAAGTTGTGTGCATCAAATGAATCAACAATTTCTTAGTAAGACTCTCATCACTGTACGTACCAATCGGCAAGATAGAGAAAAGAAACTTGGAGAATCACAACCACCCCTGTCATGAACACCTGCGCGAACAATTGATATTCAAGGATGGGTTCCAGTCGGGGAACATAACTTACTGTGAGTCCCATGCTAGGTACGATCCAATGGATCCTTGGCGTCGAAGTCGATGCGACAACGAACATGCCTATTGGTAACAAGATAGCTGCCACACAAGCAGAATATAAACGGGCTTCCTGTTTCCTTTGCGAATAACGCCATCTATTTGAGCAAGAGTCAAACGCGCCCTTTTGATGTCTGCACTGCATGAGGATGTGCAGTGTAAAACACGTACCTGTATAATTTGTCTTGATATAAATTGCCAAGTGACCCAAGAACGACTCCGACGCTAATCAGAGCCTATCAGCCCGGATATGATTTCTGAATAGAAAGGTCCAACTTACCTCAGGGCGCCATAAACGAACCCTGTCTGTCTGATGGTGAATCCATAAACCGATTGAAACATTGGAGGTAAGGCCCTGCACCCGAGCATCAAGTGACTGACAGAGTTTTAAAAAGATTAACGCTCACGCCAACAAACAAAACATGACTCCCCATGTAAAACCAAGCCATAACTGGAAGATGAGATATAGTTAAGCAAAGACTGTGAAACTTACACTGAGACTCTGAACGAGTGGCTCTGTACAAAGAAAATCTGCATAACCAAGTTGTCAGAATGAGATGACTAGCGGTATATGCCACACATACACAGCGGTCGGGTACATGCAACCTTAATGAGGGTAAGGAGGGACTCTCTATCGACCTCTATACGCGCCTTCAGTCGATTATCACCAGTGACCCGGCGTGCATCGCGGGCCAAATGGGTAAGAGCGATCGAGCTGCGTGTTTCGCTCATAGCAACCAGCACGAGAACAGCGTTCATCGCTGCGGTCCTACAGATCCCGAAGGACCACATAAGTTCAATATTGACATTCTTCATGACACAGCGATGATAAAACACTTGCATTGCACTTATCCACTGGACCCAGCGCCAGTCCATGTGTGGATGAGAAACTACAAGTCCTCCGATAATGGGTCCCATGCTAAACGGAAAAAGGGCCGAGAACGCAAAGAGTGCCATGGGTACACCCCGCCTAAGGGACCAAAGACATGAACAATTGGTTTGTACTTTTCTCGACGACTTACTCGTGAGGAAGCCAGATGTCTGCAATGCTGCCTCCGGCAAGTGAAACACCTATGGAGCCAAATATACCACCCAGAGCACGACCCATCATAACAGTTTGAATGTTGGGTGCGCTATAATGAACATCAGGCTTGGCTTTGGATATATTTGTATAATTTGTGCTCACAGAGCTACCATTACCCCTGTCAAGGTGTAGGTGATGCTCGAGAATATGTAAACTGGCCGCCGTCCGACCTCCTGCACCGGCCATCAGACTCCGCGTACGAGAAATATGGTAGGCTAACTCACTTCACTGAATGGGGAGGCGAAAAGCGGCGCCACACCGAAACCTAGAGCATAAAGCCCAAGCCCAAGCGCTACATCGATGTCGGAACACTTTAGCTCCTTGGTCATCGATGATATACTGATCGCGTAGGATGAAGCAGTAGCACCTATAGTCCCGAGTAAGAGAAGTTACCAAGAACGAGTAGAGTTGCTCACTGGCTGTTGCTAGGAAGATGCACGCAGTAAGGGAAATCGCCCACTTCTTCACATTGGAATAGTTGATGGGATTTCGAACATCGCCTTCGACAAACTCAACCTGACAGGGTAGTTCATTCAGGGGACTTGGAAGACAATCGCCAGAAGGAAACGCACATAAATGATTTTTTCGCTGGAATCTTGAAAGGTAGAAGGAGACGAAGGTACGATGGCACTGGGAGGGACCTTTTTTACGACTTCATCTACTTGCATGGTCAACACTTGAAAAAGAAGTGGAGGGAACTGGATTGCTGAAGTCCCACAGTGCGCCTTAAATATTGAGATTGAGACCCACCAAAGAGTCCTTCTGACTCATTCGACACCAACTTTCACAGATTACATTACCTGTTGGGTATATGCGTACGTGTCTTATACAGTTGAAGACAGCACGTATGTCTGGGCATATGTCCCCCTGAAGCGCTAGAACAAGGTTATCACCTCGAGAGTTCCTGAGCCCTTCCACCATAGTCGCCGTCCTGCAAAGTAATAGGACCTACCCCATCGGAAAGATTAACGGCAGCGAGCTGTCAGGCCCTTCAGTGCATGATGCAACGACGGGTACTTACCTGCAATTCTCGCAACGCGCTTCTGAGCATTCATCCTATGATAAGTGAGGAAAAATGGGTTGTGTCATGTCAAAGGCGGGGCACACCTACTAGATAATACGCAATGAAGTTCACCTCTGGCGAAACTGAGAGTTGATAAATCGTTATCTATCAAATTAGCAAGCGTGAATCAGTGAGATAAAATCCTGTTACAAAGACTGGACGAATTTACGTGCTGCTTCTGGTCATAAGATAAGGAGGAGAACTCGTGACGATGAGAGTGACTTGCAGCACTGACAAATGACATGTCAGACTGTGACAGTGAACACGTCTCGCTTCAAATTTCGGTCCGCCAACCTTCCAAGACTCAAGTAAGTAAAGAGACTCTGACAAGTTTCTGGTTGCGTTAGGCGCTTCGAACTGTCAGAGATGGTCTCATACACAGACAAGGGGGTGTCATGCCCTTCGATCTCTTTTCGGGTGCAGGGTATTTCACGAAGAGGGAAGGTTGCAAAGACAGTGCAGGCGTGGGCTGTACTAGCACTGGCTCCAAGTGTGTTGATGAAACTCTGAGCAACTGCACACAAACGATTGAAGGATGCGGCACCTCCGCGCACCGTTTCTCCGTCCAGCGGAGTCGTCAATGCAGGTTGTCCGCTGAAGGTACAGACTCAGTGGTATCACAGTGACGTTCAGGTTCAAACTCAACCTAATTGATAATTATCTAATAGTACTATATGTAGTGACCCTCAAGACCACACGATGAAGGAACCTGCGATTGGATTGGTGTTGTTTTCGTCGGGAACGGGGAAAGAAAAGGTGGGCCTTGAAGTTCTTTCGAACACTCAAGACACTACAGAGCCCCAGAGCAACATAATTCTCAGAAGTCGCCCAGACAATGTATCACCCATTAGTGACCTCCCTAAATGCTGTTGATCTCGATCTTCTCAGTGGCCTGATGCTTATCTCCATCGGATGGGCGATTGGCAGTAGTTTAGCGGCGTTGGAGGGATCTCATCCTACTAGGCTGTCCAAAGTTTTGGACTAGCATCCAGCTTACTCGAACATGGCCCAGATCTTCCCTCAGGCAAACTCGTTTGGAGAGGAGAGGTCAGTGACCTGTCGATATCAAAGTGCACTCATGGGGCAGGGACTGCTCTGTCGATCACAGCACCTTCACAAACATGCTAGGCGCTGTCTCCCATGCAGGTCGCTGACATAGCGTTGTTGTCCGTGACAATTATGTTAGCAGGGCGTATTTGGACCACCGTATCTTAGAACACCTTGAACGTGTTACTTTTCTCACCCGCGTTTCGATGAGTGGGTTCGTCAGGTGGGTTGGGAGGATAACTATGGAAAGCCAAACGATCACGCTCAGGTACGCGGTAGGAATTTGCCGTACACCTATTATGTTTCGCCGACGACCGTATTTGCTATGTGATAAAGAGACTTACTATGAGGGCGCTCGTGATGCAGTCTAAAGATGATCTTGAGTGCAACGAAGTAATACTATTGCGTTTACATACCCAAACCCGGTCGAAAGACACAGGAAGCCTGCTACTCACTCATGCCTGCGTCATCCTCTGCCTCACCTATGTCCTCATTCTCCCCCTCGTCTCCAACAGTGGACCCAGCTCCCTCCATTTCCGTAACCACTCCAGACTCAGAATCCCACCGTGCTTTCAGCGTTATTCTGAAAACCACCATCTTTTCACCAATAAGCTTTAATAACTGTGCCTGCTCGCTCGTCAGCGCCTTTCCCCTTTCACAGATTGTGTGCAGCGTTTCAAGCGTAGGGACACCTTTTTTCATAGTCGTTGTCAGCCCCAGTTTCCGTAGCTGAGGATCTTCATTGTGGGGAAACGGTTCTGGTGGATGTGAATGCACACGCATCACAGGGCCAACAGGAAGAGTAACCGTCCGGCTGGCGATATTTCCACTCCGTGCAAAGTCTGGCTGTTTGAAATCGTCGAACCACTCGACGACTTCTTGTGGTTCCGAGTTTGTAAACAGAAGTCCTACTTGGCCTTTGATGTGCTGTAAACAAGAAATGAGGATTAAAAAAATACAGAAGATCATCGGTGCGAACTTGAGATAGTTTATGCAGTCCTGGGCGATGTTCTTCTTCTGGTGTCGTTCCCAGTGCCTTGGCCATCACAGCTGCTCTTCCAAAAAATATCCGTGCTGAACTGCGTTATATTCATGTCAGACGCGAACAGGCTGCAGACAGTCCAAGTCCACTCGCTCTTTCCATAGTTTCCGCACTGTCTTGAGATGGGTATTGCGCATCATGCCCACCGAGAACACATAGCAATACATCCATTTGTCTGAATTTTCTTGAACGTTCGTCAGGAGGGTGTTTTTGTGTTCTTTGGTCTTTTTTGCGACTTTCGTCAACGATACTACCTTGGCGCGTTTTGATTTTGGCATTTTTGTTCAGTGTAGGAAGCTGGAGGTTTGTGCGTGCTGAGAAACTCAGATGATGATTGTGGCGTTTTTCCTATCATCACACTTTGATTTCAATGGTGACGACTGCGATCTCGCCAACCGAGCTCAATGACCTCGAGGCATCTCTTCTGAACACGAACGGAAAAGTCGCGCTACACGATCGTTTTCGTGCACTGTTCACACTCAAATCGTTGAAAACCGACAATGCAGTCGATATCATATCGAAAGGTGCACTTTTTCCTTCCTCAAACGCGATCGGACTCATCCAAATCCCATTTCCTAGGTTTCGACGACCCATCCGCTCTCTTAAAGCATGAATTAGCATACTGTTTAGGACAGATGAATCGCACATCAGCCCTGCCAGTCCTAGAGTCGGTTCTCAGAAATCGGCAAGAAGACCCTATGGTTCGACATGAGGTGGGCTTACTTTTCGATATCTCAAATGTGGCTTCGCGTGCTAATGGTTAGGAGATATTAAGGCAGCGGAAGCAATGGGGGCGATCTCCTCTGCTGCATCTATACCGGTTTTGCGTGAATACCTCGCCGATCACAATCGCACTGTCCGCGAGACTTGCGAAATCGCGCTTGCCAAGATCGAATGGGACAACTCGGAGGAAGGGAAGAAATATCTTGCCGAGAAGTCAGCCTCTGACGTGACACCGTTCGTTTTATCTTGGTCGTACACTATCGTCTCGCTTGTTGAATGCTTTAGCTTCCAGGACTTACACATCCATCGACCCTGCGCCGGCTTCGTCCAAGTTACTTGCTGTGCAACCTTGTCTGGAGGGCGTGAATGATGCGACCATTTCTTCACTGAGACATACGCTGCTTGACTCTGGGACTCCTCTATTCGAGCGCTACCGGGCCATGTTTGCTCTTCGAAACATCGGCACACCTTCTGCAGTTGATGCTCTCGCAGCTGGATTTTCAGATGACAGTGCCTTATTCAAGTAAGTTCCATGATAAGAATTGATATTCGATGTGCTGATGCTATCTTGCACACTCAAGACACGAAGTAGCGTTTGTCTTTGGCCAGTTACTCTCACCACACGCCGTACCAGCCCTCCTCAAAGTCCTCCAGGACAGCTCCGAAACGGACATGGTACGACACGAAGCAGCAGAAGCCTTAGGCGGAATTGCAACGCCGGAAGTGCTTCCCTATCTGAAGGAATGGATGGTGAGACCGGATGCGCCGACCGTTGTACGGGAGAGCTGTCAGGTTGCAATTGACATGTGGGAGGTCAGGCGTTTTCTCGCATCCTGGTTATGTGTGGAAACACTGATGTGCACTTTTGTTAGTACGAAAACTCAGATCAGTTTCAATACGCAAATGGCCTGGAGTCCGTTCGTGCCGACTAGTGGAACAGGGAGGCCAACTCCCGTTCATCCTGCCCAATCGTAGCCACACTCACATTTTCAACGCTTGGCTCCCAAACGTTCATTATAACATCATGCACAATATCCAAGTTCCCGACTGTCAGATGGGAAATGGCATGAGGGTACGGCTCAATGAAAATGAGTAACATTGGAAGAGTGATAGACATTCTTTCCCTAGTAGACTCCTAAGTCAAGTTCACCTAGCTTGTAGATGTCCACCATTGTCTTACAAAATTGTTGAGTCCCGTGTTGATTATTTTGGACATGTCCTGCAATAAGTGCATTACTGATGGTGTCAACGAGACCAGGGTGCATCTTTGGCACTTGCTACACAACAAGAGCGGAGTCAACTTTGACCGTCGCAATAAGATGAAAGGTACACACCAACTGCAGCAACTTGTCCATTGTCCCAGAGAACACAATCCCAGGGCCCAGACGGACATTTATCCATTGTAAAGTAGAGAGTTCATGCAGTGCTTCGTACAGCGTGGAAATCGTACTCCCATCCTCGTAATGATGAGCCCAGAACTCAAATCTGACCAACAACCTTGGTAAGCCCACGGCTTGTCTTGCTTTGAGCCATACAACTAAACCATCCAGAAAATGCAGAAACCCTTCGGACAATCCACGCACTGTCAAGCTTTCGACATGAGGCCAGTGATCAGGGGCACGAGTAATTGAACCATTCCATGAAGAGAACACTAAAAACGCTACCTCTGGGTCACCCAGATCTATGTGACGGACAGCGGGGAATACAAAATCGACAGTCTCATTCCCGCACCTGAAGGCCGTTCCAGCAGGACTCCTTGAGCCGATGGCACTTCGAAGATGCGTAGGAGCGTGCGAGATGTTGCTTAGCATACAGTCCCATCCAGGAGGGTTGTATTCGAAGTGGACGAGTTTGGGAGCCATAATGGCCTGTATTAACACATTTGCTCCAGAAGCCTCGCATACGAACTTTTTGAGGAATGGCAAATAGATGCTATGTGGGCCTATTTGCACGCCACTAGCGGACCCAGAGAGCGAAAGCATTGTTAACTTCTGGAGCGAGAGACGTTGCAAAATTGATGACGGTCCCCTATCGCTGAGAGCAAAGGCAAGTGATGTGAGGCTGGGAGGTACTTGGAAGCCCGACGAATCCTCGAACTCTGCTCCAAGCTCAAGGTGTTCTAAACGAGGACAGCTTCCAGCATAAAAGTGGCAAAGTTTTGCGGTGCCGTATAAGAATAGTGGGATTTTCTTGATAGAAACATGTGTAAGAGAAGGATATGTTTTCCGATGATGGATCCTTTTCAACGATTTACTCAAATGGGAGTTACTGACATCTGCTTGGATGACAAGGCTGTGCCAGCGCTGCGAGCAAGAGATGAGGACATCGAGCATCGCAAGCAACCCCTCATGACTTTTACCATCCTCCCAGCCATAAATCTCAATTTCAAGGGGGCATTCGGAGCTCCTAGTCACATGAGCCTTCACGAGATGTTTTCCCCATGATGGCGTGACCTTGATGGTCGTCCAAAGGGTAGGACACTGCAGCATCTTGTTCCTCCAGCAACGTGATACGGCCGTTAATCCTAGAACAGATGAATGACCGGAAAGCTTGAAAATCAACAAAAGAATCTCATTGGGAAGGCGATTGATGGGAGGAGGTATTCGCTTGACTAGTTGCTCCAGTTTAGTCCTCTGTGCTCGAACAGCAGCGCGAACAGAGTAAAGTTGTTCTACAAGCTGTTGTTCTTGTTTCTCCAGAAGCTCCAATTTGACTCGTGCTTCGGCGATGTCGTCCATGGTGGCCCTATTATTATCAAGGTCTAGTCACGTTGGGACATCAATACATCAAGTGGCAAATACTTACGGTGTCTGCCAGTGCGGGAGGATTGGACGCTCAGTCTCCAGGTCCACAAATAGCAGCAAACTCACTTCGCTCCCAACTACGTTCTCAGCTGAAGTACTGAAGTCTAGAATCCGCGCAAATGCTTTTCCTCCCAGCGAGCCCTCGATTCAGGATTGACAGCACGGGCGGAACTAGACGGGCCAGACAAACACGACTTTGACAGACAAAGAGAACATCAGAAGCCGACAACTTTCCATCAACTCTTCTGTTTATGCATCCATCAAGACCCAATGATAACAACCCCGACACAGTTGGGTTAATTTGCCTCATGTCCCATATGTCACTTTTATCTAGATGTCACTCACAATGAGCATGCCAAATCTTCCTCCCTCAGCAAAAAGTCACGGTGGAGGCTTGGACCCATACAAGTCCGTCGATTATGGAGGGCCAATTGGTTCGGGCTTTTGAAGTTGGCTCACAAGCAGAACATAGACAAATCTCAAAAATATGTCTAGCAGCGTGCAGGTTTCTCCCGTGCGCGAAATGAGACCTTCAGCTACAGGAAGAACAGGGGATCGGCGTTACACCGTTAGAGCTGCCGGGAGGAGAAAACAGGCTTTCTTCGCGCAGACGACCCACTGGTCGGTGAGTGCATTCAAATTTACCGCACACAGTAAAACGAATGTAAACCTGGGACCAATTGCATAAGTCCAGGTAAAGAGATCTTCACTATGGCCCTACTCTTGTTGCTAGAACATCCGAACACTTCCCTAATGAGAGGGATGATAGCAAGTTATACTCCCTTGCATCTCTGTTGTCATCTAAGGATTCGACTGCCATCAGCTGATCAGGACATAGGGGGGTTCTGTTGCATGTTCCGCACCCCAATAAATAACGACAACCAGCTCTCTAAACATTCTCAGGACAAATTTCTCAGAGTTCCGAGTCGATCTTTACGCCCAATTCAAGATATAGAACAAAATAAATATCATGAGAAGGAACTCGACGTCAGGGCCAACTTATACTCAGACCTGCCCATAGTATCAGTATTATGACAGGTGGGCGACAAAACCAACGACTTGAAATGGTGTAGTCTTCGTATTCTGAATGATATATCCAGTGACACACCCACGCTGTCTGGTTCAAGATCTGTTATTGCAACATTATTGGATGGCGTTCCAATGCCATTGCGAACTTGCTGCCAGGCACAACTCTCAATCACACTAGAATTACGTATGTGCCATGATCCTCAGGCCGAACTGACCTAAGGTCTGGAACTACATAGCAACTAGGTAGGGTGTAAATGTCTGTTAGCTCGGCTCCGAGAGTCTCAGAGAGTCGGATGATAGAAAGGAAATTAGCAGCGAGTAGATGTCGGATCCGGGTAATTGAAGAGCGAGCACAACAGGATGGTGAGAGGAATGGCGAGAATTACTGCGTTTCTGCTGACCTCAGGTCCTCCCGCAAGGATGGTGAGATCGATGATGCAATAAATCGCGACGTGGTACAATTCGACCCATAGGAAGACAGGGAACTGACTCGGCGGGTCAAGTCTGTTACCCTTATCGGTGCGGAAGTAGTATTTGGACATGCTGAGCGCCAAGTACTACAACTGTACAGGAGCGGGCTGTTTTCTTCGTGCACACTACAGGACGAAAAACAGTAGACCGCAGCACACTGAAGTTCGCTTTTGTCAAGGGTTCGATGTTGCACCGGATGATGGGATCAGTGGCGTACTAGCACTGCCTAATCAAGATATCCCAGTCTTATCGGAGCTGCCAGTGTTTGCATCCACACTTCCGCCAAACTATGATTGATACTAGTCTCGAACCAGACGTTACAGTACGCATCCGAATCTCGCGCCCAGGTTCTTCGAGTCCAAACTTGGATGATACTTGCCACATGCAAACAAGCCATGAGATGACGCCATTGTTTCTCGTTAATCAATAGGTTCAAGCGAATTTTCAAGTCTTGCGCTCTGCGTCACTCAGACTGTCGAGGGCAATCAAATCCTTCCTGAAGGTTCTGATTGCACGCTCTACGGCCAGAACTAGGTCCCGCAATGAATCATACTATCTGCAGTTTATATGCTTCTGGCGTCAATGGTCCTCAAAGGCGACTTCTCCTGTCACGACAGAAAGAGATGTGATAAACTCAAACCTGACAGGAGGGAACGTGTCACAGGACACATCTTCGGATAGAGCGGGAGAATTCTAAATTTCTGTACCACTGCAAGCAAACAAAAGTGCTAAGATGCGGTGCCATAAGGCCGTAGGAGTAACGTATTTGGATAATCATCAATCTTCGGATAGAGAGACCGAATTTTCTGAGGGGCGCCGTTCCTCATAACTCCTTATAAAGTAACAAGATGGGTGGAAAGGTATGTCATATAAAGTCGGTCCAGCATTTGTCTCACCATCATTCCTCTTCCTCTTTTCTGTAACAATTAGTATGCATACGCACAAATATTCCCAAATACTCGACTCAGCACTCGACGCTGTGGGCAATACCCCTCTCATTCGCCTTGACAGGATCGCTGCTGAAGAGGGTCTCAAATGCAATCTTTGTTTGTACATTTTCTCCCGTCATGCAATGATAGCAACCTGAGCTCGATTTCCTGATAGTGGGGAAGGTAGAGTTTCTATCTGTTGGTGGTTCAGTAAAAGACAGGGTAGCGAAGGCCATAATTCTCGCTGCCGAGAGAGATGGAAGACTCGTTCCCGGAAAGAGCGTCATCATTGTGCCTACCTCTGGCAACGCGGGTACGTCAATGGCTCTCCATGTTCTTGTGCATGCATGCGAAAAGGTAGAATTTGTGTAGGCATAGGTTTCGCAATGGCATGTACGATCAAGGTGATATTTTCACCCCACAGCTTGTGAATGGTTGTTGAATACGCCACATATAAGGGGTATCCAGTTATTATTACCATGCTCGACAAGATGTCGCTGGTGCGCGTCTCTATCTTCACATTACTCACATGTCTGATCACCACGTCCTTCGGGTCCTTTTCGCGCTTACAGGAGAAGGAGGTACTGCTCCGAGCACTAGGCGCTGAAGTGGTCCGTGCTCCCGATGAAGAGCCTTGGGATTCACCGAACAGTTACATAGGTAGAGCTCTCTGGTCACTTCACGCCTAGTGGCTGACTTTCTTAATGACTGCAGGTATTGCGAAGAAACTGGAACAAGAAATTCCTTATGGTATTATCCTCGACCAATACAGCGACGTAGGACGCTCCTCATTCTGGTTTGACCACGCTAAGTACGATACTGACAGATCAATAACCCACTTGTACACGAATTCACCACCGGACCCGAGATCATCGACGCGATAGTCTCTACTCCTTCAACGCCAACCCGACCTTCCTCTTTGAAAGTGGATGTACTTGTAGCTGGTGCAGGAACTGGGGGCACCGTCACAGGTGTATCGCGAGCATTGAAGAAGCACCATAATTCCCAGTGTATCGTTGTTGGGATTGATCCCGTCAGAACTCTTCTTCGGTCGTTTGTCTCCTTCTAAAACATTGATGGACAGATCGGAAGCATCCTTGCTTCACCTGATTATCTTAACGATACCGGCGGAGCAGCATCCAATGATTTTGTCATTGAGGGCGTTGGCGGCAACTTCATTCCCGATGTTCTTTCGCGCGACCCCGATGATATCGACCATTGGATAAAGACTGGCGACGAGGATGCATTTCACATGGTCCAAAGAATAATGAAGACGGAGGGACTCCTTGTTGGCGGAAGTAGTGGCAGCGCTCTTAGTGGTACACTGACATGGTTCAAAACTGAGCAAGGCCAGAAGATCGCTCAGACAGAGGGCCTCAATGTAGTAATAATCTTAGCTGATGGGTACGTTAAACTCGCCATGTCCTGGCTATATGAAATTAACCGCGTTTGCCCTACTAGCATCCGTAATTATATGAGCAAGGAGTGGTTCTTGAACTTCGCTCTCAGCCCCGGTCCTTCACGTGTTCCAAAGTCTTACTTACAACTGCCAAACTGACACCGCAATCCCGTGTGAGATTGGGCATCTTATGGGTACAATTATTTCAGCACAATCGGGATTAGGTGATGACTTGTCCAGGCTATTACTGCAGCTGACCCCAGGAATAGTCTACAAAACCCATGTAGTACTAGTAAACTCTCTCTAAGGTTCAAATATTTATGTAAGATGAGAACTCCAGGTTGAAACATTGAAGAGTTGTCGAGTTTCTGAGCGAGAATTTGATGATTACTGTAAATAACTGTTGTGCTGAAGGGCGCAAGAGTACGTGGGGGCCTAGTAACAAGCGAACAGGAAAAGGAAACCATGACTGCCTGGTGAGCCTCGTGCAACGTTGGCGCTTGTTCGAACTTCCATAGCTAGGAAGGCACAATCTTTTCTCCAGTCGTCAACGTCCTTGGGCAGGTAGAAGACTCGCCCTACAGAGAAATGGCATTCACAGAACAAGATCCCTTGTTGCCAAGTATCGACAATGATCATTCGCAGCGCTCCAAACTCGCACCCGCTGGTCCTCTCGAAATCTCTAGATCGACACGATATGCCATCTTGGCCGGTTTGTGGTTAGCCACTCTCCTTTCGGTACGTCCATCCTTCGTGGCATTTGCCGAACATTTCTGTCAGAGTCTCAGGCTGTTTTTGGTGCCACGCTAGTCGCTGAACAGTAAGTGTGCTGATCTATCTCATCACCAGCCTGTACTAATCTTTTTGGTACTTTATAGCTACGCTGGTTGCAACGTGTACGTACATTCCCGTACATTTTCAGGTCTTTTATTTCTTGATGACGACGTCTTCGCAGTGATTCCATCTATATCATCCGAGTTCAAGAAATCAAATGAAGCCAGTTGGCTTGGAACATCGTAGGTTGCTTTCCATCTTCACCTCTCAATGGAACTGAGCGTCCTTTTCATAGGTATTTACTTGCTGTGTGCACGTTCACCCCTCTTTATGGCCGGCTTTGCGACCTATTAGGCCGGAGACGCGCGAATCAACTCGCTGTTTGTACTACAGCTCTGGGAACCATTTCTTGTGCATTTTCGAGGGACATGAAGACGCTTGTGGCAGCGCGCTTCGTAAGTTCTACCTCTTTGGGTAAAACACGGTTTCCTTATCATGAGCGCGGGGTAGCTGGCGGGGATGGGTGGCGGAGGGGTATTCACCACTTCATCGTGAGTTCATTTAGTATATTCGATGGACATGAACACGAACAAACGCCTCGGTCTTTAGGGTCATCGCTAGTGATATGTACGACATGCGGGTTTGTTTACCATCCATCATCCGTGCTGGGCCACGTCGTTGAACGCACCTTCAGTCTAGGGGACTGGTACAAGGGGTTTCTAACTTGTTTACCGGCGTTTGTCATGTTCTTTTTTGTCCCTGATTTCGTTTTAACAAGTGCTCTAGCTCGGCATGGGACTCGGTGGTCCATTGGGTGGTCTTATAAGCGATTTGTAAGTACCAAACCATTGTGATACTGTTCTCCATAAGTTCACGCGTTGGCTCACCAGGTTCGGGTGGCGATGGGCGTTCATCATGCAAATGCCAGTCTTCGTCTTGTCCTTGATGCTGACGGAGTACAATTTACGTTACGTGACGCCCGTATGTACTGTGAATTTCTGTGCTTATGTTATCAGAGTCTGACTGATTTGAACAGGGTGTAGGGAGCAGTGCGAAGGAAGTGCTCAAGAGGATTGATTGGGCAGGCTGCTTGACTCTGTTAATCTCAGTAAGCAATCGCGTGGATGTGTCAAACATAAAAGATCAAACATTGTCTTAGATCGGATCTTTTCTGGCCTTTCTGGGTGTGAAATTTAACGACGATCTCCCTGTGTGTTTCCTTTGGTTTCCTTTCGTCGTGGTACTTACTTCATAGTTACAGTGGACAAACTCTCTCGTCATTGCCACCCTTACCCTCACAGCGGTATTCATGGTCGCATTCATATTGGTAGAACTCCTCGTCGCTGCGGAACCTATTCTCGCACCAGTGCTTCTGCGTCAGAAAGTACCTGTTATTGTTGGGACGAGCAATTTCTTTGTTTCAGTGTGCACATTCTCCATCATATATTTCTTCCCCATGTGGTTCCAGACTGTTGCTTTGACAAGTGCTTCGGAAGCTGGTAGGTTGTCACTATGTTGTCTATGGTGCAGTGGTTGATCACATCTAGGCCTTCACTTACTTCCGAATAGCGTGGCGATGTCTTCCGGATCGTTGTTTGCTGGGTGAGTATAGGTGTCACTTTTGATCATTATCCCCCTATAAGTTATTTCCAGTTATTTGATGCACCGGACCGGTAAATACAAGATGATCAACCTTGTCTTCGGCCTCTTTCCTTTCATAGGGAGCCTTCTTATCACATTTATTCACGAGAACTCTGGGCCCTGGCAGTCCTGGCTAAGCATTGTAACTGATCATATTTGTTTTTTATCGTATCATTCTGATGTGTTATCGCTAGATCCCGCTTGGTTTTGGAAATGCAGTGGTGCTACAAACGATGCTTAGTTCGTATAGTCTTTTTGAATTTTAGCAAGTAGCTGATTGCCGAGCAGTCGCGCTGCTGGCACATCTTCCAGGTTTGTAATTTACTCACGCCCATGCTGTATCAGATTCACAACATTATTCGCTGACGGCTATGATGTAGACAATTTGATGGCCGTAGGAACTGGCTTCGGGCAACTATTCCGAGGATTAGGTGACATTCCCTTTCGCCAACAAAGCCTCGATCGAGCTCGAATTCTCACGCATAAAACTGTGATTACCAGGTCAAGTAATCGCCGTCGCTGTGTCATCAGCCATATTTCAGTTCAAACTCGATGTCGAACTACGTAAACGAATAGACAGACCGGATGCAGCTGAGGTATGTCCCTGCTCTCTCCATTTACTTGTCGGGCCCTATCACCTCTGTGGTCCATAACATTTGTCTATCCGGTCTACGACAAAAGCTTATTATGCTTCGTTGATGGCCGTACACATCCATACCATGCAGATTATCCACAATATCAGACACTCTGCTACTCTTGTCGCTCGACTTCCACCAGATCTGCAGCAGGCTGCAAGAGACTCACATGCGGTCGCCCTCCGAGCTGTGTTCGTATTTGCTGCGTGCTCGACGTTGATAGCGTATATCGTTCGGTTACCGGTACGTTTTCTTGGAATTTTTTTATGACGCGTGTCGAGTCCTGATTGTGGGACTGTTTGGTCGCCTCATTCTGCACCACTATCTTGGCATATTCCCGTGTATTCCCCTCCATGTCATTCATGTTAAAGGTTCCCGAGAAATCCCTGGACCACAAACCGAAAAAGGACCTAATCAACAATCAGAATGATATCTCGCATACTAATGGGAGCAGAGCGCACAATGAAGGAGAGAATAGGGCGCCCATGCCTGCAGCTACTCTTTCCAACCCTGTCACTCCACGTCAACGACTTTCATGTATGCAATCGCCGTCACAATCGTCATGATTCGAGAAGAGCTATTGGCTGACCAATGGAAATATTACCACCATAGAACCCCTGTTCAACTATTATTGAATAAGGAAGCTCATCATTATATCTGGCGCCTTCTCACTGGCCGGGACTGGCGGCATATTTACCGCACGGGTGCACCTTTGTACACCAAGTTCAGATACCATTCGAACACCAGTCTCGGCTGTCTTTACTAGACTACTTGTACAAAACCGTAAGACTTACCACTAGCGTAGAGATCACCACGACAAACCGCTGGATAGAATTCATCTTCTCTTCATTCATCGGCCCTTTTCCTGCTTTATGTGCGAACCATTCAAATCGTTTTCCAAGCAACGAAAACTCCTTCCTCTCCAGCTGGCCAATGAGACGTCCTACTTCGCTCGTCATCCTGATGACTGTGCTCTCGACTACTACTAGGCCCCACTTTGGCCCAGTAAGAGTTGATTTTATCTCCGTAGTCCGACGTTTGTCTCTCCACAAGTGACGGAACATATCATGCGTAATGTTCCCTATGAACGTCGCTGCTGCTAAATGGATTCCAGGGACAAATGGCACCGTGAAACCTGTGCAGACATACAGCACCAACCCTACTGTCGCAAGTACGATGCTGATTAGCAAAAGCTCTGCGCTGTTGGGCGCGTCGTCCGAGTAGGTTAGCTCGGGGTACATCTTGATGAGGTGGCCGTCGCCTTTGGACCACATATAAAAGCGCCAATAGGATCGCTTTCCCCCGTTCCACCAAGGATGGGTCGCCAGGACTGCCGGAGCGGCATGGAAACCTTGGCCTCCACGAGCAATAAAGTACTCTCGCTTCCGGAGAATGAAATCGATGTCTTCACCGCCACCTGTTTTCGGGAACTGCAACCCATACTCTACACCATCGTCCACGCGACGTGTGATGAGGTTTGCAGTCACTCCCCACGGCATATCCGCTTCATCTGGCATTTTTTCGGCGATATTCCAAAAGTAGGTAACGCCAGCGAGGTGAACTGCTGTTTTGAATACGGTATCTGCTGGGGGGAAGTGCACATTCCCAACGAATCCGGCTGCCTTGGGATGTTTGCGAATAGCATTTTCAACCTCTTGAAGAAGATTTTCCTCTGGTATGATGTCATCGTCGAGAAAGACGACCCACTCTGCGGTGGATTCCCTCATACCCCTGTTGCGTGCGGCGGAGGCCCCCAGGTTCTCAGTATTGATGCGAATACGAACATCGGCCCGATAAACATACTTCTTCTCCAGTTCACATATCGACGGGGACAGTGGATCGTCGATGATGACGATAAACATCACCGTACATGTCGACGATGGCTGAAGGCCTAGAATACGGTCCAGAAGAGGGAGTTGCACACGATAGCTTGGGATGACCACGTCAATGGTCAACCGTCTCTGAGCAGCTGGGCACTGCAGCAGCAGCCACTTTTCAGTGGTGACCGTTGCATTGTCCAGCGGTTCAAATGTCCAGCCATCGGCGTGCTGTTTAGTGTACCGTGCAGTGACGGATCCACCGATTCCATTAGAAATGCGGGAGGGAAACATGAGGGAGCAATTCCAACGACGATAAAGCTGGTAGAGGAAGGGATCGCCATCCTGATTGATGAAATTGTCGGGTATGACATTTCCCGCGAAAATGTCCATGTGGGTGCGATGTATGATCGGGAATGTAGGCATGCCGGGGAAAGTGATATCCGTGAACGCAACGCACCCGAAACCGTGGGGAACATTTTCACGTTTGGATATTTCTGCGAACAGGTTGTGGGCGTCCCTCATCCAACCCTCGTCCTTCACAGTGACATCATCGCCCATCAGCACAAGATAATTGCATCCGTCCTGCCAAGCTCGCTGTGCGCACCGACGCCAAATAGCGCATACATGTCCGCGTGGTTGGTCGCATATCTCGACGACGACGTTGACTATATTCTTTGATAACAGGACGGCCTCAGCGACGTTTATCCCGTTTTCGTCACACCTCCTGAGAAAAGCGTCATCCTCGTCGATGGCAAGGTACACCTTGAGTTCAAAACGGAGACCACCCATTTGATGGGTGTCACGCCAGGTGGTGCGTTCGAGAGATTCAGCAAATGTACCGAGAGCGGATAAGCACTGAGTGGGAGGATCTGACCCGCGAGAGGTGATGGGAAGGAGTACTGCAAATGTAATGTATCCATGGGCCAAGTTAACCAGTTGACTGTGTTGGAGTTTTTGCAACGTAGAGACGCGTTCCTCATCGGTCGTACCAGATACCATCTCCTCCATCTCGCGGCTGATCCATACCGCAGTCCTCTTCATTCCCTCTTCTAGAGATATCTTCGGGGACCAATGAAGCGTTCGTCTCACGAATTCATTGTCAGAGTTCCGAGCCGAAACACCGACATGTCGAGAACTGCGAGTATGATCGAACGTGATATGCTCCATTTGAAGGCCTGCACATCGGCTGGCAACCTCAGCTAGATGATCGATGGTGACGGCTTGGTCCGACCCAACGTTGATCGGCGTCCGACAGGTGGACTTGAGGAGTAACAAGACAGCATCGACGCAGTCATCAATGTAGAGGAAGCTGCGCCGCTGCTTTCCATCTCCCCAGATCTCTAGTGTCGCAGTAGACTTCGCCAGCCTTTGCGCCGCGAGTGCCTTGCGTAGCATAGCAGCCGGAGCCTTCTCACGACCGTTCATCCACGCACCGCGAGGGCCATACACATTGTGGAAGCGCGCAATGTGGACAGCCATATCAGATGCGCCGCGTAAGAGGAGCAACTCAGAGGAAAGTTTCTCCAGGCCGTAAAGGCCCTGGGGGTTGGGTACATCGCCACGCCAAGTGTCATCTTCCTTCAAGTAAACGTCTACACGCGAATTTTCTTGCAAAGAAACGGGGTACACGCAAGCGGAGGAGGCGTAGAAGAACGTGTGGACACCTGCATCAAGGGACACAGATAGCACGTTCTGTGTCATGGTCGCATTTTCCCGATAAATGATATGGTCATTGTCTTCATGGATAATTCCCATGCCACCCATAGTGGCCGCAAAGTGGAGGACAACATCGACTCCTCGGACCGCGCGCTCGCAGAATGCAAGGTCACACAGGTTCCCGACAAGGATTTCAGTGCAGATGGGCTCAGTGAATGCAGATGATGGACTGATATCCGCAACACGAACGAAATCTCCACGATCAAAGAGTGCTTTCGCCACATGAGAGCCCTTTAAGAAGTAGCACGGTATGTCTCGCAGTGCTCCATGAAAGGAAATAAGGCTACTCACAATAAAACCGTGACCACCAGTGACCAGGTATCTTGCAGTAACAGGGGGCCCTTCTTTATTATCGGGCATTATTACCGGAAGTTCGATACGTTCTGTGGACGATTAGAGTCTCATACAATATATGTGACAGGAAGACGAACAGTTGTAGACTGTACTGTGCGGGCGGGGATCTTTGCGGTTTGAGTGGAACTAATAACTGAGCAGAAGGACCGTTAGTGGGGACAGGGAAGAGAAACACGATCTGTGAAAATCAGGGACTAAATACAATTTGCGAGTGGCTAAGCATGGAATTCCAGAATATGCTATGTAGGGCGTTGCAGCTTTCCGCATAAAAGACCATCGGACTCCACACTGCGCCAAATGTGGTTAGAATATCATCATTCCATGAAACGAAAAAAAAAATGGAAGAAACCACAGGAAAAACCAGTGGTATATGGTCGATGTACAGCATTAAAATATGCACGGTTGGTGTTTGGAGTGACACCCACTCTCTCAGAAACCATTACGATGCCAAGCATTTTAAGATCCTAGTTTAGACGGCTAGTCTGCTCCACAGGTGTTGTGCTCCAGGATTAGCTTGAGAGGGTGCAAACTGCTTGCAATTACGGTCGGAAGACCAAGTTTGTGTGAACGACGATCATCATTACATAATGACATCACGTGCGTCGCACCGGTCCGATCTGGTTGGCTGCACCTTGGATTGCGGTATGTACACGACTATCTTCCTTCAAATTTTGAGGGTTTCCTACGGGAGACTAGGTATGTACCATCACAAGCCTCAAGTTTGAAGCCTCACCTAGACCATCGACTTGTATTGGATCAATTCTGTCGACAGACTCATCACATGGAGGCACTGTGAGTCTCGTAACTTAGCTTATCCTCCAATAGCATCGCTCTAACAGACAACCTTTTGAGGCTACAATCATATCACTGTTACGCCCGGGAGAAACGTGATCCCTGATATGCATATCTTGCGACGCAAAAGTTAGGTTTTACCTGCGTATCACAAGCACTGCATGGACTCTAGACTCTGGAGAATGAGCTGGACTGCAGCCTGTGGTGAGCGAGCTTGAGCTTGAGCTTCCACATATCCTCACCAACCGTGCCATTTGCAGCAGACCTTTCACATGGTGGTGATTATTGTGCTCGATTCTCCAACGAGCTGGACTCATCACGACTAGCCGCATCACCAATTCTCAACTTACTTGTACGTCATGATGCAGATCTCGTCATGGAAGATATGACTATTACCATCTTCAAGATCTGTCGTACCCGACACTTCTTCCTACCGCCCGATCGGCGTCCCATATGTGCTCGTCCTCAGATTCATATGAAAGCAATGTACTGGACTGTTTTACGCACTCGTCATCGGACTCGGTTCGCATCTCGAGGTCTTGGCTTATACTAGTGGATAGAGAGCTGTGATTCGATGATCAGTTGTCTTTTCGTGTTTTGTATAGATCCCCAGTTTGGTTTAGACGAAGGACTCTCGACCTTCCAAGTACTATGTAAGACATATTGACGTCGAAAGTAGCGGATACCGTACACAAGACCCACGAAATCCACTTTATGCATACTACTGTCTTGTAGCGTCGAAGTCGTACATATGCGTCCATACGATCGATCGATCAACTGGATTGACACCATCATTGCAACTTGATCTTGATCCGCGGGAGCAAAAAATCCTCACAGCATTTGGGATAGAGTGCATAGCAACAACAAAAAGGCAGTGCATGTATTTAAGAAATACAGCCAGTATTGGCAGTTGAAATCTGATTGCACCTTTTCACCCCCCACCCCCCCCCCCCCCTCCTTTTTCTGGCCGAGACCAAAAACCAGAAGACAAACAACAGATAGACGGACAGACGAAGCGCAAAGAAAGGAAAAGAAAAAAGAAAGAAAGAGAGGACGACACGAGGTACGTTATACCGTGCTCCGCCTCTGCGAATTTCTCCGTTCGCCCTCGACACAGACGAATGTCACAAGGACATCTCCCGTAATCGTCGACCCGTGCGGTGTGAGATGGATAAGCCCCGGATTTAACCTCGACGAAGGTGTGTATGTGGCTGCTGGAGCCTGTTTGCTGTCGTTGCTTGCCATCTACGATACGGCGTACACGTTGCATAGGTGGATATGGAGAAACGGCACGGGCGGCAATCACAGTGGGTGGGCGAGAGTGCACAGAGGTGAGGGCGGGGTTAGTCGGTAAGCTTATCGCAGATGAAAGTGAGGTGATAGCTCACCAGTGATGATCCGTTCTCGAAGGACCATTTATACGCCTGCCCATTGAGGGCTGTAAAAGTTCTCGACCTGCGCACCCACCTCAATTCAGTCCCAATCGCTCATTCAAAGGCAAAGCCAATCGAACATACGATCCCCATAGTTTACTCCTTGCAATGAATAGCTCATGGCCGTGAACGATGACGGTGCCGGGGCGACCAGACTGCCACGAGATACGGCCCAGTTCTACCTGGGTTTGTCTATCAGGTGAGACTTTTGATACGGTTGTAGTGAGCGTTCCCGAGTCTGAATAGTTGTTGGTAGCAGTTTCGATTCGATAGACCATCCGCCCTTCTGGTGAGAGGAGAGCGGTATTGAAGGGACTATCGACAGCGAGCGAAAAGTTCATGTCGACTGAGATATGCTGTGGGTGGGTAATCCCTTTGTGTGGGTGTGTAGTGTTTGTATTATTGCGGGAAATGGGCGCGGACAGTGTACGGCCGTAAGATGTGTCCGTTCGGTTTTCACCAGCATATTAGAGTTGTGGTCCCTCGAAGTGCCGGGTTCTACCGTGGTTGGGCGCCCACATGTCCCTGGAGAATTGTAATCAGAACAATTCCGCGATATTACGGTGGGTCCGTCGGGCTGCCTGCTGTGCGCTGCGCCGACGGTAGGATGGTAGGCCAGGATGACCTTGCTCTGAAACCAAGTTGTGCGGGTCCTCGAGAGGCAGTGTGTGATCTGCGAGCCGATTGGCTAGTGGGTGTCTGATTACTCTTTTTGGACACGGTATTTTGACGAATTGCCGGGTTGAATTACAAGTACAACAATAAACAATGCCCTATCCTACACCCTCTAGAAATATAACGAGTCCATCCATCCCGAGCATTATTATAAGAGGTATATTCGATTGCTCAGCATAGGACTATCTGTGCATCGGTAAGTGTCGGTAGTTAGTTTATGACTTACAAACCAACCTCATATGTCGTCGACGCTGATCATGGTTGACAGGCTGCTCCGTCTGTACGTCCGGGGTGACCCATCGCCGCGACAAGGTGGAACACTCCGTCTCCCACATCTCCCCGCGAAATTATTGCTGCGGTTCAACAGCATCCCAGCGACAACCTTTAAGCGCGCTTCGTGATCCTGCGCAGCTACCCTCTGTGCGGTCCTCTGCCGGACGAGTGCATCCAATGAAGACGTCCGTGGTAATCTGACAATGGGATTGGGAGGAGATGAGTGAGAGGCCACGCGCGTCCGTGGTGTGCGGGGAAAGAGTAGCATCTCGCCTCCTCCCGAAATAGCGGGGTTGGCCAATTGAGGGACTGGCACGACGTTGATGTCATCGAATGGGTCCTCCGAGGGGAATGCCATTGTGAGAGGCTGGGCAGTGGACGTACGCAGCGGGCGGGAGTCAGCGATGGGCATCATGGGAAGCTGACGCCTCGGTGCGGGGGCAGGGGAAGAAGGGAGTGATACAGGGGCAGTGCGCCAGGCAGTTTTGGGACCATGTCCAGAGGACCGTCTGTCGGTGGACATATACATGTTGTCGATTACCACGCCAGCGTAAGTGTACGAAGATTGTGGGGACTGGTGACCAAGATGTGATGCTCTAGAATACGAAGAGAGTAATGGGAGACCAGAGAATGTGCCGTGGATGGTATGAATGGAGAAAGACGGAACAGACATGGTAGTACAGACGGCGACGACGAAGAAAACAACGACCAGCGATGGGATGGGACGAGTCCTGGAGAGAAAAGAGGGTGAGGTGGATTTTTATAAGCAAGGCACTGCCTGGCGGAATCAAAAGTTGAAAACACAAGAATTTATTTCCTTTTTAGGAAACAATGGGCCCTGTTGTCTAGACTGCCTTTTGTTCAAACATCGAATCTTGTGTGTGGAAAACGTGGACTCACTGGCTCGGGCGTCGTCTCTTCCAACAACAACAGTGCCCTCCCCTACTGCAATGGTTTGGGAAGCAAGGCGGTTATCATGTATCGCCCAAAGCCTCAACACTGATGCAACGTGGTCCTCTGCTAGTAGTCCAATGCCAGATCCAGAGACAAGACTGTTGATCTGAGTTCCAACGTAAGATAAGGACCTTACGGCGTTATCAGGCGACAGAGAATTCGTGCCCGTGTATGTGGTTCTTTCGTGGTCAGCCAATATATCCTCATTCAAACACATCTCCCAGTCCTGTATTCACCGTCGGACACAGGTGAACTTACGAACGGCCTACGATATCTCGGCCGTGCTATTGCATCGACAAACTGATCAACTCTGCATCACAAATCGGTGTATCCTTCCAACACCGGACGTTCGCTGGCACTGGCGTATCATCAAGTATTGCTCGTTCAACTTTTTTCGATAAATTGCCTGCGTCTTTGGTTCCACACCAAAACAATAATTTACTTAAATCAGTTCTAGGTACAATGAGCAAGTTGTGCCATTACCCCGTCTCGTCAGCAGCGCAAGCCCTGTTATAATTATGCCATACCATCTACTGATGGGCCTCGTGTATTGGGCCTTCGATCTCCGAGCTCACCGCCGTACATCCACTCCGTTGCATCTAAGTGGGCATTTTATCTTGTCGTGATATGGTAGAATCCAAACCCTGTGGTTCTTCTGCGCTAATGCAACCACATCAGACCGCATCCTCCCACCCCACTGATGTCACCGCTTCCAAAACGATGGATAATCCGGCCATGGTCCACGACACAATGGGAATCCGCAAGGCATAGCAGCTGCAAGTGCATCCCGCCCATTGAATACCGAGGATCAGTGTGTCGCTCCTGACCCTGAATTCTTCACGAAACACATGAACTTATCTTCACGTTATCCACTTGTATTTCTTTTGGAACCACCTCAAAAGACTTGAAAGGCCACTTCGATCGAAACGAAACGCTTGGCGGGGTGTGGTCGTCGGCGTTGAAGTGGCCCTGACGCTCTCGTGAACAAAGGGCAGTCTGTGTCCGGTCGAATCGAATGTGCACGGTGATACACCAGGTCGCCCGTCAGCTGCGGCATAAATTTGTGATAGGCTTGTTTGCACCAGCTAAAACGATAAAGAAACCTTCGTCCGGTCTAGACTCTGTACCTGTGGTCTTCCTGCACAAGCATCAGACTGCCCATTTCGTCCGTCCGTCGTCTAGATTTCAAAACGCCACGCCTTGCGGATTGAATAGCGATGATGGCGATACGGCTCCAAACCTCCAGGTCAGCGGAACCTCGATCGACACCTCGTTGTCGAAGTTCATTGTAGCGGTTAGCCTGTGTAACCCTGTTTGACTCTCATAACAGAGCAAACAAGGCGTATATACGCCGTATGCTATGTAATTGTGTATGTATATCTTACTTGCTGTGCGTAATCTTGATACCTCTTGGCATACACGTGTTAGAACTCCCGAGTCTGGCACCGAGTCTAGAATCCCGAACATCATGAACAGGTCAGCATCAACCCTGAGGCCTGAGGCTTGCATGATATCAGAATCATGATACATACATATCTAATCTTTGCCATGATGTGCGCAAGGCGCTCGCATTTCCCCGCAAATGAATAGGTACTACATATTCCTTACACCGTCGTCGGCACCCCCACCCATTCGGCACTTTGGTTTTTCACCACCCACCGCTCAACTACACTAGTAGAAAAGTTGTTTTATACTACTCGGATAGCTCGCAGCATTGACATACGTGCAGTAGTTGTTGAGATCGCAAAAAAATGCTGGGTTGAATGGCAGTCACGCTCAGTTGTCACCCAAGTTGTCACAACTGCGGAAGTGGTGTCACAATTCTCACCCACGGAATCCGTGTGACACCAGTGACATATAGTGACATTTCTGTGACCGCCGAATGGGTGGGGGGTGCCGACGACGGTGTAAGTGTTGGAGATAGAAGTTTGGGGATCGAAACGTACATATACATGCCTGCCACACGAGGCAAATAGTATTTAGTTCGGACGCTTACTTGTAGACTGGTTAGCGTAGAACTTGAGTCGTTCGCTCGTCATTCCCGCGCACAGTAAAACTCCTACAGTAAGGGATAGTAGTACAAACATAGTACCGAGACCTCAATTTCCTTGCCGGGAACAAGGGGTGCCTAGTTAGTGTCGAGGTCAAAAACGCTCTTCCATTCTACCTCGCCGCACCTTATAGCTAAGGATGGATGGGGAGGCTATTTCAGTTCCAACTTTTGACACCGAGCCTATACAGTACATAGTATCGTGCCAATAGTCACGCAACGCCACTCATCTTTCCTGGGTAAGAATAAAAACAGTTGAACTAATCTTTGCAAGAAAAATCCGCCGAGTTCTGACTCACGAGCTGACTTGGTAGGAAGCTGGTATGCTACAGATCTCAAGCTGAAGGGATTTGCGGGAAGTGCGGAGGTGTATCTTCATGTAATGAACACCCTATCATTTGGGTAGGGAAAAGTAATTTGCATATTATCGCCATGATCATACTATGTAGCCAGGCGACATAGTACACTGAGGTCAACTGGATCCTGGTGTTGAACCATTCAGTGGTATTGCAACATGCTGCAACAAAATGTACATCACCCTATTGCAACAGTCTCGGGTGAAAAATCTTGAATTATGTCCAGCATTCCATAGTCTCTCAGGATTATACCAAACAGCTCCTCGAGCCCATGAACTTGTGGAAGGGGACCGTGTGAACCTGGGAGAAAGCTTCGGGGAGTCTTCGGGGACAAATTGAGAAGATGGAATACACTCATACGTACGACATCAAAATAGTGTTGAATGCATCCCGAAGCAGTGAAGAGGAGTCACACCACTTAATACCTCCCCAGTTCAATACAACCCCACTCGTTGGCGCTCATTTGTATTTTATCTCCTCGGCGCTTCTCTCGAAGTCTGGTCAGAGTTATTCCTTGCTGGCTCGACGAAATTAGCGGTTCGTCTGTGCACATAATGTCTCATGCTCAATGGCACGTCGGGTTTCATCTCCGTCGGCATATAGCTATAGTATTCCGTGTGGAAGACCTCCGATCCACCGATATTTGATTGCGGTCTTCGTGGGTGGCGGCACTTACACCTGTGAATTTCGTGTACTGTCTTGTAATTTGCGCTCAATGGACATTCGGGATGTTTCGACACGCGTGCAACGGATGCACAGTCCTCGGCCCAAGTACAGGTTTCCTTCACAACGCATTATTATATAGGGAAGTTATTGCTCACCCTCCCAGTTTCCAAGGTCTCACGACGGCCGGCCCGCTGTAAGATATATTTGTGTCGGAAGCTCGGATCCGGTCTCCCTCTCCTTCATCCAGGGATGCCACTAGTATTGACCGCTATCCATTACCCATGAAATTCCCAAGGACACCCACGAGCCATCGCATCACCAAGGCATGCTATGTCATGGTACCTGCTGGAACACACCAACCCACTTCAAAAAAAATACACACTTTTCCTGGCAGTTGGCGGTTCAGCATCCGCGGTATTCAACGAGTGCGCCGCGGTCAGTATCTGGTTTAAGAGCTTCAACGTGACTTGAAACTGACAGGCACAGAGTGCTCCATTTCTTTGCTCAGAGCTGCGGATTTCCCGTGGCCTTGTACTCCCGGCCACTATATAGCGATTTCTGCGAATCGATGAAAAGTCTGATACACATGCACTAGCAACTCCATAGATGACAAAGAACCGCACAAAATGCCCAATTCGAACGGAATCCTCTCGGCGCATAATGTTCGGTAGCTTCTCTGCGGATTCCTTTCCGTTACATTCATTTAAGTTACTAAGAGAAAGTTCATTTAATAGCGTAGACAAGTGGCAGTTCATCGCCAGTGCCACAAAGTCAAGCCGTAAAATCCTCGGGCCCCAGAAACCAACAAGAACAAAGTCGAGAATTAAATGCCTCCACGAAGCCGGGCATTCCTTTTAGTCTGTGAAATACGGACATAGGAACAACTGTAATGCTTTGTCTCCAGGAGATCCAAGGAAAACAAGGATGTGAAGGGTAGTTAAACATTTTTTCCTTTGGAAAATTGATGATGCACCTTCGTGGCTGGCAAAGATACTAGTTCAGCCCCGAGTGATCTCAAATGGGCCACCGGAGGGCCGTTCAGTTTCCGCAAGGAGATACATGCACGCTGTAACCTGACGAAAAATGGTGGCCTTGTGAACTACCGCCAACGAAGCCAGATCCGCAATCTCCAATCTAGTAAGCCCTTCGGTCGGTCATGCAAGACCGCTGGGGGAATGTCCGATTATACTCCAAGACTCGACGGAGTCCTTACCCAGGGGAAGAGTATTATCGACAGTCGTTACTAGTAAAGTCGTATCTAAAAGGTTCCGCTTAGATTTGCACTAGTACTAGGAGTTCAAATCAGCACACGACTGTAGAGTGGTAAACATGGACAATTACGCTGATGCTGCATTGCTACATACTTAATCATCTCGATACACCTTTACTGACGGGTCCACGGACCCCTGGAGATTACATTAGCCAACAGATGGGTCCACGTGTCCACAATATAGGTAAGCAGTGCCTCTGCGGTAGCCCTTCAGACTTTCAGGCCCATTCGCATCACAATTTTCCCAATTGATCTCCGCGAGGAATGGCTGGCCATATCTACAAATGCCACGAGAAAATTGTCAAGGAAACATATTCCGTTAGGCTCTTAAGGCGTGATGAATGGTGTAAATTGGACTCGATAGATTGGTCGTTCGTGCGTTCCTTTAGTTAAGATCAAGATACGGATGTAAATCAACAGAGAAAATAAGCTAGGTGTGACAGCGAGAGTGATCGAGTGGCGTTGGGCCAAGCTTCTTACAAGTCTCGCATACAATTATAACAGACTGGTGCTGTTGCTCGCGTAATAGACTCAGCGGCACAGTACAGCGCCAGCTCCTTCCTTCAACGTCTCATTGCTTCTTGTTGGCAAGTGGGGCACATGCTATTAATATTAGGCGCTAAACGTGGCGTGAGTGATGTATCATGAATAAGATGTGAACGACATACAATATTGTTGAGGGTATTGGCGGCTGTGGTTTTTACGTTGCAGGAAAAAGGTATAGCAGAAATTACGCAGGCGCAAAATTGCGATGAGAGGTTAAATAGCGTGGCAGGACATCATAGGCCAGGAAAAGCATTAAAGAAACGGTAATGAAAGGGGGTAATGAAACTCAGCATCATCATCATACGTTGACCAGAAGCAATCGGCGACATACTACTGCCAGCAGGTTTGTTTGCACTTGGGAGGAGTGCAATCCGGCGGATGGTTTGGGCTAAACTTGCAGTTCCGATTGTCGCACACGATCTGAACCACAGCGTCAACAGTGGTTGGGAGACTCTTTACTAGGCTGCACGAACCAGCTCATCGGGCTGTGGAACGGTCAGCTTCGGGCGTCACCGTCGACGGGATAATACACTTACCAAAGTAAAGGCGTGTCCACAAGCTAAGTATACGTTACGGACACTGGCGGAGGACAACACTGCTGAGAAACGAAGATGGTGCTGGCGCTGGGGAAGGGACTCACTGTCTCCAGCGGCACATCGTGATTATGATGTGGAAAGCAACGAAGCGTTGAGAAGGTGTGCAAGCTGAGGAGCAGGACGGAGGATACGCGTCATCCGAGCGCCCTTTTATTGAGTTTGGAACGAGATCTGCGAGTCGATTGCATGCAACAGATCGCGTCTCCGAAGTCCAATGTAACCAACGGAACAGATTGACCTTGCTAAATTTGTCGAGAAAACAAGAAACCTTGACTGAATTGATAGAATTTTTCGGAATGCGTGTTCGAGGAAGTTTGATCGTAAAAAGGAACGAGGAGCCGAGAGGTCGAAAGGTAGATATTGCTTTCTTCCCATCACACCGCAGTTCCACTCATCGAGAATTAGTTTCGGCGATGTGACACCGATATGGATAAACGACGACCGCGAGAACAATGAGCACTTACAAAAAGCGGGAGTAGTAACCCTGGGTGGTCTAGTCAGTACGCATCAGGGGATGAAGGACGAAGGGTGCATATTATGGAAATTAACTGGAAGAGACGATCACGGCGGACTTGCTATGTCGTTAACTCAATGACTACCCTGCATGGAGGGGGCCGTTGGACTGCCACAACCATTCTCATAGAGTGATCAGTTGCGCTCAACGGTCACTACGTCTAAGCCGAGGTCCGGAGTTAGTCAAGGCTGGTGGGTGGAGGCTGACTAATCGAAAATACATGTTCTTGGACGCCGTGTTGACGCCGTGGCACACAGGTTCCTGGCAGGTAGAACTTGCAGCCCGAGAAGAAACGGAAATTTTACTACGGTTTGTCTCACACGTAACGTATAGCACGAAGTTAATCTCCATGCTTAGGGTGCCCTTGAGCTCGTTCTTTCAATAGCCGAAACGGAGGAGGATATTAGTAGGACATCTCGGAAGGCGGAAAAACACCATCAGGTACAGATACCCCCGGGCGCGATCTGCCCAGTATGGTGAAGCTGGAGAGACTCATACGTCTACTCAGGCACCTCGATCTGGACACCACGATCGTACGCGTGATAAGAGAAACTGGCTGGTAATCGAATGAATCTGCTTGATTGATTCAACAAATGCTAACCAAATTTAGAATTCTCTCTCTCTCTCACAAGTAGCCTTGGACATATCATTAAGGAAGAGATAAAGGCAATGATAGTAAAGTAGCGGGCTCGAGCGAAAAAGGAGAGGGCCAAGTCATGCATGGATCAATCGAAACAGGGGAATGGACCTGTGTCGGTGTCCAGACATGCAGAACCGTTGTTACTACGACTCCGGGAACAGCTCAGCTGTGCAAGAGGGTCACTGTTGTTTGCATAAATGCCCTCCAGAATCGACCATTACTGACGTAGGTAACATTTCTTTTGTGTATTCAATTCGACAGTGGTAGATAATATTCAATTCGGCGAATAGTCTGGCTGCCGATTACTCACTCACGGCGTGTCTCTCGCTGCGCATCGGCACTATGAATGAGGCGGAGCGGGTATTAGACTTGTTCGACTCGAGTATTGCAGTTGCCCAGAATGCAATCGACTTCCATATTGGGACTGATGTGGCAGACGTGTTACAAGTTGATTGTTTGACTTTGAGTAAGTGAAACGCGTTCATTTCAGTGTCATACTAACCGTCTTTCCCCGCAACCGCTAACGCAATTTGTGATCGTGTGGACGACGATCTCACGATAAGACCTTCACATGTCCCTGTACACGCCGGTATTTCCAGGACAGCATGACAACAACACGTCAGTTCGGGACACCAAAAACTACGTAGATCTCTTGCGCAATGTCCACTTGTTTCTCTCTACCCAAGGAGAAATGCTAGCGCCACCATCCAGACCCAGTTCGCCCAATTTTGAAGAGAAGGTGTCTCAGCTCAAGGAGAACATCCGCGAGGCATTCCTAGATGCCAAAGGTGAACCAGCCAACGGTATGTGGACGCAGCTGAGCGAGCAGCTGAAAATGGAAAGCATGAGAGGGGGAGCTGGTCCAGCTTCCACGACGGACGGTCAAGTGGCCGTTGAGCAAGAAGTGGAGTGGATCTTGCCGGAAACGGAGCAGGAGTGGTTTGAATGGGAGGCGAAGAGGGAGCAGGAAAAATGTTTGAAGAAGAAGGCGTCGATTTCGATGCAGCAAGATATCGCCCCGCTAGCCGCGGATCAACCTGAACACACGAATTCGATCGCAACACGTCAGATGCCCGTCCCCGAGCAGGGTGCATCTAATGTCTCACCCTCGACAATTCTCCGGGCAAAGGAAAAGGTCAAGAAATGGCAAGCAACAATTGTCCCGATCTCAACATCCACACCTCACCTTCAATACTCTCAGAGTCAGACACCGAAGGAAAGAGTCAGTGGCGCAGGTGTGAAGGGCAAGGCTCCGGCTTTGGCCAAAGGTAGTTCGTCGTTGAACTTCCCCGTTGTGAAACGTGCCGGCGGCACAGCTCACAACAATAAGGGCAAAGGACCCCCCGTTGGGCACTCTACTTCCAACAATCGCGTTGCCGTCGGAGACGTGACGGCGTCCCACATCATACCAAGCACTATTGTCCATAGCGGAAATGCGGAACTAGCTAGCTCAAATGCATCCCATAAAGCTTCCCTTACAGTCAGTGCTAAACCCAAGATTAACGACTTTCCTGAAACGGTGGGATGGTTTAAGTCAACTTCACTTGTCAAATCTAACCACCGTTCTTTCTTTCCCCCTTCAGTCGTTCCTCCCGCCATCTTTTCCATCCCAGTTGTATACTTCTACCCCACCCCCTCGAAAAGAACTAGGGAAATCCATTCGTGCAAAACCACGACCGATCCTGCCAAATCCGCCATCCTCTTCCACACCGCCCCCACTGACACCCTCCGAGCCGGTATGTATACGGGAAAAACCCTGTCCAGTCAACCCGCCATCCTCTCAAGCGCCGCAATTTGGTCCTCCGCAGGTACACAAACACCCTAAGCCTTTCCTGCCGGATGACCCGATTGATCTCCCTGTCACGCCGACAAAGGAACTGGCCGGCCCATTAATCCAGCATTCAAGAGTGTCTCCGCCACCTGGCTTTACGGAAAAACTAGTTGCCGTGGCATCTGCTCCAGAAGATGCGAATGTCCATACACTTTCAAGTGAGGAGTATCCTGTATCCGCGGACCCCGCATTGCACCCCCTTGGAATGGCAGTGGCTTCTCCCGCTCAGGGCCTTGAGGGTGACGGAGCCGAGAAAAAACCATCGCCCACAAAATCATATTTTTCTTCGCATGCCGCGTCGCCGTCTCTTTCCCCAGTGACAACTCGAAACCTGCTGTTGCAGTCTCCTGAGAGCCCAGTATTTTCATTCACACAGGATAACAATAATAACTTTCGGCCACCGTACACATCTACTCAGGACGGGGCGAAACGGCCTCTTGGTCCAACGAGTAGCGGCGTCTTTGGGATGGGCTATAGTTCCCAGTTCGACATTGAGAAGCATGTAGACCGCGTCAGCGAGTTGTTGGAGAGGGACGTGGACTTTGATAGTTGGTTGCGGGACGTAAATACATTGGACGGAGTTGAAACGAGAGAGGTATGACCACCGTGCGATGTCCATATTATTCCTCCCTTAGTTATGTGTATTCTACAATATAATTGAGCCAGAACGGGCAGCCTCAAAGACCAGATCAAATGAAATGAAAGCATTCTTGACCACGTGACCTCCGTTCGATATCAGCGCGTGTGCGGCAGACAATTGACAAGCCAACACCACACAGCGGACAGCCATTCGTGGTGCTACTGCCACACCCACGGCAACGTCGCTCACGATGAGCAGACGAGACTCAAAAGTCTCCCTTAACAACAGGCAGAACGATGCCTTGACAGAGTTTGAGAACTGTGAGTCTCTTCCCCTTGTGTCCAACCGAGCCTTGTGGCCAACTAGAAGTTCGGTGGCAGTCAAGAAGAAATTCCTTCTCGCAAACAAGCATATTACGAAGTGAGTCCAGATCTACATGTCTCGACACTAGACACAACCTGACCTGCTGTAGACTTAATTCTACGCTCAGTGTTCGGATAGAAGAGCTCCAAGCACAAATATCAACGCTCTATGTCGAGAATCTCAGACTTAGAGCTTCCGAGATTGCACTCGCCGCACAGCTAAAGAAGGAGCAAGAAAAGTCGCGAAAAATTCTTGCAGATGCAGAAGCGGCGGTAAGGCCCCCTGCCCGTGACATGTATTCTGACACCCATTCCCCTGTCAAGACATCGAACCTTTCTAAACATCTCGGATTGTTGAGGCAGTCATTCGGCACACCTTGTGGTCCTTCCCCAAAGTCGGAGAGCCATCCCGTACCCAGGACTCGTCGTCCTGTTGTCGATCCAAATACTTCGCCTATGATACCACGACTCTCGCGTGCTCCGAATATACCGGGGATCAATGAAGACGACGAGTTACCGTCAGAGGAGGAAGGCATGCACAGTGCAAACTCAGCAGGTCTCACAGGATATCGGTCTGCGCGAGACAGATCTAAGGCATCAACGTTGCCTGTGCTTACTCGGGTTGCATCGCCTCCACCGTTACCTATGCCTTTACACGTAAACTTAACGGAGAAAGGGGCATCAACCAAGCGCAAGAGTAGGAGACAGAGTGGCTTATTATCTGTAAACACTAACGTCGCTTCATCGACGGAATCGGAACGAGGCGAAGGGTTGATACCTCCGCGTGCCGCTAGCCCTGCCTTTGGGTCTCCTATTCGAAGGGAGGCAGGACTCGCTGAGGATGATGAAGAGAGGAGGGTGGATAGCATGCAGGGCAGTGGTTCAGTCCTTGTGGATGACAATGATTATATTGTAAGGCAGCGGAAAGAGAAGAAGGAGAAAAAGTCAAAGCAAGTGGATCGGGAGACTACTCCGGATGAGATCGACGGCGCCACGGCATCGAGGGCAAGAGAGAGGAAGAGGCGCCGTGATGAAGAAGTATCTGGACTCAAGGACGTCACGAACTCACCAAGAAGCCGTGTCAGTTTGCCACCATTAGATACCAATACCGCTGGTACGTTGACTAATTTGTTTCCATCTCCACGACGTTGACTGTTCGCCTCGGTAGATCGTGATCGGCAGCGTACACCCGATAGCGAGGGAGTCACACCATCGTCTGCTGCGACCTCAGTGGCCACTTCGCGTATCTTCTTGTCGACGCCGATGACCACTCCTGCAACTACACCTCAAGCGGCGCAGCTGCCTTCTCCCCGCTGCTCTAGCCCCATTCCGCCAGCGCCCACGTCTGAGGCGGACAGTCTGGCAATAAGCGCCCGTGAGAGAAGAACACGGAAGAGCGTCAATTATGCCGAGCCAAAGCTAAACACGTGAGTCTAAGTTTATGTGAACTCCATTATTACTCACATCCTTTCTCTAGCAAGATGCGCAAGCCCGACCCTGTACCACCCCCGTCTGTCACCTCCGCTCCCAAAAAGCGTGTATCAACCAGCTTGCCACGAATCCACGAATCAGAACCTCAATCATCGACAGCCATATCTCCTTACTCGAGTGCGCCCACCCAGAAACCTCCACCCTCATCGAGCTCTTCATCCAACTCGTCATCTGTTAAGCGTAAAAAATCTCGGTCATCTATACCAGTTGACGAGGACGATGATAGCGATGGCACACATGCAGATGCCGAATATGGTTACAGTTCTGCAAATTGGATGGACACCGATGACCGGCACCGGAGCACTCAGAACGGTGTAACAAGTGGTAGCAGTAACCTCCGCAGAACGCCCGAGTCAGACGAGACACGACGCCACAGCTTTGCTGTATAACGACTTTTTATGACCCCCCACCCTATTGTGGTGTTGTTTCGTAGGATTATTCTATACTATTTGACAAGAGTAGGAACACATTCGACATGCCACTCATACCGTACAGAGCAAATACCATCATATAACAGTTCCTTGTAATTATATACACTTTCCTCTGATCCATATCTGATGAAGGTGCATGACGACTAGTCACAAGCGATTGCAGGGTATAAGTGAAAGAAATTGCCTGTCGCCATTCCCGCACATGAGCTTGGACTGTAACATTCAATGCATTCTTGTCACAGGTACAGGTATTATCCACCATGCCTGAAGCCATATTTTTAGGTACTTGTTCATAATGTAAGGTCATACTCAGTAATGTTTTGGGGACTGACAGCACCTCCGAGGCTATATAAATGCAGGCAGGAGAGTCAAATTCCTACGCCGAACCAACCGAATGGCTACGCACATATGTAACGGCCAAGAAGTACAGAAGAACGTATACCATCCTGTCTCTTTACATGCTTGCAAAAGTGCCTCTAAATCAATTATTTCTCTTGCAGTACCCTCATAAGGTTACGATTCAAGTCGGCAATGAACTGATAGACATACCTATGGGGATTCCCCAGTCTTGTAGTGAAGGGTAGTAACGCGTCACATGGACACCCATTCAATACACTTGCCGGATGAAGAGGTACACCTGGCAACGGCGGGCACCTCTGCAGGTATATTTAACGTAGTGCGTCAACAAATGTACAGTCAGGGAAGAGGGTCGTCAAGGCTGGCTAGATGCGATGGCAGCAAAATGGTTGTGCCTAAAAACGATCATCTCGTGAGCCCAGTTGTCGTTTCCCGGTTGTGAGGTATTCTCAGTACACACGGTACGTTTCATATCTTCGCTCTGTTCAATTCCGGCACTCAAAAAAGGGTTCCGGAATTTTAAATTCGATGGTAATTGAAAGACGCCACGGGCTTACAATTTCTCTGCACCTCGGGCTGTCAGATATAATATTTCCTTTCGATTGAGTTGGCGCAGTATTTCTGGATGAAACAGGCACGTGAGGGGAGGTATCTCCCAGTCTAATGCCACGCCTCAAGGTCGGCGACACTGAACATGTGGGGGCTCCACGGATCGTAGGGCAGCTGTGTGTGGTACGAATGCTAAGGGAGAAAACTTACTATGTATTCCGAGCTTGATCGCTCTCACTGTGACTGTGGTTCTCCATTTCCCCATCAGAGGCTGGCGCTGCTGAGTCCTGCGAATGGTTGAAGAGTTACAGTTCAGCTTAACAGCGAGAGAGCCAACGCAAGGACTTGCTTGTTATAAAAAATATTGTGCTCCTCTAGTAAGTCCTATTCTACTGGGACCCGGACAGTGTATTCTACGGAAAAATAAACTTATCAGTGAACGTGCATCATTCTGGAGGAGCTACTCGTACAATATAGGCCGAAATCGGCCTTCACACAGGTATGGATTGAGGGTACTCTGCGTTTGAATGTTGGCTACCGTCTTTTTAATCAGAGTGATGGTCATAAGGAAGCGAGGACTGTAGCGTACCTTGGATGGGAACTGCAGTGGCCTGGGATTTATTACTGTAATAGCTTTGCACCCTGCCACGTAAACCAGCAGAGCAACACACCAGTTCAAACACGCTGTTCTTCCAATGCTTAGCTGCTGCCTGCATTGCCAGGTCCTCTACTATGGCGTTAAATCTGCACAAATATTATTTGCACCTGAATTGGCATGCACAAAGTGGAGGCGAAAAGGATGGCTGAAGTTGGCCACAGGAATTGTCCAAAGTATTACCGCCTACAATGAAAATTAGTCTGTGAGACGTCGATTAATCCCGAAAAAAACTGCCTGAGGTGGTTATGCCAATAAAACAACACGCTCTTCTAACTCCAAACCACCCTTCAGCCAGGCTGCTTCAACGATGACACCTACACCAACTCGCTTTCGGATTTGAAGATCATCACGTTCCTGCTGTACTGCCATAACATGCAACATGCAACCATGATAACGCTTCCCCCAAAATTCCTCATCATAAATGCCTTGTGTTCCACTCGTACACCGAGAGAGCACGATGAACTCGACAGGTGAGGGTATCGAGGACGGCAGGATTATTCTTCCAATACACTTTGAAAATTTCACACCAACCGGAAATATCTGAAAGACTGTGTAGACTTCGGATTTACCCCCGCTTTGCTCCACGCCACTTAATGGTATTACTTGGAAGCGGGCGCACCGAGTACGGAAGATAAGGGTGCCCGCAGGGGGTGAGAACCCCACGTCTGCGTCGCTTGCATAACCCACGGGAGCAATATAACGCGGCGGGGGGATTTCTTCCGGATCATTAGTCCTATTGATTCTGACTCCAGGAATCTTTGGAACGTCGAGTTGAACAACTTCACCATCTTCAGTTACCATGTACCAAGCAGGGACGAGTGATTCAATGCCACCTGCGTGGAAGGTGGGAAAGGGCATCTCGACTCGACTCAACTGCGTCTCATTGTTGTAGTTCACGGCCCCTTTCCATCCGGCCCAAGACCACGTAGGCCAGTGAGAGTGCTCTAGGTCGGTGATCCTGCGTCGAGGGTAACAAGCTACACCGAGCTCGGGCTGCCATAACAACGCGTAGTCCAGGTTCGTTATCCACATACAAAACCAGAACGAATTCTTTGGATCTCTGTCAGTTGCCCCGAATCCTTCAGCCAGAGAATTCGTGAGCGCAGTCATGGCCGCTACGATATCTGATTCTTGGGTGAGGCGACGTTGCATATATTGCTTAACTTGTGTTGCGTATGTCCGGACATCATATGAAGGTCGAAGGAACATGTCCATGGCAATAGATAGCTGGGGAGCGAGGGGAGGCCGGACGGCCGGACTCTCAGCGATGACATCCTCACACCAGACCTCTTTTATACACTCGAAATACACCTGATCTTTAGTGAAGATGACCCGGCGGCGGGAGAGCACTAGTTCTTGGAAAGTCCAGCCCCGTGTGTTCCAGGACGACTGTGTGGCTGACTGTTTGACCGATGGAAGTGGCAAGGCAAGGTGAAGGCCGTGAATTACTTCTATGTGCTGTTGACATGTTCGTGATCCTGCTGTTAGGCCAGGAAGTCCAGCACGCGCACTGTCTCCACCTGCAGCGCAGATCGTAAATGTGGCCCTACTATAGATTAGGCCCATGATATGAATCTGGTCGGCCTTGTCCTCCAAACTGTCCTGGATTATGCATAGGGCATCGATCCACAGGTACTGTTCACCTAATTGTTGAACGAGCCGAATTGAATCGGCAATCGTTGCTGGCAGAATAGAATTATCGAGTCCGTCTGGACTGCCACGTGCGGTCACGTTCGCTCTAGTCGTCCAGTAGCTATCCCCAGGGCCACCCCAGACGTAGCTTAGGGCTACGTAGCGGCAGTTCGGCAGGGCTGGCACAAGGGCCATCTGCACCACATCCACCATTCGCACGAAGCCCGGTAAACCCTCGTCTTTTGCCCTCCACCATATCGACTCGCATGTGTCTCCATGTTCAGATTCACAGAGATGGATCCATCTCTTGATCATCCCGACGTCCACCACATCTTTCATCCTACGGCCATGAAAGTCCCTCTTTCTCGAGACCTTGTGCGCATCTTCCTCCATAAGCTGGATTGCGAGAGATAGGTCTGCCGAAGCATTCATAAGGCTGGAGCAGGCCTCCCACGGGCGATCCGATGGAATGATATTAAGACGATGACAGCACTTCCGTTCTGCGCGTTTTCGGTGTAAATGTATATATCCATAACGAGAAGCAGTGAGCGAGCACTTGATCCCTTGCAGATCAATGTTGGGATGGTCGTTGAGACGCCATTGACGGCGTACGAGAGTAGAGATCAGGCGACATAAGACACAGTGGTCGCTTTTCTTTATGATGTCGATAAGAAAACCCAGAGATGTCACGTTTTCCTCGAGCCCATCACGAAGAATCCGTTTGATATTGATCACAACACAAGTTGCGCAATAGGATGCTGGGGGATCGGATACCCCGTTGTTCGCCTTGAAGCGGAACAGAGAGCGAAGCTGTTGTTCCAGAGGCATACTTTGCAAAGTCAGTCAGGGCCAAAACCTCAAAGGTGGGTGGTTCCCAGACTCCTACTCACTCACCCAGGAAGTCGGCGTGAATGCGAGTACAAGGACGAGTAGTTGAGCTATGGTAGTGCTACCAATTTCTTTGTGTCAGGGAGAGTTTTCTGGGCCGAGCCTATACCAAGGGGTACAATAGTGTTGCCGCAGAGGTGAGCTGAGGCGAAGGGCCGAAGTGGCAGTTCGGTGCCACCCCGAATCGTCGAACTTGGGAACGAGGTCGGCAATTATCTCAGCCAATCAGAGCATCGCGCCAGATCGCGCCTTCCAGTAAAATTATGCAACAGGATTACTAGCTAGAACAACACATTGTGTATGTTTGTACAAGTCACGAAGTCGTTCCATACAAACTTATTTTGCGGCGCTCAACCGTTGAAGCTTGGCAAACGTATCAAGCCCGTGGCTTTCAATATATGGAATGCGAAAACATCCACCGCGCACAGGCTCTCATGTCGTTGGCAAGGACGGTCGTTGACGAATGGCGGCACTCTCTGGCTTGACTGTCCTGGTGCTGGTTGTGCTGGTGGAGTCATTGGCGTCCGCAGACGCCGGATGCTCTGAGCATGTCGAACAACACTGAAACAGTGAGTCATGGTGACGATGTGGGCACGGCGTACCTGGGAGTCGGAGGTGCAAAAACACGACATCTATGAGGCGTATGATTTTGGGAGTCATGTAGATGCGATGAATGGCCACAAAGACACCCCAAGCGTCGAAATGGATGCAGATACGACTGCAAATGGACGGAAAATCGTCAGAATGCCCCGAAAGAGATCAAAACTGCAAGATCAAACGGTTATGGAAACCGCATGAACGGCCGGAGCATACGCACGGACGTGCAAAGCATCATGAAGAACACAGGAACGCCTGCAGACTAACTTGTCGAAATGAGTCAAATATGCAGAACTCACCTTATGGACTTGCAAAGGGGCATCCAGCCGAGTTGCACGAACTCGGAAACCTTACGGATGCGTCGAACATACACAGCGATGCGAACAACATGAATACAGCTGGAAGCGGAGCAAAGGACGTCAGAACGCATTGAAAAAAGATACAAAGGTGAAACTCACCCAATACACATGAAATCAAGTCGCCAGAGCACACTGAATGGTGGAGAAGAGTCAACATCAATGATACGGACGCGTATGTACCATCAAACGCGCCAGTCGTGGTGTTGAACTCCCCGTCTGCCTCAAGAACACGAACGCAAACGCTGGTCATTCCGTCCTGATTTCATCCTCCGGTGATCTTGGTAGCAAATACTATCGAGCTGGATCGACTTGAAAATGGGAGCTCTATCATTGATGACATTGATATCTCCTGTGATGTTGATTAGGGTCTTTTGGTCCAAGTCGTGACTTGACAAGCAAGATGGTTCCTCAGCACAGAAGACTAGAGACTCCAATACTTAAAAATGATACATGACAGAATACGCAGTAAGTAAAGACAAACTGACTGAGAACAAACTGACGAAGAAAGCGATACACTTGGAGCTCTTGCAACTCACTTGACACTTCTTCTGACACAGAACCAGCACTTTCATTTCAGTTCCGAACAAGCGGCTTTGCAATGCTGTACGAAGGTGTCGTGATATCTGATCCTTGTGACGAGGTATCTGTTAGTGAGTCGAGTAGAGAGCGAAGTCAACAATGATTAATGTAAAGTCATTACTTAGAAGTGATAGAATCATTGGTTTGTATAGAACAAGACAGTTGGCATTTTGACCGATTGCAAGGGACAAGGGAATAAGGTTGCTGGTTCAGTCGAGGACCAGTCATCGGTGGTGGTGATAGCAGCCTGTTATCGTCATCATCGTCTGTCGTGATCGTGGTGTCATCAGCGGTGAGCAGCACTCCTGATGGTGCTCATGCTTGTGGGGTGGTTGAGTTGTTGATGTTGTTATGCAAGTGGTTGTGCTGGCCGTCGTCGTCATCATGCGGGTCGTGGCACCTCAGGCACCTCTGTCTTACAGACCGATTTCCGTTGTAGGCAGTAATAGGTCTCTCAGATCTTGGGATGTCCTAATCGGGACAGTTCCCTTCAAGGCATGTGGAATTTAAGCTGGTACTTTCTCTCGTCTCACTCATTACTGTAGGGAAATAAATCTTTTGTCGCTTTCAGAAATCTAAGCGACACTGAGTCGCTTACAAAGACATAGAAGGTTCGTGCTCACGCCTCGAGAATTTCTCCTGGAGGCTTTGATATCTCCAGTCCCTCATTGTCCACACCAACAACGCTAAGTCGAAGCTAGTGTTCAAGAAACTCTCAAAGAACATGGACGCCAAACTCGACGGGAAAAAGGGCAGGTGCATCATCTCAGCCCTCATCCCCCCACCCTAATTCGCATCCACTGCAGGATCATCGAGGGGCTTAAACGCAATGTTTCCACTGATCTCATTTGTCAGCGCGCAGCTGAGCGCAAGCGCAGTCGTGAGGCAAGTCAGAATGCCAAACCTGGCACAATCAAATGTATGCAGTTTACGTTTTCAATTGACCAACCTACCCTCGCCGGGTCGGCAAACCGCACCCATCCAGGAAACAACAACGTCAACGTCACCACCACAACCACCGTGCACCCAGCACTACAACACCATCACTACGACCACCGTGCAACTGGCAGCACAACAATATCGATGGCAGTCACCACCTTGCTGGGGACACGACGACGGCCACAACAACGACTACAATGACAGGATGACGACGCCGACAACAAGTGTGGCGAACTCCATCTCTCCACCACCTCCCTCTCACGCTGACCACCACAGTACGCATGCACGCACATCGACGACCACTCTGACGACATGCACATAGCTAGTATTAGTACCTCCTTGGATATATTGTGTGTATACCCTATGCAATGATATATAAATGTTCACTGCTAGTCGTATTGGAATGTATTGCAATACTTTACTTATGGGCATACTCTAGTAGGCGGACAAGTCTGACGAGGTGTTGCAACATGTTGAATCTCGGTGTTGCAACGCGTCGAGTTTTGGTGTTGCAACGCATTGAGTTTTGGTGATGCAGGGCATTGCAACAACTACAACAAATATTGCAACAAACGTTGCAACACCTGCATCACTGTGAACAGTGCAACAGGTCCTGACAGTAATTACCACATTTCGTTCCAATAAATCTACATCAATGGCTCATCTTTACGAAGCGCCGTGAGTCTGCCTCCTAATCTGAACGCTGTAAGGGCGCTTTGGGCACCACCATAGGTCAGCTTCAAAATTTTAGTACCAATAAGATACTTATAAATTTGTTTAACAGCGTCCCAATGAGGGACACCAGGGTTCGACGGGAACCGAGAGGTGGTTGAGACCGCATAGGATATGTCGGATCTGGTTGTGAGTGATGCATACATCAAAGATCCGACTGCCTCGCGATAAGGCACATGGTGCATCTTCACGCTCTCAGCACCGGTGGATGGGGCTTGGCTCGAATGGAGCTTCATACTGGGATCCATTGGGGTGGACACAGGCTTGAGTTCTTCGCAGCCGAAACGACGGATAATGGACTCGAGGTAGCTATGCTGAGAGAGTAAGATGGTTTGTTCGTCTTGGTTTCGCGTTACCTCCATTCCCAGCAACCAGTGCAGCTCTCCGAGGTCCATGTTCTCCACATGCTCCTCGATGGCACGTTTGAAGCCCTCGATCCCCTTCAAGGACTTGGCAGCTATAGTGCAATCATCTACGTGCACAACCAATAATGTGATCATCAGGAGACTTCCACCGATAGAACACAGCCTGATCGACAGCACACTGTGTGAATCTGAGGGAGTCGACGAGGATTTTGACCAACCGCTGGTACCATCAGCGACCGCTCTGTTTTAACATGTACAGAGTCTTGCGAAGCCGGCAAACTTTGTTTGGGTGGGCTTCAGATTCGAAACCGGGGGGTTGGCGCATGTAAATTACTTCGTTGGCGTCGAGTTCGCCGTTCAGATATGCCCTTGATGCCAATCCGATGGAGTTCATAGTTGAGACAGGCGGCTGTGGCGGGAACGGTGCGAATCGACGCGAGCGTCGCGACGGGGGCGAGCGTGTCGAAATAATCGACGCCGGGAACCTGTGAAAAACCCTGAGCAACAAGACGAACCTTGTGCCGTACGACATTCCCTGCAGCGTCGGGCCCCTTCTTCGCTCGGAAGACCTATAAGTTGGATCCAACAATGTTAGCACCAGGTGGAGGGTCGGCGAGTTCCCAGGTACCTGCGCGCTTCAGGGTGTCGAGTTCCTCTCGAATGCCTCTCGCTCATGTTGATTAACTTCGCACGTGCGTTTCAACACGTTCAGCAGATAAGTTGGTATGGTCGGGACTCGTGGTGGTGGTCGCCATCGCAGGCTCTATAGGAAGGTGCCTGAGGTGCCAATGGTTGGTGGCAGTCATCATCTTTGTGCCAATGTAGGTGGTCAACATCACCGTCGCCATAAGGATGGCACTTACCGAGTCCGTCACTGGTGGTAGCCTTATGTACCTGGTGGAAAGAGATGGGCTAGATACACACGAGATGACACAGATATATAGTAGTAGCATAAACCGTAGTAGGACTTGGATCGCTATTACAATTGGGGTTTCCTGCACGTTTCAGATGATAACCCATCACATAGGCATCCAAGTCCTCGTCACTAAGGTTTTATTTTTTATTTTATTTTATTTTATTTTTTTAAAATCCATTTTTAAGTGCCTGAGGACATGTCGTCCTATGTCGCACTATACTAACTATGTGGTTAAATGTGCTTGGTACTTCTGTGTATCGTAGGTTTGTTTCTATATAACACTAGCCCGGCCGCGTGAGCGTGCATGAGCTGAAGGAAAGAAAAAGCGGGCACTCTGTCCCTGGGGTCTCTGTAATCTCGTGACTCCGCTGCGAGGTTGGCAGATGGCTGGCGGAGGAGACAGTTTGACGGACGGAACGGGACAGGGGCGGGGTTAGATGCCTGCGGCAAAGTTACGGTTGCCGCCCTTCAGGTGGGTGAGGCGCGGGGATGGGGACGGGAAAGGAGACAGAGAGAGGGAGAAAAAGAAAAAGAGAAAGAAAAGTAAAATACGGAGTCGAGTGGGGGCAGGAGACGTGATTGTTGGGTCGATCGATGTGTCTAATGTTGCTAGCTTCCATTGGGAAGCGTAGGCTTACTGCGGAGTGTGGGCTGTGCTTCTTGGGTCTAGGGTACCGAGGTCCAGAGTGACTGGACTGTTCACTATTGAAGTCTGTACAATTCTCAGCTCCGTGTTAAGTACGTGTGTTATACCTCACTGAATGTCATTTTCAGTCATGTTGTTTCATTGATGTAGCGTAGGAGGTGCACTTTTGCATCAGGGTGGGCGAGTAGGTAAGCTGCGTGGTAAACCTTCCGGCCGATGGCTCTTTCTAGGATGAATCTCTCTCTGTTGTATCTTGGGCATATAAACAGGAAGTGGTGCACCATTTTGGGCGTGGAGTCGCCGCATTGAAGGCAATTTGGGGTGTCGCTACACTTGAAGCGGAACAAGTGTTTGTTGAGCAGTGCATGACCCGTTCTGAGCTGCGTGTAGAGGCCGGCTTGCCATTTGCACAAGGAGCCCGTGAGTTTCATGAACGCCTTTGATGGGAGAGTGGGGTCGATTGTGGAGAGGTGGGGGAAGCACCTAAGGCACCAGTTCTCGGTACCAATAGAGGTCTTTCAGATGGGGTTTTTATGTCACGAGAAACCCATCTGTGAGACCAAACATCTGCACTGGAACTACCCGGCTGCCCCTGAATATTCATTTTGTCGGCTGTGCGTTGGCAAATCCTCCATGCTACTTCCAGCATGGATACACTGCGCCTCTGCCAACCCTCCACAGACCCTCCCCTGAGGGTCATCCAGTCTCTACGAGCCTTCTCAGCTACTCTCTTCAATTTTGATATTCCATTTCCCACGAGTCCTTTCTTTCTTTATCCTTTTTTCCTTCACGTGCTCCTGCTCGACGATGTCGGTCCAACGTGATACTTGATCGTCTCAACCCATCACAACCAAAGGGATGGGACAACACTTCACCAGTCCTCGAAAGGCGTGGGACAAGAAGAAATCTCGGATCACCGCAGCTGTTCCAGGGCACGCATCCAAACGCCAGAAGCTCCTTGATGAGCTCGGTGACTTACTTTCCACCCAGCCCTCTGAACTCATGCCATCACTAAACAGTGGCGGTGAGGCTGCTTCCGCTGCCCCCCGGACAGAAGAATTGCCGGAAGCGCTCCCAATGGAGTCAGAGGAGATACTATTTACATTTGACGATGAAGACATGTCGTGTGGTGCCACGGAGCAACGTGATCGCACTTCCTGCCCTACTAGCAGGTCTATCGCTGTGTGCGCTGGCTGGCAGGCTCTTATTCCCACCATCATCGACCCCTTCCTCCAGTACACAGCAGCGGCGCTTGGGCAACCATTAGTGGCGCTTGGCTCCCAGCTTTCTTCGTGTACATCAAACTGTCAAGAGCAAAAGCTAACCACCGTTGTATGTTTGTTTTTTGATCGTAAGTAACCGCAACGTCTAGCTGTTTCCCCACCCAACCATAAATCATCAGGTTTTGCGTCTATAGATGTTCACAGCTGTTGCTGTTCTACGCTTCCTCAAACACTCGTGCATCATGGATTATTTCCCACTGCGCCGGCTCAGCCATGGATGGCCGTTTCGGTCGAGCTTCTTTTGTTCTATCGTGCTCTTTTCGAGCGTTCATGCGATGCAGTTAATGCACTTGCAGCCGCTCTTAGCACCTATTACACTAGGCGAGGTTTCCGTGTGACGAATCGTAAAGTAAGTGACATCATTCCTCTCTTTGTTCTCATTGTCCTCTTAACTATGTGAGGGCAAGATCGTTGGAGATCCATTCCGACGTGGTCTCAGTCTGGCTGCGCAATGGTTCAATATCTTGGAGGTTGAACTGGAGAAGCGGGTTGACAGTGCCATTCAGCAATCTCGACCTTTCGTCAAGCCCACAATTGATCCCCTCACGGACCCTTCATCTATGACGCCAACCACAGCTGTGCAGCAGGAGTCCCGAAGCTCATGTGCTGAGATTCTCATCCAACGCTGCCCAGCGTGCTTTGGCAGCACCTCGTTTGGAAGATCGTTGGAAAATGGCGGTGATATTCATGTTGCAATGGACGGTAATTTCCATCACTGACATCGGCGTTCTGCGGGTGATTGCCCACCATTCTATGAACCATCTTATTTCATTCCAAAGGGACAGGTAGACGCTGTTGGACGTCATATCGACCATGCCCGCTGCCATCCATCAAAGTCGTTACAATCCGGAGTACCCGACGAGGCTATCAATCAATGTGAAGCCTCATATGAGGCCGCAGATGGCCAGAAACAAAAGGCAGCTATGGATAATTTTGACGACACTGGGCTAATGGCACTCATTTGCAGGCACGACATACCATTGTTCTTTGCAAACATAGACACGCCGGGCGAACAGCAAAAGTACAGCGTTGCTCTCATCCGCCATCTTTTCTCCCTCCTCCCTTCTCAAGCTACTGTTGTGGTGTTGTACGATGTAGGCTGCGTTCTAGCTCGCTCACTCACTTGCGTAAGCTTTTCAACTTGCCCTTTGTTGCTCTAAAACGCTAGCTTTTCACAGTTCAACATTCTTGGCGAAGACATCGTGTCTCGCCTTCGCTTTGCCACCATGGCCATGCACACTTATGGCCACGAATGGGCGTGTCAACTCGTTTACAATCCACGCATTTCTTCTGGGTTAGGGTTATCTGATGGGGAAGGTACGGAGTGCCTGTGGTCCCGATTCATTAAGTTGATTGGCATTGAACGGGTGTCATCTGTAAGTCATTTCATACCAACTGTGTTGTACTGGTTGATCGTTGCCTAGCGCCAACGCCGCATCTGGCTTCTCGACCGTCATGCTGCCACAATTGGCTATGAAATGTGGAGAGAGCTCGGTGATTGGCTCAGGCGCCACCTCCAAAAGGGAGTAGGCGACCAAGGATCCAGCGCGCATGAAGTCCTTGACAACTGTGGTGCAAGCATTACGGAACTCCAGGAGCAATGGGCCGATCAACGAGCGACACAATTGTCCATCAGAGCACGTGAGTATCGTTTCCCCTCATTACATTCTTCTACTCTACCAAATCCATTTCACTAGATGCACCTTCACGGGTCAAGAAAGAACTCGACAACGTGCTCACGCTGCAAGCTGACTTGGACAGTAGCAGCAAAGTGCTGCAACTGGCCCGGGCGACCATTGAAAAGGGGAACACATCTTCTAGTATTCTAGAAGTGCTTGCAAGCTTAGAGCGCAGTCACGCGAGGCTCGTGACAAAGACGGAGGCTCTGTATTCGTCTCTCAATGTACACAACCGAATCCCAGAACTCAAAGACGTTAGCCTCGAATTTGTGCGGATCTTGCTGATGGCTCGGGACTTGAAGATTAACATTCGCAAGAGAGCGGTCGGTAGTTTCTTTGAGTGGGACAAGCTCGACCATGCAGTTGGTGGCAAAGACAAACCTTTAGGTGCATCCTCGGTTACTGGCTCATTAGCGCTGGCTGAGGCATTATTAGGTACCAAGCTTCATCAACAAACACGGAAGGCCACCGCGAAGTGTCAACCTGCACTCATGGCCGCCATCCGCAAATACAATAATTACTGCGAGCAACTATCTCAGCTCCATAATCCCACATGGGCGATTCCTCTCCCTGCGCCACTACCCACAACGCTCGTTGACTTACGAAACGATCCGACTCTCATGCAAGACGTCTGGATCACCCCTTCCACCGAAGAGGTCCCTCGATGGCTAGAAGATGTTGATGTGCGCGATGGTATTCGTGCCCTCCTCAAACACGAACATTGTTTAGAAGAGCAATGCCGTCTTGGTATGGAAGCGGACAACATGTGCCGATGGTTTGGCAACGAACTCACCGCCATTCAAGTTGCATTACGACAGTCTGAACATAAGTTCAGCCACTATCAGAAGCCTTTGTTAATTGACCATTTTCAGATGGAAACTATCATTTAATTTTACGACAGCGCCTCGAAGCGATTTTGGAGCTACAGGAGCGATGGCCAACCATGCTAAGTTCACACTCTCGTTACATGAACCGGGCAGAAGTTGCTATCTGAGTCGCAGACACTATAGCCAGAGCCTCGCAGCCTTCCCTGCATTGGCTAGCCCCGGTCGTTATTGAGGATCATCCTAACAGCCCTGATGAAGACATGTGGGGACTCACTGACTTGCTAGGTACTGATCCCATGGAACCTCCCGTTGACTCTGAACAGGTCGCCCTCTCGGATGTCCTTGGTCTTGAAAATCAAGACGACCTCGAGCCTGACCTCGAAGCCGAAACATTGTCGAGAGTAACCTTGAACTGGGGCCTCCCAGATGTACGGCGAATACTTATTACTTTTTATACCCCATGACCAGCCTTTGCAGGTGATGAATGTTGATTGTGGAATTGATATGGCGAAGGACACTCGTGTCCCAGCCACCATGCCAATGATCATTCGGGCATCCGTCGATGGCGTTCCTCGGCAAACCTTCCTCCCCAGTGATACCAGCCTATTGGCATCTCCACAGGCTCGGTTGAATGATACTTGTATCAACGGTTGCGCCACTCTCCTATACTCTGCGTCCATGCCTGCCGCCATGCGCTGTGCAATTCTCTCAACCCATGATCTCCCCCGCATCTGCTGTCATGCCGATGACGACTTGCTCTGGCGGAACGCCTCATGGACACACTTCTGGGAGAAGCTGATCTGGATCATTCCAATTCATCGTCCATTGCCTGTGGGGCACTGGGTCCTTTGCACCATTGATTTTCCCTCCAGAAAACTCTTACTTTTTGATAGCCTCGCTGAACAGAAGGCTTGGAAAAATGAAATTAAGGTCAGTCGTCATTGCAAGCCAATAATAATATATGAATTTGTGGTGCAGGATATTATGCGGCTCATCTGCCATCTCTCCAGCATTGCGACCCAGAAACTGGGGACTAACTGGCGAGATCGTGGCGATTGGATGGCCCATCCCGTCTTGGTAGGCTTCCAGGACTTACGTACTCACGTACTTCTGATTTACTAAATGTTATTACAAGCTAGAACCATGACAAACTAATGGCCACGATTGTGGTGTCTGGGTCTTGGCCCAAATGGCTGCCATTCTGAGAGGCTATGACATCACTGACGTTAAAGAGGATGATATCCATCACTTTAGGCACTTTCTTCTCGTTCTCATCCATCGCATTGTGGCCGCTTGATTGCATTCATCTACATAAGGCCGGATCCTCAGCAACCAACCACGCGACCAAAGCATAGCGGTAACCCACCTCTACACGCGCAATAGAGACTAACGAAACTTACAGACACCCTTGACCACGACCTATTCAAGGAGCATGTCGATCCGCTGTACAATCCAGTGCTGAAGAACCAGGGAGAGATAATGAGTTGACATCGCACTCAGGCACACCATCAAGACTCACCCATCCAAACTTGTGGCACACATGCGAACGCTTGCAGCCGCCATCTAGTAGAACTTTGCATCGTCTGGGTTTCGTCCGTCTCAAAGCAGAGGACCGCGTTGGTATAGACAATTGCATTATCTCCACATATCGCCCCTCCCCCACCACGTCTGAGCGGCGTGGCGGGAACGAAGCGGACCACCAGGGGACCTTAAGTCCTGGCTGGTGGGGCATTTGCACGCTCGTGGGAGCGTGGCTTCCAGGCACAGGGGGCCCTACTATACGTAGTACTAGGCATGTATCCAGCTCTTGCCAACAGATTGTCCAAAGCCCACTACAAAGCGAAGGATAGTTAAACTTTGACGCAAAGGGGACCAGTGCTGGTCTGAGAATGCGTTGCAGTGGGTGATGCCATCCTCAGCGAGTGCGCTATTGTCGATTTCGAATTGGTGTTGCGGTCTGGCCAGACTTGATGTCTGAGACAGACTTGGCGCAGTGATAGAGGTCCCTCTGGAGTAAATTGTCCAGGAACAGTCGGAAAGTATGGCACATTAATCTATAGTAATTGGGTTCTTACAAAACCAAATTGATGGTCATTGGTACATTGGAGCACTGCAGCATGGCAGGCAGGTTTTGAAGAGCGACTGAGAGCTGCGACGGGGATGGAAGGTTTTATCAGCACGTTTCTATGGCACTACGAGGATCAATAGGTACTAGTAAGAAGTGTTTGACCTCCCGGGTCGCACTCTCATAATCAAGTATCGGATGGATTAGGGTTACTCATTGGTATACTTGGTTCACTCTGTTAGTGTAATAGTCACGAAGGTTCTCCAAGAGCAAATTCGACACATTTAATGACATTCAAAGTCAAGGCAAGTTAAATTCTGATCAAATCCCTCCCCCCTCACATCCCTCAGACGTGATTTCGTGACACTGACCTAGCTGTCACACGCCAACCCATAGATACCTCTTCCTCTGGGGTTCCTTTGAAGCATCCCTGGCGCACCTCAGGCACTACATTTCGGTAGCAATAGCGGTCTAGTAGATAGGGTTCTTTTACCGTAAAGAAGTGGTCTTAGAGACCAACCATCCGCACTGGAATTTAGGCGGCTGATTACACATTCATTCATTTTATCTGCGTGACTTCGGCATTACCTCAATATCCCTCTGTTGCACCTCTGCAGACCCTCACAGCGCTTCTTTTGGTATTACATAAGCGGTAAGAGCATCAATACTCCCAAAACATGTCCACATTTGGACATTTCTTTAGTTGCAATATTCCCACCTTTGTTCTGAGAAATCCCTACCCTCCTGTGGCCTGTCCCTCCCCCATACATGCTGTATAT
>Ga0307518_10000132_pt1 | contig 53233 bp, 24 predicted proteins | sample 25_EM_MG_FD_203889 | JGI IMG/M metagenome (GOLD analysis project Ga0307518, IMG submission 203889) | Populus trichocarpa ectomycorrhiza microbial communities from riparian zone in the Pacific Northwest, United States - 25_EM | ecosystem: Host-associated > Plants > Roots > Unclassified | place... | reverse complement strand
CCAGAACATGAATTCCATCGAAACGAATTAATTAACCTGGTGAAAGTGAGATGCACCCAAAAGTTGAAAGCTTTCATTACAATCACCAACTAATCAAATGAAAAACCCACCAACTTAAAGATCAAACCGAACCACGATCAACAAGCAAAACCCACAACTTAGAATTCATTAAAAACAGGGAATTGAATTGAGCTGAATTAACCTCGTAGAAAGTGAGCGATTCCAACTGACACGTTTAGTGGCACGACCACCGCCACCAAAACTCACTCTAATATCCTTGTCCTTCAATTCCAACTGTTTCCTGCAAAACCCAGAAACAAAAACACAAAAAGCTCAAATCTTTACACGAACACAGGCAAGAAACAGTAATAAAGTTAAAGAGTTTTTTATCATTTAACATTACAAGTTGGCATCTTGTGAGGTTATTTGATTTTGGGGTGTTTTTTGTCTTCTCCTCCTTTGGTAAATGGGTTGCTGTTGTTGTTGTTGTTGAAGTGATTGTCTTCCTCCTCCTCCTTCTTCAGCAATGATTTCTGACCATAAATCAACTCTACTTCCTTCACCTTAAACAACAACAAAAATGTCACTGCTGCAGGTGCCTCTGAATTACATAAATAGTTTACTGTCAAAAACTGAAGATTTTTCAGGTACCTGTTTTGGAACCCATCATTAGTACTAAGTCCCAACGGGCCCTGACAAAAATCCTTTGGAGAGAGAGTGTTTTGAAATGCTGGAGTTGATGCCTGGGCGGGAGTTGCATAGGACGACGTGTAGTTTTTAAGATGAGAAGGTGGTAAAACGCCGTCGTTTGCTTGTGGATCCTAAAAAATAGAAATTTGCTCGGAACAATTCACTTCAATAATCTTTTTAATTAATTTTAAAGCAAATTTCAGATATCCATCAAGATTTTACTTGTTTTAATTTAATTTGAACAGGGTTTAGATAAAATCAAATTAAAGTACAGTAAAAATATAATAATCAATATTCTCTTATTAATGTTGTCTTCTCAGCCAGTAAAATTTGCCAAGAAAACATCCCTTTTAATGATTAAAAAACATATGCTTGTAATATCCTCCTAGCATCATTGTTTTTTACATTACATTACATAAAAATTGATCCAATCTGCGACAAAACATGCAAAACCTATCCAGTTTAAATTTAATGGGAAAAGGGCAACATACATCCTTTTGCTTCCCCATCTCTCTCGGTCATTGTACGTAGGCCAAGGTTACAGATTTTTCACATAATGAAGTTTTTTTACTATGCTTTCCCGAAGTGTAAGGTGGTGTTTATATCGCGAAATAATAATTGTTTTTTAAAATATTTTTTATTTATAAATATATTAAAATAATATATATTTTTTATTTTTTAAATTTTACTTATGGTATTAGTATATTAAGATGATTTAAAATTATAAATAATTAATTTAAAATAAAAAAAATTCTAAAAATCTCAAAAATATTTTTTAATCATAAAAACAAACAAAATCTATAGGAAAGAATTGATTTTTAATCAAAAATATTTTTTAATCATAAAAATTATGGGAACGCTGCTAACAAAATCTATAGGAACCATCGGAATTTAACAATACATAAGGGAAGATCATTAGCTGACACGATTCAATGCCTTTGACTGGAATAATATTAATCACTTCATTTCATTTCATTTCAAGGTGACACTTTGTGGCAGCCACCAACCCTATAAATTGCAAGAATTTTGGATAATGCTTTGTTAGCCACTGATGCCTTCGGTTAGGGGCACACAAGCAAGCATCCACACCGATTTTGCATGCATTATATTGATCCTTCTCTTATCTAATCCTGCCATTAATGCAAATACTTAATTATTATTATTATTATTATTATTATTATTATTATCATAACCTAAAACTTTGTGAAATTGGGATGGGACTTGAATGAGTACTATAGTTATTGGAATTAATCCAAGGTTAGACTTCTATGTTGTTTTAGTTTTTTTAATTAAAATGGTATTATTTTAATTAAATTTTTTTAAAAAAACTTGAAGTAATCAACAAGCCTAATTACTTTGAAGATAACTTGCACGTAGTTTTTAGACTTTGATGACATGGATTTAGACAGAGAGAGCTACATGTTAACCACCCGCACCCCAGTTATCAAAGCCCTTTCTTCCCCTTACAGAAAGCGTGCGAGAAGAAGAATGTCAATCGTGTTTGCTTTCCGAAGATGACAGATACTCTACGTAGCCCATATATATTCCCTGAGGGATGATGCTATTTCAAATCACGATTTGTTATGGTTTCCTTTTCAATATTTCACAACAAATCAAGCCCACCAACCACCTTCCCTTCCCTCCCTTCCATCTTAATTGATGAAAAGATTGAGGAACATCAAGATCATGATCTCCCTTTTCTCGCACAACAGCAACAGTAGCCCATTTCATCGAGTGTGTTAGGGATACAGCTTTCAAGCTAATTGACCATGAAATGAAGCATGGCTTGCATAAAAAGAGTCGTCTTAATTATACGTATGAAGTTTGCAAGGAAGAGTTCCTTCCTGCTATTTATAGTTGCAGTTGAACCATGCGTACGTATGTATCATATACGTGCTATCATAACACGTACAATCAATCAATAAACTCTCTAGGTAACCATCATTGTTAGGCATGGAGTAATTAAAGTTTAAAAAGGCTGGGAATCCAGCTTTATGTGTCGGTATAGGCAATGAGTGGATTTTGTTTTTATTGTCATTTAAATTTCAAATCGGAAGGAAAACACTGGGATGGCTGCATATCTTTTACATTGCATGACTACTACGTCTGCGGATCGATGCTTTATTTTCTGGTTTCTTTCATTATGCTCTTAATTGGTTTATTAATCTCTGTTAATGGATTGATCATGTGTTCTTATATCAAGAGTGCTAAAGTTATAATTTCATGGTCTCCTTCGGATTCTTATATGCTGAAATGGAATGTGGATCATGACTTCTCTACTGGCAAGCCTTGTCCAACTGGTATCGGAGCCTCGGAGGGGTTCTTCGCGATCACAAATTAAGGTCCGGTGTTAGGTTTTTTCTCTACTCTTGTTGGGATAAAAAATTCAAATGAAACTAAGATTCTAGTTGTGATTAAAGCTCTGGAATTATATTCTTTACAAGAGGTCTTTTTTTTTTTTTGAGTAAAATCCATCTTAAAATCTGACTCTACTAGTATCATCAATTGGATGAGTAAGCCATGTAATAGAACATAAAAATTTAAATGTGCGATGACTTTTTTGTTTTTTCTTGTGCTTGCTGCTTGGCACTATCTTGGAAACCGTTGCTTCAGAATTAAGGCTTGCTTAATTACTGCTCAAAATATTGATGATGATTCATTCACAGGCAAGAGTTGCAATATCCTTTCCATTCTCAATTTTCCTTTGGTTGCACGGGAAAGTTCAAGAATAAAGGCTGAGAGCAAAATGAAGAAGAAGGACTGGGAAAAAAAAAAAACTCAAGAATTATTTTCTTATAATCTAGAAAAGGCTCGTGTGTTTAGTAATTGAATAGTCTCAAGTCTCAACACCTCTTCTCATCACATGGTACGGGTCATGTTTTGATGAATTTATTTTATGTTTTTTTAATTAATAATTATTTTTTTTATTTTTTCTTTATTTCTTTTTAGAACACTAACTAAACATGACTTGTGCAATAAAACATATTCTTGAATCAACTTGTATTTTAGTTGAGATTGAGTTTTTCTCCGAAACAATCTTGGAAGCATGAAATTTGGAGAGTCTATAAGAAAGGGATGACTAAATCCGACCATTAAACCTATTTTTTTAACTTAATGCTATCATTCATGAGCAATGAAGTTCCATAGACATCGAGATCACGGAATCAGATGGCAATCTTGTTTTTCAACAAATGGGTCACGGGCTGCTTAAATTAAGGTTAGCAGACACTATGCTTGCTTTATTCAATGGAGGCAGACGATGTCCCAGACAGTGAGCTTTTTTTCTCTATTCCAGTGCTCGTATCGTTATCATGAGATCACAGCTGGATGAACAAAATCTAATACAGAGCCATTTCTGGGTTGAAGATCTATAAACATGCATTATCTCTCAGCTTTAAAATTAAAATATTTTCCAACTTTCCGTCAATGTGATTAATAAATGCCATGTCAAACTTTCCGTCAAATTTAATTTCAATACCATCCCTTAATTACGAGTGTAAGATGTAACAGTGCCTTGTTCTAATCTTAAAGGCATATATGTATATGTTGTGATTAAATTCAATTTAATTTAAGCGGAAACTGTGTGAAAAATATATAAATGATTTGTTGATAAAATAATATTTAAGTTTGATTACTTCACACATGAAACAAGAGCTCACAGTTGATGTACAGAGTAGAAACGAGATGATAGGATTAAGAGGCCCTTTTTATATAATCAATTTAGTTTAACGTGAGTGTTCGGGCCAGCTTGCGTGCACCTCGACTAATCCCACGGGCCCTGAAGTTAACGACCATGTAAGCCTCCAGTGACCATCATATGAGCAACCTAGAGCTCGAACCTGAGACCACAGAGAAAACAAACCTCTTAATCCCAAGCTCTTACCATTGAGCCACCATCTAGATGTTTTTGATTGTTAGGTAGCTACGTTGTCCCATCAATATAACATATAAAATAAAATAAAAATTAGAAAGTTGTACTGATCCCATCACCGCAGCTCTTGAATTTTTTTTATTTTTTTTTATTCTGCTAAGTTGTGCTACTGGAAACAACATAATCTTTTAAATTTTAGTAGGTTAGGGTGATAGCAACAACACAACTATTTAAAGGATGCCATTTTTCTAAAAACAATTTCTAAACTGTACCCATCTGCTAATTTTTTGTTTTATTTTGATGGTATTTAAAAAAAAAACTCCAATAGATATAGATTGTGGAGGTGGCATTATATGCCCTAGCTAGGTACATGAAAGAATTATGATCACACTGGGAAAAGAGGCTGGCAAATAATCACTGTGATCTTTTGACATGAATGGAATTAAGGAAAGTTTAAAAGACTGCATTTTGCACGGTAAAATTACTTTTTAACTCTTAAAAGGTAAAATTATTAATGTTGTCAGTTGTAGTTGTTTTTAAAATGTTTTTTTATTTATAAATATATTAAAACAATCTAAAAATATAAAAATATTAATTTTAAATAAATAAAATTCAAAAAATCATCTTTTAAACAGCACTGGCAAAACAAACAGGTCCTGGACTTAGGAATATAATTTTTTTTTTTAATGAGATATATTAGTCTTTAAAGGAAATCAAAGGATTTGACCGTCTTTTTATCTCTTTAATACACAATATAACTACTAATTACCCTAAAAAAACGTTTTTCTCGGGTCAAGGGGCTTTATGGGTTTTTTCAATTTTTTATGCTCCATAAGTACTTAAATACCCCTAATAAAATAATATTTCATAGCTCTAGATGTAAGTACATTTTAGTTATTTTACTTATGATTTTTGTGTTATTCACATGAGATGTAAGTAGTAATTGGATCTTTTAGTACATATAAAAAATATTATTTTATGTTAAAAAGTGATTGGCGGAAGCCTATCACCCGACATCAAATAAATATTGTCTACGCCTTTTAGATGGAGTATACGGTGCCAAAATAGATTTGAACACCGTGTTCATGGCAACGTTTGATGTGTCTTATCATCCTATCATGGTGGTGAGGCGCGTGTGGTCAAAAGATATACGGTTGAGCTGCAGTCACACTTTTTCCTTTTTTTTCCCCTCTCTCCACTCTTAAAAAAATATGTTGGTTTGTTAAGTTAAATTAGGTTCTTATTTTTTAATAGCAATATATTTGGTCTTTAATAATTTATTGAGTTAACTTTGTTTTTCAATTTCATCCACTCATATGTGATTTTTATATCAGATTTGATCCTTATTCTTATAATTGTAATATATCTGGTATTGAATCATTTATTAAATTAGTTTTTTTTTTCAATTTTATCCACTGACATTTGATTTTTATATCAATTTGGTCATCATTCTTTCGATTGTTATTTCTAGTTTTCCTTTTTCTTTTTCTTAATTGAAATTGTTTATCAATTTCATTCTTATAATTTGATAATTTTTTTGTCAAATTTGGTTTTATTATCTTCAAATCTATATCTTTTTCTTCCTGTCCATTTTTTTTCCAAGTTTATCCTTAATTATTATAGTTGATTCGGAATTGTTGTTTTTGAATTTATCCTTTATGCTATCATCCACCCTCATGATTCATGATATAAGTTTTCAAGGTTAAACCAAGTTGGCTTTATTAATTTTTTATTTCATCTATCATTATTGTGTCAGTTGAAAATTTGTATTTTTTTTCTATAAAGTTATCATGATATCATGTACTGGGACATGAATTCAGCAAATTTACTAGGTTTAACTTGGGTAGTTTTTATTTTTTATTTTTTCATCTCGAGTAGATTAGTAGAAGTCTAGAATCTTAGATTTTTTTTTTTTGTAGAATATTTGTATTTTCTTGATATCTTTTTTATAATTAAAAAATTAGTAGGTGTAGCACGAACCAAACACCCATATAGTACCTATTATTTATAGCCTGTTTGAAAGTGTATTTTTCAAAATATTTTTCACTGAAAATATATTAAAATAATATTTTATTTATTTATTAAAATTTTTCTTAAGAATAAGATATCAAAACAGTTTAAGAATATAAAATAAATTAAAATAAAAAAATTCAAAATTTAATGAAAAAGCCAGCATGACGACAACCAAAATTTCATTTAAATAGAGCAGAAAGATGAGCCCACGTGTCCTCTTAACTGTCTCCTGAAAGCTTCTTTGCATAAAAGGTACTTATGCCTGCCTTAGGTAAGGGACAAGTACTTTGCGTTCATGGGGCCTAGCATTGCTGGCTGTCAATCATGGGGTACCCCTCCTCGACTAGTTTTGAACTTATCCACTCTTTAAGGGAAAAAACTACACAGTTAATTTATCAAATTATCAAGTAAACTTCCGTTTAATTGTTGTAGATTTAATCTAGGTCAGTGGATGATGACCCACCCGAGCATGCCAAGCTTAATAACACCGTGATAGAACAAAAACTGAGAATATGTAGAGAGAAAGAGCCCAGAAATGAATGTAGAGTGGAACACACATCTCAAATCCAATCTCTTCATTCAGTGGCATATCTTTCAAGATACCGAGTTTGCTTGTACATCGTAGAAGTCATTTCATAGGAATTGATACATTCCCTACATTTATTTTATTTATTTATTCTCGGAATCTTTTATTGGAATAGAATCCAAGGAATTCCATGGGCTGACAGAGAACAAATCCAGCACTGCTCGAATAAACAGCTATACACCAGCAATTCCATGAGTTGACAATATATATAAATCTCATGAATGTGGAAGCATGTATATTGTATAGTCCAACGCTGCGCAACATTAAAGAATGACCGCAAGCTAGCTGAGGATCGCACCGTGCCAACTTGCCAGGCAAACAAGAGCACTACATAGTTTTTGTAACACAGATCTCTAGGCCATGTTTTCACATATGCATGCCCCATGAACATAGGGGCATCTTGTCCCCTCCAAGGTAAGGAACACACAAGACACGTCCAACTTTATTTTTTTTACACACACACACACACACACACAAAAATACATGTGTGTGTTAGTTATGGTATAGTCCGAGGATTTGCTTATTTATGTGCTGCTGTGTGATTGAGAAAACAATCATAGCACCAAAAACAAGCTAAGATAACATAAAATTAAAAAATTGATTCCAGTACAAAACTAGGGTGCTGGCAAGCACGAAACAAAGCAACAGGCTGAAGAGATAATTTTTTATAATTAACCGTTAATGGAAAAACATCATGCGACCTTAATCAATGGTCTGAAAGGATTATTGTGATGAAACCGAGATGAAGGTAGGGGCGGGCAGGTATCATACAGTGGCTTCAATTAAATAGATTGGCATGTATAATTAATGAAATTAATCATTCAATAATTGTGTTTAGAATAATTCCTGGCCTTTTCCTCCTGAAATTGCTATATGAATTTGCAGAAAATATTACACCATCATGCATGCCACTAAACAGAAGAGGCTCATTGGACCCCGTCCGTCACAACTCTTTCCAATATATTATCTTTAGAAATCACAACCAAAGCATTCTCTTTTTCCTGCTTGCTTGGTAACGTAGTTAGCCATGTATTCTTACAACTTTTTATTATTTTATTTAAAATTATTTTTTATATTTTTTTTATCATTTTAAAACAGAAAACACTTTAAAAACAAATGCATGATAAATCTCCTTCTAATAAATGAATGACTGTTGTTTTATTTTTACTCATGAACTTAAGCACATTTCCTATCATATTAATGCGATTTTTTTTATTCAACGTTGTTAAAGGATATTTTCAAACCAGCTTGCATGCTAATCGAAGTTGAATCATCTCTCGAGCAATATCAAGATAATGCATTCAAAATAATTCAATAAAGAAGATCCAACTTCACTATTTAAATCTAGAAAATAAAATATAAAAAACTATTCCCTTGGAGTTTAAGATGGTCTTTTTTAATGATTCACGAAGGTGATTTTTTTTTCTCGTCAATTTTAGTTAATAAATTAAATTAATAAGTCTAAAAAGGGGTTAAAATGAGGAAAATAAACATTATTAAAAGCTCATTTTTTTATTTAAAAAATATTTATTAAAAAAATACAAAAATAAATGAGCTTTAAATCACAGAAGAGTTAATGCATGCTCGTGATTAACTGCCCTGCTGGCCATTTCAATAATTTAGGCAACCAAAACGTAAAAATTTGCTGAATTCTTGATCGATGAGTTTGATGAGTGATGTGTATATATGAGTAACGAAATTTTAAAGCAACTAGCATTAAGTTACTACAGTGATCGTGTTAGATGCAGCTAAGTCTATGCCTGAACCTGCTAGCTACATAGACCTAGCTAGTTGGCTAGCTCACCATGACAAACCTGCTGTCATCAAGCAATACACACCTGGGTATACATACATTCATGTAGGCCACCATACACTACGTACGTAGAGCCCTTCAAAACCTTATTCATATTCATCATCTGAAATAATTTAAAAATAATTTGAAATAAAAACAATTTAAAAACGTTTTTCAAACCAAGAACAAACACACAATTACATTAAAGAAGTGAATCCACAGTGGTATATATGTACATCAAAAGCATTTTAAGTTTTCAGCTGATTGGATTTTACATGACTGGCATGTAAATGGACAGGTATAACGTTTCAGAAAGGCGTGGAAGGAGAAGAAGGAGAAGAAGAAGAAGGGATTTTCTCAGTGTGTTTACAGCTGTGCTTGCCTAAACAAGGAAATCTACACTTGGCTATGGAATCAAAGATGCACCAACCCAGCTAGCTGGATAGTCTAGGCTTGTACTTGAAGTTAGTTTAATTGCTTCACTGTTTACAATTTAAGGATGAACGAACTACTTCCTTTCTTGCCTCTAATTCAAAGATGAACTCCTTTTTACCTCCTTGACAGGTCTTATCATGAATACGGTGTTAATGCGAATTTTGAAAGTTAACGACCTAATATTATATCAATTTATAGAGGTTCGCATTTATCTTTACAGAATCAAATAGATATGATTCTTATACGTTAAATAGATATGATTAGCGTACTGTTACACGCTATGTAAAGTATCAATATTAATTTTTTTTAAATATAAAAAATATTTTAAATAATTTGGATCCGACAACTATGTCAAGCTCAAGCGTCTGGATCTAGCACATGCCTGGGTCTGCCAACCATGACAACCCATGCCTGGGTTTGACACTGAACATGGTTGTCAAACCCAAGACGTTTGAACCTGGAGTGGTTGTCAGACTTAGGCGCAAGTCTGATATTTTTTTGGGGTTGGCTTGGTGTGGATCAACCCATAATTTTTTATTAAAAAATTAAAATTTTAATAATTCATATGAAAAAAATTGAGAAATAATCCATATGAATATAAGTTAAAAGACTATTTCAAAATGTTTTTTTATTCCACATTGAAAAAGATATCATCTTGTCATATTAAGTTGGAGTATTTAAACAAAAAAAAAAAAATTTATTCCACATTAAAAAAAACACAATTTTTTTTCTTGTGAACAGAGAGTGTGTATGTTAACGGGCTTCAAATCTTACACTACAAAAATAAAATATTTTTCTAATATTTATACAGTGAATTTTGACATGGGTTAATAACTAACTGAAAATGATAAAAAAAATGGTCTCTAGCTATGGGAAAAAACATATTTGAAAAAACAATATCTTTATCGGGTTTTGCTGGGTCACCCGAGTTCCAGGTTGACCAGCCATGTCGGACCAGGTCTAATAACTATGCTTAAACAGCAAAAAGCGAGCTTGAGAGTGTTAATTGTAACTTATTCCCTTAATCTCTAGTTTAATAAAACTAATTAATTGATTTTTAAAATTTCAAAATATAGATTTAGATTTGTTTTTTGCATTGTTATTTTTTTAATTTTATTTTTTATCTAAGTGTCGGATCTTGACAACCATGTCAGACTCATGTACCTTTTTTTGAATGCCGAATACAAGACGTTTAGATCTGGCAGTCATGCCAGACCCAAAATGCTTTTGCTAGCATGATTGTCAAACTCAAGTTGCTTAGGCCTGACGTGATTGTCAGACTCAATGCGCTTGGGCCTATAATAAGTTACAAACCCAAAGTATCTTTTGTCTGGTATGGTTGCCGGACCCAAACACGGGCCTAACATTGTTGCCACACACATACATAAAAATCACTCATTTTTGTTATCAATCTCTATTTTTAGTGAAGAAATCATTTATAAAATTGCACAAATTTAGATAGTTGAAATGACAATAAATCTTTTACATATACAATATTTTCTTTTCTTCCAACATAATTTATCAATTCAAAAGTTCAAAAGTTTTTTCTCATGACCATATATTTCAAATTTTCGTATATACTAATAGTTATAATATAGAATAAACTCTCTTTGTAGCAAATTTTAACAATTAAATTATGCAACATCTCAAATTTTAAAAAATACAAATCCTTTAAAAAATTATCCAACATTTAGATGAAAAACATAAAATTAATATTTTCATCCACAATGCATACAAAAATAGGAAGTTTGTTTTTGAAGACTTGAAATAAATTACTTAGAAGTCAACATTTTTTTCTATTATTTCCTCTTCGAATATAACAAATTTATAAAATAAATTATACAAACAAAAAAGAGTTTGCAATTAAATTCTACTGCATATTAGTGAAAAATCCTGCTTGAATGAGGTATTATTTGTTTTTGTAATCCAATCATGCTTTTAAAAAAAATTAATTTTTTTGACCAAAATGCTTAGGTCTAGCATGGTTGCCAGCCCAGATGTGGGCTTGGCAGACCCAGATATGGGTCTAGCAGATATGCATGATTTGACAAACAAAAAATAAAGAAGATAATTGTGTAAAAGAAAAAAATAACGCAAACAATCGATTATTAGTGGCAATCCAATCATTATTTATCTACACGTGCCATATCATATAAAAGAGAGCACGACATCGCATCCAACAAAATGCGGATGGTCAAATTTGACCACCAGAAAAAATCACACCCGCTTTCTTAATGATATGGGTGCCACTTTTTGTTTGAAAAGAAAAGGAAAGCTAAAAAAACATCTAACAAAAAAAATAAGAAATTAAAAATAAAATTACTATTATAATATACAATAAAAAAAATCTCTGTAATGATTTTTTCACCTCATTTATTTTAAATTATAATAAATAAAAATTATATATATATATATATATATATATATATATATATATATATATATAGATCACCGCAAAGAAAAGAAAAGGTGAGATAGGATGTCATTAAACACATAGGAAAGAAAAATAGCCACCCCCAACTAAATGACCAGGACATGACTTGAATTCGCAGTCTCTTGTGAGAAAAAGTCAGGGCCCCTTCTCCCCGAACTACAAAGAAACACGATCCTTCTTCTTCATGTATACTCGAGAGAGATTTTTTTATGCAGTCCAGAAGGATAGGTGAAACTATTCACTGATTGAAACAGGCTACCTGTCACTGTTTAATTTTAAAACATGGGAGGCCAAGATCAGAGTAATATTCTATCCAATGGCGCCATAAACAATACCCGTAAACCTGTTAACAGAGAAGAAAGGAGTGCCTGAAATTCACTGTCAACGTTTATTATAAGTTTTCACTCCTCTGCACGTAGCTGCTTCATATGTTGTATAATCAGTAAAACCCGCCTCAGCTCATGAATTGTTTTAAGGACTAAGGCGTAGATTAATCAAAATGAGTGATCTGGGTCTAGCCAGGTTTTATAACACTTAGTTTTGAGACCTTAAAATTGACATTCTTGATAAGTTTTCTAATATTTCATGACTTTGATAGCTTCGTATAGCAGATTGTAAATCAGATAATGCAATTTGTGTCGCTTGAACTCTCAAGCTGTGATTAGAATAAAAAACCATAATTTTTTTATTTTTATTTTTATTCAAACTACAGTTTTAACCATTATATGACAACGTAGATAAACAGGATCTAAGTAGCACATGGATATCAGAACAATACAAGTCATTGTCTTTTTTTCATGGAATTTATGTTTTTAAATTATATTCAAAATAATTTTTAAAAATTAAAAAAATATTACTTTCATATATTTTTTAAAAAATCACTTTAAAAAACATACCTTACTGTAACGAGCACTACCATCTTCACCATGATAATCATCAGTCAGCCACCACTTGTCCATCTTAATTGAGATGTTTGACCAACTAATTAACAGTAGCATACAGCTTTAACACCTACAAAACCTCCTCAACAAGCATAACCAAAACCCCTTTATTATTATTACTAACTATTTGTTACTTTTATTATTACTACTGTCAAGGGGTAACTGACAGAGGAGTAATCAATGAGTCATGTTGATAACAGCATGAAATGAAGCCAATGAAACATCATCATCATCCTATGTCCTAGGATTAGGAACTAGGAAGAAAGAAGATTACACATTCCATCCATGACTTCTCTTTCACTGTACTACCACCACCACTGTATTTTGTTGGTGTAATGTCTGTCTAATGTCTAAACTACAACTCATCACCTACCACTGATAACTCCTTCCCTTCTCTCTCTCCACCACCGGTGCCTTCACACATAAAAAACCACAATTTTCCATGTTCATCATCTTCTACGCTTTACCACAACCAACAACAAAACCCTTTTCTTCTTCTTGTCATTTCTGGCTCTGGGGGGCACACGGAAAGCTCCACCTCAGCTTAGATTCACTCTCACATTTACCTCTTTTGGAAGGAAATCTACTCTTTTTAGCCATTTAATTTGACCTTTTGGCTGTTGGGTGTCTTCTAAATGTGTTGCTTTTGACATTGGTTTTTGGGTTTTGTTTAGTCTTGAGATCTGGAGTTTTGAGGAGTTGGTATGGTGAGGGGGTTTCAAAGATCTAAATTTTGAAGGTTTCTCCTGTGAAGTTCATTATACAGAGGTGAAATGATTCAAGCTTTTTCTTCGCTTTTCACTTCTTTTCCTTTTCTGCCTATTAATCCTCGCTCATTTTTATGGAAAAGATTGTATTCTAATTGAAATGTTTGTTGATGTCTATTAAAGGATATTGTGATTAAATTGACAATTTTTCTCTCTCTATTTTTGGGATAGTCCTACTCTACTGTGTTATTTGATCCCACTGAAATGCTTGTGTTAATACTCATTTTCTTTATTTATACGGTTTATGTAGCCGTAGTCCTGAATTTGGTTAGTTTTTCTTTTCCTTTAGTGGAAAAGAGTTTTGTAATGTCTCTGTTGGAGAGGTAGTTATGCTATTCTTACTGTAAGATTCTGCAATGGTGGGACTGCTTTTTTTATACATTTCATGTTAATTATGTAGGGTTTGGATATCTGAAAAGACAAGATGGCCAGTGATCTAAATGCGGAACTATCCAAGAAAACTGCCATTTTGGGTCTCAAGGTCTGGGAAGTGATTGGAATTTGTGTTGCCTTGTTTATCGTTATCATCCTCTCTGTACTGTCCTTCTGTTTAACTTCACGGAAGAAATCTAGAAGAGATAGAAACCATCTTCCACCAAGTCAAATCCCAACTGTTTCGAAGGAAATTACGGAAGTTCGGGTGGAACAAGTATCGACAAATGAGTTTGTACCTCGTGATGGGATTCTCCTGACAATTCATGACAAGTCCAGTGATAAAGAATCGGATAAGGTCTTGGTTCATCTGGGTATGGGGAAAGTGAAGAATGGAGACAATATGAGTCGGTCAGGTTCTTTTCATCATTTAGAGAAAGACTGTGGATCACAATCAGGTGAAGAAGGGAGTTCTGGAAAAGTAACTGTATACAAACCTTCTTCTTCATACCCCATCACTGCTCCTTCTCCATTGAGTGGCCTGCCTGAGTTTTCTCACTTGGGTTGGGGTCACTGGTTTACACTGAGGGATCTTGAACTTGCAACAAACCGGTTTTCAAAGGAGAATGTCCTTGGTGAGGGTGGATATGGAGTTGTTTATCAGGGACATTTGATTAATGGCACTCCAGTGGCAGTAAAAAAGATCCTGAACAACTTGTGAGTTTGAAATAAGCTTTATGGTTTTTCTAATTGATCCTTTCTCATATCTCTCAAGTTTTCTTTACTCACAACGTTTTAATTCTTCTTTAGGGGCCAAGCGGAAAAGGAGTTTAGGGTGGAAGTTGACGCCATTGGCCATGTCCGACACAAGAATTTGGTTCGTCTTCTGGGATATTGCATAGAAGGGACACACAGGTAACATTTTTCTTTTCCATATAGGATGCCATATAGTTTAGACTCGAGATCGGTTGCTCACATGATTCACTTTGGGCCTTACGCTCTAGGCGTCAACTCAGAATCAATAGAACGGTTCTCTTTTGTAGCTTTAGAATCTCAGAGCTAGTTCGCTTGCCAGTTATTATAAATTGTTTAAGTTCTTATCATTATGATCTAATGCATATATTCGTTGCAGGATATTGGTGTATGAGTACGTCAACAACGGAAACTTGGAACAGTGGCTTCATGGAGCTATGCGTCAGCATGGGTATCTTACTTGGGAGGCCCGCATGAAGGTTCTACTTGGCACGGCTAAGGCGTAAGTCAATTCTCTTTAATCCCTCTCTGGCCTTCAGGTTCCCAAATGACATGGCATGTTTCTTGCAGTCTTGCCTATTTGCACGAGGCCATTGAGCCAAAAGTGGTGCATCGAGACATCAAGTCGAGTAATATATTAATTGATGACGACTTTAATGCCAAGGTTTCTGATTTTGGCTTGGCCAAGTTGCTTGGAGCTGGAAAAAGCCATGTGACGACTCGAGTTATGGGAACCTTTGGGTAAGTATTTTCTGACAGTGTACTTTTACTGGCTCATTCATTATGTTTCTTATTCATTAATGGAAGAGGATCATCACCCCTGAAACCAATCCCTTCTTGCCTTGACAAAACAAAATCTTTCAGATATGTGGCTCCTGAATATGCAAATACTGGACTTTTGAATGAAAAGAGTGATGTTTATAGCTTTGGGGTTGTGCTCTTAGAAGCAATCACTGGCAGAGATCCTGTAGACTATGGCCGCCCTACTCATGAGGTATGCTACTTTATATTTGCAGTTCTCACCGAAGTTTTCTAAGCTGCCTTGATTATCATCTAGAAACTACAGCAATCCAAATTTTCTATCATGGTTACTAAATGCCCACTCAATTTCGGGGTTCTAACCTGGCCTAAAATTAACTTCACTTTTGTCCATTGCCTTTGCTTTTTGATAAAGTATGCTTGGTGAGTGGACTAACTGGTTCTGTGTTCAATAGATAGGCTCAGTGACAGAGTGAGAGTTCTTGGAAGAAGCTCTTTTATTCCTGTATTCTGCTTTGCTTAAAGAAATGCTTTTAAACTTAAATGCCTTAACTGGTATTTGGACAAACCAAAGACAGTGTTTGACCCGACGTAACATCACATTATTGATCAGCTAAAAATGTTAGATATGCATTTTGAGGGCAAACTACGTGGTTCTTGAACTATTACATTCTACAACAGAATCACCTAGCAAACATTACACCCGTTTAAAGAGTTGGATAAGATGAATTGACTCAAAGTTTGTTTCTTCATATATGTGCTTGGAGCAAAACATGATGATGAATTAAACTATAAGCCAGTGAACATTGAACATTAAGGACTTCTTATCTATTTCTGTTGCTTTTGCATCAACTATCCCTTAGCCTTACAGAAAAGATGAACCAAACAAAATGTGGTGATATTTTTTAATATGATCTTTACTTGTACTAGTCAGGATGGATTGATGCCATTTCCATTCCAAACTGGACATCAAAGACCAGAAGGAGAGATGGGGAATTATGAGGTTCTGTTATTATTATTGATCAGGGGTAACAGTACTGTATAGAATCTTAGAATAAAAAAGTGAACCATTTAAATTTTTCTAGATACCGGCAGCCTACTATACCATCAAGTTTCCAATATCAGCCTGTCTAGGTTCTTTCAGTTTCAAACCTGATCATGTCTAGTTGATTTTAACATAGACTCTTGGAATTGTTGTTCTGTATCATTACTTCCCTTGTAATTATTGAGGCCATATGTTCAGTAGCTGAAAGTTTATTTGCTTTTAACAGCTTTTGAAGTTGTGTTGATCATTAAATCATCCTGGCAGGTAAATCTTGTAGATTGGTTGAAAATGATGGTCGGAAACAGACGGTCTGAAGAAGTAGTAGATCCAAACATTGAGGTGAGGCCATCAACAAGAGCTCTAAAACGTGCCCTCTTGACCGCTCTGAGGTGTGTTGATCCAGATTCTGAAAAAAGACCTAAGATGAGCCAAGTTGTTCGAATGCTCGAGTCTGAGGAATATCCTATTCCAAGAGAGGTTTGTTTTTTGTTTTATTTCTTTATTCCAAAACATATCTTGATCGATTGCCAACCAAAATCATTTTTGAATAAGATAAAAAATAAGGAACGTGTAATTGCTGGCATCCTTTGTTTTTTGCTGCTTTGCACAAGATGGCGTGCTATTCCAGCCAAAAAAAAAAAACATCACTGATGGTGCTATCTCCATCTTCTCACGAGTCTTGTCTCCTTTATGTGCTTGAATTTGAGTTATTGCTTGATTACGTTCTTTGATTATTGCTGCATTGCACACAATGGTGTGCCATGCACGCCAAAATATAATTACTGATGGTGTTACCTCCATCTTCTCAAGTCTTCACTGCTTTTGTGCTTGATAAGGAATTACTGACAACTCAATTTCAATTTTAAACTCTACTTTATGAAATTTGTTGTAATTTTTTCAGGATCGGAGGCATAGAAGAACTCAGGGAGGCATGGAAATTGAATCTCAAAAGGAGAATTCTGACACGGATCGCAGCGACTATCCAGGCTCAAGAACTGAAAGCCGGCCAACTTGACAAACGTGAGATTCATTTAGGGAATCCAATACTGTTGATATCTAGGACACTGAACAGTGGGACAAGTGATTTTTCCTTCTATCCTCGCCTTTTTTTTTTTTTTTTCATTTTGTTGTAGGGGGAGAGGTGATTTGTTTCTGTTTTTTTATTGACTTGGTATTGTGAAGAACGTATGTTACTGGGGCCTAGGGGTGTGTACAGAACTGGGTAAGCTATTCAAATATTGTTTGATGAAACCCTACTTTTCTACTGCCTCCCTCTCCTTGCTGGTCCAAAATTTGTACCCTCTCTGTCAAACCAGCTAGTTTTGCCTTTGCATTCAACGGGACCCATAAAAGATAAGCCCATCTGATTCTTGAATTAGCGTTGCTAACTAAGTTTGCTTTTATGCAAATGAACCCAGGACAGATCAAATACAGGAAACAGAGAGAATGCAGCAAGTCTTTTTTTTGGTACAAAGTAGAGGCTCGAATCCTGGACATTGAAGGGATGGGAGGCATCGATGTTATTTAATCCATTAATAACAGCCTAAAGACTACCTTCTTTACAAAAATCACTTGGGATGATCGTTGATTTGGCTTCTCTTTCAGTGAGCTGTACGTACCAGCAACACCGATGCCTGTTTCCTCTAACATCTTCCTCTTGCCAGTGCTATTCTGGGAGGGTTAGCGCTTCACTGAGATGAATGTTGCTCACATTCAGTCGGTCAATTTAGATGCCACCCTAATTAAGGTTGAAGGAACAGTCCCAACCAGAGAGGGAAGCTACTCTAATTACTTGGCAAACCAACACATTAACAAGCCGCATTCAGTGATTGCATCCATATAGACTCTCAACGCTCATACTTAATGATTTGACAAATCTCAAACATCTTCCAACAGCTCAAAACTCAGACAGATAGTTTCCTGTTCAACACACACACAAGGCTAGTTCATATGCTACTACTCTAAAGCACAAGACCAAAATATGCGTCCTGTATCATTGCCTCCATTAAGAGACCAACTAAACTTATTATCTAAATTATGAGACCGGAATAACTTTATAAAACACAAACTAAAATAAATTATAAAATTTAATTTTTAATAATTCCTTCTTAATCAATCCAATATTGAAGAATAAAATTAAAAAAAAAATGAACAAAAAAATAACCTGAGTCAATCCAGATCAATCCGCTAAACCAGAGTTAGGAAACCAGGATAATTCCATATAAAACAAATCAAGAAAAATTATAAAATTCAATTTCCAATCAACACAATATTAAAATATGAAATTAAAAAAAAAATTCAATAAAAAAAGCAAAAAAACTCTAGTCAACTTAGCTAACTTGTAAAACTCGTGAACCCGATTATGAGATTGTGATAATCTCGTAAAAAGAAATTAAAAAACAATTATGAAGCTTAATTTTCAATTAACTCAATGTTGAATGATCGAATTGAAAAATAATTTAATTAAAAAATGACTCAAGTCAACACGGCTAACCCGCAAAACTCGTGATTCAGATCATGAGATCGGAATAACTCCATCAAAACAAATTATAAAATCCAATACATAATAATCTAATATTAAATGATGAAATTGAAAAAAAAATTTAATTAAAAAAAAGTTTGAAATTTAAAAAAAAGGTCAATTTTCTTCGAGGAATAAAGTAAAAAAAGCCTTGGCATTTCACTCTTCATTGCTGAAGGGAAATGCCAGGCTATGTTAATAACACCGAAACACAAGAAGAAAAATGAAGGTTTTTGACGTAGCTCAGTTGAAGCAAGCAAACATCATCCATGCCATACGAATTCAAGAACCTGCAAACATCCAGAACACAAGCAAAGATTCAGTAGCCTCATGGTATGCAGTGCCAAATAGAAAGGGATCAACCATATTGATCAAGTTCAGTAAACTGCCTCATTCTCTTTCGAACATAAAGCAAGCCTCAATTCCTCACGCTGCATATAGGGGAAGACATGCGACAAATAAGTAAACAATAATTGGAATAACAAAAGCATAACATAACTTAGTTATGAAAGGTAAATTAAGATTACCTGAAAGAAAAATGCATCCGAAAAAAGTAACAAAAACGAACACAACTGCCAAAAGCATCAGACATGTCAGTAGAAGATTTCATCCTACTGGCAAGACGATAAATCAGGAAGTCGAGCAATTCCCTCTGTTGTCTACTAAGGCTAACGAACTGAGGCTTTAGTTCTTGCACCATCTGCAATGCTACTGCAAAGGGGTCCCTGAGTATTAGCAGTCCAACAACTGGAATAGCTGCAATTAGTCCTCGGAAGGTGCCTGAATTAATGTTTTGGGCAGCTAATGACAAAATTATGCAGAAATGAATGATGGTATTAACAGGATCCGAACCAAGCATCAAAGAGAACATCATGTACCTCTGTTGACAGAGCCAGCAAAATCACAACAGTGATGCACCTAACAACCTGAGCCATGAAAACAAAATTAGTTAGTCAAACATGCACCGGAAAGAAACACGCATATACAGGCAAATGAATATATAATTTGTTTAATAAAAATTTAAACAATCACCTTCCTCTCAATCACTAACACATCTTAATAACGGCATGATAATGGAGAGAAAGAGGCAAGGCAATTACAAAATAAAATGACCATAAAGCCTAGAAAGCATTTTAAAAATGGAAAAAGACTTGCATATAGAGGCACAGGAGAGGAGAAAAGATGGAGCAATGAGAATAGGAAAAAAGTGGTAGTAAGAATTGAAGAAGCCAAAACAATCAAATGACTAAAAAACAACCAACGAGAAAATGGGACCTTCAAAGCCTCCTTCAAACCCATAAGAACATTACTTAAGTAATTAAAAAGCATAGGTTAAAACTCCCAAAATAGCACATAAATTCAAATGAAATTAGAAAAAGAAATCTGGTAAAGAATCTTCAAATGAGGCATCCAAATGGCCTCAAAAGTTTGGCTGAGTAAAGAATCACCAAATCACGCATACAACAGGCCTTAGAAGCCGGAACTGACTAATATTTATTGTCACAGAAAAGTCCCAGAAAAAAAAGCATGATCTCACCAAGCAATAATTCTGGGAAAACTGGAGAAACTCACTTCTTTTCGTTCAAAGCAAAAGCAAAAACCTAAAGAATGACATTGTCACCTGGCCTGGAAGACCCATCATCTCTCCAGTTTACAGTCACCTTTAAGTTCCAAGCCACCTGAAAACTTCAAAACAACCCATACTGACTAGTCTATCTATCACATGCAAATATTGCCCTTGTCATGTTTTGCTAGCCAACAGTCAGAACCAAGGTTGCATTACAGTTAATATGTGTGAAAAAATGCAAATGCAGATTGATTCCAAGTTGTTGTTTAGAACATAAGGTGCTGTTTATGTGTTAACTTCATTAATTAAGGTCAGCAAGTTTCAGCAACTGTGGGTGTCAATGGCATCGGATCCAGCCAAGAAATAGTAAAGGTGATGTTCATGAGGATGGAAGAGCGTGGAAAATGCCACAAGTTTCCTACCAGGAAACGATACAACTAACTGCCCAATTTATAGTATTTGCTTCAAGAAAGTCTACATGCTATCTAGTTACTAATGAAAAAGTAAAAATTTTATTGTCAAGAAGAAGAAGATGATGAACATAAGGATCCACATTTGTGATTGATAGAGTCAGCAGTTCAAGCTATGTAATCTAAATGAAGAATTTTTAGGAGATTTTACATGCAGAAATTGAATAATATGGAATTAGAAAATACAACAACCAAATAAAGAATAAAAGATCTGAGAAAGACAATAAGAATCGCATCACAAAGACAAAAAATTACCTTTGCAGGTTGACCATTTGGACTTGGCAATGAGTAAGAAATTGAGATCTTCTATCTTTCCAAAACTCAGAAAGCAGATTCATGTTTCCCCCAATCCCTCAGCTAGTATGTCACCAACGCCATCTTTGGTGCTAAGATCAACATATGCCAACATCCCCTCACCCTTTTCCTCCATATCAGCAGAGCCAATCAACAACCCATGGGTCATAGCATCTGGGACCCAACCCTTCTCCAACATCAAGTCTAACAGTCGACGAGCATCATTTTTATTGCCCTCTTTCCACATGCCATTAATAAGTATGTTATACATGGCTGAATCTAGAACTTCACAGTCAGAAGCAAGTTTATCAAGTGAAACCGAAATCAAGTACAACTGAGAATGCTTGGCCAAACATGACAGTAGATTATATAATGTGTCTGAATCAGGTACTAAACCCTTATTAATCATCACATTGAGAAACATAGAGCAATCCTTTATTCGATTTTGTGCAATCAAGCTCTGTATCAAAATGCAATATGCTTCTGTATTAAGATTGCCACCCTGAACCAACATTCGTGAGAGAAAGGCTAGCACATGTCTTCCCTGCTCTGATTTAGACAATCTGAGCATTACATAATTATATGTAGCATTGACACAAGAAGTACCAGAGTTATAAGCCAACGATTGTAGCCTGACAGCTTCACCAATCATTCCCATGTCACAAATACCCTTGATAAGCATAATAAATGGCAAAGACTGAAGAGAACATCTGTTCTCAGACATGTAGCAAAATACTTTAACAGCCTCTAGATACTTTTCACCCCTGCATAGTCCTTCAATTAGCTCAGAGTAAGAAGCAGGATCTAAAATCCAGCACTTGGCATGAAGCTGAAGAAATAGCTGCAGAGCATCTTCATACTTGCTTAACCTACAGTTGCCAGCAACAAGAGCAGAATATGTGGCATAGTCAGGAATCAAAGAAGATATAATCATTCTGCCTAGAAGTTCGTATGCTTTCACCATTTCCTCCCTCTCACAAAGCCATCTGATAAGAATGTTCCAAGAATCGCAATCATCAATATTTCTCTCAGACATCTTCTCAAGGAGACCTTTAGCCATGAGAAATTTATCAGCATCACAACAACATCTGAGCAATGCATTATGTGGAGAAGTTTCAAGCACATGTTTATCTTCCAAGAGTTTAACAGCTTCATTAATCTTCCCTAATTTACAAAATCCATTTACAACATCCACGAAAACATTATTATCACCTTCCAACTGACTTTCCATCATCTCTTCAAGAAGGTTTACTGCCTCATCCAATCTAAGCTGCTTGCACAAACACTGTATCAAAGCTCCATAAATAAAAGAATCTGGGGTAAAATTAGATTCTTTCATCTTCCTGAACAGCCTAATCCCCTCTTCCAGTCTATCTTCCCTACAAAACAAAGGTATTGTAGTTCTATAAAAACTTAGTTCAGGCAGGCATCCGAGTTCCAACATCTCATGCAAAATGGAAACTGAATCATCAACTCTATCATTGGCGATGAGACCTTTTATTACTATCTCAAAAGTCTTACCATCAGGACGGCACCCTTTCTTGTTTATTCTCCTATATTGATCCAAAGCAGAATCAACCCTATCTGTCTCAAACAAAACCTCCAGCAAATAATTCAAAGTATCAATGCTAGGTGCCACTCCTGCTTTCACCATCTCCTTATAAACAAAAACCACATCTTGAAACCCTCTCTTCTCTTCAACAAGAGCACCCAAAACAAAATTAAACACATCAATTGAAGGCTTAATACCAGCCAAATTCATATTAAAAAGAACACGCATTGCTTCATTAAGCCTACAATTTCTAACAAAAGCATCAACCAATGAAACAAGAACATCTTCTTCACCTGTGCACCTCTCTTTTACCATATTTTGACAAAACCCCTCCATTTCCTCAACATTGCCAGCCATACCCAGCTTGAAAATTATCCAATAATAAGTATCAGCAGTGTGGTTAAACTTTCTTTGAAGGGCAGCCCATTTGAATATCTTAACAGCAGAGTTAACATCACTGGTGCTTTTCAAAACCTTAATTAAGTTATCAGGGTACAATTTATTCCTCAAAGATTGAATCTTTACATCAAAATCAGGAAAGTTTGGCGTGTTTTGATTGATTTCTGGGTTAATTTGGATGGTATTAGTGCAAGATACTGAAGAAATGAATGCTTTTAGATTGACCCATTTGGGAATTCTCTTCAAGAATGTTGAAGGAGAGAGCATTGTAGTCGTCACAACTATTAGTTTGTTTCTTTTTAAGGTTGAACAAGGCAAAAATCGTGCGAAAGCATGTTACTTTTTACTAACACCGAACAAGGGGGACTGATGTGCGACTGACCTGACAAGGGAAGCACCTGAAAGCGATCGGTTGTGCTTGTTTCAGTTGAGAATGCCCTTCCTTGGCTCAACTCTTTAGAATTAAGGACATGGTTTATGACAAGTGATTTATAGGGGTTTTGTTTCTCTCCATTTGCTGAGAGTTCCACTTGGGCAGACCGAGTGTTGGTCCACATAATTTGAGCTATTTATTACTTTAGTACTCAAACTTATTATTTATCAATTGGGTCCATAATCCCGAGATAGTACCCTATTACTATAAAACCCGAAATCCAAATGACGGTTTGCTAGGATTGAATAGTACCCTATCAGTCCATTGGCTAGCGCTCAGCTGCAAGTAATTTTTTAAAATATAAAAATAAATTTTAAGAGCATGAAGATTTTTTTGACTGTATTATTAAACTTGGTTTAAGTGTTAATTTTAAAATTTCATAACCTAATTCTTTATCTAATTCGAGTTTTAAACTAAATTACACTGAATTTAGCCTAAATTAAATTGATTGAATTTGTAACACCCTACCCCACTAGTAAGATATTATCTGCTTTAACCCACGGGCCTCACAGATTTATTCTTGACAACCACGCATAGCCCCAAAACCCATAGTTTCAAATCAATTTATTCCTTCTATTTTTCTGCTAATCAAGCCATTATCATGCAATTAACCTCAAAATTCACAAGAACAATTATTCCCCCAAAATATTTACATGAACCGTAGAATTTTAAACCTGATAAATATTGTAAATATAAATGTAAAAAAAAACATAGAATCGAAGTAATGAAGTCTCGATGAGTAATGAAGATTCAGTACGAAAGAAATGAATAAACAGTGAGAATGATAATAAATGTGTCATGTAAGAGAGAGAATGATCTCCATAAATAAATTTAAAGGTATTGTTGAAGTCTAAATGAAGGTTATGATTTTTAGTTTAAAACTCGTATGTTAGCGAAACTAGTGACGAGTTTCAATGGTAAAAGAATAAGAAAAATGAGAAGATATGTAAACCCCGGTCAAAAAACTTATTTTGACAAATTAGTGATAAATGAGGTAGTTTCAAATTTTGACATAAAAGACACTGATTATCTAGTATTACGGTATCGTTGATATATTTCAATTCGATCGTTGGATCAGACTGAAATTTTATAAGTAATCTCCAGACTTATTGCTTGATCTTAGGTTAACATTTCATGGAAATCAGAGTTTGGGAAGACTTTACAAAAGTACTGGAAATCAGATAAATTAAAGAAGATGACATACAAGCAATTAATAAGAATATTTTTGTAATTTTATCAAAACAAATATTCTCCTCTCCTCCTTTAAAGACAACCCATGTCCTTTGCAAAAGGAAAACAGTAGGGAGACCATTTTTTTGGTCCCCTTTTCTTCATCTTCTTCCCATTTCTTCAAGCTAAATCAAAAGAATGTTCTTAGGAGGATTATATCCAAGAAAACAAATTAAAGTAACTAAATTTAGAGAGTTATGGAGCTTGAGAAAAACAAAGAGAAGAAGCTGGAAATTGAAAAAGGAGGATATGATTTTTGCAAGAATTCACTGAAATAAATTAAAGTAGCAAAGGTAAGAAACATACCCTCAAGTAATTTCGTTTCTCTCTCTTGTTCTTGCATGAGGAGAAGAAAACCTCCAAGTTGGCGAGTGAGGACTTGGGGGGGAGGTTTTATATGAGCATGCTCACCTTGACTAGTAAGACGTGTTTTGGGGCTATACGTGGCTGCCAAGAACAAATTTGTGAGGCCTGTAAGCTAAAGCAGACAATATCTTGCTAGTGGGGTGGAGTGTTACAAAACCAGTCGAAAAGACCAAAACACCCTCACAAATAGCCTTTTTTTTTTAGTTGTAAGGTTAATTCCGTTATTTTACTATTTTAGAAAGAAAAAGACGAAGAAACCCCTTTATGCATATATATATATATATATATATATTTTTTTTCTCTCTCTCTTCCAAGGGCATGACTCATTTTTCTTAAAAAGACAAAAGAGCCCCCCACCCAAAGATTATTTTTTTTTTGTTTTTGATGGCAAAATAGTTATTACACTAACAAAAAAAAAATATCCAGATCATTTTGTTCCTAATTAATTTTACAATGACGAATATATATTTAGGAAAAGATATTTTTATCCCAATTTCAGGCTTAATAATTTTTTTTTGACAAGGATAAAATTTTATTTACACTGTTTCAATGTATAGTTTTTTGTGTGTCTATGGTTATAGTAAAAGACTAAGCTCATTTTTTTTATATAATATATATAACAATAAAATATAAAAGAATGAATAATATTTTTGTGAACAATAAAAATTGCACACGTTTTAGTTGCATGAATAATAATAATGTATAATGTATAATATATAGAAAACCGGATATTTCTTTGCCTTGTCTCCACACTAAAATTTTCATCTTTTCTTGAAAAAGTTCATTACTTTATTAGTTCAGGGTTTAAAGCTTCAAAAGGCCGTCAGGCTAGTTTCATTTTTCTTTCTCATAATTTCTGCTTTTGTGAAGGATTGGAGATCTGGGGTTCTGTTAAAATCACTCCCTCTCTCTCTCTCTCTCTCTCTCACACACACACACACACACACACACACACACACACACACACATATATTGTTTTCTGGTTTTAATCTAATAAAAATGGTATCCGTTATCATTAGAAAACACTTTGATTTTTGTGATTATCATCCATCTTTTCTGCACTTCGGATTGGCCATGGCTTGAAGGATGGCATAAAATGGTGGGACGCAAAGCCAGTTTTTATGATAGGCACTCCATAGATAATGAGAACTCTGTTCTCTTAGGATTATCTAGCTTATTATGCCAATGTACTGTCAGTAGCGGGAAAGTAAGATTCCAAGGCATTTCAACTGAAAGTATGTATAACACAAGCCATGCCAAGAAACACTGACTAATTTCTAAGTATACGGCCTTTGAAAATAGGCATACAGGTTAAAAAGTCTTGGGTATGGTTAGAAAACGAGAAGCAAGTAAAAAATTGATGTTACCTATCATGAAAGAGGTAAACTGCATTGCATGACAGAAGCTAATACTTGAACACCTAAAACTTTACAAAAGCTCTTCTAACACTCTACAAAAGCTCTTTGCAAGTGGACTTGTTGTGCCCAAGACCCTTGCATCTACTGCACTGGAGCTGACGTTTGACAACATCTTTTTGCCCATATTTCTTTGTGGTAGGCCGGCCTGGAGGACGCCGGGTCGGAGGAGGGGTTACAGTTACTACAACCTGAGAAGAGTCTTTCTCAACAGGCATGTCCACATTGGTTACAGGGTGAACAGACTCGGAATACGTCAATCGGTAACTTTCGGTTGTGAAATATCTTGAACAATAGTCATACGGACACCTGCCAATACAACCAATGACAGCAAGAGCATGGCAACAAGGAAAACCAGTAAGCTGCCACTCTTTGCAACTACAATCCCAGCGGTCGATATCAACCACTTCAACAGATTCACCACGAACCTCAAATGTACTACCAGCTGACAATAGCACCTGAAGGGAATGTACTTTCAAGGTTTCCTTCTCTAGCTTTTCCTCTGAGGATGGAGTTAATCTTGTCAGCCACTGGTTGGAATCTGCTCTCCTTGTATAAATCAACTCCATAATCTTACCCCGTATTACATCAACCATCTGTGTTATTGGTAACTCATGTGCATCTGAAACCCAACTGTAGAACATCTCTCCCAAGTTAGATGTCATGTAATTGTATCTTGCACCCTGAAAAAACGAGTTCGCCCAATTTTGCGGCTCACTCTGGAGAATCCAATTATATGCTTCTAGAGAAATACTTTTAATGCTCTCTATGCACCTCTGGAAGATTTCAGGCCTATATGCATAGGCGGCAGCATTTAAGTCTTCAATCATTAGTCGCTTAACCTCATGAGAAAACTGCCCCTTCAAGTCTTGAATAAGTTGCTCAGACAAATATCGTAGGCAATAGCTATGGTATGAACCCTTGAATATCTCAGCAATTGATTCCTTTAAGCCCTTCTGTTTGTCTGCTACGAATGTTATTGGACAAGAAGTTGACAGTGCAGTTTTCAATTGAAGTAAAAACCAGTGCCAATTATCATTACTTTCTGCATCTACTACCGCAAAAGCAACAGGAAACACGCTATCATTACCATCTGCAGCTGTTGCTGCTAACAATGTACCTTGATACTTTGAATTTAAAGGTAAGCTATCAAGAAAAAGAAGAGGCCTGCAACCTTGAACAAAACCATACAATGAGGCATGGAATGAGACAAATAGGCCCTCAAAACTTGAGTCATCCTTAGTGGTGAATGTTGCCAGACTACCTGGATTTGTTTCCATTAGCTTGTCACAGAAAAATGGTAACTGATTATATGCCTCTTTGTATGAACCCTGAAGCTGCTCCTTCGCAATTTCTTTCCCACGCCATGCCTGGAAGTAGTTTAGTTGGATTCCATATTCTTGTTTGATGTCATTGACAATATCCTTGGGCTTGTAATTTGGGAAAACTTTCAACTTTTCCTTAATAATACTAGCCACCCAGCTTCGAGTTGCCTGATGTCCTGTTGTCACCACCGACCCTTCACATGTATGAGCTGGATTCATCTTCTTTATGCAAATTAGTTGGGTGGTTGACAACCTTGATGCATGAATTCTCCAAGGACAACCTTCAGCTTTGCATTTAACAGTTACTCGATGGCTATCATTCTTCTTATATCTAAACGCAAACTGGTGTGCAATGGCATATTTACGCAATGACTCTCGAAATTCATGAACACTTCTGAATCTTTGACCCACTCCAGTAATAGTGTTCTGCCATTGCTGTGCACCCTTAGCATGTTTCTCATCATTGGAAGCAAGAAGAGGAAGAATGGGTGAAATCTCAAGTGGATCAATCTGCGGATCTTCAATATGAACATCAACATTATTGGTATCGTCTACAACATCAAGATCAAGAGGTGCAGAAAGTGAGTTATCGGGCTGGGTGATATCCTCCAGAACGGCAAGAGGTGCATCAATAGGAGGCTCTTCTTCAGACAGAGTTGTTCTGCTCGATCTACAAAATCAAGAATTGGTAAAGATACTCCAAAAGATCAACAAAATGACCAAAGTTTTTAGGTTAGACATCAAGGATACTACCTACTGGCAGGCAAATTTGAGACACCAGGCAGAAAATTATCTTCCAAAATCACATAAATATCTACAGTGAAAGAATCCCCATGGAATTTTATCATCCGGTTTAAGTCCTTGTCATTAGAGATAGTAATGAGAGTCTTCTTATTTCCAGGGAGAAAGTATTTGAGAGACATGGTATCGACATTGCAACTAAACATCTCAGCCACCTCCAACTTGAAATCATTGAATTTGATTTTGTCATCAATGTCTATAGCATGAGCATCACCGCCTGTATAAGACAAAGTACCATCCTTATCCGTCTCAAATTCACCACCCAACTGACAAATAGCTATTATTTTTATCTCCGCCATCACCTGACTAAACCCAACAAATAAGTAAGAAATTAAAACCCAAAATGTAATACATTATGAGAAAACATCACATTTACAGATAACCGGAAAAAGAAGCACCAAAGCAAGCTCTGCAATCTTTTAATACCTATGACAATGTAACGAATGGACACAGAGTGGATTTTCAAAAACTTAGTCATAAAAATCCATCTTTCAGCTATCTTACCAGCCAAATGGACGAAAGCTGTGTGTTTGTTTACTGCAACCTACCACATTGGTAGGGTGCAATGAAAGATTTCATATTCAGGCTTCCAACCACATGTTCAGGCTTCCAACCACATTTTAGTATTTTCAGATAAAATAGATTAAAGATTTCATGTTCAGGCTTCCAACCACATTTTAGTATTTTCAGATAAAATAGATTAAAGATTTCATGTTCAGGCTTCCAACCACATCAAGTTAACGCAAAACAACAAAATTTCACTCAATTCTGCCTAATGAAACTTTTTACTAAGCTGTTGTTGGCGGGAACTAACTACTAAATCAAACAACAATGGTAGGGTGCAATGAAAACAGTCTGGCAATCAACATCAGCTTTGAAATTTCAAAATCGCAATACCAAAAAGGGATAAAAATTCAATCTTTTTGGCCAGCCTCAACCAAATTAAAGGACGCAATTCCTAGAGCACTAATAAAAACCCGCTAACTTTCTACGTTCCAGTGAAACCCAGAAAACATTACACGGCAATTTCCACCAAGAACCCCAAATAAACAATAAAGCTCAAAACTTTATCCTCAAATATTACAAAATTGTCTAGAAAAACCAAATTTAACAAAACACAGTATAAACAAACCCTAAAGAATTGAAATAATAACATGAACAACATAGAGAGAAAATAAAAAGAAAGCCGGTACCTTTATTACAGATAAAAAAAGGGAAGAGAGAACCTGTGAAATTGGTTCAATTCCCCAAAAGAAAAAAGAAAACCCTTGTATAAACAGGACTTGGATTCAAACTGGCCTCTCAATCAGAACAGAACCATAGAGAGAGAGAGAGAGGGAACATGTGTGTCGGGTTTTTGTGTTTTGATAAAAAAAAAAAAAAACAGACAGTACCAAGTACAGGGAACCTCAAGAGTTTTACGCTGTCAGCCAAGGAAGATTTGTTCAGGCTAAGAAACTTTACATGGTATCTAAACTTTATATATTAGTCATATTAGTCCCTATACTTTTTATGAAGTTAAAAAATCCTCTTACTTCCAATGGAGGGTTGTTTGAGCCTATTAATACAATTATATAAATAATTGTATGGAAATAGCAGTGTTATGTTATGAATAATGATGTCTTCTATCATATGTAGTTTTTAATTACAGCATATAAATAGATAATTACAGAAAAATAAGTAAATTTATATTATTCAATATATAAATTCTAGTACTTAGTTACTGAGAATTTTGTTATAAAAAACATCAGCATTCTAATTTTTGTAATATTACAGCGATGTATAAAAATAAATCCTCATGCTAAGATTTCCCTATATGATTAACTGGATGAAGAATTTTAAAGTGGCTTAAAATGCAGGGGTTGATTTGACCGAATGTGTAAACAAAAGGGACCCTAATTGATTTTTAGCCCCCCTTTTTTATTATTATTTTTTCTGGTTAAGAGGTGGAATTCGGTGCCTATAATGAAAGTACAGATTCAATGATTTGGGATGCAGTTTTGGGTGGTTGGTGGGTCCCTTTTCTATGATTGGATTCTTTTATCAAATTCAGGGTCCTTTTCCACTTCTTCGTTTGAACTCTATATATCCAAACTGCAAAGGCTTTTTTTCCCCTTCTTCTTCTCTTTAATTTGCAAAGAAGGATATTCTAAATAAAAATAGAAAGATTTGGAATATCTTCTGGGTTGGGATAACTTTTACTTTCTCCTCTCTTATAATAATATACTTGGATGTGAGTGTTATTAAATTATACTACGGCCCGAATTTACTAGCTGTTGTTAAAAAAATTTAGATGGGAGATGATTTGGTTAAATTTAAATAATTTGATTTTTTTAAAATAATATTTTTTTAATTTTTTTTAAATAAAAGATATTGTTTGTTTTTTTTTTATTACATTTGAAGACAAGAACTAAAAAGACAACATCTAAGAGAGGGGTATGATAATGTCAATGCAACACTATAAAATCTAGTTATTAAATCTTGTTCAAGAGTTGACCTGATCAAATGACTAGGTCTTAGATCATATAAGTTGACCCGGATCAATCTAATTTTTTTTTTTTTTGAGATTTAACATCCCATGTGTTTTGAAATAATGCATATTGATATAGGTTATAAAAAAAAATATGAGACATTTCGAGTTTGTTTGTCAGTGTGGTTGCGGATGTTTTTCAAATAACTTTTCGTGCCGAAATGCATGCCAATGATGTTTTTTCATTTTTTAAAAATTATTTTTAACATCAGCACTTCAAAACGATCCAAAACATATTAATTTTTTAAAAAAAAAATTTTGAATTTTTTGGGAACGTGGTTTGCACCGCATTCCCAAACGATTTCGAAGTATAGTATAATTATCTCATATCGAAAAGTTAAGAAACAATTTATATGGATGCAAGTTATAAAAAAAATATAATACTAAGTGTAAATTATTTTTATATTTTTTGGGTTTATTAAAAAAATAAAAAATATTTTAAAAAAATCAAATCTAACCCAAGTTATGCCGAGTCACACGAGTTTCGAGTTGACATGCGGTTCACCTGGTTTTGACTAGACCAATTGCATCTTCAAGTTTTTTTGGTTTGAAACCCAGCTAAGACCTTGGGTTACATGAGTCCCGGGTCAACCCGCCGGGCCAGATCGAGTTTCATAACTATGTTATGAAACACAAAAATAACATCATCCAAATCAAAGCTTCTTCAATTGGTTTGTAGAGGGGTGAAATGGGAGGTAGAATTTGTGATGTGTTTGGGAACATGGCTGAAACCGCGTTTTCTAAAAATTAAAATTTTTTTTGCTTAATTTTTTTTTTATGTTTTCAGATTTTTTAAGTGCTAATGTTAAAATGATTTTTAAAAAATAAAAAAATATTATTTTAATGTATTTCTGAGTAAAAAACACTTTGAACCGCAACTGCTACTGCATTTCCAAACAAACACACCCTTGAAGGACTCATAGGATGGAGGCGGCCACATATTATAGCTGTGCATAACAGGTATTTGCCACCATCATTTTCAAGCTCATCTCAGGTGGTTATGAAAGTTAATCCATAGTGTACTAGCTGTCAACACAAAAACCAGAAATCTAATAAATATATCAGATACAATCTCCACGGCATATTGGGTTACAATACAAGCACACAAACTGATAGTTAAGGTCAACTGTTAAATGTGATAAGCTCTAGCTTTTTTGAGCCCTACAAGAATTAAAATAGGTTAATGATAATATTTACAAGGATATCACTAGGGAGAAGAACAGACAAGTTCATCTCCTCTACAAATTCAAAAGAAAGAAAGTAGAGGAACAATCTTGGAGCTCTGATACTCATCATCAATCTCAAGTTTGTTCGTCAACTTTTGCGAGTCATGGTACCGAAACCATGGCCACTTGCTGTTATTTATTGGAACACTTCTACCATACCTCGTTGAACTACAAACAAACAGAAACTCCAGGTTAAAGCAGTTGTTCTGCAGATTTCATCAGCATTACAAAAATTTTTACACTAGGGTGGTGTATAATTCTATATACACCAACCATTAACAATCTATAGTCTGAATCCTACAACATATGTTAAATCTCATCAATAAAATGCAGGCTTCACTCACATGTACATGGACATATTCACTAATGGCCAGGCTGTTTTCAAGAAGACTAATGCATGAATCATCCTGCGTGTTGTAGCTAAAGGAATTCAGCTGCATGGAACTGGTGGAGGAGCAGCCTCTACCAGCAGATTAATTGCTTTGGAGCATGTTCATTCTTACAAATTGTGCTCTCTAATTTCATTTCAATCAATTTAGATACAACCATTTATTGCAATTACCCTCAAATATAGAAGAGAAAATCTTACACAGAATAATTCTTCTGTTCATTCAAAGATAGATGAAGGAATCGCAGGGAACAATCTATTTAAACACTGCCATGTATATGAGACATTCCAAGGATGGTCCTTGAATAGATACTGTTTTGCAGGTAAATCCCACACAAGAACCCCAGTAAATACCCTGAATCAAAGACCAGAACACTCTCTCCAGTAGAGTACTAGGAAAGTAAGACAAAAGCTAGGGAATTTGACATGCACCTGGAGGAGAGAAGTCCGAAACTGGAAAGGTATAGCTGCTCTAGGAAAGCAAACCTGTGATATCATTATGGTAGATGGATAGACAGTACTTGACTAATATGTAGACAAACAAGACAACAAATCATTGTGACGGATGTTCATTAATTGGTTAAGAAGATCAGATTCATTTCACAGATCTTTACTAATTGATTTGACTCAAGCTTGACGGGTGGTTTAAGTAAGTTGTATTCTTTATACTTCTCCTCATGCAAAATTTCTAGAAATGTCATCACTAGCCATTGTCACGGTTTAAATGCATAGAAACAATCTAAAAAGTTTCACTGCTGAATCTATCACCAGAAAATCTGAACAAGGCATTACTCCACAGCGTTATCATGAGTGGACAGCAACAGAACCAGCAGAGTATATTGGCGATGGCAAGCAAAAAATGATCCTCCCTGTAAAAACATTGTGCCATGACATATTCTAGGAATGTGATCGATTTAAGGGACATTCCATGATTAAGCTTACATTCATCATTAATGTCAGTACTTGCAATTGTAAATGCAATCAGGGCAGAGACAATGCAAGGAGGTCACTTTGATTTTAAGAAACAGCTGAAATGATTTTCACCAATATTTGAGGAAGAAACCACCTATATTCCATCGTACATAAACAATCTCCACAGCAGCTAAAATGTAACCACAGTGACTATTTTTTGATATTGGCTAACTACAGATTAACAGCAAATTGAATATATGTTGACAGCATGAAAATTGACAGCCATAAACTCGAATCATCGTCATTATGACAGAAGGAAGGCATGACACTCTATCAACCGATGTTCCTCTATGCATAATCCTCTTCATGTTCGCTATAGCGTAACCACAATTTAATTAAGGGTAAATAATCTAAGTCGTTAGTTTAACTTTAACATGACTGGAAGTTTCAGATGACAAACAAATAGCGAAGGATATAAATTTGGCACGTTCCTATTCGGTATCGTAATGATATAGTTTAAGGCACTGATTATTAGAACCAGTTCCAAAATTGAGGCTAATCACCTTGCTTTCCCAGATTCAAAAATAGATTTCTTTTTATTTTTTGAAAAAGCAACTGATAAATTATCTATCGACAGATTAGCAACTGAAAATTGCACCTAGATTGAGGCACATAAAATGCTAGCCATGATCATCAAGATAGCTTTTGCAAACCCTGTGTACAATTTAGAGACAGGGCATACCTCTTCAATCAGAGAGAGATGCACAAGTGAAGCCATCACTGATCAGTTGGTTAACTGCATCCCTAAACCTGTAATAATCCTCAACCTTGTTGTAAACTTGATGAGAAATCCGAGCATAGCCAGTAACTGAACCAACTTCTCCATCAAGCGGAGCTCTAAAATAAATAGGAACTTCAACCTGGAAATGCTCTCTCAAATGTGTCCTTAACTTCAAAGAATCCGACTCGCTCGAAATCCCCAAACAAGCAGGCAATCCAACCATAATCATACTCCCACACATCTCCGGTGGAGACCCAAGATTAGTCCCCCAAGCTTTCACCAACATCTCCCCCATCTCCACAACTTTTTCATGATTCCTCTCCTTAATTCCGTCAATCCCACCTTCAAACCTATTAATAAACTCCAAAACCGCTGGAACAACCAATTGAGCACTATAATCCCTAGTCCCAATCCAAGCACTCTCTACAGCCAATCCATTACCATACTCATGAGACACGACAGGGTGATGCAGATCACCCCCATTGCCCTCCTCTCCTCTCTTCCTGCAATACAAAAAGGCAATAGAAGGAGGGCAAAAAAACCACTTATGCAAATTACTAGTATAAAAATCAGCCCCAATATCTCTCACATCAACATCAACACACCCAATTCCATGAGCAGCATCAACAAAAACCTGATCAACACCTTCCTCTCTACAAATCTTAACTAATTCTTTAACAGGAATAACAACACTTGGCATTGAAGTAACATGATCAATCACAGCCAACCTAACTTTCTTCTTCCCATTTTCTTTACCTCTCTCTAAAGCCTTTCTAAATTCACTCACGATCTCTTCCTTTGATGTAATAGGGAAAGGTAACTGTACCTCAATAACTTCCCCTCCAGCACGCGTCACATAAGCCTGAACAGACTTTTTTACAGCACCATAAGCATAATGCAACATGACAGCAACATCTCCTTTGTTAAATCTCCCTTCAGTAAAACCCCATGCATAGTTCTGTAAAACAATGGCAACAGCAGTGGTGGCATTGTCCACAAGGGAGATTTCATCAACAGAACGAGCGTTTACCAAAGATTTGATGATGGAACGTGAATGAAGGATAGAAGATTTGAGGGTGTTGAAGTAGAAGTGATCAGGCTGGCGGAGGAACTGGAGCTGGAAGCTTTGCTGGGCAGAGATGACAGATTGAGGACAGCTCCCAAAGCTGCCGTTGTTAATCCGAGAGATGGTTTGGTCATGGTGGGAGAACTCTGATTGGATTTCAGAGTCAGAAATGAAAGAAAGTCTTGGTTTCTTGGTGGGGTTGGAGCAGCCATTGAAGGAGTCGTTTTTCTTGCAGTGCTTCGAGGAGGAGGAGGAGGAGGAGGAGGAGGAAACCATGGCATGGAGGAGGCCTAATGGAGAGGAAAGTAGAGATGATGTAAAGAGGAAGAGATGAGTGGAGAAAAATAATGTTTTGGTGACATATGGAAAACATAAACTCCACTAATCACTTACGTGCCACCAACCGGTCACCCCACCCCACGTCATTGCCTATTGGAGAATGGAACTAGATTCTCCTTTTGTTCTTGTAACCTTCGATCAAGTTAAACTCCTAGAGTTTACTCCCTACTCATTCATGGTCAATGTTGTGCAAGAAACAACGGGACAATCGTCTTGTTCAACGGTTTTTGATCAGAGCCGTTTGTTTACACGATGAAAACTACAGGATAGAACAAGTTTATTATAGAGATTGGAATATTATGATCATTAATTTGAAGAAGAAACTCTAATGTCAATGTGGTGACATCTTTGAGATGGGCTTCTACTAGCTGATGATGACAAGCTACTATCTCATTAATTAATTATAGAATTTATTTATAAAGTTGGAAACTTGACGATGATTTCCATCAATGAAACATGTGTCCTTTCCTTTTGTAATGATTCATTGTCGACCACAATGTTTTGTTCTCCTTTTTGTCGTTTCAATATTTATTTTTTTTCACATGTTTTTGTTCCTAACCTCCTTACATTAACATAAAGTTATTAAAACGAAGGTTGGAGTTATAAATGAGTTAACTAAAGTTAACAATCATCAATCTAAAATAATATTATTTTAAATTTTTTAAAGATCTACATTATTTATAAAGAATTAAAAAATAAAATCAAGTTTTAATTGAGTTGAATAGTTAAATAATCAGCTATAAAAACAAATCACTAAACTAATCTGTCAGTTCAAGTTAAATAACACCAACCAAAACACGAGTTTCATCATGAAAATAATTCATCATATGAGATAAAGGACTCTGGATATACGAAATAATTACTTGATCTCTTACAATTTGGTCACCATGGTGCAGGCTAAGGTTATTATGCTCACAAATTAAAGTAAGTATCTGTGTTGGTTACAATTTAATCCAATGTGTGGAGGTTATGAAATTGATTAATTTAAGTGATTAAGACTATCAGTTTGCTATTTGTTTATCTAAGTTATGTCCACTTGTTCTCTGCAACTAAACAATTTTATAAGATTCTGCGCTCCATTTGTCTGGATTCTCTACCTTTGCTGGCACCGCAGCATTGTAAAAAAATAAATCTCTGAGGAAATTTGTTATTTGTTAATTGCCACTGCTTGCCAATTACATGTATGACAAAAAAAATTTGGGCAATGAATTTAATTTTCAACACGCAATCTATCACTTAAACAAAGCTGAAACTATTCTCAGGATCTTTGAGAGAGTATTTTCTGTGTTTGATAAGGTTTGTATATATGCAAACTTGATAATTCATGGATGTTGTAATATTTATGTATCACTTTAGTACTTAATTTCATGCAATATGTGCTAAAAGGTGGAATTTCTTTTAGTTAGAAGAGAGTTAATACATTGATACTTTTAACATAAATTATAAAGAACAGTTGGATCTTCTCCATTCTTAATTAAGTATAGAGTGAACAAGACAGTTCAACATCAATGGCTTTAGGTCCCAAATAGTATGCAAGGGACAAAACAGTTGTTCCATGCATGGTTTTGGAGTTTCCTCCGGCATTATTGATTGATTTAACCAGCAAGTACAGAAACTTCCTTCGCTGCACCAAACACCCCTATCCTCAAATCATGCCACAAACCCTGAATGTAATTCACAATCAGAAGGAATTTGATCAATGGGACTCTTGTCTTGCCAGAGCAAGACAAGTATAGCTCCCACTAAGGGGACAAGTACAGCAACTGGGCTGGAGATACACATCCATGGCAACGCTTAATAGAGGATAATCACTGCAATCTTACTTTTCCGTGCATTGACAAGAGTTATGGCTCTGCTCTGTCTCGAATCCATTCTAAAAGTACAGTCCCTGCCGACTCCAGCCTCTCAGAAGGAGCTGACTCAAAACTCAAATCAGTCATTTGATAAAAATCACACTACTGGACAATAAGGCAATACAAGAATCCAGTCCTGGTGGTCAACCTAGAAAATTTATGGTCTCTATATAAAAGACCAGCGGATAGCTAATTTGCCACAACATAATTTCAACCTTCATGGGTAACCTATTGCTATTTTACTTTGTCATAAGCAGCTATATTCTGGGGTTCACATTCAGGGCTAAAAAGGCGGACCAGCAGAGCAGAAGTTGAACTCCAAGCAATAGCTCCACAAGCAGCCCACCGAAGACTCCTAGGATTTGTAATTCTTGGACCTGCATGAACAGCAGACCGATAAACATTGCAGGTTTGGATGAATACAGACTACTATGAAAAGCTAAAACTATAGCTAATTGTGTGCAAAATTGAAAAACAAACTACACATCTGAAAAGCAACAAAATGGAGACATAAAAAGATCTTTTAGTTTTTGTCTTAGGATCAATGACGGGCTGAAAAATTAACTTGTAAGCACCAAATCCAAAATGCTTCAGAAAGACATTGTAACTGCAATTCCTCCCCTTATGCAGTTTCCATTGCTTTGATATATCGGATGCTCCTTTTAGTGTTCTATTTTTTCTACTTGTTTCCCATAACTCTAATATTTTGCACCTACAACTTGGACGTTAAAGCTGTTTTAACAGCACCATGTAATTAACTCAAGATTTTACCACAACTCAAACTTCAAATGTTTCAACTCACAATCAACTCAAGATTTCTTTAAAGATCTACATGCTTGATTTCCAGGATATTACCACTGTTTGACATAGACTTTTAACCCCCTCCTTTGATCTTTTCACATTTTTAATAGGTTTCTAAATCTCGATTCCAACTGAGATGATCATCTATACAACCTTTTGAGCAAGTCATATCAGGCACATCATCTGAAATTCCAGGATGCTTTACAGAATAATGGCCTGCGGATGATGACACACTTAATATATTACATTAGTCAAACAAGATTGTGTCAATAAAATGAGAATACCATTTGGCTCAACTCCAACACACACGCAGGAGAAAAAACCCCTCAAATGACACCATTGGTTTCTTAAAGGCGGAACGCCAATTAGATTAAACCCTTCCATTTAAATAACTGCTTAATATCTTCAATGGCTTCATCCAAGAACAAGAAACAGCCCATAAACACTATCATCGCGATCAAAATTGTATACATTGTTGCATTCAATTTGATGGCAAATTATGACCTATCTTTCATGTTAGGATGTCAATTCATATGCTTATTTGGAAACAAAGTTCTCAACTTTTTATGCAAGACCCCGACTTTCCAGACCTTCTCCAACCCTACAAGGGACAGGCTTTATGTAACCTCATTTCCAAGACTTGTTCTTCAATGACTTTTTACAATTAGTAACATAACAAACATCTCCAAAAGGAAGATGTAGCATACACAATGGTAAAAGCTATGGTAGTTCGGTTCTTTAACGACCTCAAAAGCATTTTACTGAAACAGAGCAAATGTCAAAAGAACAACGTAATAGGAACAGTAGAACATACCATAATGCAACCTACAGAGAATCCAGAAACCAAATGCTCCTCCAACACTAAAAATTCCAGCTGTTTGCCTCATCAATCTAGAGCAAGGCTTACAATCTGACCTCATCAACTCCCCATCTGAGAACCCACATAAGCGCCTTAATGCCATCTGTAACAAACAGCCAATCTCCCTTCAAAACCTGCAATATACTAAAAGGTACAAGCTTTTATCACGCTTCAAAAATATTAACTCTCTAGCCCATTGGCAAAAAATTCAAGAAAATCCCAGACACAAGAACACTTATATGTTCCTTATAAAAAATCCTTGAAATTATTTGGTGGCATAAAAATATTCATTTTCACAAAAAGGAAAACTTTTTGATGTGAGCGATGAACTCCTCCTACTACTTATTCTACCGAGGGAAAAAAGAAAAGAGTACATGTTGCAGCAATATACCTTGCAATAATGCATTTACCTGAATCGAAAGTCAAAAGAAACTGGCTTAAAACACTTGTAAAATTAAAAACAGAATGATGATTCTCTCAGTGTCATTTTGTAGAACAGATGGAGAGCATGTGAATCAAAACTCTAATAGCTACAAAAAGCATCAAAATAATGGTTAAATCGTTATAAAGATGTGATCTTTACTACCTGGGAACTGAGCAGGGAGTTTGATTGAATTGAATTACGACAAGGGGAAGTTGTATGTTACAAGTTTGGGATTTCTTCTTCCGTGCCAGTCTGAGATAGAGAGGTTAGCAGAATTATGAAATGGGTCTAGCTGATTCGTTTGAGTATTTTGCCTGTTGGGCTTGGAGGGTTTAAATGTCATAGATTCTTTTGGGCTATCCTACAGTGATTTATAGCCTTTTTTTTTTCCCAGAATAAAGAGGATATATTTATTTGTATTTTTTTAACCAAATATTTTTTTAATGCTTGTCTCTCTTATGTTCAAGACACTAACCAGATATAACCAGAAATTATGACTTGCATATATGTATTTTTAAAGTTATTTGGTAAGTAGATTCAGTTTTAATTAATTCATAAATGGATCCGGAAATCTCTCAATATTGAAATAAAAAAACAAAAGTTAGAGTTTGGATTATGGTGACTACAAATCCAATATTAATAAATGCTCATTTTCGTTGGGACAAGGGGGTTTGGTTTGGAAATTTATGGAACTTCCAAGCAATCTCTTTTTTTTAAATGCGGTCAAATTTTTTATTATTTAAAATTAAATTTTTAATTATATATTTAGATGATTTTAATATATTAATATTAAAAATAATTTTTAAAAAATAAAAAATATTATCTTTTTAAAAATACCACCAGTACCGTCAAACAACCAGTAATCAAGAGCAAGAAGACAAAATATTTAGATGTCATGTTTACCGGGGCAACAATCTTCTTGTGGATGATGATAAGAGAGGGAAGCAGGTTTGAATGAAGGAAGAAGAATCAACCAGAGGTGGTCCTTGCTAGAAGGGTTGTTTTCAATCAAAATCACATTTTTCTTATCGTTTTATTTAGGAGGAGCGAATCAAGACACGACAACCATTGCTTGCCACTTCTACTGTAGTGCTGGAAGATCTTTAAAAGCTTTGTTTTCAATAAAAATCACCTTTTTCTTTTCGTTTAGCTATCTGCCTTGATTGCTACACCCTCTTCAAGCTCAAGTGCTCAGCAGTACTCAGTCTCTTCACTTTGCTTCAAGCTCAGCTCAGGTTTCACTTCTTGTCCTCTCTATCTCTCACACACAAAATCATCATCACTGCATAAGTGAACATATGATCTTGATATCTTGGTTGTTATCTCTTTTCTTCTACCATTCCAGACTGTGCTATATGCTCAAGGGTTTCTGTGTTTCCTTTATTTGAAAACAGTATGACACTTACCCTTGTTTTGGAAGCAAGTTGTAAATATTGATCTTCATAGTTCTTGTTGAAATTTCAATTTATAGCTAACATCATGGAGAGGTGAATCATTTGATCTAGTTTTGAGTAGATAAATAGGCATATTTTTGGATATTGGACTGGTGAAAACTTGCTTCCAATTATACCCAATCCAAAAGTTTCTGATTCAAAATATTTCTTTTGTTCTGACAATTTCATCATCATCTGACAACATCAAGTTTTCTTGTAAGAAGCTACTGAGACTATATAGTAATCTAGTTCCTTTTAGAAAGCTACTGGCTTACACAATTATTTTCTTTTATTTTTATGGGAATGAGTATATTAGGACATGCAAATGCTCTGTTGAGGCAACCAGTTGAGCGTCCTGCTTACTCTTTTCTTCATTCTATCTTGCAGGGATATTGTATCCTCATATGGGGAATAAAATTCTTCTCAAGGTTTTCTGTTTATGGGCTTTGACATGCTTGCTTCTTCCTGCTAACTCTAATGGCCTGGTGAGAATAGGTTTGAAGAAGCGCCGTCTAGACCTTGATACTATTAAGGCTGCCAGAATTGCTAGACAGGAGGGAAAATCAGGAGCAGGTGCAAACAGTTTGGTCCATGATCTAGGAAGTTCAGATGCAGATATAATACCCCTTAAAAACTATTTGGATGCTCAATACTTGGGAGAAATTGGTATTGGCTCGCCCCCACAAAACTTCACAGTCATATTTGACACTGGAAGCTCCAATCTCTGGGTTCCATCATCAAAATGCTACTTTTCTGTGAGTTCAACTGATCGTTATTGGTTTTTAATGTACAGTCCTAAAGATGAGATCAGCTGCTGACTTGCAATCACCTGCAGATTGCCTGCTATTTCCATTCCAAGTACAAGTCAAGCTTGTCGAGTACATATATCAAGAATGGTAATTATGTGTTCTCTATTTTCACTACATTTGAAGTTAAATTACTAGAGTACATGTTATAGACAACATTGGATGCTATGTTGTGAGGTTAAAACTCAAATTTTTGTTTTCAAATTCATATTCAGGGAACTCTTGTGAAATACATTATGGATCAGGATCAATTTCTGGTTTCTTAAGTCAAGACAATGTTCAAGTTGGGGGCCTTGTTGTCAAAGATCAAGTGAGTTATTCGTTCCATTTTACATTTATTTGGAGAATCATCTGTCTTCTTTTTGCAGTAATGTGTGTGTGTGTGTGACTTTTGTAATCCAGGTTTTTATTGAGGTTACAAAAGAAGGAAGTCTTTCATTCGTATTGGGGAAGTTTGATGGAATACTTGGGCTTGGGTTTCAGGAAATTTCAGTTGGGAATGTTGTCCCTGTGTGGTATGTTTATGTCAGGACCGTAGTTCTTGTTTTGTAATTTCATTCTTCTTGGAAACAATCACTTAGATTCATCATCTCTGCGATTCCTTTCTCTAGTACCTTGGATAGACTAATTCATGGAAAGAGCACAGGTACAATATGGTGCAACAAGATCTTGTAGATGATGAGGTGTTCTCGTTCTGGCTCAACCGAAATCCTGAGGCGAAAGAGGGTGGCGAGCTTGTTTTTGGAGGGGTCGATCCGAAACACTTCAAGGGAAAGCATACCTATGTTCCAGTTACCAAAAAAGGGTACTGGCAGGTAAAAGCATTTCATCTTTGGACCAATTTCTAACCTTGTTCTTATATGCTATTTTCAAAGAGGGAAAACTGAGTTTTTCTTACTGCTGTTTCCCATTTTCAGATCAACATGGGGGATTTTCTAATTGGCAACCATTCAACAGGTGATATTCAACTTGAGCTTTTTTATTTCTATGTTGTTTATGCCCCCCTTTTCTCTGTATAATTCTCTATTAACATAGAGGAAAAACTGCAGTAGATAATCCCAGACATGAGAACTGCCGAGCACCTTGAATCCTATAATGAATGATGAGTCACTTCTCTTAGAAATTTTTGCATCCTAATAACTAGTTTCTCTACACGGTCCGCCTCGTGCATTTCCAAGTTCATGATTCAGCATGATGCCAAAATTTCTACCTGAAGTCTAATGGAATTCCATGTCTGTAAAACCCGGCAGCCTTCATGCTCTTACAACAAAGCCTTCTAATACATTCACTTATTCCTCAGGTCTTTGCGAGGAGGGCTGCGCTGCAATTGTGGACTCCGGAACCTCATTGCTTGCTGGTCCAACAGTAAGTTTCTTTCACCTTCCTGATTATTGGCTTCTTCCCAGAACAGGCCTCCTTGCATGAAAGTTCAAATTTCCTTTCTTATTTATGTTTTACTTGTTTCAAATGTATACTAACTAACTATCATTTTCAGCCCATCATTACCGAAATCAATCATGCCATTGGAGCAGAAGGGGTTGTGAGCGCTGAGTGTAAGGAAGTGGTTTCTCAGTATGGAGACTTAATATGGGAACTCTTAATATCAGGGGTGCGTTTGTCTCTAATTAGTTTGTTATTTCAATTACATTTCCACGTATGCTGATGCCCTAATTTTATGCTGTGGACTTCAGGTAAAACCCAACAAAGTATGTGCGCAACTTGGTTTATGCATTTTCAATGGGGATGAGTATGTGAGGTAAGGAAATTCACGTTATGTTCTGGTCTATAATCCACATGTTTGGCACAGAAACTTTGCACAAGATGATTTAGCCTGATCGCTTTCAACACATGCATCCTGGGACAGTATTTCCTTCAAAGATTTCAAGTATTTGATAGCAATGAGTGGCACTGAAAGTGCATATTTTTAGATATTGGGGCAAATTGCATGAGCATGATTACCAGAATGCAAGAAATTTTTGTGAATCTGCTGACCAATGTTCTCTCTGTTGCAAAAGAGTTTTAAGGGCCTTATAAGGTGCTTAAGAAACTGCCTCAACAGCATCTTTGGTTGACACTAAAACCTGATTTCTTGTGTAGCACTGGTATTGAATCAGTGGTTGAGAAGGAAAACAAGGAGGGATCATCTGCTGGTGATGATCTTCTATGCATTGCTTGTGAGATGCTTGTTATTTGGGTCCAGAATCAACTAAGAGAAAAGGAAACAAAGGAAGCAGCAATCAACTATTTAGATAAGGTTGGTTTACATCAAAACCCTGCCTCTTTTTCAGAAGCTCAAATCTGTATTCTAAGTTTTAGTTTTTGATCCTTAACAGCTATGTGAAAGCCTGCCTAGTCCAATGGGAGAGTCAGTGATTGATTGCAATAGCATTTCAACCATGCCAAACATCTCATTTACCATCGGAGATAAACCTTTTAGCCTCACTCCAGAGCAGGTTCGATTTCCATAATCTTGCTTTGGAAGTCGAAATATATCATTAGAAATCTTTATCTTTGTATTTCTAAAACCACTCGTTTGCTTTCAGTATGTTCTGAAAACCGGAGAAGGCATTGCTCAAGTTTGCATCAGTGGGTTCATGGCTTTGGATGTGCCGCCTCCACGCGGTCCTCTGTGGTATGCCATCCTAGCCATTGTTATAGCTCTGGTCGACATATATAGCTTTTCTTTCTGCAGTTTATGTTTGAGTTTAACTTGAAAATGCATGCTTGCAGGATTCTTGGTGATGTATTCATGGGCGTGTATCATACCGTCTTCGACTATGGTAACCTTGAAGTGGGTTTTGCAGAGGCTGCTTAATGATCCTTCTGCTAGGCTGTAATGCTATGACAGATTTTCCTATGCCAATCAGAGATCACTCTGTAATGTAAATGTTTGTTAGGCATATTAGGACTATGAATTGATAATCTATTTGTATCCATCATCTGCTAAAAACAAGGCATCAGGACAATTTTAAAGAATATCAAGGAACAGAATGTTTAAATTTTGATGAATCTCATTTAGATTATTAAATGCTGAAGATATTGCCAAAGAACTCAATTTATCTAAAAGATTAAAGACCATGACTCAAAATCCTCCCCTTCCCTTTTGTTGAAAAATAATGTCGTATTTAAAAATAATGACTGGTATCATTTTTTTTAATTAAAAATTGGAGATCATAAAAACAGAAAGAAAATGTCTTCTTGTATTTTTTTATTTAAAAAATACAAAAATATCCAAAAAATAATTTATTTTATGTTTTTGTTTCTTTAACCAATCACATTATCTTTTCTTTTCTTATTAGACATAATTTATACAAGAGTTGAGCTTTCATTGCCATGATAACTATTTTGCTCTCAGAAAGCATGTGCACATTTTATGAAAAATGCTCAGAAGCCTTACAAATATAATTCCTTTCATCTAATTTTCACTTTTCAGTCCTACCAATCATTCAAGAAAAAAAATTAAGTAATGTTCTTTATAAACATCTATATTAAAAGAATAATAATATAGAAATTAACTCAATTTTTTTTTTTAAAAAAAGGAACTTTATCTACCCATTTTCTTTATATCAGATTTTAACAAATTAATCATATCGGTCAATATTTTTTCTGACTTGAAACTTAGCCGTGAGTTAGGCTCTAAGTCTTGGGAACTAGCTTTGCACATAGCAGATTTTTTTAACAAGGGTGTAACCAGCCTCCCTGTCCATACTACAGAGTACGAAAGTGCTTAGAACTACACGAGTATGCCACTTGAAATGCATAACATCAACTAAAGAAAACTAGAGTATTGCGGCATAGTATGAAGTACAGATGCACCACCGAACTTCACTGTTCTTCATCACTATCATTGCTGAAAACAGAGGCTACAGCTGATTTTGGCTTCTTTGCGGCTTTGGCCGAGGAGTTCTGTGCAGTGAATGCAAAAGGGCCACTAGTTAAATGAAGAGCAGATGAACTATTCAGTCATCAAATATTGATTTCTTTCACTCAAATTGGTACAACATTGTGATATTGCTTACAGATTTTACAGGTGAAAAATTCAAAGAGGTGCCAATTACAAGGCAAGAAAGGGCCATGTAACTCCCATAAGTTGAATAGAATAACTTGTGTTGTAAGCCAGAAAATATGTATGCGATCTTGAGATACCATTCAACATTACTTTTCAGAACGTCAAACAAAATAAAGGAACACAGTTGTTATTCTTGTTACTTATATCCATGAGAGTAAAAGTGTTGCCATACAGAAAGGATGTTTTTTAAAGTTACTTGACATAAGCAACATTTACTCAGAAGGGGAATGCATTTTATGAGTGCAATTAATCATCAGGGAGTCATCTACAAGTTACAAAATCCTAGCTAGAGAGAGAATTTCTATGCATGGGAGATAACTATTCATCTATCCTCACTGCAATGCATAAAGACCTAAGTTTACTCAAGTTATAAAGGAAATAAGGACCCTAGAATAAACTACCATGTTATTATCATACCGCAACAATCTACCTTGTGACGGCACAATGAAGCCATGAAAACAGCTTCTTTACTCATCATACTGAAAAGCTTCTAAGTGCCTACAATGATATAAATTCTAATTCTTCAGTTGCATACCTTTGAAAGGCCACCTTTAGATGAAAACCCAAATTTTAATGCCCTCCGCTGATCCTGATCCACAAGTGCAGTTCCACTTCTAAGCGAAGTGGAAACCTGAGCAGATGCAGATTCTTCTTGTTGCTGCTCCTGTTTATGAGCATCTGCCCTATATTGCATAGAAGAATATAAAAACAAATATGGTAAGGAAAATTTTTTGAAGACAATAAAACAAATGGAAAAGCTTGAACTAGCTGTTGCATTTGTGAAAGAAAACAAGAATGCATACATCTGTGCAAACTTAGCCATCTCCCTCTCCTGTCGTTGCAGTTCTCGCTTTCGCCGATCATCACGACTGCTAGTACCATGCATCTCTCTCATTTCCTTAAATCTCTGAAACCATCATCCAAGAGCATTACAGATTTAGGAGAAAAAACAGAGAGTGATAGCACTAGGGGTTGAAAAATGCCAAGTAAGATCTCACACCTTTCTATGATTATGGTTGTATGAACTCAGATGAGCTTCAAATTCCATAGCCAATTTGTATTGCTTGTTGCAAAGATCACAAAAGAACACCTTCCTTATCTCTTTTACCTCAGTTTGAATTTTCTGCTCCCGTTCAGCTAACACCTGAATTTTCATAATGTGCACGAAGCAGGCAGTAGAAGCCACCAGGTAATAAAAACTGCAGGAAATTCTCAAGAGCTTCGAAAGTTGATGTTCCCCCATGATAATACCATTCCCGTCAAAAGACACACATATATGCTATATGCTGCCTTCTGTTATTAGATGTGGGTTTCAGAGAAAAAAGCATCAACCTCAAAATATTATCTACCAGTTAAAATATTAATAATGGTCTACAAATTTATAGGCATACCTCCCGCTTTTTTGTGTGTTCCTCAGTTTCTTCAACCTCAATGTCAAGTTTTCTTCGCTGAATATTTTCTTCTGCGGTAAAAAAATCATCTTCTTCTTGTTTTCCAATCCCTAACTTTGGATCTCTAATTCCAGATTTTATAGGCTCAATGATTCCTGAACATAAAAGCCAAAAATTATTGTTAAAATTACAACATCATAAACAAATAAAACATTCCACAGGAATCAATCCTATTGATGTTTCTCATATCATTCAGACTAAAGGCAAATGATAGATTGGAAACTCTACCCACTTCACTCTACTTAACAAGATAGCAGACCACAAATAATTGTACAAAAGGAACAGTTAGCAAACAATGCCAATAGGCAATAATGAGTAGATATATCTGCATGTTTAACAGTTTGCAACCTACGGCATTATTTATCTGAGTAAAGCTTGTGGTCTGACAATCAAAACTATATTGGAAATAGGAGGTTTAAGAGCATTCAGGGCCAGGACATATGGGTTCATCGATCACCGTAGCCGAGGAAAGGTTTTTGAGGTGATTGTTTTGTTCCGTAGAAAATGGAGGCTTCAAGTAACAAACATAAAGCAGCATGATTCAACTTCAATGATTTCAAGATCATGTGTCAATAGAGTAAGTAAAATATATTCCAAAACATCTTAACTAACTATTGATGGTACAGCAGTGAAAACATGATGGTAGATTCAAGCAAAGCAATCACTTAAAAAATGAAGAAGGATAGGAGACCATCCTCAAACAACTCCTCCCATGAATGAGGCTCAACTATTTACATACCTTGCTCGTCCTTTCCAAGACCCTTTCCTTTCCATCCCATTTTCTGAAGAAGCCTAAAACCAATATTTGACGCTGTCAACTTTGTGTCCAATGAAGCTTGTTCAACATTGTCTAGATCAACATTTTCCGTAGGTCTGTGATCTTTTGGTAACCGAAAATCCTCTGTGAAATCCTCAATAAGAGAGTCCTATCAAGCACATACAACAAATGCGATGTTACACATCCATGCACATGAGATTGCATGATCCTCAACCATTCACGAAACTTGTAATGAATGCACAAACACATAGTAAAGGAAAATTTCCATTAAAATATAAAAATATAATGTCCATGTGAACAATTATTATAAATATTAAGCGACTGTGCAAAATTAGGTTATTCCTTAATTGGGGAAATTTACAAGCCACTTATAACTAGCCAATTGGAAATTCACAAAAATCTCCTCATTAAGCCTACTGTATTGAATAGGCTACGTTGGTGCAATCCATCAAATATGCAAAAAGCCATAAAAAAAGGCAATATAATTATATAAGCCTGAAATTACCTGCTCTCTAACAAGTTGCTGTTTATTGTGGGTGCTTGTTTCTTGTTTATCACTGTACCATCTGCGATCCATCTTCAACCACCTTAGCACAAATCAAGAATTAAAGTAATAAAACATTTCATTTCAGAGGAGAAGAAAGTGGAAAAAAAAAATGCCATTTTAGATTCCAATACAGTATAAATATAGTCAGAAAAGACACCCTTCATGAAAATTATCCAAGGCTGCAAATGCCAGCAATTAGCTGATTAATTATGAATACGAGATATCAAGATGCATAATACAAATAATCGAGGATTTCAGTTTCCAGAAACAATCCGCACAAAATTGAATTCACATGTTTATGCTCGAACCTGATTTAGTTTGCAAAATGCAGAAAAGAAAGTCTAAAATTCAATGAAGGACATCCCTTTTCGAAATCCTAAACTCTATCAGCAACCAAATACGCCATAAAAAAAATTCAAACATCCAAAGAGTCCCCTCCACAATGAAAAAACCCAACAAAGTTAGCTTCTTTTACTGTTTCCACAAAGTTTTAAACTGATTCCTCGAATGGGTTTCTCATATAAATTCATTTTACAACCTAGGAAAGGAACCAAACCCCTATCATGCCCTAACAAACTCTAATTAATTATCACAAATCAAATTGATCTCCTTGTAGTGAAACCTAAACCCACCAACACAAATCTAACAGAAACAATAATTAGCACCTCCAATTCTTATGCAAGTGCAGAAGATTTAAAAGTTCTAATCTTTGAAGTCTGCTAAAAGAAAAGACCATGAATACCTTGGAAAAAAAAAAACTTTTGTTCAATAATATCGGGAAAAAATCATTAAATTTGCTCAAAGTAAATTATATTTACCTGATTATTAATCAATGGATTAGAAGCAGAGAAACCAAACACAAACAAAGTCTTTGAATTTTGATCTCTGCTTTTGTCTCTGTGGTTTTTGCCTTGATGTTTCTTTGAAGACGAAACTCAAATGCCAAAGGGTCCCGTAGAACAATAATATGGGCTAATTATTTTAGAGAGCTTAGCCCAATATAGTTTGAGCTATGCTTGATGAATTGTTTTTGGATTAAAATGGTCGAATAGAGATAGATTTGAGCTTTCTCGGCCCAAAGTAGATTTTAGGGCTTACTTCCTAAGTTTGAATGCATGCTCTAAAATAGAAAAAAATAAATTTGGTAATTTATAACATAATGTTTTTTAAAAGTATTTTATAATTAAAAATATAATAAAATAATTTTTTATATTAAAAACTTAAAATAAAATTAATTTAATATATTTTCATATGAAAAATAATTTAAAAAACAAAAATTAACACATTTCTAAACAGATAATTAGTTTCGAGTTATATATAAACTACAACTTCAAAATTTCTTATTATTAACCAAAAAAAAAATGAAAACTTAATTCGGATATAACATAGACGATGGATCTAAAATTTAATGCTAAAAAGCAATGATAATCATTGCAGCTAAAAAAAGAAAAGAGATTAGGGCAAGTTTAGGAGAAGAAAATATATTTTTCTTCACCAAACTTTTCTATTTTAAATATATCTTAAAATCTTCTCATAATTGTTATTTAGAAAATCAAAATACCTCGAGTTTGTCCAAAATCAAAGAAAGAAATGAAGTTGGATTTATAATGTGAGTTTTTTAAGTATATATATATTTTTTCTTATGCGGTATTTAAATACAACAACAAATTTGGGAAAAGAAAATATAATGCATGTATAATAATAATTCAAGAAGTTGATCTAGATTCTATGTAGGAGAGCGGAAGCTTTCACTTTTAAATATTTTTAACAGTATATTTGTTTTGAAAAAATATGAAATTATTTTTTTTAATGTTTTTAGATGACTTTAATGTTATAATAAAAAAAAAATCTAAAAACAATTATAATATCAAACAGACGCTTAATGAGAAAATCTACTCCCTTCCTCGACTATTAAGTTTGACAGGTGTGTATTTAAAATTGTTTGAAAAGAAATTTCTGTCGTAATTGATAACAAGCAGTCTGTTTGAACTGTTTCTTCCTCGTACATTCTCATATCAAAAAGACAAATAAAAAAGCAAAATACTTTTAAGGTAATTTCTCCCACATGTATTCCCATACTGAAAAGAAGAAGAAAGCAAGAAACTTCTTTCTAAAAAAGGACCTAATCTTTTTCTTTTTCTTTGCTAAAGGAAACCACGATATCAATCACTTTCTATCTCAAAAGATAAATGCTCACAGCTAGTCTTATAGTTTCCACAAATGTTCATAATTAATTAATTTGCTAATTAACTATATTATAGATAATTATATAAATTATATCTTAAAACTTCACCTAACAATTTAAACTATTGATTGAGATGGTTTTTTGACATGATGTCATAACCTTGTTAACCAAACGGTCACGAGTTGAAATCTCATCACCCTCATTCTAATTAATAAAAATTAAGCACAAGATAATGTGAGTTTGTACAAGTTTCAAGTTCAAAATTTTCTTTTTTGAGAAAGTATGCTAGAGAATAATTTAAATTATTTTTGAAACCTCATCTAATAATTTAAATTTTTAGATTAAGATGGCTTTTACAAACCATATCCATCTTTATATGTTGAATTGATAGATAAAATTCTAGTTTATCGATCATGGATATACTTCAAATTGTTGATCTTCTCGCAAGGAATTAAACTCGATGAGATCATGCATTTCAAAGCATGCACAAAGGCGTGTTGCTCAGGGTTCTAATTAATTAAGGTCAATTAAATTAAATTGAAATTGTTCCATGTAATTACACATAATTAATTAAACAAGATCAATCTAGAAACAACATCCTTCGTGTATGCGTACCTAACCTAAATCTGCCTAACTCCCAGCTAATTTTTGATGTGGTCAATGCACGCAGGGAAGATTAATTTCCTAGCTAGCTAGACCAGATTTTTTAGTCATTAATTAGCAGATAATCATGTCAGTAATGAAACCCATCTGGGCCTAGAACTTTAAAAACCATTTGATCAATCATCAAAGAATAAACGATTTGTAGTAGTTATGTCAAAAGGGATCGATTCTTCTTCGAATAAGCACAATTAATTTCATATAATTATAAATGAGATTATTGCTTACAGCAAGATTGCATTATCTATGTATATTAATTTAAAGAAAGAAAAAATCACGTCCCCATAAAAAAAAAGGAAATTAAAAAGCAAAAAGAAAAGGAATAAAATCAGTTCCATCAACTTGAGTACAAGCAGGCAATGCATATACATGCCAAACTCTGGCCCTTGCATAGATTAATTAATTGTAAGTTGTAGATACCTTAAAGTTAGACAGCTTGCATTCTCTATTTAATTTAAACACAAAGGCAAAGATTTATATATCCTTCTTTATGATCATTACCAACTCCTGTTGCTGCTGCTGCTGCTGCAGCACCACTAGACAGGATTTAGCTTTATATATCAAGTTAATTATCAAATGAGGATTTAATAATTATAAATATTGCTGGTTTTGCAGAAAATGTATTCGATTGTGTGCGATCGAGTAAAGATTGGGTGATTTTTAAGAGGTCAGGAGTACTAAAGATAGTTGCTTTGCAATGAGATAAAGCTAGCAGGGAAGGGACCCACTCTTTGTTTAAACAAAATAATATACAGACCTTACGAAGAAATTATGCATGAACCATATGGTTCGAAGAAAAAATCTTCAAGAATCTATCTTTTTGACCTCTTTTGCAAACACTTTCCATTTTCTAATCGATAAAGCATTTGAGTGTGATTTAGAGTTTAGAAATACATATATATTCCAGCTATTCTAATCGCAGGTTTAACTATAAATATTGTCGTGGATTAAAGTATAAAACGTGTCTTGGTAATTAATTAGTCTTAATTACTGTCACATTCATAGGTGGTATCTAGTGATCAATTATATATACACTTTCTAATGGGTACGCTAATCTATTTTCTAGAGTACCAATACAAAAACGTGTATTATAAGATCTAATTAATTAGGAAGATGTGATTCATACACTTCGTAAGAGATACGCAAATTAAAACCCAAAATCTAAAGGAATAATTGGAAATTAATTAGAGAAATATGTGTGTGTGTGTGTGTGTGTGTGTGTGTGTGTGAGAGAGAGAGAGAGAGAGAGAGAGAGAGAGAGAGAGAGAGAGAGAGAGAGAGAGAGAGAGAGAAA
>Ga0307518_10000131_pt1 | contig 53359 bp, 25 predicted proteins | sample 25_EM_MG_FD_203889 | JGI IMG/M metagenome (GOLD analysis project Ga0307518, IMG submission 203889) | Populus trichocarpa ectomycorrhiza microbial communities from riparian zone in the Pacific Northwest, United States - 25_EM | ecosystem: Host-associated > Plants > Roots > Unclassified | place... | reverse complement strand
TATTTAAATATATATATTTATTTTTTTATATTTTCATATATATATATATATATATATATATATATATATATATATAGGAAAGGTTGACTAACTAATAAGTTAAGTCTTATATTTCTCTTCAATTGGAAAAAAAAAAAACAACAACAACAACGAATGACTAGAAAACTTGTGGCTTGTTATAATTACTCAAAAGGCATTACAATTATAATGTTTTTAAGATGGTGTTTAAGATTCATTAACTATAAATACTTATTAGTTGATAATCATTTAATAATGATTTCTTTATAACTTAAATATAATTTTTTTCTGATCTAATGTAACAAGAAAACTTTTTTTATTAAAATTATACTTAATTGTTCATAACTATCATAATTATAGAACAATTATCTAAATTATACAAAGATAAAATACTTTTTTTTGATATATTAATCGGATTTGTTAAGTAATTACCTGTTATATATAGTATAGTGAATAATGTTTATTTTCCTTTGTAAAGGTAACAATATACTATTTAAGTTGTAATTGTACAATATATTTGTAACTAGCATAATTACAGGAAATTAATTAAATTACTGAATAATAAAATAAATAATTACGATATAATAAATAAAAATACTAAATATATAGTTTGTAATGTGAAGGGCATTATAATTATAATGCCTTCAAGTAACCATTGAAATTGCTTTAAAAACTCAATTAATTTATTGTCAATGCCACCACTTCTATTCATGAAAAGCATGTGAACTTTTATAGCAAAACTCATTTATCAATTCATATGTAGCCGATGAGAAATTAATTTAAGTTAAATACTAGGCTAAATCATGGACAAGTTAGCTTACCTAGTAAAATGAACTTAATTTGATCTCCCCTTGACTCATCGATGGAAACCTCATGGAGAAGGATGGCTTGAATGGAAGATTTTATTTCATTTCTCGTCAATGGCAGCTTTAGCAAGGTTAACATAAGAGTGAGTCCTCGATGCTTGTCTTCGAGTGGGTTTTAATTACTTGGCATCCAACATCCAAACCCTCTCGTAGTTCAACAATTGGCTTTAAAAATGCTAAATATGATTGAAGAAATAATTTCATAGTTAACCAATTTGAGTAAATATGATTTCTGTCTTTCTCACTAAAAGAAAATTTTTGTTTTACTGAAGTGGGTTAGGAAACTTTAGGGGCAAATGGTGTGATTAGAGGATCATGTATAATTAGGCAATATCATATCTCAAGTAAAGAATTTAATCGATGCGTTGAAAATTAGAATATACTACATAGGTTACTTGCATGAGCTATATTTTAACAGGTAAGATAAGTTTTCTCTATATTAAAAATAAATATATAATATATAGGTGTTGTTAATATATTTTCAAGTAGTAAAAAAAATTAAAAAAAAATCCAAAACTCTCTCGTTTTTGTTTTTTATATATTAAAATAAAAATATATTAGATTAATCCGAGATCACTCATCAAATAAATACCCTAGTCATGAATCTAGGATGGTTCAATTACTTGATTTTTCTAATACTATCTTTTATTTAAGGGGTGATTACGAAAACCTTCAATAGGTTGATTTGAATTTCACTTTACTTCCATACTTTTACAGGTTGATCTAATTTTTTCTTATAGTTTATATATAAATAATAATTTATATTCTTAACAATGCATTTTGTTTGAAATTTTTGTTTGATCTATGATGTAAAATGTAATTTATGAAAGTATGAAGTAAAAGTAAAATTTAGATCAAACTATAGGAGAGTTTTTGTAACTATCTTTTTATTTGATTATATGATAATTAAGATAGACGCTCACAAAAAAATCACTGAATTCTTTAACAAAATACAACAAGCTATAAAAAAAAAACGCTTGTTAAAATTAAAAATAATCTTACTAAAAAAAAGAAAAATTTTAATTGCATTTTAAGAAATAATAACTCAAATATATTTTTAGTTAATTTAATAAATTAATAAATTAAAATATATAATATATATTTAGTTATTTAAATTCAAACTAAATAAACATAAAATGAAAAAAAAAAGCAAAAAAAAGTCTGGCCCAAGGCCCCAACATGCATACCCCACAGATATTTAGGCCTAGTATACTGCATGATTGCACAAGCCCATGTGCTTGGGCTTTTTTTTTTATTGTAATATATCAATGGGTGGATGACACTTATTTTTTTTTTGTTTTTTTTTTAAAGCAGACAACACGTCATTTGCAAACCAAGTTTATTATCACTGCAAAGGTAGCTAAAAAATTAGGATGTGCTTTTTTGTCTCAATACCCAAATTCCAATTTATTTTCATCTAAAAACACTCTTATAATGTCAATAAATTAATTCTCTAACTTAAAAACCACCAAATTGGTTAAAAAAACACAAAATCAAATTGAAAAAATAACATTTCTCAACTCTAATCAATTTTTTTAGGTGATATGGGATCTCAAAAACACTTCAATAACACTCATCTCATCAAGAAGAACACTTTAACACCAAGTTTGACTATTTTTATCAACAAAATTGGTCCAAACCACCTCTTTCTTTCTTTTTTTACTGTTTTTTAGTGAATCTCTTTCCTTTCTCAAACTCAAGAACTAAAATGTGAATAAAATAAAGTTTTGAAATTTAATTATCAAACTAAAAGGACAAAAAAAAATATTTAGAAAAATCCTAAAGCAAAATTAAGCAAAAGGGTTTGTGATTAGTACTTAAAAGTGTATTATCATTAAGGCTTTATATCATCATATTGCACTAAAGTATCATTAAATTTCATAACTAAAGCATGTTTTATAATAACAAGTCTCATAATATAATATATCTTTAATTTATGATAAATGCTTATTTTGAATACAGGTATATCTCACAATTCAAAGGATTAATTAATTTGATTAACTATTGAAAGTGAAGAGACAAAAAGAAGACTAGGCTAAGAGAAGAGATGCTGGTTCAATTCCAACTGAAACAACATTCGGTTATTGGATCATAACTGGAGTTATAGACCTTGGATTTAGGTCTGCTTTATATGGATGGAAAGTTAAGACATAGACCTAAAACTTTCATGCAGAGTCCAAGATTCAATTCTACTGTTTTCAAGTTCAAATCTTAACAACAACGGAGAAGTCGGAATCTGTCATATAGCTCAGACAGTGTTCGGTTTTTAGCTCATATCTTGAGTTCTAGAAGTCCAAATGAGCTCTAGCCACCAAATCAATGGTTGGCCACCAACTATTTTCTTAGTAAACCAATCAATAGTTCTGAATTTTAGCCTATAAAAGGAGGTATTTGTCATGTATTTAGTTATCTTATTTTTCAGATAAAAATCATCTTCTTGCTTTCTCTCTTTGTAATGTTCAAGTTTTCTTTCATGCTATATTAATCTCTTGTTTATGCTTTTTCATTTCCTTTCCTATACTTAGTTAACTTATATCATGTTTATGTTCTTATATTGTTTATTTATGTTTTTCTTCTGCATTATGTTTAGCTAAGTTAATTATGTCAAGGTGAAAAGGTTTCACTAGTGGTGTTAGAATAGGTATAATATAAACTCAACATGGACTTTAATGTTTATATCCAAGAAAGATTGTTATTAACATGTTTTATCTTTTTATCTTACTAATTATTATACCTTGCTTGTTAAATAACTATCTAGATTTATGTTGTATAACACTTGGCACATCAAATGCTTGATAATTCATAGTCTTCTGCTGACATCGTTGTTATGAGAGGAACTTGATTTGTTGTTAACATAAGTTAGCATCATGAATACCTGACAATATTTATAAGTATGGTGTTATTTAGATAAGATAATTAATATGATCATGTTAATAATTTATAATGAGCTAATAACAATAAATCATCCGATTGGAACCTCCTTTGTGTGTGGTTTCCAGTTGAGTACTAAAAAGAGTTTATATTATATTTATTTGAAATACCATTAGTAGATCCTCTAACCTTGACATCTGTTTTATCATTGTTTAATCCTTACATCAATATTACATCTCAAAGTTCTCTTCAACATCAATATCATTTTATTATTTGTAATTTATATAATTCACCTCTCTATGGTTCGACCCCGGTCTTACCGGGTTATTTATTACTTCGACACTCCTGCACATTTGAGTGGTGAATTTCACATGTATTAAGAGAGAGAAGGAGAGAGAGAGAGAGAGAGAGAGAGAGAGAGAGAGATTTTATTTGTAATTTGAAGCAGGTGTTGCTAAATCACGCCAACATTTTGATTGGTAAGATTTCATTTTTTTTTCCCCTTTCCCATAGGTTGGTTTCCTTGCAATAACTTATTAGTATTCACCACACAAAAGCAAATATTACGGCACTATCCGATAGAGGTTGATCAAGAAATGTAAGAAATGATCATTAGGGGCACAGTTTTCCTTGCAATAACTTATTAGTATGAACATCTAAAATTTGGTTGTCAATCCAAACCTTTCTGAAAAGGCAGTTTTGGAAACACTCTCAAAACATACCATGCTTTCTTGGCCATGATATCTTGTTGGACAATTAGTAGTTTTCTTGGTATTATGAAGTTTATGATGAATCAACATGATTTAATTTTAACTGGATTCTTATATAAAAGTGTAACATTCTTAGTTTTAATTTTTTTTTGTAAATTTCAACAGCATTTCTCTGATTCGATAATGTTATCAAGTTATCGACATCATCAATACCTACTTCAAGCATTATTTTATTACACAATCCAAATCAACATGGATATCTTGTCAAGAATCATCCCAAACTCATTTAACCATTAATTTACAAATACTCTTTGTACCTATTAACACAAATATTTATAGCATATTACCAATTACATTATAAAGTGAAGGAAATTATAACTATATAATTAAAGGAAATACAAAAACATTACATTCCATCAAATTAAAAGTGCTAACTAATTAATTTACCTATCATAACAAATAAACTAGAAAGTTATTTATAAATTCAACATTTTACATTGTCATTAAAAACTAAGTTTCCAATCTTAATACATTAATCCAAAAGGAAGTTATATTACTCCTTAAACTATAACACAAGAAAACTACAAGCATAACTCATACTATTCTGGACGGGATTGGAAAGAACTTGTAACACAAAAACATAAACATACATATATAATTAACAAGATACAATGTTCATCTTAGAAAATATTTAATATCATGATTGTATTTTTTTTTTTGTTCTATAAGTAATCCCAGGAATTAGAATCTATCAAGGTCTCCTTTATCGTTGCAACACAACAAGGACTATTTTGTTATCCTTTAATCATCAATAACATTATTCATAATATTCTTGATGATTCCATGTAATAATTTAGTGTTGATATCAATACCTTTGATATAATTAATTAACCGTGCTTGGTAATTAATCAATGCCGATAACAATATTCAACATTATCATTAATCACTTTCTTTCACGAGGGACTAATTAATTAGTGATGATATCAATTCCTTTGATATTATTAATTAGCCTTGCTTGGTAATTAATCAATGCCAATACCGATATTCAAGTTATCATTAGTCACTTTCTTTCTCGAGTGACTAATCAATTTGTACCGATATCAATACCTTTGATATCATTAATTATCCTTACTTAGTAATTAATATATGTTGATAATGATATTTATCACTATTATTAGTCTTTTTTTTTTGCTCGTGACTAATCAATCTATCAATTTGCATAATACTACTTTTTTTTTTGTCATTCTTACTTTGAATTACTAACTTAGTCTCTACCTTCTTTCACATAAATCATTTTTCTTCTTTTTCTTTTACAATCTTTTCATTTACTATAATTTCCATGTAATCTAATCCTTTAACATTAATCTAAAATAAGACAATAAATATTAAGATAAAACGCATGGCTAAATTATTATTTTAGGCACCGAAGTACCTGCATGATGTACATGAACGCCCGACACCCCCTAGTTGTGTCCTTCTCACAATAAAGTCCGTTGAAAACACCATAATCATATTATCAACATTTTCATAGACACAATAAAGGACCTTATATGGCCTCTTCCTCTTTACCGATGAATCTTTAATATTTTACAAAAAGAATCTCATTCATATTAGCATTTCATTTCTAGGTGGCATCTTTCCGTGGTTTCACCCTTCTAAAGCTTTCTTATACTATGTTTATTTATTTATTTATAAATATACCCAATCTATATGCAATTATCATTGGTGTAAACACTCTCTCACCCTCACTTGGCCGAAACCCTTCTAGGCATGTAATAAAATATATTTTTCTTCAATTTTTGTAATTTCTTATTTATTTAATTCCACTATATTCATAAAATTTACCAATCATGTCAATATTTCAAACAAAATTCTCACTCCTTACTTTCTCTCTCTAGCCGAATGGGTTCACAAGGAAAGGGATTGAATTTTCTATTTCATTTGTTCAATTCTTCCACTTTCTCCACTTTACATATGTTTCTAAACTTAGCTCTAACAATAATTTACCCTTTCAACCATCTTAATCATAGATATCCATTTCTTCCATAATACCCAAAACATCAAATGTTAAGTTTTCAAAGCTAAAACATAAAAAGGGTTGTTCTTACCTTTAAACAATAAGAAATCAAAGAAGATTTTGGAAGAAATTTAAGTCTCTCTCCACTTTTGTTTTCTTCTCTCTCTAGTTCCAAAACTCCTCTTCCAAGCTTTTAAACCACTTAGAATCATTCCATTTCTTCCTTTAATCACTAACTAAGCCTTTGATTGCTTTTAATAAACTACTATTTTACAAGAGATTTAGTAAAAACTTTGGTGAAGAGATTCAAAGAAAACCTTAACCCTCTCTCTTTCCCCCCAAACCATCCGCCAAGAGGAGATGGAAAGGGTATTTATACTCCTCATTTTTGTTTATTTACAATTTGACCCTCTTATTTTGCTTAATTGTAAATTGATCCCTTTTATTGTCTATTACATGACTCATAATATTTTTTAACATTCTTTATCTTGTCCTTTGTTACCTTTAAAAGTTCAATTTCACATCCAATTCCCTCATTATTTAATCCTTTCCTTTATATCCAATTTAAATAATTAATATTAGAAACATTTTTCTATAATTAATTTCTAAAATTTGTTTTTTTTATTAAAGCTTTTTAAAAAGAACCAAAGGTAAGGTGATAACCCAACATTCTTGGGCTTATTCAAGCACTAATCCTAAACGTATATGGGTGGGCGAGCTGCCAAACCCATCAACTTTAGGCTCAGCCAAGTATACATGGGTTTGGCGAACTGCTAGACCAAGCATTCGCTGAGCCTAAAAATATATGGGTCGGACAAGCTGTCAAACCCAGCAATTTTGAGCTTAGTCAAGCCTTGACCCAAACATATATGGGTTTGGCAAGCTGTCAGACTCAGCATCATTGGGTTTAGCCAAACATTGAACCCAAACGTATATGAGTCTGGCAAGTTGTTAGACCCAGCATTCTTGGACTCAGCCAAGCACTGAGCTCAAGCAAATATACAGGTCTAGCGAGTTGGTAGACCCAACATCCTCGGGCTTACCCAGGGGCTAAGCTCAAGTACATGTGGCTCTGGTAATCTTATTAAACTCTATGTTGGATCGTGAGATTTTAATGAGTTAGAGATATTTTTCCTTTAATGAATCATAGATATTTTTCCTCTTTGACACATAAAAGATGTTTAATGTTATCAGGAAAATATAACTTTTTAGCCCTCATCTCCACCAAAAGGTAAGAACCATGGGCTATAAAGACCAACTCTATTCTTAAAAGAAGGGGGTTCTCAATCTTCATTCTCTACTGCATATTTATTTTCAGAGTCTCTCTCCAAAATATCAGTCTTTTCTCTAAAAAATATACTTACTTAAGTATTAGAAAGTCTATAAATTCATCAAAGATGACCTTTTACAGTTATCAGCCATCATCCACCTTGATTTACTAAATACCAAGCACTAGCCACCAACCACCTTGACTTGAAAAAATTGATCAAATTGCTAAAACTAAGAGATTAACTGATTATCCAAGGCATAAACCCTACTGTCAAGCTACTTGGATTTTCTTGCAACATCATCAATTTTTATCTTTATACTCTCATACTATGCATTAATTTTCTAAATAGCAAACCAAGCTACATTAGATTTTAAAGGCCAACATTCCTAGCTCTTTCTTTCTTGTCATCTAATTTTGTAATTACTAATACTTTTATCTTAGTTTTGATGCTTAAATTGGCACTTGCTGAGTTGTCCTTGTTTGGTCAGTATAGGAAAAAATAAAAATGATGTATGCATAATACTTTGAAGTGAAAATGAGAATTGTTAAACTGATGTTCTTATTTATAAATGAAACCTCGTTACCATTAAGGCTATGTAGCAGTTGTATGTCTAGCATAAGATTCCATCCAAACTTTTGTAAAGATCCATGCATGTATAAGAAAAATTATTGTCCATAATATGCAACCATAATACTAGGTGGTAAAAGATTAGTGAAAACACTACATTCCAATTTGGTTTTTTGTTTTCAAAAATTAGTTTATTCCTTAATGTCTAGATGCCCCATAAAATTCCATATGAAAGAAAAATAATTGTTTTTTGTTGGAATTTCTCAATCACCAATGCACTTCAACTTTCTCCCCACCATTTTTCCTAGCATGGAACCACCATAACCAACCTCCCTCATTCTAGACCAACAGCAGTTGTTCCTCACAAACCAATTTCAGCTTTTCCTTTTTTTTTTCTTACTATGAACCTCCAGCAGCCTTCCCAAACCAGTCCCCTCTCCTCATTCATTATCTTCTTCACTCCTCACCATCAACACACAACCATTCTCAATGCCATCCGAGAGCCAGGCAACAACCAACAATAACTCTCACCGCCACCCAAACACTTCACAAATTAATTGCTCTATCTATCCACTCTCTCATTCTTATCATTATCAACCATCGATGCCATCAGCAGCAATAGAGATTCGTTAACGCCGGCTTCAATACAACCAGCACCGATCATCTTCCTCCTCTTCACCCATCGAGTAAGGCCTCTAACTTGCAACATGATAACAACCCATATAAACCATCACTTTATCTCCATAACACCCACAAGACGACCCAGCACAAATCATCCATGTTTCCCCTCTACTCCAATCGAGAACCTCAGGAGTCACTCCTAACCCACTCACGAAAACACCCACTAATCCACAACAGCCCCTTCTCGTTGGCATCAAAATCCAAAAACCTTGTTTAAAATCAGGGTTCCAGTCGAAGACCCAGCAGATTTCCTCTCTAAAATCTTATTTCTCTCAACCTATCAACTCCCTTTTAGCCACCATCGCCAGCCATTCCCTAGCAATACCCAACGTCCTTCACCTATGATGGCAGTAGTTACCACCTGAAGAAGAAAAAATAAAAAAAAAATTGAGAGGAAGAAGGAATCATATCTAAAAAAAATTAAAATCAACAGCTTGTGTATTTTTCTTTGTCTTGCAGGTCGGGTGATTGGTTTTCTTATCTCTTCACTGGTGTCGGCGCGTGGGCTCACGCGCTGCCAATGACGGTGGTGTATGAGACCCAGGTGCCACCATTGTTCTTATAACTTAGAAGCTTCTCAGCACTGTTCCACCACTTTGAGGAGCTTGTCAGTACTATTGTAATATTTTCTTAGTGCTCGGAAGATAATTTTGCAATCGATTATGATTTCCCCACTTATTTTACCCTCACATATTTAATATTTGAAATTGTGACCTACACATGGTGTTTTTTCAGTATTAAACGAATCATTTTCCCTTCCACCAAAACAATAGCAAAAAATCTTTCTTTCAAAAATATAATTTTTATTTTAATTGCATATGGTCAAATATCTCAAAAATATATTATATCTGTATATTTTCTTATATAAGAAAAACACTTTTCAATTTGCATGTATTCTTGGATTTAATAACTAGTTTATTAAAACCATAAGAATTTGGCCTATATTTTAAAAATATCAAAAAAATTATTTTGTTTCTTTCAATATATGAGATTACGAACTTATATGTAAGATGTATTTCCTGTATTAAATAAAATGACAATTCTTTTTATTTTCATATGTTTTGAACCTGATAAAATAAGAATTTCCTTACTAAGGAGTGCTTCTTTTAAACCTTAGAAAGACTAATGGTTAGAAAACACAACAAGATCTTAGTTTATTTCAGATAAATAGCAATGCAGCTTACCCTAGGTAAGGTGTTTTAGGGGTGATACGTCCTTCCTATTCACAACTTATTCCCTTATCCTGACTGTCGCAGACCAATAGGTTTCCTAGTGATCGTAATACTAGGTGGCGACTCTCATTTTCTTTTACTGATAAGAAACAAGAATTCCTTGTTTTTTCCCTTTCACGTTAAATCCTGCTTCGAGAGGACGACGCCGCACATGTGTGACATCTATAATAAATTGCTTTTTTCATACCAGCTGCAAATTCTTCATCGAGATTATCACCCACTAGAGAGTTTTGTAGAAATTCACTTTTAAGCCAAATGTCAATTCAAGTCACCTAAAGATTCCTTAACATGAAGTAAAGATGTGTAGTCATTTGGAACAAATGTCAATGTGACATCTTCATATTGCAAATGACTTATGAAATCTTCTCATCCCCAATTTATTCCTTTAAAATAGTTGTTGTCAGATGCTCTTCCATAAAGTACTTACAAACCTTCAACTACAATGTCAAAAAGAAAAAGAGAAAGAGGGTCCCCCCATTGTAAACCTCTCTCGCCTACAAGCTCTTCGGTCGGAGACCCAGATAAACTGATTTACTAAATTACCTGCCATGATAATTGACAATTGAAAATAGGAAAAAAAAAATCACTCATCTATCACACTTGATTAATCATATGTATTACTTTTTCAATCATCTATATAGTCAATCAATCAATTTGTTTTTATTTAATGGATGTTTTCTCTAATTGGCTCTAGAGGTCTAAAATTAAGTCAATAAATCTTCATAATCCAACATATTCTCTAATAAGTCATTTTGTTTCTTTTTATGATGAAAATATCATATAATATAATACAATATAAAAGATTTAAAAAATATTTTTGAAAAATAAAAAAAATGTTTCAATTATATATTCATACTAAGACGTTCAAATAATTAAGAGCCTAAATTAATAAATGAATGTGTATATAAATAAAAAAAATGCAAACTGTAAAGAAAAATGACTATTGAACAAACATATACACACACACATGGCATATTGCACGCGCCATGCTGCGGACCTTTCTATACATGAATTCATTGCGAGTGATCGTAAGCAAACAGTTGAGGATTTCAAGCTGAATCAAGCCAAACCCCTGTGAAATGAATTAAAATGCTTGCTTTTTAATTAATCCTCAAGGTTCAAGGAATGAAAATCCAAAGCCAACAAAAAAGAACCATCAGTATTCATGTTAAATTATGGAAACAGACAACACAAACTTCGAGTTGCCTCAACAATTTAAAAAGCTAGACCACCTAAGATTTCAAGTATATACTATCACATCCATTCAAGTACCGTGGTTTTTGAAGGTGTAACAAAAAGATCTACGCAGAAAAGAAGTAAAAGAGCTGCTACCAGCGACTGTTTTGGAAAATGATACTGGAACAGTGAGGAAGGGGCTTGTCCTCGCACCCCAAGCAACGCAAAAGAAGCAACCAATTACATGGAAACCTTAGAGACATGGTCAGCCGTCTAGCTAGCCTTATGTAAAATGTATATGTCAGCAGTTTAGCAAGACATAAATGAGAGAGCTTGAAGTATATAAATTGATGGTTGCCATTTAAAATAACATGTCACTTAAGGTGCTAGTACTGGAATGCATGAGCCAAAAAACCCATGGAAGGGATAATAAGAAATTCATAAGAGAGTTGAAGAAACACAGGAACAAAAGCCATGGCTGGTTTAAAAATACCCATAAGAGAAGCCTTTCGCAAGAGTGATCAGGAATTACAGGCAAAACTTTTTAGCAATTTGATGTTCTTGTCAACAAATGAACAGGCATGTTAAACCAGCGTGGAAAGACTTGGATATATTAAGGAAAAGATTCTGGCAGCAAGCAAGAATATTGACCAAAAAAGCGCATGTAGGTTATGACATCGGATGAATAATGCAAACAAATATGGGAATGAATCGCTTCAATGAAATCGAATAACACTAGCAGTACTTGAATAAATAGCAAACACAGGTCAAAGCGTGCTGTCGATTAATGAAAAAAAAAGGGTGTAAAAACACAAAGAAAATAAGAACGCAAAAGATAAATCGCAACTGGGCAAATGAAAGTGTTATTGATGCAAAATACATTGAAGTTGGATTGGTTGGGCACATGCAACTTGGAAAAAGATATGTGTGAACAATGAATTATCACAGTACTATGAAAAGACGTTACAAATAAAAACCACTTGTTATTGCAAGCAAGCATAATACAGGCAATTATATAGGCAGGCCGAGAAAGTTAAAATTAAAAAATTCAAGCCAAATGAAGTGGAGTCGTGCAAGAAAAAAATGGCTAAAGCAAAAATATCTACAAAGGCTAAACACGTGAGTTATGAGTGTTTATATTGGTAGAAAGAAGTGTGTTAGTATCTCAAGTAGCTAGAGCAAAAACCAATCAACAAACTGTTAATGGTGCAGATACTACAGTATTAAAAGATAATATTCAAGATTATGTAGTTATTATATTACCTTATATATATTATATTACCTAGTTTAGATGATCATGTAATTATTATTTATTTTCTTCATAACCAAAAATAGAATCAAATCTAATAGTTGTTATGTTAGGAACTGATTCTAATCTATATATACTTGTAACTCTATCATTAATAAAGGTATGATTGAGATATTATACTTCTCTAAATTTATGGTCATCTTAAAACATTTCGATCAGATAATGGCTCAGAATACATGTCCAAAGACATGACACATTATTTATGTTATAATGGCATATTGCATCAGACTAATTGTGTTGGTACACCACAATAAAATGGAGTCTCTAAAAGGAAAAATCGTGATCTGCTTGAAAAAACTCGTGCTATAATGTTACAAATGCACGTTCTAAAAGGGTTTTGGTCATACAGTGTTCTTACGGTTGTTTATCTCATAAATTGTTTACCCAACCGTGTGCTGGATTTTAAATCTCCTCTTGAGGTTTTGCAGGTTACAAGTCCCAAATTGGCACATCTAAAGGTATTTGGATGCTCATGTTTTGTGCACTTACCCTCATCAAAACGGGTCAAGCTTGACTCTAGAGCTGTTAAATGCATTTTCTTAGGGTATTTCAAACACAAAATGGATACAGATGTTATGATCCCTCACAAAAGAAAATGTATGTATCAAGAGATGTTACATTTACTGAAGATGATCCTTATTACCCTGCCATAGGTCAAGAAGAGGATGATTTAAACTTGTTTCCGCTGCCTGGTTCCAGTTATTATGATCAGGATGTATGTTCTCTGCAACAACAGGTTCCTGAAGTTAGAGTTTAGCCAGGTTTTAATCAATCTCCTTCCACCACTGTTGAGGATTTTTTGGGTGCATGTCCAGCACTTGATGTTCTTCAGCTAATTATAAAAGCCCCTACTATTCAAGGTGATGAAGTTCCAAGAAGAATGTCTCACAGAACCCGTCAGCCTTCTCCTAGATTACAAGAGTATGTAACATATATTGTCAAGCATCTAGTCTTTAAAGTTCTGTCATATGATAAATTGTCCTAGATCACAGAGCATTCCTCACCTCTATCTCTGAAGAACTGTGTGGCAGCAGGCTATGACAGAAGAACTGCGTGCACTTGCTGATAATCATACTAGGAGCATCATGCCGCTTCCTGCAAGTAAACATGCAGTTGGTTGCCACTGGATTTTCAAGAAAAATTTCAACTCAGATGGAACAATTGAAAGGTATAAAGATCGGCTTGTAGCTCAAGGGTTCTCGTAGAAATTTGGAATCGACTACAAGGAAACCTTTGCTCCAGTTGCAAAAATGACTATTGTTCGTGTCTTGTTATCTGTGGCAGTTAATCGGGGCTGGTCATTGTATCAAATGGATGTATGCAATGCATTCTTGCATGGAGAACTTGAAGAGAAAGTGTTCATGAAGCTACCCCCAGGACATCCACAGAGTCACTCTCCTAATCTGGTCTGCAAACTTCATAAATCCATATATGGATTGAAACAGAGTCCACGAGCATGGCATGCCAAATTAAATGTTGCTTTAAAGACACTTGGTTTCACAAGAAGTAATGTTAACTCCTCATTGTTTATTCAATAAAATTTTGCAGACAAGCTAATTGTGCTTGTATATGTAAATGACTTAATTATTACAAGAAGTAATGAAACCTCTGTTGTAAAATTGAAGACTAATCTGTGGCAGCAATTCTCCATTAAAGATCTTGAGAAGGTGGAGTATTTCTTTGGGATAGAAATGGCTACTTCAAGCAAGGGTGGTTTTCTTAACCAACAGAAGTATATTCTAGACATGCTACAAGATGCTGAAATGTTGCATACCAAGCCAGCTATTATACCTCTGGACAGCAAGATGCAGCTGGATTCATCAAGCAAACCTCTCCTGACATTCACTACTTATCAAAGGATTGTTGGAAAATTAATTTACTTGACAATCACTAGACCGGACATTACATTTGCTGTTAGTTTATTGAGTCAATACATGCATGCTCCTACAGCTCAACATCTTGACATGATGAAGTGTATTCTACGATACTTGAAAGGGACTATTGATCGTGGCATTATTATGACACGCAATGGACATACAGATATTACAAGATACACAGATTCTGATTGGGCAAGAAATGCATTAGATAGACGTTCTACCACTAGATATTGCATGTTTATTGGAGGTAATTTAGTGTCTTAGAATAGCAAAAAACAACAGGTGGTCGCGCGTTCGAGTGCTGAAGCTGAATATCACGCAATGAAATCTGCTTCATGTGAATTAATTTGGCTCAAGAATCTACTTGCAGATCTTGGTTTTTTCTTTCATACACTTATGATCTTATTTTATGACAATCAAGCTGCCGTGCAGATTATTGTTAATCCAGTGTTTCATAAACGCACAAAACATCTCGAAGTAAATTGCAATTACATTTGCCAACATGTTTAAGCTAAACTTATTCAGACATCCTATGTGCGCACCCATGACCAACTTGCTGACGTGTTTACCAAAATCTTACCATCTGGTCAGTTTCATCATTTGCTCAGCAAGCTTGGATTAGTTAATCCACTAAATCCAGCTTGAGAGGGAGTCTTGAAGATTATAGTATAAGTTATAGATCCTTATAGATATTGCAGATACTGAAAATTAATGGTGCAGATACTACAGATACTGAAGATTAATAGAGTAGATAATGTAGTATCAAGAGACAATATTCAAGATCCTGTAGTTATTATATTACCTTATATATGTTATGTCTATTACCTAGTTTAGATGATCATGTAATTATTATTTATTTCCTTCATAACCAAGGACAGAATCAAATCTAGTAGCTGTCATATTAGGAATTGATTCTAGTCTATATATCCTTGTAACTTTGCCATTAGTAAAGATATGATTGAGAGATTATACTTCTCTAAATTTCTACATAAAGTAATGCAAATAGGAGCAATGTTTAATATCAAATAGAGGTTAGTTAAATAGACAGTTAGAAAAGAAGCATGTGTTAGTTATAAAATTTGTCCTGTCCAAACATGGTAGTATGGTGGTTGAAAACATGTCTAGAACCATGCCGATGTAGATCGAAACAAATTTAAAACACCAAAAAAAAACAGTAAAAGTTGATCTAAGGCTTTCGAAAGCCCACCTTATTTTTGTCTTGTAATAAGACATTGAATGAAACATTTCAAAGCAAATACATGCAAAAGAAACATAAAAGAGAGGAACCTATGCATACCTATGCATCGGATGATTTGTTAAAGTATATGCCCTATACATGTGGTATTAACTTTATTCACACACACACACACACACATATATATAAAGATTTATTTATCTTTAATATTCATCAAATATTAATTAACTAATTTAATATTTGATTAATGAATAAAGTTGTTATGATTATGAAATTCTTATTGCATCAAAACATTACTCCTAAAAATTACTGGTCAATGTTCTATTAAGATTGGACATTAATTAGAGTTATTGAGACTAATACATATTATATTATATCCTTTATGAAATAAAGTAGTTGTTCTTATAAACTGAGATATAAGAGATACCTAGAACTAATATATAAATGCTTGTCAGATGACATATACACTGAACTAACCCGCGTGAAAATTTCATATGAAGAGATCACTTGTGTCTATGAAAAGGCTCACATGACGGTTATGTAAGTGATCATTAAACTTGAGATCACTAAGTTATCTTATATAGGGAGTGTTATTTTTTTTATCATCCTACTATATGTTGTATTTTTTTTTATCATCCTAATATATATTGTCCTAATCAAGGGTAACAAATAGATAGATATTGAGTATAACATGAACTATATGAAAGTATTTAAGTAATCAAGAGAGGATTCATCACCTTTGATGAAATAGAAAAAATATATCATTTATTTTTAAATAGTATTTATTGTAAATCCTTATGTAAGGTGAAATGAGATTTGAAAAGAGTTTTAAATCTTATTCAAAGAATCAATTACTATAGTTTTGAAAACAAACATGATTTAACAGAGTAGACACACTTCATGCTATAATTTCTAAATTAAAAAATTGTTGATAAAAGGATAACAATTACACTGAGAAAATAGTCACTAAAAGATTAAGTCAAACCACTTATGACTTTTCTAATATTTAGGGGATCATGACAGGTTGTTAGGCATCATATTTGATCTTTAAATATAAATCAATCAATTGTAAAATTAATAATAAATTAATTTGTTTAATTTATTTAATCCTATTTTATTTAGAATTATGATTTATATTTAGGTCAACTTATTAGGGATCCTAATAGGTAAACACATAAGAACTATTGGTTAGAAATTAAAATGAAATGATTAATCAAATGTGACTTGATTATAAATAAGTTTTAGAAATTGAAGACTAAAGTGTAATTTATATAGGGAATTACAATTCTAGACCTAGAAAAATCAAATAGGGACTTGATTAATAAATTTATAAAGCCTAAAATAATATATATGATATTATTTAAGGGGCAAATTAATATTTTATCATTTAAAGGGCTTTTTAGGTTTTTTATAAATAGAAAGTCATGCCTCTTATTTCATATGCATGGTGAAAAAAGTGAGTAGAGTACAATACTGAAATACCTAAAACACAAAAGAAAAGAGGTAGCACTCTAAAGTATATCAATCTTTCTCTTCTAAAATGGTTTAGGAGATTTCTCACTAGTGGTTCGTATGGATTACAATTAAAGGTCAAATAATTGGACGACTTTTGGTTTGTGACAACTCAGCGTTTAAAGCAAATATTCAAAGCAAAAAACAACATTTGATGTTTAGATAATTGACACAATCAAAAGATTGATGTCTTATCCCAAGTGCAGGAGTGTCGAAGTAATAAATAACCCGGCAAGACCGGGGTCGAACCACAGGGAGGTGAACTATATAAAATTATAAACAACAAATGAAAAGGAGTTGAAGAGAACTTTTGAGATGTGATATTGATGTGAGTATTAATCAAAGATAAAAGCAATTGTCAAGCTTAGAGGATCCACTAATAGTATTAGAAATAAGTATAGTATAAACTCTTTTTATTAATCAACTGGAAACCACACACAAAGGAGGTTCCAATCGGATGATTTATCCTTAATAGTTCATTATAAATTTTTAACATATTCATCTTAATTATCTTATTTTAGTAATACCATACTTTTAAATATTGTCAAGAATTCATGATGTTAACTTATGTTAACAACAAATCAAGTTCCTTTCATAGCATAGGTATCGGTTATACCATACAGTAGGCTATGAAAGTGCCAAGTATTTGTTGTACCAAGGGTTGTACAACATAAATCTAGATTAATCATTTAACAAGCAAGATATTAAGAATTAGTAAGATAAAAAGATAAGACATGTTAATAACAAACTTTCTTGGATATAAACATTGAAGTCCATGTGAAGTTTATATTATACCTATTCTAACACCATTAGTGTACCCTTTTCACCTTGACATAATAAACTTAGATAAACATAATGAAGAAGAAAAACATAAATAAACTAGATAAGAACATAGTTATAATGAAAAGCATGAACAAGAGATTAATGAAAGCAAAACTTAAACACTACAAAAATACAAAGAAAGAAAGCAAAAATATGATCTTCATCTGAACACCAAGATGTTTAAATGTATGGCAAATGCCTCCTTTTATAGGCTAAAATTTAGAACTATTGATTTGATGACTAATTATTGAGGGGGTGGCCACCTCTTGACTTGGTGACAACCATTATCTTTTTATCTGAACAAAACATCATTGCTAACGTCAGAATTTGAACTGATAGTCTTCATGAAAGTTTTGTGAATTTGTCTTAGCTTTCCAACAAAATAAGAATGAGCTCATTTGGACTTCTAGAACTCGAGATATGGGCTGAACACTTAACAGTGTCTGGGCTGCAGGACAAATTCTGACTTCTCTTTTGTTGCTACAATTTGAACTTGAAGACGGCCCTTTTGAATCTTGGACACTTCATGAAAGTTTTAAGCCTATGTCTTAGCTTTCCATCCATATAAACTAGACCTAAATCCATGTTCTACAGCTCCAGTTATGATCCAATAACCGAATGATGTTCCATTTAAATTGAACCAGCATCTCTTCTTTAAGCTTAGCCCTTTCTTTGTCTTTTCACTTTCAATAGTTAAACACATCAATCAATCCTTTAAATTATGAGATATGCTTGCATTCAAAATGAGCATTTACCATAAATTAAAGATATCTTATGTTATCAGACTTGTTATTATAAAATATGCTTAAGTTGGGGAATTTAATGATACTTTAAGTGCAATATGATGATATAAAACCTTGATAAAAAGTGCACTTTTAAGTACTAATCAGTAATCTTCACATAAAACCCTAAAACAACTCTAGATTTGTCTAATGGGATCCTTAGGACTCCTGAAAAACTTTAAATTTACCATTTTCACTATGTTATATGTTTTAGGAAACCCAACACGATATTATTGTATGTATTTTCTTTCGAGGTGGAGGTAAAAAATCATGGCTTGATTGCGAAGTCATGTCTTTGTTGAGGGAGTTTTGAAGCTTTGAACTAAGAACATTATAGAGAAACAAAAGATAAGAAAATGGAACAAAAATGAATTTGGCAATCAGGATGTGAAATTGCTGCATATTCAGAATCATCTTTAACAAATGGAAAAGGAAGGGGGTAATCATTATCTAACTTAGCAAGAGATCACATAATTACAGGGACTAAGCTCAGAGCATTGGGAAGTAAGTAAATATGTTGAAGCAATTTGGAGACAAAAGTCTAGACAGAATTGGTTAAGACTGGGAGATAGAAACACAAAGTTCTTCCATTTGACAACAAATATCATTAAGAGGAAGAAACTACATTACAAAGATTCATTACAACGAGGTCACACACTACTCCACGTGCCATTAAAGGTGCTACTATTATATATTTTTCAAATATGTTCAAACAATTAGACTCTACAAAGCTAAGGATGGGTTCAACAAACTTACTTTTGCTCAGGCTAATGAGTTGGAACAAGAGGTTACTATGGAAGAAGTTAGAAAAATAGTGTGCAATTGTGATAGTTCAAAGGCACCTTGGCCCTAACGAGTTCACATTTTGTTTTTACAAAAAAAAGCATGGCCATTGATTAGGAATGAGATATTTGAATGGAGTCTAGATTTTTCAAACTTGGAAAATTGCCTAAAAGTATTAACATTTCTTATATGACCTTAACACCTAAAAAAGCATAACCAACAACATTCTATAAGTATAGACCGATTATTTTCATTCATGGCTTGTACAAAATTATTGGTAAATTGCTCTCAGAGTACAACTCTTATCAATCCACATCAAACAACTTTCATATTAGAAAGACAAATTTTAGATGGCTTTATGATAACTAATGAAGTAATCAATGGAATCAAGAGAGGTGATCAAAATAGGTTTCTTCTAAAAGTGGATTTCAACAAAGCTGTTGAATCTGTTAACTGAGAGTACTTAGAAGAAGTAATGCAGTATATGGGGATTGGAATCAAATGGCTATCTTTAATTCACAAATGTATTTTAGGATCTCAACTGGCCATTCTCATTAATGTTTTTCCAAGCCAAGAAGTTAGAGTTTAATGTGGTCTACGACAAGATGATCCTTTCTTTTCATTGTTGTTTGACATAGCAGTTGAAAGGCTATCAGTTCTATTTCAAAGGGCTTCGTTTATAGAATACTTTAAGGGTATTGATTTTGGAAATGGGAAATTTCTCAGCCACCTCCAATATATAGATGACACTTTGGTGTTTATGCAAAATGAGTACAACTCATTAATTCATGTGAAAAGGTCTTTGAGATGGTTTGAATTGGCATCATACTTGAAGGTTAATTTCTATAAAAGCTCTTTAGTGGCTATTAACCTTAATAATAATTATACAGCTAGTATAGCAAATGCAATATACTTAAATGGGACACATTATCGATCTGATACTTAGGACTTTCTTTGGGTACAAACCCGAGAAGACTTTCCACATTTGCATTTAAACTAAATAATGGCTTTAAGGGAATTCTTAAACACTCAATGCATAAAATAACAACAACAACAACAACATAATGGAAAGGAAGGGGTGTGTTCATTGAGTTATACCCCCTCAAAGTTAAATGTTTACCTTATTTAATGATGTTGCTTTCTTGGTATCTTTTCTTGAGTTATGATGGCAACTATCAATTAGTAGAGGGGAAGGAAGATGATGGCACCGTTGAAATGTTGCTGACATGACTATTGTTATTGTTGTTATGGTGACAAAGGAATTGAATAAAGGATTGATGCAGGTGCTTAGAGAGGGGTACAAAGATGAAAGTTCAACTTACTAGTGAAAGGCAGTGTGGGTGTGTATCTAAGAGTGGGTAGAGGGCTAGTAACAATGGTGAAGATAGGTGGTTGAAGGGCAATGTCTTTTTCTCTCTCTTTTTTCTTTAAGATTTATTTTTCTTTTATAGCCTCAAAAGGGTAGGTAGTTGTGAAATCATTTGTGAGTTTGAAGGTGTTTTTCCAAAACTAGATCATAAAGGATTATTTCCTATTTTTACCTCTAATCTACTAGGAGACGATTCTTCTCTCTTGTTCTTATATATTCCCTCTCCCTAGATGTCTAACAAACTCTTGGAACTTTTAGAAAAAAAATTAGGAACTTCATAACTGGAATTTGGCTGAAAATGGCTGACTAGGGATGCACCTTTCATAAATTAACCATGGAAAATGGGAGGTTAATGAAGCCAACCCAACAATAGATCTTATAGAGGGGATGTCATTCTTAAATTAGGATCAAACCATCCTTGATTTGGTGGCTTGTAACTTTGGCACCATCGATCCAGAGTTAGGAGTAACACTGCCAAATTTTACTAAACCAGACAAGGCTATCTTAGGACAAAAAGTTGAGGGCTTCTATATGGCAAGTGGGGCATAAACATTGAAAATGGATGGCACAACCTTGTAAAAAGGAATCTTCTCTTTCAAAAGGTGGTGATTAGAGCCCCAGAAGTGGTCTGAGATGTCACGTTCATTCGCCTAAATATGACAACTCAATTAGCCATTTTGGCTAAAGAAGATAACATGCAGGGACCAAACATCGTGTTACTCTTTCCCTTCATTAACAATGAGTGACATGTCATTCAGCTTAAACCCTAGAAATTAAGGTTTTCTAATTGGAATTTTGTAAACTTCAATTTGGTCCTTAATGTTTCCATTTAAGCTCAAACATCCTTAATTGAGACAAAACTGATTAATTTTATATAATTAGGCTCTTGCCGAAAATTAATTGAAATCTTTCAAGTTTGGTGCCCTTTTCAAAGTAGCTCTTGGTTTTTAATTTGTTCAATTTAATCCTCAATTAAGCCTTAAACTTTGATTTTCTTGGAATTGAACCATTGATTGCACCAATTTGGCCTTTTAAAGTTTCAATTATATCCCTAATCTTCTAATTTTTGCATATTGATATAAATTAGGCCTCCAAACTTGATTTTCCTTCAATTGAGTCCTTGACTAACTCTTTAAAACCCATTAAAGTTTAGATAAGTTCTTGAATTTAATTAATTCTTCCAATTTTGATCAAGTCGGATTTCAACCTTACACTTGTTTCAAATCAAGTCTTTCGTCAGCCCATCTTGTCAATATACCCTAATTTGGTTGTTCTTTTATTATTTTGGTCTTTTGCAGCTCAGAGATTTATCTCCTCGTGTCCTGAAAATATTTTTGGATTTTTAATTTTTTTAGATTTTAAAATAAAAAAATGTATTTTTTTAAAAAAATTATTTAGGTCCAAATTCGGTTATGACATATAGGTGGAAAACAATTTTTTTATTGGATGACATGACAGGTGTATAGAAATATATCTATATATAAATCTAGCGTGAAAGGTTCGAATAATGGATTGGATGCAAATAGAAAAATTGAGAATGATTATGTTGATGAGTGTGACATATGTATATGTTGATAAGGAAATGATGCATAAACAAAGTTTTTATTATCAAATTATAATTAATTTTGAATATTATATATTGACTCCCTAAGAACCGGAAGGTAAGAAATTAATTTGAACATTGTGTTTGCAAGTTTTTTTTATTCCTTATACTCTAGCTTAATGAAGGAAGATCAAAGTGTAAGAAATAAATTGTAATAATCTTGTATTTTTTTAAAAAAAATACCTTGATTTTCTGATTTCAAGGATCAAGAAAGCTATTTTACGTGTGGAAATTATGCGATGTTACATAATATTTCATGACAACCTATTTTTGGAAAACCACCATAGAAATTATGGGTGGTTTTATAACTTTAATTCTAGTTTTACTTCAGCTTATAAAAGGAGTGTCTTTCCATAAAGAGAGAATGGGGGATCGAAAGAAAGAAAATATCCAGAAAAGAAAGAAAGAAAAATAGTAAACAAAAGTGAGAAAAAAAGAGAGAGAAAATAAAGGGAAAAATAAAAGCATAGGAACAAAGGTTGAAAAGAAAAGCCGGAAATAAAAAGAAAATGAGCAAGAACATCCAGAAAAGAAAGTTATATTTTGATTGAAAGGTATATCATTTACCCTTAATGAGATGGTATAGCTCAATGGATACACCCCTTCCTTTTAAATCTTTGCTTGAATGTTTAATGTTCATCCACCATAATTAATTATTGGTTTGATGAATAATGTATGTGTTTTAATATGTTTAATCATGTTTTGAAGTAATATGCATGTTTTGAAGTAATATGCATGTGTTTGATGAATATATGTTATGGTAGACTGTTAATGTGAGGTTAATAGTCTATTTAAATGACAACAAAATCAGTTTCAATGGTTAGGTTACTCTTTAGAACTTTGTTCGATTGAAAGTATATGTGTTGGTAAGCATGATTTATCAATATTGTGACCATTGGTTGTTACGGGTTGAATTTTATGTTTATTCAAGTCATATTCATGATAATTTTGAATGAAAATGGGTGTTAGAATCAATGTAAAAGTGTAATGTGTTGAAGAAATCTATTTTGAAGTTTTATAGTAGTTATTGGTTTAACTGTTGCATTGTATTTTTATTTTTATTTTTTCTGTTTGTTTTCTTGAGGCTTTAATAGTTCAAGGAAGTCAATCTAAGTGTGCTTGAGCTAAGGTTGCTAAGTTTAAGCTATGTTTTCTGGGGTTTTGGCCATTATTTTAGGTTTAAGGCATTTTTTGGATATATAGATTTGGTGTTCAAAGGATTTCATTTTATTTCTAGCAAAATAAAATTATTGGCTTGGCTTGTGTGTTTTAATCGAAGCCTATGCATATATATAAGTGTTCTCTTTTCCCTATTAATTCATTTGAGGTCTGGTTTGGATCAATCGATCCTTAATTCTTTTGAAGACCTGGGTTTATGCTTGATGTTATTGGGTTTGATTCTTGGAATATTTTGCATATTGTTTCTTTTGAATGAGTCTTTAGCTTTAATTTTACATGGTTTAGCTCTATGTTCCTATAATTTGATGCAACCGAAAACCAAAAACCACCATTTCATCTTTGCAAATTATATTATGAACATGGGTTGTATTTGGGAAGCCCAGACCATGTGACTAGGTTGAGCCTTTAAGATTTAAGATCGTGATTGGAAAAGCTAAAATTTGTCAAAGAAAAAATGCATTTATGAAAGAAGATATATTTTCAATATTAAAAAAAGCAAATTAAGCTTATATTAAATAAAATAACCACCATCTCTTCTCTCTCATTTTTTTAACTTTTAATATTTAAGAATTATAAACTTATATATAAGATGTATTTCTATAATTAAAGGAAACAAAAATATAAAATATAATAAAATATATTTTAGCTTTAAAATGGATAGGTTTGAGCCATAAAGTCATGGTCCACTTTATTGAGACATGTTTGCTTTAACCAATAGACAAATCAATTGTTAGAAAAACACAACAAAGCCTTAATAATAATCAGATAATTAACAATGCAGCTTACCTTAGATAGGGTGTGTCAGGGGTGATATTTTCTTTCATATACACAACTAGTTCCCTTATACAGACTCTATAGACCAGTTAGGACTCCTAGTAACCAAAAACACTATATAGCGACTCCAAACCTTTAAACCATAAAATGACAAGAATTTGTTGTTCTTTCCACACCCAAATTCACTCCAGAAAGATGATTGTTGCAATGTCATACACGTATAACAACTAGAATATCATGTAAACATATGGTACCTTGAATGAAGCATAAAAAAAAATTGAAATTGAAGATTTTTGCCATACGTGTGGGAACATTTAGGAAGACATACTTCGAGGTTTCTCATCCATTACCAGAGGTTGTATTGGATCCTAGAGATGTAATTGTACCACCCCCAAACCTGAAAAGCAGTGTGAGTTGACCAAGAAAAAGTAAAAGAAAGAGAAGAAGAACCTGGTAATGTAAAAAAAAAAAAAGGGTTGCCACACTATATTGTAACAACATCAAACAATATGACTATAATTCCAAGACATGCCAAAGAGACAATGTTGCCCAACTTAGTGGTGACAGTGGTGATTGAGTATCCAAAAGTGTGAGATGATTAAGGGGTGTTGTTAGGAGATTTAAGGTATCAATAGTTGTTGTGAGAGAAATCATGGGTGCTATAAGGGATCTATTAGTGCTACAAGGGGATCCAAAGAATTAAACAATATTGGTAGAGCTAGTAGAAATAATGCTAGTGTATATATATATATATATATATATATATTAATTTAGAAATTTACATTTAAACAATCAATCTTTTTCTTTTAAATTGCACACTTACTTAATTTACATTTTCTCAACATTAAACACAAAGAAGCTGCATTGAGTGAAGAATATGAAGATCTTTAAAATGTTATATGTGTTTATGATATGGTATATAAACATTTAAGATGTTAATGTTGCCTTGATATATGCAGCTTTTAAAACATATTTTATTATTGATGTATTAATATTAATGTTGTCTTGATGTATACAACTTTTAAAACATATTGTATTGTTGATTTTTTACTATTAATGTTGCCTTGTTGTTAATGTTAATGTTTCCTTGGTGTTAATGTTTTTTTTTTTAATGCTAATGCAATATTTATATCTAAATTTATTCCATACATTAATATCATTTATTTGATATAAACATTATAATAGATATAGACATTAGCATTGCACATACTAAATTAGCTACCACCATCAACTTTATATTTGTAATGCTAGCCTTCATCAACTTCATACTTGTAATACTAACCTCCACATTATAATTCTTGACCCAAACTCCACGTGACTTATCTTTCATTCTCTTTACGTTATTTAGTATAAGCTTAATATCATTAACACATATAGACCTTTTCATAGTTAATTCAATTTCATTTATAAGTTTGCACTTGTCAATGAAGCTGTTGTCACACAACATGTTATCACATATGTAGAATAGCTTGTTTTTACTAGCTGAACTTTAAAATCCCAACCGTTATTTTCTCTATATTTCATGCAATTTTAATTCTTGAACTTCAATCCATCATAGCTGTTACAACTTTGTATGCCATTAGTAATTAATGTACATGAATTCATGTTGTGAATTTATGAATTTATAGAGATTTTTTTATGATGAGAATAAATGGTTGATGAGAAGAAGATGTGTTGTTTTAATTAGAATATTTGTGTGTTTTTATATGAAGAAATTTGCAAGTTTTAATGAGCTAAAATATGTATTTTGATGAGAAGAAAGGGTGCCTTTTAATTGGGTTAGGGCTGGGCATTAACAATTACTTTTTCATAAAAAGAAGAAGAAGAAGAAGTTTTAACGGCAATTAGTATCAAACCTTTAAATAATGGAAACTTTTTTGCACTAAGAGTTCTTTAATCTTTTTTAAAAAAATGGTAAACTTGTAAATAATAAAGATTTTATATTAACTTTTTTTTTACCATTTAAAGTGTGATACACACACAAAGTTCAGGATATTTTTTTTATAATTTATGAAATGACAGAGGAAAGTGTAAAATGGAGTACAATTTTTCTAAAAAAAATTTAAAAAACATAATTGTAATGTATTTTTAATTGAAAAGTATTTTTTAAAATAACCTCACACCACATTATCAATCAAATAGTATATATTTGGCACTGGAGGCTTACATGGTCGTTAACTTCAGGGCCCGTGAGATTAGTTGAGGTGCGCGCAAGCTGGCCCGAACACTCACGTTAAACTAAAAAAAAATAGAATATATTTGGTATTGTGATGTAAGTTATTTTAAAAAAAAATTTTGCTTAAAAATATATAAAGAAATTCAGAATTTTTTATTTTAACAACAGCACATCAAAATTATAAAAAAAAATAATTTAATATTTTTTTCAAGTCAAATATACTTTTAAAACAGATCTAAATACAATTCCAAACACAAAAACAAATGAAACTATGTGTTTAGCGATACATGGTATTTATAAAAAAAAAGATTTTATTTAAAAAGATTTTAAATAATTTTTTTTATTTTTAATATTAGTATATTAAAATTATAAAAAAATATTAAAATTTTTAAATTAATATTTTTTAAATTAAATATACTTTTAAAAACTACAGCAAAAACAAATAATGTCTCAATCTCGATAATCCAAAACATCGATTAGGGCTTCATTTAAAGAAAACAATTTTTTTTTGATGTTCTAAAAAGAAGTGGCCTTTGTTTTTCTCTCTTTACTGTCTGTGTAGAGAGTTGTTTTCTTGGAAGATGAACTTTTGTCTGTGCATAGAAGAAAAGAAAACCCATCCATGCACACAACCTCTCTCCCTCTCTCTCTCAGTTGCGTCATCATCGAACCCTTCGTTTTCGTTGTCCTCTTTCTTCTCTCTCTCTATTTCAAGTATTTTCCTTTATATTTTCCTTTATATTTTCTACTGTCTTTAACATTACTATGCCTTGGTTCTATCATCTTCTTGAGTAGCGATCTCGTGCCCCAAAACAGCTACATTTCTCCTTCTCTTGAACCCCCCACCGTCACCGTATGATCATAGGTAGACTAGAAAAGGTTCTCAACTTTTGCTTCTGCTTAGGGCTTAGGCTGCTTTAGTATTTCTTTTGCTTCTTCTCTCAACTAAAAATTCCTTTCTTTGGAGGTTTATTCTAATTCTTTTGTAAAACGTTTTCTTGGGTATAACGCAGATTGGAATCATTAATCGTCATTTTGAGAGCCTAATTTCCTCTTTAAACATCGAGAGGTTTTGGAGACATTTCGTTTGCTTTTGCCATTTAGGGTTTGTTTCTCAATTTCCTTCGTCCAGAACATGGCTTCCCCACAAAATTACTCGTTCCACTGCTTCATTGTTGAATTCATAAGATACCCATTTCAATATTTCCACCATAATTTGCGGGGATGCAATTTGTAGGCCCGTATTAATTTTTTCTCTTTGGACCTCTTGCAAATATTAAGCGTGCGGTTCAAAATTTGCTCTTTTTATCTCTTTGTTTGCTCGTATGAAACATGGGTTGTGTTAATGGCAAGTGTTGTAGCAGGTACCCATCGTCAACAGATAGTGATTCAGGGGGATACGGTGAAATGGGTTCATGTAGGAATGCTACCAACAAGCATATACTTACACAAAGATCACTAGAGATTGTTCCTGTCCCTTCACAAAACTATGAATTGCAGTACTCTGTCTTAACACAGAGAGGTTACTATCCTGACTCGCCAGATAAGGAAAACCAGGATAGTTTTTGCATTAGAACCCAAATTCAAGGTAACCCAAATGTACATTTCTTTGGTGTGTTTGATGGGCATGGTCATTTTGGTACTGAATGTTCCAGGTTTGTTAAGGATAGGTTAGCTGAGATATTAGCAAATGATCCCACGTTGTTGGATGACCCTGTTAAAGCTTATAATTCAGCATTCTTAATGACAAACTATGAGTTACATAGTAGTGAGATTGATGATTCAATGAGTGGTACAACAGCAATAACAGTTCTTGTTATTGGAGATGCAATTTATGTTGCTAATGTGGGTGATTCGAGAGCAGTGATTGCTGTTAAGAATGGGAATAGGATTGTAGCAGAGAATTTGTCTAGTGATCAAACACCGTTTAGGAAAGACGAGTATGAAAGAGTTAAGCTTTGTGGTGCTAGGGTACTGAGTGTTGATCAAGTGGAAGGACTTAAGGATCCAGATATACAGGCGTGGGGTGATGAGGAAAGTCAAGGGGGTGATCCTCCAAGATTGTGGGTGCAAAACGGGATGTATCCAGGAACAGCATTTACAAGGAGTGTAGGGGATAGTACAGCTGAGAAAATTGGTGTTATTTCTGTTCCAGAGGTGTCTATGGTTCGCCTTACTCCTAATCATTTGTTTTTTGTTGTTGCAAGTGATGGAGTTTTCGAGTTCCTCTCCAGCCAAACTGTTGTAGATATGGTATGGCATTATGACCCCTTTGTATTTCTCTTTTCCATGTGTTGCATTTATGATTTAGTGGTTACTTTTTGATTGCCTTTATATAGTTAGGCCTCTGATTGCTCGCTGCTTTAGGTTGTCTGGTAATAGCGATAGGTTTTTTTTCATGAAAGTTCATAATTGCATGGAAAGAAGAAGTGGAATGTAAACGAAGTTGTACATATATTTATGTCAATATTAACTATCAAGTTTGATTTGCAGCCAGACTTTCTGATTTGATTTAGGAAAGAGTGCCTTCGTATCAAAGAAATTAATCAAAATAGACTAAACGAATCTGCCTTTTTTTTTTTTCATCAAAATTCATTGAAATACATAGTCATGAAAATAGCTTTTCTTCACAAGTTTTTTCTCAGAACTGTTGATAGACATGTGTTTGGCATTGCCCCTCACTGCAGTGCCAAATAAGGGTCGATTGGCCTAGTTCATCAAACCATGCCATCATGTGTTGCTATAGATGAATTATTAGTAACATTTCTAAGTTGCTTGTGGGTAAATTTAATGTACTAGAATGTTCTTTTCCACTAGAAATTGCAGAGCAGTTATATTGAGACATGGTCAGACACTTGATCGGAGCTGACAATTACTGTATTTATTTAATAACTTCTTGAAATGATAAAGAAGCATGTGGATGTTAACTGCATGTTCTACTAAAATGTGTAATCTTCTAAAAAATGAGCTGTAATCGTTTTTATTTTTTTCTTTCATTGAAATTAAACTCAGCAACGAAGAAATGATTTCTTGATAAGGTAAAAACATAGCTCTTGCTAAGTTTGAGAATTTTTAAAACAAGCAACCAAAATTTAATTAATTGTAATTCTATTGCAAGTAACTGGACTTAATGTGATGTTCTTTGTTGTGAAAGCAAAAAAATAGCATGCCACTTGCTATAAGCCACTGGGGGTAGTATATGCCTGTATGTTGATTCACTATAATCTTTTGGCATCAATTTGATGTCCACTGAAATCATGTCAAAAATCAATTCATACCATTGAAAAAAGAGGCAGAATATATGGGATTCCATCGGAGTTTTGAAGATCATCACTTTCTTCCATGAGGGAATTCTAGTCAATTTGTTTTTAGACATTTTTATCTCTGTTTTTCCTTCCTCTCATTTCTGTTGTTCCTGTCCTTAGTAATTTTACAGTCTTTCTATTGATAGGTGACAAGATACACAGATTCCCGAGATGCTTGTGCAGCCATTGCTGGGGAGTCATACAAAATATGGTTGGAACATGAAAACAGGACAGATGATATTACGATCATTATTGTTCACATCAAGGGCTTATCTAATGTGAGTGTGATTAGAAAAAAAAAATCATCCTCTGGCTTTGCAGTTTTCAATTTATACATCTTTTTCCAATGCTCTAGGTCGAATCTCATGTTTTCATTTTATATGAATCTCTATTAGTGTTAGTGTTGGTATTTTGTACTCAAGAGAGATTGTCTTTATATTGGAAACATTCAGTTTTGAAGAATAAGCTCTGTACCACCTGAAAATGCAACTGGTTGTGTTTGGGGTGTACTGTTGATGTGTTTGGGTTAAGATTTAATAAGTGGTGCTTTGCTTGTCTTTGGGTAAATTTAAACACATAAGCCTTGGAATCTTGGTAATGCTATATCTGGGCCACTCATAGATCTCAAAGTTGCGGTTGTTGAATTATTTTTCTGAGGCACCTGTCACTGGCTGATGATTTCCTGATCTCTATTCTTATCGATACAGTCAGGTGCTGGTGACACAGATGGAACCACTGGAGGTAATAGGAATCCCACAAGTTCAAGGACAGGAAGAGGATCTTCTGACAGCTCTGCTGCCTCTGGATCCGAAATATACCGTTCAATAAGAAGTGAATTCACAGATCTGCAACTTTCCATGAATCGAAGCCCGGCTATTGTTGTTCCATCTCCATCTCAGCCCTGGGAATTGGTGGGTCTCCTGATCGTCTTATGCAATTGAGTCGTATCTATATTATTGACTTGGTGATGTTTCTTTGTGTACTATAATAATCCAATCAAATTGCTTCCAAAAAGCTGCTTCACATTCATTTTCATTTTTATGTAGTTTTACTTGTTTCATACATTCGATGCAGTGCATGTTTCCTCATTTGCCTCAAATTTGGTTTTAAAGAATCTATTCCCTTGAAGTCTCAATGATCTTTCTTTTGGCTTGTGTAGGATGGGGGTTAGTGGCGCCTTCTGCCAAAATTGAAGCAACTTTTTCTGCATGCTCAAGGATCTCCAGGCTGCAAGCTATTGCTAATGTTACTAAAACACTGTTGCTAATTACACACGACTTTGCGAGGTAAAAAATGCTCTCCACTTTGTTGTAGCTTTGCCCCTGGTAATCCAAGCTTAAAGGGAGTTGGAAATCCAAGATTCCGGGATGTTCAGAACTGATAATCATGAATTCCATAATGACTCGTCTCAAGAAAGAAAAAATTTCATTAGGTTTCTGGCTTGATTTCTGGATGTCAGTTGTAAACTCAACGCCTCAACCTCCTGCAATTTTGATTTCTGGATGTCAATTGTAATCCCACACCTTCCTGATATCTCTGTGAACAGTAGACTTGTAAAGATAATGAAGTAAATTGTATAATGCATTTGCTCCATGATGTCTTTATCGTTATTAAATCTACTGTGTTTGATTCGTATGGTTCATGCTGACATACAATAAACACATCCAGTGAAATCTTGTTCTCAACAGACATCGTTCATTTATTTGAATGATTTAATGTTGTCACTGTGTCGAAGTTCCTGCAATGACATTGGATTAGCTGTCTGGTCCATTAATGTTCCGAGGTAAGGGGTTGTTTTCGTAGGGTTTGACCTCGTGCTTGTGTTATTGTTTCTTCAGTAAGTGTGACAAGGGTTTGAAGCCCATAGTGGTCCACACGCCCTCACCTTTTGGAGAAAGCATGGATTGATGTTGGCATGCCATTGCTCGAGCTTGAGGTAGTGAGTGGCAACAAATCACTTGATGGCAACTTGTTCTTAATTGTGCATGCCCACTTTATCGGTTGAGCTCACAAATCACAATAATGTAGGGGAAAAAAATGAAAGGTAACTTTTGCCATCTGATGGTCCCTGGCAATCCAGGAACAACAGTGGCAGTGAGTGGACGAGGTTTTCAGATTTAAAACTGACATTGGTGAGGAAAGAAGGAGCCAAAAAGAAACAAAGTCCAAATACAAAATGGCAAAACAGAACTCTTGCTTAAGTGGCTGGAAGAGTCAAAATATATATATATATAGTTTGTCATGATAGAAAATGAAAGATGAGTTACAAAATGTTAGTCTTGTATTTAGAACAAGTTCAAATATTGCAAAACCCTTCTTTTTTCCTGTCAATGGGGAAAACAACACATATCGTCACAGGTGCAATCGAGCGGTTAAACAGAGCTCTTCACTACTATCTTTCACAAATACATGGCAATTCGCAAGTATAGTACAGAACTAGGGATACAAGACCCTCCCCTCCTTTTAAAATCAAGGGCATGTTCAGGGAAACCAAATTCGTTGCCTAATATCAGAAATAAACGGAAAGCTTCTCACCTATTGAGTTTTGCACTACGTTACACTGCTCCAACAACTTGCTTAATTTGTCAGCTTCTTTGGTTACTTTCCTGGAAAACACAACCTCAGTACTACCAGTAGTGTTTAATTGATTACTTACAGGATCAATGTTCTCTGTCCCAAACAAATTGCCATTTTGTGCTGAAATTCTTTGGTTATCCACCAAGTCACTCGTGTTAGTGTCCTTACAAACATCACCATTTGAAATTGTCCTTGGTAGAGGCTGAAAAGTTTCTGCGTGTCCTTGATACCTTCCTGACATAAAGAGGCTGCAGCCAGCATCAATTACTTCATCAAGGGTAGGTTCAATTAGATAAGGTGAAGATCCCCCTCCTTCAAGCTGCAGCTCATAGGGAATTCTTGAAGCTGTATCAACATCATGACACCTTAAAATGAAGGCTGACGAGAAAGCTCCCCTGGATAAACTCGTTAATCGCCAATTAAAAATCCGTCTAAAAATCATAATCCACTTGGGAACTATATAGTAGCTTGAGTCATGGAGCTCAAGTCGAGCACTTCTTTGTAGCATTACATATGCCTCTTTTGCAGCTAAAAGAACACCCATCATCCCACTTAATTCAGTCAGGTATGTCACAAAGCAATTCTCAAGTTGAGATCTCAGGTCTTCAATCTCATTGAACGTATTTGCACCTTTATTCGACCAGGGTATGGTATCGGGAAAATTAGGAAGTTTACAGTCCCTTGTTGCACTTAAAAAGGGTTCAATTCTTTCTGCCAAGCTCCAACCTATGCTTGGCAAGTACCAGTTCATCAACATTAGCTCATCGCAGCAATTCTCCAGCAAGGCAATCTCAGGACAAGGCCAATTGGTAGGATTTGATTTGGCAGCAGCAGCAATTTCTCCCAGAGACCAATCCAAGGCTTCATTGAAGGCTGAGATACAATGGTTTGGACTTACCTCATTATCCCTCATGTTTTCAAGGACATCCAACAAAGGATTTAAATGGGTTAGAACCAAATCCCGTGTTTTTACACAGTGAACATCAGGTTGTCGTGGTGATTCATTTGCCAACCACCGTAGTCCTTCCCTTAATCGCATGTCACTGAAAAATCCATCCCACATTTCCACTTGTTTGTCTTCAATAAGGAAAACAATTGAAAAACTACTAATCTGTGATTTGTCAATGTCCAGAAGGCCCAGTTCATTGACTATAATAGAAGAAAGATCCAAATCCTCTTCATAATTTGAACCACTTAAGACAAGAAGGGGCAATTTGGAACCGGAAGGGATGTATGCTAGAAGTTTACGAAGTTGGATTTTTTGAATATTCCATGGGATGCTTTCAGATACAAGGAAGATAACCGCACTTGCTCCATCTACTTTCTCATTCAAATTGTCAAATTTAAAATCCTTAACAACTGACAAGCAGCAGTTTACGTGATTACCAGATTGACTTGGAAGCCATTTTCTCCATATTGCCAGGCCAGGAGATGAAATAAGCAGATCACCATCATCATTATCTTTTACAGAAGGCATGAGCTTTGAAAACACCCATGAGTCAGCTGCCCCTTGCATAACCTGGCTTCTCTGCCCAAGTCTGTCTCCTTGGTTGTTGATCTGAGAACATAAAATAATTTTCCAGCAGAGACATTTGGCATCTGGGTTTCTTCTGATAAGAACATCTGCGATCTCATCTGAAACATTCAGCCTTGACCATGATTGTTCATGTTTTTCGTACCTCTCCTTCATGACATGATTGATGTCAAATACGGTAGCAGTGATAGATTGCTATATTGGAAGAAAAGGAGAGTCAAAAAAATAGAAATCACCCAAAAGAGATTGCTTGAAGGTAAAATAAACCATTAAACAGGATAATAGAAGGAAAGTTTTCTAACTATATTGTTGAATAAATCGCCATAAAGAAATTCAATTTGAGATGCATAAAAGGAAGTGGTATATAAAAATGAAATATATGAAATGAAAAACTCACATCTCTGGCCTGTCGAATTGGTGGTCCCAATGACAATGAACTTAGTGCAGCATTTGCTGCCATTTGCCTTTGCTCACGCAACTCCCTTCGCTTTAAAGATCGCCGCCTCCATAACCTGGTTGGAGACAAATGCAACAACAGTAAGAATGTGGTAGACAAACCCCCAAAGTTACAGCTATACAGCTGAACATGTGACCGACCTTATAATCAACTTGAGTTTTGCCTGAGCAATTTCTTCATCTTCATTACTTTCCATAACCTCATCATTTTCACTTGCTTGATTTATATCAAAAGGTTCTTCATCTCTTGATTCATTAATAGCCACAATCTGGGAAGTTGAGTTCTCCCAGTTATAACCATATTTATCACTCGGGGATCTCTCTAGCAAACCTGTTCTTGACATAATTGGTAACGACATTTCTTCCATGCTAGAAGGCATCTTTCTCTTAGGAGGGACTCTGAAAAGAGTATCGTGGTTTGGCTTCTCCACAACTCCAAGCTTAGCTGGCAGAGCTTCAGGGGAGCTATGAGCCCAGGATTCACCCCATGGAAAGATATAGGCACTGGCTACCTGATGATCATCTTGACTCGTTTGGTTAACTATAGGCTCTTCGATCATTGGCTCAACCTGTGCTACAATACTTGGGGATGCAACAACTTCAAAGTCAGGAATTTCTTCATCAATTTCACTGGCAAAACTCTTTGCATCCACAAAAGCAGAAGGAACAGCCTTTGTTTCATGCTTGTAGATCATAAGAGGCTGTATCTCTTTAGCTGCTTCAGCAGGCAATGGTACCCTCTGAGAAGGTGGTGAAACATCATCAACAATCCTTTTTGATTTTTTCATATGAACAAGGTTTGAGCACTTGATAGGGTAATCCTTGTCAGCATTGAGAAACAGGCCATCCTTCACCATATATGGTTCTTCAAATTCCCTTATGGCAAAGCCATGATACTCCAGTAGTTTTTCTACTTCCTGATTCCAATCATCCAAGTACAAATGTAAGACAGATAGGATCTTCATGTGCAAAGAATAAACAAAAGAAAGTAACTCTCATCAAGTGAAGGAAAAAAGATACCTCCGTTGCAAGCCACTTGGCAATAAGGCCAACAGGGAGACCTTGGTTATTTTGTAGACCAGAATGCAAAGAAGCAAGTGCCTGGGTTCGTAACTGACCAAAAAAACATAACACATGAGACAACATTATGAAAAAACACATCCGTGTTACGTGCAAGTATGCTCATGCAAATGAATCTGAAATTCAAGCAGTATAAGAGGTGAATGCTTTTATTAACACCCAAACGACACTTAAATGACCGACCTATGCAAGTGTTATCCTCTTGAGAGTCATCTCATGAAGGTTATAGGTAATCAATCGATTATAGCAGTTAGACTTAGATAAAGTGTGTTTTTTTGCGTTCAAAAAGCGCTTTTGAAAAAAATTTAATTTTTGTTTTGCTTCAAATTATTATTATTTTATTATTATTATTATTATTTATGATTTTGGATCATTTTGATGTGCTAATATCAAAAATGAATTTTAAAAAATGGCAAAAAATTATTTTGATGTATTTTCAAGCAAAAAACACTTTGAACAGCAATTACCACCACAATCCCAAACACTATCGTAAACTACTATCTCAACATATTTTCTTCCTAGGAAATCTGGGTTTTTTTTTCTCCCTTTTGCAGGAAGAAAACAAATAATGAGAACAAATAAAGAGTACAGACAAGTGACATTTGGCAATAAGGAAAATGAGCACATTGAACATAAGTCTCATGAATTAGCAACAATTTATTTGAAAAGAAATGGTTTTAAAATATATACACATGTTTAAGTACATTGACAAAGCCAGCACTTACATCCAAATATACGAGTAGTTAACTCTACAGAACAACAGAACAGGAAAGATTGATGTGTGTGTTATGTTAAAAACTGAATACCTTGTGGCTTATAAACAGATTTGCATTATGCAGTCAAGAAAGCCAATGTAAATCTCTACTCTTATGCGAAAACAAAAGGAAAAAGAAAAAAGCAACAATGACTTGTACCTTTGCAAAGTGAGCGTGCATTAAGCATGCTTGAAGGTAACTTGCTTTCCTTGCAAGCCGAAAAAAGGCAATAAAGTTACCTGTTCTACAAGCCCTGGAGAAGCAAACTGATCCACTTATCAGAAGTATAATTCTTTAACCTAAAAACTAAATCAAGGGGAACTAACTACCTTGCTACATTACGAGCAAAAAGCACTTCTGGGGTTTGCCTTATCTCTGGTGTCATCTTCGCAAGATCCAGTGAGAGTTCTGCAGGTTCAACCTAGCAGAAATTGCTTATTTTCACAGAGAAGTCTATATAAATCTGTAAAACCAAGTCACCACAGCAGATGACTTACTTTATATCCAGGATGCTTATCTAGTTTGAGAAGTGCATAATAACCACGAAATTCTTTCTCTGTTGGCACATTAATCCCTTTCTTCCGGTGGTCATCATACATTTGAAACAGGTCAACTGAAGTTTTGTTCATCTGTTCAATGTTAAGGTGCGCATCAAATCCCTCAATTGACCCCTCTCCTGTTTTGTATTTGCATAACTCATGCATGGCAATTATATGAAGCCTTATCTGACATCCACAGCAATAGCAATACATTTAGTCTTGGGAAAAATAAGATCACCGCTGGCATTATCATCCAGCTGATGCACATTGCCCAATACACAAAACAGACTACATATTGAAGCGGAGACACGGATGAATTAATATGGCAAAGATTAAAGGGTGGAATTGAGGAAACGGTAGATGCATGCCATTCAACTTTAAGGTGGTGCTGACAGCCAGAAAATGATATACCAAACCATCTTCTGAAAAAATAATGCATTGCTTCTGTGCATGTGTGTGTTTGCAAGACAGAGAATGTGTTTGTGTCTATATCCTTGCACTTGAAATAATACAGATTGAAAAGAGAATGCAAAGAGACAAGCTCATCATTGCTGCAAGAGAGATCTGAGGGATAGAGTCACTAGACCATGATCACGTAAAGGATCATTCCCCATAAGAATGATACTCTTACATCAAATGTAGGATCACTGTGGAGAAACTAATATTAATTCAAAGAAAAAGCCATTTGCCGGATGCAACTCACATCATAATTCCATGCTAAAAAAATATAAATATAACAAGTGCTGATTTCCATCCTCCAGTATGGAACTGGGAAAATTCACCAAATCAAGTTACAAGAATTAAGCATCATCCACGGTTGACGCTTTAAGTTTTTCAGAAGATGAAGTGCTAAATAATTTCAATACTGAGCAAAAAACAGAACAATGACAAACCATTTGCTCCAGCATAGTTATAGACTCTTGGCTAAAAATGTGCTGCATCCTGAGGTCCATTCGGATTGCTCGCATCCTATCCCATAAGAAGTTATACATGCCAAGAAAGTTATCATTGTAAGGCTGATCGAGCAAATTGATCAAATAATCAATAGTCTTCTGCAGGATTGGCAAGGGACGTATGAAGTTTGCTCCCCTCTCTGCCATCCTATTATACTGTGGAACACAATTATCATAATTAATCTATAAATAATGAGCCAACAAAAAGTAGTTTCTGAAATGCTGCAAATAGACAAATTAAAAGTTGAGATAGAACATACTTTCTTAACAGCAAGAAATTTGTTGGTTTGATTTCTCTCTCCATCCAAGCGCTCATAATGGTCAAGATCCCCTTTCCTTTCTCTTTCTGCCCTTTCTGACTCTGGAAAATCAAGATTTTATGCCACATCAAAACTACGGAAATTTCGGATGCTCTCATAAAACAGAAGCCAGATACCTTGTTCCAGATGACAGGAGATTAAATGAGAGAAAAAATTTAGTATGAGATATATACAACTTTTTTTAATTGTCAGAATTGAAGTTTCTCCTTACCAGGAAATGATGAAGAAACCTAAACAGTGTGAAGACTGAATTACGGCAAAGAAATATAATCTCATGACATAAGAGGTTGCATCTGAATGTCATAATATTAACAAGATTACTCCTAAGTAGAGCAGTTAAGAGGGATACCAGGACACATATCCGGACATAACCCGACTATAATGGTGGGTGTTTCGGACCCATCAAACTCTGGTGAAATATTGCTGTTGCTTAAATCCCCTGCTGATTCAATAGAGTGATCACAATAAAAATTTTGCCTTCCAACAACAGCCTGCTCACGTCCACTTGCAGAAATCTTCTGGTCAGCAGCATCTCGGCTATTTTCAAAATCATCACTTAATTCTGCCTTGAATCGAGCTAACCGCTTTGCCTTTGCTTGTATCTCTCTGAAAAGTGCATGTGAAAAGAATTGTTCAGCTAGATTGATGATGGATGAAATAGTTTTAACCATTAATGGAAATCAATGCACTGAGTTTTACCTTTCCGCATCATCTTGGGTGGAATATGAGTTTTCCAGAGAGACTTTATCACTTAAAGAGAAAGGTGGTGATCTTGTTCTTTTTGACATAGCAAAGCTGGTGGTCTTGGTGGGAGCGGCATCAACAGTAGCATTTACAGACGGAAAATTCCTTTGAGGAATTTGAGAATTTGAGGTGCTGAAAATAGCATTTGACCTACCACCTAACCTAGGAGGAGACACAGAAGTCCTGGCAAAGGAGGCGCACAATCAGCTTATAGAGGTGTGGAAAGGGGAAAGATATGACTAACAGCCAGTAAGAAGAGAAAGCTTGATGCATCCATGTGTGAAAATCAGTTTCCTATTTAATCACTACACAGATCATTAGATTCCCATTTGCAACATCTATAAACTTGTTGAATATCTAAAGTTTGTCTAGCAAAGTGTCTACTTTAAGTACAAAAGAATAGCAAGATTATATCATTATCTTCCCCAATACTCTCTTGAATTCCTAAAGTTATTAAAAGTTGTCGTCTCTCATATGAAAATGCTGGCAGAAAACAGTGGTCAAGAAAAAAACATGATATTGCTTTGTCATTCTAAAGTTTCTTACATTTAAATTCGAAATAGTATTCAAAAGCACACTTGAGGTTCACAAATAGAAGAATCAACAGAAAGATCTCAAAAATCCAACTCCAAGCAGCTCTCTCAATACTGCTACCAGATATATGGTCCTAGGAAAACTGATGACATTTGTGAATCACCTTTTATATTCCTTTTGAACAGGAAGATTGTTATTATGTGGAACTTCAGTAGCTGGTGAAACAGGCGGTGACCTAGTTCTCTTTGAGGCATGGATAGAATCGTGAGAGCCTGCATAAGATAGGACTGATGGGTCTTGGTGAGCCAGCAAGTCAGGGTAATTTCCTGGCAACTTGGGCTGATCATCCCATGCAGATGGAGGCAAAGTAGGCCTGTACAACAATTAACAGAATCACTTTCAAAGAGATAACTGTAGGAAAGTCAGCAATACAGTACATAAAAATCTATTGTCATGTGTCCTGCACCAACCAAGAAGGCACAACCATGCATGTCAATGAAGCAACTGGCTGTAACAATATCAAGATATGATCTTTATAATAGTTCACCATTAATGAGCATCCATAAAAGACATAAAGGATGCATCCAAACCTAAAAACAAAAACATAGTTTTGATAAACAAGCACCATCTAAGCATGAGTTACGAGATGAGTGATTAAATTCGTTTCTGACATCGCCTGGTATTTTTTTCATGATTTTCTTGATAATGCACTCGTGATCATCCATGCTACCAACACAATCACCTACATACACGTGCACAAAACAAAAGAATTCAAACTTACTGTTGGCCTTCGCCAAAAGGACGACTAGCATGCTTAGCTGTTTTATTGCTTTCAAAAGTCAAAGGAGGTGATCTTGTTCTTGGTGGTACTGAGTGATTCCCACTGCCAGCATGAAAATCTGAAGGGCTACCAGATCAAGCAACGAAGAAAAGTCAGAAGTCTCCCAATAAGCTTGCAACATACTTCTTAAAAAAGACATGAATCTGTCCAAAACCATTAAACAAAATATTGAAATATAACTAATGATAACTGAGGAAGATTGCAAAAACAAAACAACAGCTCTAGGATTTTATAGAGAGTGAGAAAAAGGAGACATGAGTAAAAAGGTACAATCTTTCCCGAAAAAACAGAGAATGAAATGTGATTTCAATTAAAAGACAAAATTAAAAAGAGACGACATAAGCATCCTTTTATACTACAGCCATTTGTAGCAAGATAATGTCTCCCACTCTCCCTTTCTAAAATGGAGAAGTCAAGGTTCCATCCCATGTCATGAGTCTGAAAGTTGGAAATTCAGTTGAGCACTACCCCATGCTCTAACCCACCTTTTCCATTTGACCAATGCAAAAGTAACTGGAGTGAAAATCTGTAGAACCAAGGAGATGCCTCCAAGCTCCCAGATTAGAGACAATTCTGAATGTGGAACTTCCAAATAAGCACAATGGGTGTAAACTTCAGCAAAGCACTATGACAACTATTACCAGTTCTAGGAATAGTCATGCAATGAAACGGAAAACCAAAGTGACATAATGGGAAATTGTCAAATAAAACCTGGTGCAAATTCCAAAGTAGTAATCCGTTAATTGGATTTGCATAGAGAATGCTTATGTAAAAATAAAAGAAAAACAAGAATACCTTACCTTGGAATGAAATTTTGAGTGGGATTTCTCGCAATGCCTTCATCAATAGAATGTGGAGGAGGTGATCTGGCCCTCTTCAGGTCCTGAAATCTAGCACCTTTAGCAGTTACAATAGTTCCAGAATTACGTGAAGCAACAAATGATGCGACTGCAGAAGCATCATTAAACAAGGATCCCTGCTCATTGACCCATCTAGAAGGAGGAAACTGATTGAACGAGGGCTCACTGGATGGGTAAGAAGGGGTTGTAGTCGGACGGGATGGAGGCGACCGTGATCTTTCAACAGCTTCCGGCCTCCTATTACCAAAACAAAATCCACTAATAAGAAAAAAAAATGCAACGCTTTCTTTCTTTTTTTCCCTCTAGACATATATTGGGAAAATGAGGAAAAAGAGTAGAGTTTTTATAACCTGGGGATCCCGGTTGATTGGTAAGGAGTGGTAGCAAGAAAAGGGTCTTGATAAGTTATCGGCGGCGACCGCACAGCTTCCGAACCCCTATGATTAAAATAACAATAATTTCATAACTGTCTCTAACCACCAAAGGATCACGTAAGGCACAGAACCTTAAGCTGAGCAGAGATTTTACGAAGTTGAGTGAAATTGAAATTGATCAGCATTAATGAGTTGAAATAAATAATAATATAAAAGGCACGATAGTACCTGGGGGGGAAATGGGGAAAAGGCGGCTGAGGAGGACCAAAAGGAGATTCGGATAATGAAGATGGGGTTGGTCCTGCTTTCTTTCCAAACCCTGAAGACATTATCTTTTCTTCCTTCTTTCAACTAACCAAGAGCATCTGTCTGTCTATCTGTTTTATTTTATGACGGTGATCACAGCAACTCCGCTCGGTTTGGAAACTGATACTCCGCCGTGGACTGGCCGTATTTTATTTGAATTCAGTGGAGGAGGTACTCAGTGCTCGGCTTCTCGGATTTTAAATTGGGGTTAAAATGGCGTCATTCTTAATGTTAGTTTCTTCAGAAAAAACTTGCTTTCTGGGCCGGGTAGTGGGTTTGAGATCTCTTTCATGGGCCGGACCCAAACCCATGAATGCCAAGACGGAATGGCTCAATAAAACAGAGTGGCTACAACGTATGAAAAAGGTCCCCGTGTCCTGAACTACAGGGACAGTACCCTTCACAGATATCTTAACTGATCCTTGTATTTCTGGGTTTCCATCCAAAGATTAATACCAAACAAATTCAGAAAATTTCCTGAAGCGGGGTTGGTGATTCTGAGTGCTGGATTTGTGGTATTAAGTTTGAAGAAGAGTGTGAAGGTAAGGAACACTCACTGGTGAGAAAATAACTGATTCATGAAGAGTGAGTGAATGGACGGAAGATAACAGCAGTAATGCTCTAGTGAATGCTGTGACGATGATGTTGAAGAAGAGGTAGGGGCTAGACATTAGCGATATACAGTTCTGGAACGCCACTTTACAAATCCATTGCCAAATTCAACTCTGGCTGTGGTTGGCCTGGTTTCCATGAAGGTTTCCCTGCAGCCATAAATCCACTACCAAATTTTATGTTGTTGAAAAATGCCTTACTTTTGGGCAATTCTTGTATACGTTCGATTTATTGAAAAAGGAACGGTGACTTTCAGCCCGGCCCTGATGGGAGGAGGACTGGGATCACATGCTCAGCTTGTGGGGGGGATCTGGGTCACGTTTTCAAGGGCGAGGGTTGCGAGACTCCAGCTGACGAACGCCATTGTGTCAACAGCATCTCAATCAAGTTTGTTCCTGCTGATTAATCTCCTCTGTGCAGTCAATAAGGATTGTGGGGAGGTAAGGGGTTGAAGCCTCCGACAGAAGAATACAGCTGTGACGAGCATTCTATCAAAATTATTCTAGCTGATATGTCATGTGTCTCCTCGATGGAGCGAATAAGGCTTTCATGTACGCCAATAAAACTCCTCTGCCTGCAAAACTAGTCAATAGGAGCCGCTGCCTTGTATAAGCACGATAATGGCGAGCTTTGAGTGATGTTGTGCTGACCAATTGTCATACGAATGCTGGTAAAATCGATGCATTTGCCTTGCTATTGTTAGTATTCGTCCTCACGTTTTTTTCTATTCAAGAGTAAATTTCTCGTGAAGGAGTCCTAAAAATATATCTAGTCTAGACGGATAATCAATTAATTTTAACAATGATGATTTATATTTAATACTTGGTATACCAATATAGTTTGTAGCTAGTATTTATAAAAAGTTTTTTTTTATGGAGACTATCCGATGCTTAAATAATTATTTTTTTAAAAAGAGAAAATAAAAAAATATTTTAGAGAGAAATGCTCTGAAAATATGAATACAATAAAAAATAAGGATTGTGAACTTTTCTTCTAAAGGTCCTATGGTGTATTTATAGCTCACGAGTCTTGTTCTTTTATGAAGATGAGGGTTTGGAGTGTAATCATACCTTGATAGCATTTAATAGATGATAAATATCCTTTACATCTATATTAATGTGTTGTTGGAAATATAGTAGATCTTTGGAGGACTTTTATACACCAAAAGTGTAGAGAGATTAGGGTCTAAGACGTCATATATAGCTAAGTTTATGGAGGTTGAGTTCTTCCTCGAGGTTAGACTCAAGAGAGGTTGGTCGTTCCCTTGAACGTGCCAAGGAATGATGGTTATTCACTTGAGCATGCAAATGGGAAGATAGTCGTTACCTTAAACTTGGTTAACTGTCAAGTTCAAATGCCTTGGGTATGACATGTTTGCTAGACCCACGCTGTCTTAGACTTGGCTGACTGCCAAGTCCAAGTACCTTGGGCCTAGCATGTTTGTCAGGCCCACATTACCTCATTCTCTTAGGCGTGCCATGGAAGGATGGTTATTCCCTTAAGCGTGCTAAGGGATGATGGTCGTTACCTTAGACTTTGCTAACTATCAAGTGCCTGAGGTCTGACATTTTCTAAACTCACATTGTCTTGGACTTGGCTGACTACCAAGTCCAAATACCTTGGGTCTGACATGTTTGTTAGACCCACATTATCTCATTTCCTTGGACGCGCCAAGAGAGGATGGTCATTCTCTTGGGTGTGCCAAGAGTGGTTGTTACCTTAGACTTGACTAACTACCAAATTCAAATGTCTTGGGCTTGACATGTTTACTAGACCTATGTTATCTTGAACTTTGTCAACCACCTAGTCCAAGTATCTTGAGTCTAACATGTTTAACAGACCCATATTACCTCATTCTCTTGAGCTTGCCAAAGAAAGATGGTCATTCTTAAGGCATGCCCAAGCGAGGATAATCATTCCCTTAGACGTGCCAGGGACTTGGTATACTGTCAAGCCTAACGTGCCCGAGACTTGGCACACTGCTAAACCCAATAGCATCTAGACCTGGCTGGCATCAAATCTAACGTGTCGAGGCTTGGCACACTGACTCAGCATGTCAAGGCTAAGCACACTATCAGGCGCAATAGCATCTGGGTCTAGCTAGCGCCAGATCCAGCGTGCCCGGAGCCTGGCACACTGCCCAGCCCCCACTCGGGACATGTTCATTCCTTTAAACATGCCAAATGAAGGAGGGTTATAAAGATTTTTTAGGCCCGTTAAAAATAGATTTATCAACTTGTATTGTTGATTTCTTGTCCAAGTCCATCCTTCTACTGTATCGTAGAAGAATCCAATTAGTATGCAAACAACAGTATTGGATGCAATGTGACAATCTTTTCACCGACCAGTGATACAAGAGAAATTTTAAATTTAATTCTCAAGTTTTCAATAGAGATGAAAGAGCAGGCATTGCTTCGATTACCAAGGAGCATCTGCATCTCTAGTCTCGAAGCAACAAGGCCTTGCACGAGTGAATTTAGCTGTTAATTGATGTATAAAAGGGAAACAGAGAGTTCTGAATTACATAGTTGGATACAGCCATTCAAATGTTCTTCTCTCTTTTGCATCATTAGAAATTTCAACCACCTTCGGCAATGCTTTTGATTCAATAAGAGCCAACAGCTCACCAATCCCTAAGATCACTATCAAGGAAGCATGCTGGTAATTGCAGTTTCTATGCTATAACTATCACAACAAATCAAGTCCTAGAAACCCAACTTCACGAGGTCATTGCCAACATGCTAATTAGCAGAACTGGCTTCTACCTTATCTATTTCTCCTCTTCTTTTGCAAGCCCACAGGCTGATAAGCATTACATGATATATGTGATTCCCAGTGCCTATATATTTCCGCTGCACAAAGCTATTTCTCATCTCTTATTACCCTGTTTATTGGACACGATAACGTGTTTCATGAATTGTGATACAACTTTGAACAAAGAAAAGCAAACGCCCTAGTTCTTTTGAATAGCTCAAATGTTTACGGCAATCTATTGCATTACAAAAATTGCCAACCGGAGAATCTGAAATCAAGAATGCTGAAGTCAAGAGTTCATGTGAGCTGTCATTTAGTCATTGTATGGGAGCTTCTGAGTTACAGAAATCTCACTTCCCCTTGTCATTCTTCATCCTCTCATTACAAACCTTCAAAGCATGAACTTCTGTGAAGCATTTTAACAAGCACGTCATATGTACGCACTTCTTCAAAAGCAATGATGCAGAATCAAGCAAAAAACATAAAATTATAGCATACCCTTTTGGCAAGACTTCCAGTTTCTGTTGGAATTAACAAGGCATTCCTGAGAATTATAAGAAAAAAATGGGTTTATGCAAATCAGTGACTAATGGAAACTCCCTCGCTGGGTTTAGGGTTTTAGAACTTTATATATATATAGTGGGATATAATACCTGTAGGGAGAGGTAGAGAGAGGAGCATTGTTTGAGTTGCTTAACGTTGTCATCGTCCTCATCTGCATCGATCTGGTGAAGCGGTTGTTGTGGAGACGGGTGTGTTTGGTTTGGAGGCTCAGCCATTGTGGGGTTAAAGTCGGTAAAGCCTGACCTATCGGAAAATATATTTGGAAACTTACATGGTATTGAAAAACTTATTTTTCACATTTACTTGACAAGTTTCAATCAAATAAAAGTGTGATAGCGAGATACCGACACATTTAAAAACGAAAATGCATGTTACTCCGTGTTTTTAAAAATTTAAAAATTAATTTTATTAAAAATTAAAATTTTTTATATATTTTTTAAATTATTTTAATATGTTGATTTTAAAAATAATTTTGTAAAAATAAAAAAATATTATTTTGATGTATTTCAGAATGAAAAGCACTTTCAAAAGCAACCACAACTACACTTTCAAATAAACAAATTAAAAATAATTTAAAACTACTTGTATATATATAAAAATAATAGCAATCCATATACCTTTTTATTTTATTTTATTTTATTTTATTTTTTAAATAACCAATGGCTAAAGTACTATTACTTCAACATTTCAAGTATTCATTAAATGGTGTTTTCTCACATCATTATATTAAAATTAACTATAGTGAAATAGTTGAGTTGTAATATATAATATGTTGGTTAATGTATTTGTTTTCCTCTCAGTTTTTTATTTTTTAAAAAAGCAATTTTATCTATTGTTGTCCATTATTTATTTTGTTATCTCGGTCCAATGTACTTGTCATGGTTTTATTCTTTTCTAAAAAAATATTTCATACAAAAAAATTATTTTTTTTATTTTTTTATTATATAATTAAATGAATAATAATAATTTTTATAATAAATTTATTGCATCTAATGACGTACATGATTTACATCACGAGTTTGGTTGGTTCACTCGAGTTTATTTAAGTTTTTTTATTAAATGTTATTTTCTTTTTACCATTTTTGTTCTTTAATAATGAATTAATTGAGGATTGAACTTTTTAATTTGTTTTTCTAATAGTATCCCTATAAATTTCACAAGTCAACCTGAATTGGCTTTATTAGATTCAACGTGTTTTCATCTTAAATATTAATAAAAAATCATTTAATAGGTAATTGATTTTTAATTCACAATTAAAATCTATTGTTTTTATAAAAAATATTAGCAATTCTTAAATATTTTTTATATTTAAAATTTTTTATTTCGACCTGCAGTGCAGCGCGGGCTAGTTTTAGCTAACCATGGTTGGTTAGTTGGTTTGGTTAAAAGTTAAAACTATGTTAATTTTTTTTATTAAAAAAAAAAAAGAAAGAAAAAGGAAAAACATTACTACATGGCATGAGAATCCCTCCAAGGCTACAAGCCCATATATTTATTTATTTATACAGACAGTGAGTGACGTTCATCGTTCTAGCAAAAACTATAATTATAAAAAAATAAAAATAACAACATATATTTCTGCCCTCTCTGTGATGTTTTGAGATTGTTCCCAAATAATAATATACCCTTTTGATTATTTTTTGTTAGCTCACAGTTCTGGTACGTCTCGATCATTCTTAAATCTTTTTTTTTTTTGGATTTTTTTTTAATTTATATCATTTAGTGTTTGCCTCAATTGGTAAATTTTCTTTTTTTGAAGGTGTTTTGATCCATTCATTGATTCCTGTTCAAATTAATATGGTTGGTGTTACGATATTCTCAACTGGGTTTGTTATTAATTCATTGGTTCTTAGATTTTTGGTATCTGGAATTCTTTGTTCTTGATTGATTTTGAGATTCTTGATGTGGGTTATTCCTTGATAGTGAGATAAAAGGGTTTATACGTAAAAAAATGATTTTTTTTTTTATTGTTTGATTTGTATTGATTTGCAGTTGTTGGCTTATTTAGCTGTTTTTTTATATATATTGAATTTGAGATTCAATGTTCATTCTGTCATCTTGATGTATTTTGATTAGTTTTCATTGAGGGTTGACGAATAGTTGATTGATAAAGTTTGAGTGATAGAAAGATATTGGTTTTGTTTGTTTGCAGATTAAAATGGCATCAATGGTTGCTAAAGCCAATAGTAGTTGTTCCAGTCAGGTGTCGCCATTGGCGTCAATCCAAGAAAAGGGAACCAGGAATAAGAGGAAGTTCCATGCTGATCCACCTTTGGGTGACTCGAGTAAGATTATGTCCTCGGCTCAGAATGAGTGTCAGGGTTACGAATTCTCTGCTGAGAAATTTGAAGCCACCCTGGGTCATGGGATGTCCAGTGCCTGTGACATGTGTGGTGCAAACCAAGACCATTCTGATGGGCTGAAACTTGACCTTGGATTCTCTAGTGCCTTAGGTTCATCTGAGGTTGGGCCAAGCCAGCCTAGAGGGGGAGTAGAGTCAGAGGAATCCCATGATGCTGATTGGAGTGATCTTACAGAATCTCAGCTAGAAGAACTTGTTTTGAGCAATTTGGATGCAATCTTCAAAAGTGCAATTAAGAAAATTGTTGCTTGTGGTTATACTGAAGAAGAGGCTAGGAAGGCCATTTTGAGGTCTGGTCGTTGTTATGGGTGTAAAGATACTGTCTCAAATATAGTGGATAATACCTTAGCATTTCTTAGGAACTGTCAAGATATTGAACTTTCAAGAGAGCACTGTTTTGAGGATTTACAACAGCTGGGAAAGTATGTATTGGCAGAATTGGTTTGTGTTCTTCGGGAAGTTCGGCCTTTCTTCAGCACTGGAGATGCAATGTGGTGCCTGTTGATTTGTGACATGAATGTTTCCCATGCTTGTGCAATGGATGGTGATCCCTCGAGCAGCTTTGCTGCTGATGGTGCTTCAAATGGGGCCTCATCTGTTTCCACCCAACCTCAATCAAAACCAGAACCCAAATGTTCTGAGCTAAATTTTCCAAATCCTTGTTCTGAATCCAAGGCAAGCACTAACGAGACAGCAGTTCCCAAAATAACAAAACCTAAGAACTCTGCTGTTCTCAATGGACCAGTCTCAGATAAAGAGGGATCAGATTCTACAGTTGATCCTATCGATAAATCCTTCAACATTGCGGGATCTTCTCAATCTACTATATTGGAAGAAAAGTTTGTCATTACTAAGAAGGTCCATTCTGGTGGTAATAAGAGAGATTACATAGTTCGACAGAAGTCACTCCATCAGGAGAAGAGTTATCGGACATATGGGTCTAAAGCTTCAAGAGCAGGGAAACTAAGTGGTTTGGGTGGTTTAATTTTGGACAAGAAATTAAAATCTGTTCCAGACTCTACTTCTGTTAACATAAAGAATGCTTCATTAAGATTAAGCAAGGCAATGGGAGTTGATGTGCCTCAAGATAACAGGAACCTGAATCTTCCTAGCAGCCCCCCTTCCCAAGCAGCATTTAATTCAGAATCTTCTAGTACAGGCTCTTCTATCCCTAAGACTGATATCTCATCCACATTAGCCCCAGTAAGTGCCCTGCCAGCTCTACCTGCAGTCAATACCCCGCCTGCATCATCCGCTGCCGATACTGAGCTTTCTCTTTCACTGCCTGCAAAAAGCAACTCAACTTCAATTCGTGCTAGCTGTAGTGCTAAGGCACCTAAATCTAGTTATGCTGGGATATCATATGACAAGTCTCTGACACAGTGGGTCCCCCATGACAAGAAGGATGAGATGATTATAAAGCTTATTCCCAGGGCACAGGAACTACAAAATCAGCTCCAAGAATGGACAGAATGGGCAAATCAAAAGGTTATGCAGGCTGCTCGAAGGCTGGGTAAGGACAAGGCTGAACTTAAGTCTCTAAGGCATGAGAAGGAAGAGGTTGAAAGGCTCAAGAAAGAGAAGCTAGTTCTGGAGGAAAGCACCATGAAGAAACTTACTGAGATGGAAAATGCTTTGTGCAAGGCCAGCGGGAAGGTGGAGAGAGCTAATTCTGCTGTCCGGAGGCTTGAGGTGGAGAATGCTGTGTTGAGGCAAGAAATGGAGACTGCCAAGTTACGTGCAGCTGAGTCTGCTGCAAGCTGTCAGGAAGTATCAAAGAGGGAGAAGAAAACACTAATGAAGTTTCAGTCATGGGAGAAGCAAAAAACTCTGCTTCAGGAAGAGTTTGCGACTGAAAGACGCAAGTTTTTAGAGCTACTACAGGATCTTGAGCGGGCCAAACAAATACAGGAACAGCATGAGGTATGCTTCCGAGAATTTGGCACTAATTTCCTTCTCCATCTTTTTCAGAGGTTACACACTGGATATGTTGTAACAATGGTCTGCCAGTCATTTGATTTTTAATGTAGCACAGGCGCGTTAGGTCAATCATTGAGTGGTGCAGCCAGTGACAGGTTTCTCATTCCCAACCTGTTGACCATTTCGAAACATTGTAACTTACCATGCGGTGCATAGTTTAGATGGTTGATATAGGTTGTGACACTGCTCTGAAAAAGAATTATGGATGGAATCGTGAATAATGCTCAATCAGGTTGATACCTGATCTGAGACTCTTTACTACATTTCCACTTGTGATGTGTTGCATGCAGTTGTGTTGATTGACGAGATACACCATTGGGCTAAAGCGTTGCAAATATACATTAACATAGATCTCATATATATATATATATATATATATATATATATATATATGCTTGGGTTATGGTGATCAAGATTTTGTCAACAGATTTTTTTCAACTGTATTTCCTTGTCTTGCACCGTTGGCTGCTTAAAAACTGAACAACAAAATGTCTGGTTGGATTGTCCTCTAGATGTTCTTACTTCAAATTGAACAAAATGTCTGGTTGGATTGTCCTCTAGATGTTCTTACTTCAAATTGGTTCGCAAAACTGAGTTCTTATTTTGTCATTTCATTATCCTTTTCTTGTCTGTGTTCCAAGGAGCATTTTTGTTTGTCTTTGCCTGACCACCTCACCCCTGAAACAAAAATTTTTTATCCATGTCCTATTAAACATCTGCATTCGATTGTTCTTTTTTTAAAAAAAAAATCCTCTAGTGTGCATTGCCAATTGGTTTTCACAGATCACCTTCTATTCGTGATAGATGCTTCCAGTAATGACACTTTAGCCATTTCTCATTGAAAATGAAAAATATATCAGGCTAGATGGCGACAGGAAGAGAAGGAAAAGGAAGAAGTACTCATGCAGGCCAGTGCGACAAGAAAAGAAAGAGAAAACATCGAGGCTTCAGCTAAATCCAAGGAGGACATGATCAAATTGAAAGCGGAAACCAATCTGCAGAAATACAAGGATGATATTCAGAAACTTGAAAAAGAGATCTCGCAATTGAGACTGAAGACTGACTCTTCAAAAATTGCAGCGCTTCGAAGGGGAATTGATGGAAGCTATGCTAGCAGACTTGCAGATATAAAAAGTAGCCCTGCTCAGAAGGAGTCAAGGACCCCTTGTATCTCAGAAGTGGCCACAGATTTCCATGACTACTTTGAGATGGGAGGTGTGAAACGAGAAAGGGAATGTGTGATGTGCCTCTCAGAAGAGATGTCCGTAGTTTTTCTACCATGTGCTCATCAGGTGGTTTGCACAACATGCAATGAGCTCCATGAGAAACAAGGGATGAAGGACTGCCCTTCATGTAGGGGTCCCATCCAGCTGCGCATTCCTGTACGCTATGCTCGATCCTAATTTGTTATGGAGTTGAGTGTTTTGAGTAACAAATCCGGGACTCATTGGAGTTGAATAATGCTTCAGAGTTAAACCTTTGGAAAGAGTTGTAAAGACAATCAAATTGGCTTACAGTTGCAATGTTTATGCTTCACAAAGTGCTTTCCCCTTATTTTGTGTCTTCTTTCCCTTAAATTTCATAGAACATAAAATCAAAGCTTGAAATGAAATTCTAGACTAAATTGCTTGGTCATCTCTGTGGATAGATGCCCTGCAACAGTTGAGAAAAATGCTGTAGGTGAAATTTTTTCAGCTTCCAAGGGATGTTTTAAGTTGAAACAAGAGAAGTAAGTTGTGGGTATAATAAACTCTCGTCTCTCCTCGTAAAGGGCAAAAACAGGCGTATAGATATCCTTTGTGATGGGTCTGCTGTCTGCTCAAAGTGTTTTTGTCTGCTTTTCTGTCAGTTGGCAATTGCAAATATGGGAAGGAAGGAACTGTCCATTTGCCAATGTTGAAATGCTCAACTTGGATGAGGAGTACAGTTGCTATTTCAGCTTGAGAGATGGGAATTGAGTTTTTGAGCTACAGAATCCTTTCTGCAGAAATGGGACTCATTGATTAAGAAGTGGACTGAGCTGACAGCAACGAAAAAGAGATAAGATGACTTGAGAGAGGGCATGATCGCATTTCCTGTGTGGTCCAAGACTGAGCCAAGTGGCTCGAGCTATTTGTTTATCCATCTTGTGAGAACTCCTGCCTGTGATTCTTGTATTCATTCATCGAGTGGATGTAGAGTCTGTAGACCATTCATTTGTTCCGACCTGAAGAAATCTCTATTCTCTGATTAAATAGCCTTTTTAACCTCCTACTGTCAGGGACCCACGTCTGCCTTGCCCTTTTCCCAATGTATAATTTTAAATTACAAAAACATTAGATTTTTTAATAGTTTTGATCAGATATCAAAATCATTGAAAATCTTTAGTTAAATCATTGAAATAAATAAACTGATATCGTTTAGTTCAATTAATAATAGAATTTACTACCAAACATAGACTTGAGGGTCTCAAATGTTCTCGTGCATGTAGTAGAGGGGCCAATTACAATCTTTTCCATGTAAAAGGATTGCTATGACAAAATCATATAATATTCATAGGATTACTAGTTTTGCTGCCCGCGCTAGTTTAATATTAAGAATAAACTAAAACTGCTTAGTATTTTATTGTGTAAGTTCACAGTGAAACGCTGAGCAGTCTTTTTTTTTTTTTCGTTTTTTTTCTTTTCATTTTTTTCTGTTTTTATTTATTTTTTTTATTTTCTTTTTCTTTTTCTATGCCTTTATGGTTTGTTTTTTTTTTTTTGCTTTTTTCTTTGTGTTTTTTTCTTTTAATGAACTTTTTTTGTTTAATTTAGTTTGTTAATGTTAATTTTTTTATTTAGTTATCAGATTTTCATGACACGGATCTCGGGTTTGACGGGTTAACCTGGTTTGACGAGTTAACTCGAATTTTTTTTTTTTGCTTTTTTTCTTTTTAATTAATAACATATACTAAAATTGTTCAGTGTTTTACTGTGCAGTCCACATGAAACGCTAAGCTGTTTTTTTTTTGTTTTTAATTTTTTTTTGTTTTTGCTTTTTATGCCTTTATGGGTTTGTTTTTTTGTTTTTTTTTTGTGTTTTTTTTAATGAATTTTTTTTGTTTAATTTAGTTTGTTAATGTTAATTTTTTTTTTTAG
>Ga0307518_10000130_pt1 | contig 53405 bp, 92 predicted proteins | sample 25_EM_MG_FD_203889 | JGI IMG/M metagenome (GOLD analysis project Ga0307518, IMG submission 203889) | Populus trichocarpa ectomycorrhiza microbial communities from riparian zone in the Pacific Northwest, United States - 25_EM | ecosystem: Host-associated > Plants > Roots > Unclassified | place... | reverse complement strand
AAGGTACTCACCCTCAGTAGTCTGGCAAGCTACTGAGGGACTATGGTAATAGACTCTACTGTATAGTGCGCTTTATGCTTATGTAAGTAAGTAAACAAACCATAACAGTCTGTTTATAACTCCAACAGTGGGGCGTAGGTTAGTTAAAAGGGCTTTAAACAAATTGGGTTGTACGTGCCTGGTCCAATCCAGTCTTCACATCGCGGGCGTCGAGTTCGCGGGCAATCTTGGCTAGTAAATCTTCATTCATTATGCCGATGTTATAAGCTTTCCCAAGGGCTAGCTTGTCGTGCCAGTCAAGGTGGACTCGCGAAGTGTAAAACAGCAACGCTTTCTTGCTGCGATCACCTTCCTCTCGGAGTTGGTGGTTGTCAAGATTATGAAAAATCCAATTAAATGTGTCTAAGGCTTCGTTTCCCCATTTCGCATTTTTGATGGCTGTTAGAAAATGGTTCTTGGCGAACATGTATTCCGCATAGGTAAGACAATGGTCTAATTTTGCGTTCTTTGATGCTGTGAGCGAGTTGGCTGCGTGCACCGTCATGTTGCCTTCCGCTGCCTGGGTGATGGCGAGGGTCTCGTTTTCGTCTGCCCATCGTACAGAATGTGCTGCTTCACGCAGTCCCTCTTGTGTGAAGTACCACAGAGGGACATGTTTCTTATCACTCAACCTTTTGATAGTGTAGTCGGCTGGTCTTGAGGCGAGCATGGAAGCGACTCGCGCTGTGGTGTCAAAGGTGATGAGGTCTTTGTTCGCGTCCAGGGCGGGAGATGGGGCGCAAGGCCCAGGCTCCGCTGGTTGCTGTTGCTGTTCGCGTTGTGCGTTGTTGTCCTCATTGGGCTGACGGTCCCCTTGGGGGTTGCCATCTGGAGGTCTTTGGCCGTCTCCTCTGTCCGGTTGCAAACCTGCTGCGCCTCTTGCAGCCCAGCGCTGGTTCAGAAGATCGATGGCTTCTTCCCTAGTCAGTAGTATGTCTTCAGCCATGGTGAGTTCGACCAGGCCAGCGAAACCTGGCTGGGAGAAGTCAGGTTGATTCTGTTGTACTGGATCCATCGTTGTAGGTAGCTGGAACGAGTGTGAGTCAACTAGAAGTGAGAGAGTGGAGGAAGAGAAAGGGAGAGTGATGAAGCTTATCAAAAGCATTGAGCTGCTTGATGCGCAGGCTGGGCTAGCTGGTGCAGGTGCGGAAAGAAAAAACGGCTGGCATCACAGCCACTCGCACGAAGACAATATTCTATTCCTAGTCGTGCCTCCTATGTAATAGAATGACAACTCGTGCGCATGCTCCGAACCAAAGTGCCTGTGCTTGACAGTCTGGAAAGTGGAGTTCTTCCTATAATGCCACTTAGCAAAACATTCAGTGTGGTCAGTGGGAGTGGCAAGAAAGTCAGTCACCAGACAACAGTTCCCCATCACTCCTGCATTCACATTCACCAATTACCGCTCCCAAGCACAGCATCGTGGACCTTGCCAGACTCCTGTCAGGGCAACTGACACCATTTAACACATGTGTTGCATTGTCATGAAGTCGAGGCAGATCCAGCATCCACCTTCTGTGCAACTTCGACAAGTGTTCGTTTACCCAGCATCCCGATGAACATCTATGGAAAGAGGATGATCGACTGGCAGAGCTAGCATATGGAAGAACAAAGAAGGAATGGGATGTATTTCAGAGAACCAGAGAAATATCATGAAGAGACTACTATGTAAAAAAGTGTAGTCGGCGTGCATACACAAAGATCAATTCGAATGGAGACTGAATTACAGCAGATTCGCGGATGTCGAAAAAAAGCGGTCCAATTTCCACTGGGAGTGACCTTGTTGTGAACAAGGTGACAGCAGATTTGCGGATGTCGAAAAAAGCGGTCCAATTTCTACTGGGAGTGACCCTGTTTGTGAACAAGGTGACATGTATAACACTTGACGGAAATGCTACTATACAATTGAAGGCAACACAATCTCCAGTAAACGAAGTAACACTACAAGGGGGGCAAACTACCCAGTTTCTCTAGGCAATCCAAAAGAAGTCCAAGTGCTATAAAACCAAAGCTGCGTAGTCCAAAAAGCTTTTCGGGTTCAGCGGTTGAAGCCTTCTCCGTGCTATAGTTCCACGCATCCCATCCACGTGCCAATTTCTCCTTTATCGCTGCCTCATCCAGTCCCCCGATCAACTCATCCTTGGTGCCCTTGACAAGGAACGACAGGCTTTCCTTCATCGCATACACACGATCCTTCTTGTATCTTTCATTCGAGCAATTTGCCAAAATGGTCCCAGCCACTAGCTCTTCTTCGCGTAGTGGAGCGTTGGAAAGTGAGAATGTGGTAGATATGTATGTGAGCTCTTCGCGATATCCCTCGTAAACCGAGTCTATCCGATCTCGGTCACTCAGGTACAACTGACCTCGAAGCTGACGTTGAACGATTGGGTGCAGCGTCCTTGAGATGGGGTTGCTCGAAACTGTCTCCGCGCCGGAAGGAGAGTCGGGAAGTTCCTCCAGCTTGATATTACGGTACATGTATCCGAGAGCCCGAGAGGATTCGTAATAGTCTGTTTTCTGTGAATTGGGTTGCTCTTGTTCCGACCAATCAGGTTTGAATGGGATAAGCTGTCGTGGCATATCCCAAATGTTGACTTTGTTGCCGTTTTTGGGATAGTCGACCGCCTGACTATGCATCTCGGCGAGTTTGAGGCATGCTTGGTCCAAAGTTCCGTCCTGTGAAATGTTCTAGGTGCTGGCCCAAAAATGAAAGGTCATGAACTCACACTCGACTGATCTATTGGTGCATAATAAATAAAATGGATTTATGAAAGGTGGGAATTCTAACTTGCCTGCTATCGTTATATGCTTCTGAGACACCAAACCCTACGAACACCGATGCTCAGAGTGAGAAATCAATTGGTCGGGAGATTACCATACCACGACATCAGAATTGATGTATTCGACAATGAAATCGCAGACATCGCCTATGGTACTCTCTCTGTCCAACTTGAATGGCTTTGAGGCGGGGTACGATGCTGGATTGTGATGTTCTGGCACCAGAAGCGGCCCATGCTGGATTATTTCATACGTGTCTCTGTGCACGGACAAGTCAAGCATCTATTCAGGGAATTCCAGTAGACCCACCCATCCAAGTCGCCTCCTCCCAGAGAATTCGGTAGGGACTGGGTTCCTAGAAAATATTCACAAAGCCGCAGGAAAACACAGGTAAATATGACACACCGGTCGCTGCAAATACGACAACATTTCTAAGGTGAGCAAATAGACAAAGTTGATCCTCAGGTGGTTTTCCGATGGCGTACACCCGTTGTACTGGATAAAGTAAGGAGAAATGGACATTTAACACGCAGTGTACCTACCATCACCGGGGTGTACGACAGGGCTTCTGGAGATGAGACACATTCCCTTGATCCACTTGGGTTCTTCTCCTGGGTTTTGAATGCACGCTAGTGGGTAGAAAGTAAGGTGACAGAAATAAGAGCCAACTTGACAGGCATACCAAATATTTTTCCTTGCGGGAGACAATATACGTTCATGTGTCCCTGCTTAACATAAGCCGGGCCCTCGTCAGCAACACCGACCAACATATAACTGTCCGGAATAGGAATTCGAGCACGGTACTTGACGTAGCGCAAAACGTGATTAATCGCACAAGACCGTATACGGGCAAGGAAAGGTGTATCCAGCGGTATCTGCAAAGGATTCGGGTTCAATTCAAACCCCAGTGTGTTCAGCCTCCTCAAGATGCCAGCAAGCCAATAATCCCGGCAGAGGTGATGCGCCTCTAATAAGCCAACAAACATCTCAACGGACTCGTGAGCTCTCCTGGTCTTTGAAACGATCTCATCTTGAAGGTCTAAAAATGCTTGCCTATGGGCACCACGGTCCTCCAATACCATGACAAGGGGCCTATGGCATGCTGAGTGTTACTTGAAATGTGATGCGAGAGGTGTGGAGTACCTATTTAAATGGGGAATCTTTGGGTTCGCGACAGCATTGGCAATCTCGATCTCCGCGCCGTCGCTCCATGGTACGTTGAACTTTCTCATGGATGGACGGAGGCACATACGTATACCCTCTAATGCAGTATCCACCGAAACCACACCTTTGTAGCCAAGAAAACGGATCTGATACTAGAGTTATACCACAGCAAAAGTGGTAAGTATTTGAAAGGAAAGCGACTCTTTCATCATGACATACCGCACTGGGTTGGACAGAATTTACACCGCCATCTGAATAGTTCTTGCGAAGGGCGTCCCATATCATGGTCGATAGCTCCTGGGATATCGTTCCGATGCCGTCCGTAAATACAATGCCATTTTCTTCGATATCGGGCATTTCATTGAATTGGTCCTGTTCAATCCTAACAGATGGGTCGGTGGAGGTGAAGGCTTGCTACAAGATTGTCAGCAATAGGTATGAACGCTCTGTTCTTGACCCACCGCCATCCGGGCACCAAACTTGGAAGGGCTATAAATGACTTCATGAAAATCTCCGAGTCCAGCACGTATGGTCTCCATCGTCACCAACCCTTTTTTATGGTGGTGGAAGGGACTAACAAACCAAACTGCATGAGACCTGAGAGCAGATTGTGAGTATGCAAGGAAATCGAAGGATCTCCCAGCAAGCTCAAATCCATCCTTCAGTACCCTCCCAACCCGTCCCTGCAAATAAGACGTGGCATCGACGTCCCTGTCCCATCTGTACTGCAGACGGTCTTCATCCCGGAAATCCACCCGGAGAAAGAAGTCTTCGTAGCCACGGTACTCCCGAATGACCCTGTTGGATTGGGTAATGTTGGGTCCTTCTAACAGAAGTCGAGTTGGAGTAAACGTCACGTGGTGACAAAAAAAACGGCCGTCGTGACCGCCGCGCAATCGCCGACGACCTGAGAGCCTCCTCTGCAGAACTGTTTCAAAACACTTCTGCAGTGGCTGCGCCGGATCTCGGCGGGCTGCGGCTTGTGCGAAATAACGCATGATCTCCCCAGCAATATCCTTGTGGCGACGAATAAGCTCGTCGACTCTAGGTTTAAGCTCAAGCACTTCAACCGTATTTGCTGTGCCATTTCGCAGCAGAGCCTCGATCTGGAAAGCGACCCGCCAGTTCGTGCGCAGTTCTCTGAGCCACTTGGCCACGTTGGTAAGTTCCCTCTGACTGAAAAACTTTCGGCAGCTCGCGTCTATCTCCACGCCCCGGAAAGGGCGGTACAGGCCAGCGATGCTACAGAAATGGGCAAATCGGTCGAGAACCTCGCCATTATAGCCATCACCGTCGTCAAAGAGGACAATGCGTAGATGGTGGGCATATGGAGCGACGGCAGCATGACGATCATTCAGGGCACAGACACGTTCACGATATCTTGTCTCGTAATCTCTGTCTTCGGGACGGTATATGTCCTCCTTTAGAAAGACGGGAGGTGTCGACAAATCGAAACATATATCTGCCATCTTACAGATTAGCCGTTCGTTCACACGATAGATACTTGACGGACATGGGTTACCGTAGTCCCGGCCAATAGCAAGCTTGCGGATCCTGTCAAATCTGACCACGACGCTGTAGCGAGTAGATTCTCCCATAGGGTCACCTATCTGGAGTATTATATCGTAAGAGTTGTTAACTTCGGAGGGAAGCATTGCAATACCTGAATCCGCATGAGCTTGTGGTCGTATTCGAAGAGGAGCCTCGCTAAGCTAAGTCGCGTCAGGTCTTGCTCCCATTCCACTGAGAATGAGCGCTGAGATGCATTGGCTAGGCGATAATAGGTACCTAAGGTTCTTTGGAGTCAATCCACTGGAGAACTGAACAACTGAAGGGGAATAACCGATCTGAACTTTTGCAACAACAAAACTCCTTTGAAGAGCATTAAGTTTCTCCTGACGCTCTTTTTCGATGTCTGGGTCGATAAACGGGGCCTTTTGAAGTGTGAGGGTTAAGTCTCTCCTAATAGGTTTGTCACCGTGACGGAACTTCAACGCCCTGCCTTCGACTGTTATCACGATCTCGCCCTGACGATACAAGCGATGGAATTTTCTCCCGACTTCCTTGGTCATGGTGAGAGTACCGGTACCATTGTTTCTACTCCCGCCGACAACTCCCTCACCCAGCTTTACGTCGAAATTTGGTAGGCGTTGGTCTTCGTCAGTAACGAATGGACCTGGACATTGGTGCAGGACCTCCGCAATGCGCTTAGTGACCGTGTACTTTGTTGCTTTCCTATCCAAATTCCAGATGTCGAACTCCGTAGCCATTAATTCCGTAGCCATGATTGTGTCGACTTGCAGATGCTTAGATCGATGATGACTGGTGACTGATGAGAATTGTAAGAGGGTTGGGAGAAGTTTCCAAAGTGCGAAGACATGATTTATATGTGACAAGTAAGGGCAATATGTAACAAACCGCCCGCCTCGTGGGGCTGCACATGCCCCAGCCCAGGCAATAGGACTATGTTTGTAATCTGATAAAACTACCATATCGGTTCCCCATGGGACAAGGTTCTTCCTTGGTGGTGTCAAACGTAGAAATGTCCTACGAATATGAAGCGATCAGATCCTGGATGCTACTTGTACGGGATACCTGAGGAATATGTGAAGAAAGTTTCAATGAGCATTGATAAATCGGGACGAACCATTCTGCAACTGTTGGTCCTGTTAGCAAACAGCATTTATCTTCAAACGGAAAATCACTTACGCGTTGGAATTCGTCATAAGCAGTACTTCGAATGTTCTCATGGGCATTCCGGATAACACCCACCATCCATTCAGCCGCTTGGCGCTCATTCAAGCCCAAGGCAAATCGATCTTTCAGTCTTTTGATCGTAGCCTCTCCTTTGAAAGATGGCAACCCCGTGCCAAGCATCAGTTGGACGGTGCTAACCAGTTGACCAGCGTGCGGTCGGAGGGCAAGGAATCCTTTGACAGTGAGGTGTTGGAATAGTTCGTATCCTTGGGAATATCGACCACCCATCAGAACTACCATCTCATGGGTGAGCTTGAAGGAACTTGGCTCGAATTTAACTCCCTTATATCAGACTCATGAGACCAAAGTCCCCAGAGATGTACAAAGACTTACCCCCGGACGTGGATATGCAAAGAATAATATCAGCATAATAATAAACGAAAAGAGGGACGGATAACTTATCTATATCGAAAAGAAATCCAAAATCTGCGAGGGAATGAGTGATGTTTGCATCAACAAGAAAATATAGAGCTAACCAATATGAATTATATGTCCCTCCGCACCAATCATGATGTTGCCATTATGCCGGTCTTTAATCTGCAAAATATAGCATGCAACCGAATATGCAGCCATCGACTGGATGAAATTGAGCCGTGCTCTTTGGAAGGCGACGGTGTCCTCTCCCCCGTATTTAGATACAAAGAAGTCAAGGAGGTCATTGACCTTGGCTCGTCCCATTTCATCTCGTGATGTTGAGTTGGGTACTACATCTATGACACCGCACTTGAAATCCATGAGTCTCTAGGTTTGAAGACAAAGCTCGAATACTTACGCCTGGAGCGGTAGCCGTGACTCTATACGGATAGAGGTACAGTGTCAAACCGACGCTGGTAAAAATGTTCTTGAACATAGCGATCACTTGAAGCGCCAGCACATCCTGACGACAATCATCCCCGACTTTGAAGATGGCTTGCTGCCAGACATCATATTCTTCGTACTTCTCTTCTCCGTTGCTTTCGAGCAACGCTTCGGGGTTCGTGTCCACCATAACGCGTGTCTTCCGCACTTTGAATGCTGCCATGAATGGCGCCTTCAATAACAGTTAATCGAACCAGCCTAACAAATTCAGGGAAACCAACTTTGGCGTGACTCTGTAAGGGCCGACCAGAGTGTTTGTCGATATCCACGACCTGCCCATCGGGATTACTAGGTAGATAAACTCCAACCTCTACACAAATTTTGGCCATTTCTTCATCAATTTTTGCCTGGAGAAGTATAAGGCAAACAATATGCGAGATAGACATACTGACTAACCTTCTTTTCGAGCTTGCTTCTTTTGATGTATGGCTTGAGCTTTCCAGATATCGAAGTTATTTCGTGGAAGAAGTTGAACTCTCTGTCATAAAATGACCTAGCATCTCCGGATAGGGACCCGATGACGATATCCATCATTTTATCAAGAAGCGGTTTCATGGGATCTTCCTGCGAGGGACGTTAGTGATGAAACGATGAGATACCATAACACACAAGTTCGGCAGCATCATCCTTGTAACAGTTAGCCTTCATGTTCCAAATGATCTGGTGGCAAAACAGCTGAGAAATTTTTGTGGTTTCCAAGATGAATTTTGCAATATAACCTTTGTAACAAGTTCACCCCAGGTAAGTAGATATTTGGATAAAAACTAACCAAGTTCGTCAACACGCAAGCCTTGCACGATTTGTGGGACGAAGAAGAATGTTGCATCAATAGGGTGTTGTTCGAGCACCCGATGTGCATATTGGAGTAGGTGGGGATTGCTATTGTATTTCTTCTCGAAAAACGTGACAGCAAGGACAGGAGGGACAGGGACCCAAATGAGAATGTGCTGGGACGGAAATAAGCAAAGATCAGGGTAGCATGTATGTTGCTTACTTTTAAATCCCTTTTCTGGTGGAAGCGAGAATTCTCGTCAACTAAAAAACTTAAACCCTCCGCAGTATTAGCCACGTCCATTGGATTAGCTCTGACCAGTTTCTCGACTTCGCCATGCGCAGATGTACTCTTGAATCGCTCCATCATGTGCACGGCGATTGCAGGATCGATATCCCAGACAGTGCGCACCACCGTTGGCCAGTTGTTCTGACCAATTTTATGGTCAGACTACTATAGATAGGACGACTAGTCCTTACCTCAAGCATGCCGCGTTCAACAACACTGTGACGATCCGTTCCGCGCCGTGGATCGTTGCTAGGATTGGCCCACACCGTCAATCTGTATATCTCGTTTTCCACAAGTAATCGAAGTGGGTGATTGATGTTTTTGAGACGTGCAGCATAAACTATTGGCAGTTAAAGGGTGTAATAAGAGTGTTGATGTAACTTACGCGGTTGGCTAGCTGACTGGCCAGGCGACAGACTAGACAGAGATTTCAGACCTCTGACGCTGTCTATATGAAGGTGTGACAGAAATTCCACCAAGATTTTGATATCAGAGTCAACTTGCACCCGATTTGCACCAAATGACCACCTAGGCATTGCTAAGCCGCAGGACTCCCCACGAAAAGTGGAAGACCTACTGAGGTCGCGTCGTAAACCACGAGTATGCTGTGCGATACAAACTTTCGCGCATCGACCCTTCGCAATACACGTCCAGGTGGGAACTCTTGAGAGTTTCGAAACCAAACACAAGGAAAGAAAATCGCAGTTCACGCGCAAGTGGATGCGTGCTATAGATGGTTCAGCCCAACTTTACCCAACAGACGATGTACCAACCTGAACAACCTATGGGCCCGTGAAGAACGCAGCACGAGCCGTTGTATAAGGAACATCACAGCGGATCGACGATACCGAGCAGCTTGAAGGCGACTGGATAGCATTTGAAGCACAAGGGTATGGGGTACAAGGAGACGGCGAGCATAGGTTGTGGCACGGTCAATCTCTTCCTTGTCCGTCGGGACATAGCTGACAGGATGGTAGAATGGGTCATCGTAGCTAACGAAGGCATATGTATCACCAAACACGATAAGCAAGAAACGACACTGACTTGAGCGACTGTGAGAATACACCCTTCCTTCCCCTTAAGGTGCCGAACCATGCTGATATAACCTCACACATAAGTGCGACTTCTGTGGCAGGCTTTTCAGCAATTACCCAGGTCCAAACTTCAATACCTGCGGCAATAGCAGCTGGTGTGAAGACTTCGAATGGTATTTTAACCAAATAGTGAAGGAGGCTATACTCGCACTGTAATGAAAGTGTGAATGACCACACTAATGAACAAATAACCCACATACATCTTCAAGGGAGATCAAAGTCGTGGCACAGCGGAAGAGTAAACGTTTCAGATCCTGAACCATCAAATTGCTATTTCTGTTCCGAATAGTATCAAACGTATCCGCCATTTTGCTCTTCAACACCTCTACAACTTCGGAAGGTGCATTTTGAGGAGGGGGTTTGTCCAAGACATCTGAAGCTAAGAAAGGTTGACTCACGATCAAAACAACACGTAGTAAATGTCCAGTACCTTGGTGATATGCGAGGCGCAAACCTGCTGCTTCCCCTGCAAAATAGCCTTTACTTGCCAACTGGCTTGCAAGGACCCTTGCACGATCCGGTTTCCATTGGGAGAGGGAGAAAAGGGAAGCTACACGGCCCTCAGCTCAACGAACAAAACATCATCTTGTATTACTCACTGAGCTGGCGATGAATAGGTGCAAAGGCTTTCGCGAATCGCTCAGCAACTGATGCACCAAGTTCTGCAGTGTCGGCTCCAGTTAGTGCGTGCGTCGCAGCAAGGTATTTCTGAGGTTGAAACAAGGTCACAACGGGCTCTGTCGACTATAGATTCAAGCCACCCACCTGCAAGGTGGACTGAAGCTCTATCGGTGCCTTACTGAGCGCTAGCTCAAACCAATTCGTGGCGTTGTTCTGCAACTGTACCAGAATGTCGTTGCGAACTTTGTAATCATCCGTCAGCTGAAAAGTGATGTCCGCACGCTCAGAGTGGAACTCGTGCACAGGGTTGTACTATCATTTACATCAGCAGGCTCACTTGCTTTGGTTGAAGGAGAAAATACCTCATCAATGAATTCATTCTCGCAAGCTCGACGCAACAAGGTAAGGCACTCGAGAATGGCATATACCAACGCCGGATCACACATGAGTGACGGGAAAGCCGTGATAAGACGGTTGAGGAAATTTCTGGCAACTTCCCCAACCCGAACGACGCGGTGTGTACTGTAGACCAATAAAATCCGTAGTTCGTGCGGTAGATGGGCGGAAAGGGTTTGCTCGGCTGCTTGGATATTGAGATCAGCAACGCAGTCATTAATAAGCTAAAGGGATGGTCAGAAGTACCCTAAAACGGTGGATGCAACCTTGCCTTCTCAGTAATGGCATCCATGCAGGCACTGAGGGCAACATGCTTATTCAAACTCGCGTTTGTAAAATATGATGCAAGAGAGGACGGTAACCCTGCAGCTGAGCGAAAAGACTCTATATCATGCATGGTCATGACAAATATGACCTGGCCAGTGGACAATGATCGTATTTCGCTTGTGCGAACTGGGATGTGACGAGTTAGGATTGTGCGATGTTTCGATACCACCTACCGTTATAAGTATCCAATTTCACGTATAATTCTGTGACGACTTACCGAGTGGGCATATTCATGCCTTACATTTGTATTGTACTCGAGATCACTGAGTAGGTCCATAGCACTTTCGAGGACTAAATTTGGAGTATTTATGGCAACACGTCCAAGTGCAGGAATGAGCCATGTCATTGCCGACTTTTCTCGCTCCTTCTCATCTGCTGAGGTGAAGTTAAACAGCACACATAAGAACCACATATTCCTGAATGACGACGTCAATTCAGGAGTTGCATTCACATGTGGAGCAAAATCGGCATGATTAAGAAGTGCCTCAATGGGCAATAAGAGTGATGCCAATTGTTCGATCATGACCTCTGTCTGAGGTGTTTGGTTAATCGGGGCATCAGTAGATGGATGACAATGACTAACCTTGCTATGATGTCCGGACGACGCAGCGTTTTGAATAGCAACACCCTTGTCAGAAAATAGAGTAAGGAGTTCTTCCAGATATACATCATAAAGATCAGGTCGCCGATCAAGTTCTCGAGCAAGCCTCGTCTGTGCCGCCAATATCTGGACATGGAATGTGAGAAGTGGAATAGCACGAGAAATGATGGAAGAAGTTGACCATATTATTTGAAAACCTAGGGTCGTCCGAATTGGCTGTGAGGCTGATTGACGAGAAAGCGCGCACGATATCGACAAAAGCATCTTCGGGTGCAACAAGTGCAAGGTCTACCAGATTATACGCTATTGCAGCCTCAACGGTTGGTTCTGCTGCTCGCAACCTTTGCAGGAGCATTGAGATCGTTAGCTTTGTTACCTCCTCCTGGTCAAACTCCAGTGCAAGGCGCGTAACGATCGATATAGTAGTTATCCCGATGAGGCGTTTCTCCTCATCGGAGCGTCCGCGAAGCCCCGTCTCCTCGCTCCAATATGAAAGATGGTCAGCAGATGAGTTGAAGGATGAGCCATAAAGTGGATTGTTTAGTAGCTGTTGTGACGATGATTCGGATATTTCCTTGCTCGTTGCAGCAATGTAATTTAGCATAGAATACATGTTGGACATGATTGAATCTTCTCCAGGAGCGAGCTGGATAACAATTACCAGCTGCAGTCAGCAAGCGCCGCCAAACTCACCTTGATACATAATGCAAAGCACTTCGCTGCAGCTGTCAATGGCGGCGGAGCTCGCTTCTCCGTATTGAACGCGAACTCGAATATTGGTAAAGGTGAGGTGATAAAACGGCGCAGATGGTGGACTAATTCCCCCGCAATTTCAGGGAAACTATTCAAGAAGGGGTAAGCTGTCGTGAATGCCATCCTGCAGTTGAAGACGAACCTTTGTACAAGTACTGTAGTGGATTTCAAAGCCGCTTCTTGAACGAGGTTATCGATTACAGGTGCCTTGTCACTCAAAAGCAGACCAAGCTGGGTATAGAGCTCGGGATCGAGATCACCCATGGCAACGCAGCATATTGAACCCAATTTCTGCGGCAATCTCAAAAGATCGTTTCTCGGCAGATTGCGAACAGACGTACCAAGCTCTCTGACATGGTTTCCCAAGCGTATGTATCCACCGGTGGGTCTGTTTCCATGCTTTCCATCTGAACCAGGAGATCATTGAAGCATTGCAAAGCTCCCTTGACGGTCGACCGTAGCGCCTCTGCAATCTCCGCGCCCATGGCCGATTTCTGCGTAGCAGTTTTCATCAAATTCAACCATGCTCTGTTGGCAGCAGCAGCTTCCTTAACGAGTACGCCATACTTGATTCCCGCTGAAGGGATGGGAATGAGTGATTGAGCGAGTGCGGTCCACTGCATTTCCATGACGCAGCACACGAAAAAGTATCCGCTAAAGGGACGCCCAGCAGCAATATAACGAGAGATGAAAGTGTCGCAGAATAAAAATGTAGAAATGTCGACATCAGCATGAGCATCCGTCTCCTGGTGAATCTCGAGCCGTAGACGGTTGACACGCTCGAGAACAAGGTCTTCCACAAGATTGTCAAGGGATTGTGACAGGATAAGCCATTGCGAAGTGGACCAAGGATATATTGTTGAAGTGATGGCGCGGTAGAGGCCGTGGACAGAAGGAGCTAACTGAGTTAGGACCACGACGGCTGGGGGAGTAGATCAGCCTAGGTCTGGTTTACTATGAAGATATACATACAACTCGCCGTCTTGAGTTGCTCGACGACTTGTGCAATGAAGCGAGCGATTGCATCAATGATGAGGTAGGCACTTTCCTCTTTAACAAAGGAGATACGAAGCAAGGCACATATAATGGAGTACAGTAGTTGGTCTGGAAATGCCCACTCTGCAGTCGGGTGAGTAAAATGACGAATGAAGAATTACAAGCTTACCTTCCCAGGAGAGGGACCGATCGTAGTCTATGTGGGGTGCATCACGCAAGATAGCGAGTAATGCATTGGTCAAAGTATCCTCCTGATCCCGAATGCGTTCATCTGGGTAATGCATGATGAGTTCTCCGAACGCGATGGTATTCAGTGCCCTGGCTTCGGACTGGATAGCAATGAGCTTCGTCAGAGCAAGGGACGGAAAGGACACGTGCCATGACAACCCGGTCTCGAGAGCAAGTGTCAGCGGGGGTGTCTTGTGAGACGAACGACAGCCCGATGGGATCATGAGTGAGGGCTGCGAGGTCGGACAAGATGTGCTGTCGAATATTGAGTTCTAAGCTATGACTGCACTTCAGCAGGGGAGAAGACTGTCAGAGTGAACAGCGTACCAATCCATGGTCGACCGTCATGCAATGAAATAATGAAATCTGGGGTTCGATTGAGAGAGAGGAAGAGAGAGAATTCTTTAGTGTAAGCAACAACACGCACTAGTACGCTACGAGAGGCTGGTGAGAGTGAGATTATCTAATTTCCATTTGTGTCCCTCACTGTAACCCCCACTGTTTCGCACCTGGTCGGGGTGGGTACCATTATCCCGTTCATGCCCAAATTAATCTCGCAGGGCCCTCCAGGCTCCAGTTCACCTTTGGTTGTGACGTCATCGTGGTTCCCGTGACGGCAAGTGGAGGTAAGTTAGAAAGATTGGGCTTGGGGGAGACCTCCTTCTGCTTCTTGATGACAAAGCACAGCTCGTCAACGAAGGCGCTATAGCCAAGTGGTTACGGCGACAGATTCGAATGCTGTACAATCTGTTCCTCTTTGAGGGCGCAGGTTCAAATCCTGCTGGCGTCGTTCTTTTTTCTTTTTCGTTTTTCCCCATGGACCCCTTGCCCCTGTTCCTGCTCACCGCATCCCTCTTGCTTGCGATTGCTTGGCCGTGGTTACACGGCAGGACTCGAGATGACACGCGCGTCCGGGCTGCCCTTCAGGCCCTTCTCACCGTCATCACACCCTCGTGCTCCCTTTGGCCCTCGCGCTACACCAAGCTCGTCAAACAAGCCAGCATCTCACCAGACAACCGCATCATGCTGCCCCTTCACATCTTTGTTCACGATGTGCTTGATGGAGTGGTTGAGGTCCGAGATCCCTTGAACGATCTGGTTGATCTCATTCGTGCTACTGGCATAAATGCGAACGGTTGGAACATATGCCTCAGCGTCGGGCTAAGATCATGGGTTAACGCCTTGGGATTCTGCCTCACTCACAAGGTGCGTCAGAAGATCTCCCCTTTAGGCCATGGACTTATTTTTACGGTTGTGTAGTTAGACAGAGTGTTAGGTGTGTGGTTCACCCTTGATTCCCTGCCCCTGACTAGTTACACCATGATGCAGGCGCCTTTGGACAGTCGGCATCGAGGTTTGCCTCAGTTCTTTAGTTCAGCTCAGTGGTTAATCGCCATCCCCAGATCTCCTTGCGATCCACTTTGCCTCCTCCTGTGCCCCGTTATGCCCACACAACCATCAAACGTCTGTATCAACCTCGACTATCAACCTTTTTCAAATATTACAGAGATGAAATCTGGCACGCGACTCACGTTAGAGTTTACGTCGATCTCTCCAGTGGTCCAAAGATACAGTACTGCACATGTCATTGCCACTCTCCCGTTCGTTCTGTCTTCACAGCATCCACTTGGATCACTCCGACTTCCGAGGAATCTTACGCAAGTCCTCGGAACGCTCGCAGACAAGGGCCGAGGCAGTCTAACCGTTCATTCTGCTACAAATTTGTCAACACTTTACTCCCAGGAGCTGCTAAAGATGTACAGACGAATCTCCGAAGATGTCGACTTTCGCAAGATGTTGGTCGATACTTTTGGTGTTCAGAGATGGCGACATCAGAGATTCTATTTGGCATTCGAAGCCGCGCTTGTTCGCCAGGGGCTCATCGAGAAGTGGGCTATCCAAGTGTCGAAACAATAAGCAAATGTCTATTCGCACTGGCTACTTCTTACTTTTGAACTTCGTAAACCAAGGACTCGATGAGAAGTACTATTACATTACATACATTTAATGCTACAGTTGACAGTGGTATCATCCCATCGGCATCGATTGCCAAGAAATGAGGTATGATGGTTAATATGTGAGAGTCTCCATGATTCCGTCCAATATGCGTATGGCGTCTGGCATATGAAATTTCTCGTACTGCAAAGCAGCGGGCACGCTAAATGAGCATGAGCACAGGGGAATAAATCCAGTTATGTTGTCGAGACTTACTCCCAGCCTGTGACACGTCTGACCGGCGCCTCAAGTCTCAGAAATGCCCTTTTCTGTACCTCCGCAGCAATCTCAGCACCGACGCCGCCAGTCATCCCGGCCTCATGCACTATGACAATTCTCCTCGTCCGCTTGACGCTCTCCACGACTGTCTCGACGTCCCAGGGCAGAATGGTGCGCAAATCAATGAGCTCTATTTTAGCGGACCGTAGCGATGGAGGGACGAGAGCCTCGAGAGCAGGTGGTGGAGAACGGAGTAAAGAGAGTGCAGATTCACAGTGATAGACCGGAGTTCCCCACGAAAGGAGTGTAAGGTCAGAACCCGAACAAAGAATCTGCGCACGAGACAAAGGCAGCGTGTAGTCATCAATCGGAACCTGCTCGACTAGTAACGATGCTCGGAATCCACAGGTACGAGATTATTTATTCGATTGACCCACCTGCTGAACGGTATAAAATCTTGGGTTCCATGAACAGCACCGGGTTTGGATCACGAATGGATGCAAGAAGTAGACCCTTGCACTGAATTGGGGATCGTGGGATCACGATCTACACATTTAAAGCGCGTGAATAGCCATCATAGGTGCCAAAGATTCGAATGAAACCTCATCAGAAGCTTACCTTGAGTCCAGAGGCTCCCAGGAAATATCCCTCGGGACTTTGTGAATGATATAGGCCACCGTGGCCGACGGCCATTGTTGGCGCCCGGATAGTAAGCCCTCCAATTGAAAACTGACCACCAGCACGATACCGATACTTGGCTGCCTCATTGACGATCTGCATGAAGATGGTTGACCGCTCGCTCCTGTAGAAGTCCACAATCACGTACCTGGTCGAATGCAGGGAAAATGTAGTCTGCGAATTGTATCTCCGCAATAGCCGTATGTCCCATCGACGCCATCCCTATACCAAAACCAGCAATGCCCTGTTCAGTTAAGGGGGTGTTGAAGATGCGCTCGCGACCTATAGAAGCGAAGTTAATTAAGTACAGACACTTGAAAGCAGATCGACATTCGGACCAAACTCTTCTGCAAGACCCTTGCACAGTATTGTGTTCAAATATGTTCACGAGACCGAAGTAATCATGGGCCTTACCATCGTACAGCGGAACACACCACCGAATGCCACGTCTTCGCCAAACACGACAGCGGTATCATCCTTTGCGAGTGCAATGCTATTCGGAAATACAGACCGGGTACCTTCTACAGACAAGGACATCCTTACCTGAGTGCATCCCTGATCGCTTGATATACATTCATCTTCCTGGTCTCCCGGCCGCCGATAATGTTCCGTGCCGGTAGGGAATCATCTTCGTCTTCCCATGTGATGCCCTGTGTACGAAGAGCAGCATCGCGTGTTCCACAAAGAAGCTGCGATGTTGCTACAGAGGTGAGATGGCCACCAGCTGGGGGAGCCTCGACCACCGCTGTGCTCTCCTGGCGACACGGAGCGCGGTGCACCTGTCATAGGAGAGATAAAGGCATTGTGGTTTGCTGCAGAGGGCGACATACGTACGAGTACTGGTAAACGTTTCAGAGAGTGCAGAGCGGGGAAACGTTGGATGAGCATAGTCCGGAGTAAAGCAAGATCCGGCTGAGGTCTCCCCCCTAGACGAGACTGACATTATGTAAATGTACAAAGCCTAGTACCAAGTAGCTAATAAAAAGTCATGACGTGTAATGTCATCGTTCAGCGCTCAGCAGTCCCACTGCACAATGGAAAGCGACAGCGCGTTTGTCGCCCCAGAGGGGGTCTACTCGGTCACCGAAGAGCACAGGCCTCTCGGCGTCCCTGCACACTCTGGAGCAGCGGCCCCATTGTTCCCTACACGTCTCTCGGCGATCACGATCCGCTTCGCTAACTCAAAGCAAGCTACTACTTCACCTGGCCTGGCACAGCTGCTGGGCGCTAACCTTACCAAGGATTCGAAGAAAGATAGGGAAAGAGAGCGTGAAAAGGAAAGGGACAAGGACAAGCCCCTTCTTGATGAACGCAGCGTATCGTCGACAGAAACGCACGATACGTCACCTGAAATTTCGTCGCAGCTACCACTTCTCACGCAAGACTCACCTGTTTCGCCAGATGCGATACAGCCCAGTCTCTTTGCCCACCCAACCGCTACTACAGGCAAGAAGAAAGTCGTGTCGAGGCCCAAACATAACATGCGCACTACCTCTTCAACTTTCATAACCCGTGTACAGACCATCGAGGGACTTGGAAAGATTCTCTCTAACAAACAAGGGGACACTACATTTCTGTTCTATAACTGCGCTAAAGCTTTCTTCTGGATAGAGGTTGGTTCTAAATCCAAGGTAGCAGTCATTGCCTCGTCACTTGCTGGTCGGTAACCCTCGTCGGTCTAGGAACCTCTCACTAGAATCACATTTACCGCCTTTCCGACATGCCACGACGTCAATCCACGCACTGCGTCATCGGAGAGACTGGATGTCGTTATCGGCTTCAACACAGGCGATCTGGTATGGTTCGGTGTGTCAAGACACTTTACTGCGTCTAAGTCGTGCTAAGGCCACGCAGATCCCTTGTCCAGTCGGTACGGTCGCCTCAACAAGCAGGTATGTAATACCACATACTTCAGCGGTCTCTTCTGTTCATCCTGATCAATACAGGGTGCCATATCTTCTTCCCCGTGCACTGCAGTCCGATGGGTTCCTTCGTCAGCTACGCTATTCTTGGTGTCTCATGCGGACGGAACGATCGTTGTGTATGATAAAGAGAGAGATGATGGTGTATTTAGTGCATCGGTACCCAGCTCACCACCACCGACGTCCAACCCTCTACGATCAAACTCGGCATCCCTTGAGCAGACTAACATGCCGTCACAGCCACAAGAAGGGGCACAGTGGGATCCACTGACTACAATACATGTCACAACACCTCCTTGGCATCCCGAATCTGCCGTTGCTGGCAAAGAGCGCCCAGACAAGGGCACGGCTAAAAACCCTGTGAGTCACTGGAGAATAAGCACACGCGGTGTCTTAGGTATGTTTGTCCGAACTACAATACCATCTTCCTTTCAAATCTGTATATATATGCAGATTTCGTGTTCTCACCCGACGTCAAGTATGTTGCTGCGATATCAGAAGATGGTTGTTTACGTGTCATCGATGCTCTTGCAGAACAGTTAGGTTTCACAGTTGCCTCCTGACTGACGGCGTATGAACAATAAGCCTTGACACAGACTGATTGATTGCTATGCTTCTTACTTTGGTGCTCTCACTTGCGTTGCATGGTCCCCCGATGGGCGGTTTATCCTTGTTTGTATCATTCCTTGTCTTTTACTCATTACTAACCTAAGTTCATAGACCGGAGGACAAGACGATCTTCTAACGATCTTCTCCCCATGGGAGCAACGAGTGGTAGCCAGGTGTCAAGGTCACTCGTCGTTCGTCTCAGCCGTTGCATTCGACGAACTACGATGCGATGGACGCACATATCGCTTTGGCAGTGTGGGAGAGGACAACAAACTAATATTGGTCAGTTTTTCTCCCCAAATATGTTGGGGTCCTACCTATGACTCGCAGTGGGATTTTTCCAGCAGCGCATTACATAGACCAAAATCACAGTCAGCACATCATACCCGAGTCTCCATGGCTTCTAGCATTTCCCTTGCAGCTCGACGTACAGCAGGGTCCGTTGTACAGCTTGTTGCATCGAAGTACCACCCAGCGCCATCAAGGAACGAAGTTTCTGTTGTACAGCCAGTACTGGTAGGTACCCGTTGGGAGTCTGACATTCTCAACTTAATAGTCTTCCCATGACTCAGGTGAAACAGACCGATGCAGATTTGCTCACCTCTTTGATGTTCCTTTCACGCGTTTTAGTGACAGCAACCAAAGGCGGGCATGTTCGTGTGTGGGTGAGACCACTATTTATAGTGGGAAGCTCCCGGCGACGCGGTCATGGGAGACAAGCAGTGTCCATATCCGAAATACAGGATGTGATAGCGTAGAACATCGTCTAAGTTATTTGTTGCATTATGTGCATTTGTTAGTTTACACAATCTATATCACGCACTCTGTTACTGTTACATTCATTTGAGGTATCGATGTTGATAGTACTGGTCAGATGTCTGATGGCCCTTCTTCATATTCTTCACTATCGGTCATGTCGTCATCGACGTCGTCCGAGTTCCGTTCATCGTCTCTGTCTTCCATGCTAGCGTCAAGATCAACCCCAGATTCGTCGTTCTCTTCGCCGTTTATTGATGGCGAATGGTCCCCTGATTGCCCGCTATCCGAGCCCTCAGAATCTTCTTCAGCCTGTGCATATCCCAGTCCTTCAACACATAATCCGGCACACCAACCGAAACACGTACATCATTCTTTTCTTCTAATTGCGTGGCATGACGTCCCACGGGGATGTACCACGAAAATCCACGATTCCGGACATATAGGTTCTGAGCAGCAAAGAGAACGTATCTAATGAGGAGGTTGCATGCATTATTGGGAGGCGGGGACATACACAATCTTCTAGATCATTCTCTTCGTCCGACAAGTCATCCATCTCGCGTTGTAAATCCCGACGAGTGCTGAACCTTCCGTGGAAACGATCGCGCTTCACCAATGGTGTTGGACCGAAATGTGGCGCCTTGGAGAGTACTAAGGGTGTCACTGGCTCCCGCGGAACAAGCGTTGGCGCAACGATGGACATGACAGTATCTACAAGATGATGCTAGTACGAGGGCAAGGTGGAGTACATGGGGGAGTCACGTGGTTCCGAAGTTACACACTACTTTCAATCAGGTCCCATAATGCACGCGAATTCTTGAAATCGTGGTGAAGAATACTCATTAGCCAACGGCTTTTGCGAACAATGTCCAATGAAGTCCTTTGGTTGGATCCAGGAGGATAGAACGAGGCCCACTCCGCCCATATCGAAAAGGCTTCCTCCTGGGGATAGTCAGTAGTATGACGCTGTTCAACAACAAAAACCGAGATTGGTACCTTCCAAGTCAGAAATGATTCCCGCTCGATAATCGTCGTCTGCACGATCTCCTTCCCAGGGAAAACTCCCCACGTTACTGCATTCCGTGCATCCTCGGGAACGTTGGTTCTCAAGTCACCCTACAAGTGCGAAAGTCATAATGACTGGATGAATAGGAAGCAAATTGCGGATCCTCACCAGTAGGTTCGCAGCGAAGTAATGGACTAAACCGTCTCCTTTCAGCTTTATGTTCTTCTCGATGGCATCAACAGCATCCTCTTCTGCGAAGAATTCCACAAATGCTTTCTGGGAAACGTAACCGCCGCGGGGTCCCCATCCAAATGCTTCGTCCGTGGATTCAACACTGTCCACAGCTGGTTGGGAACAGACGGTCCATAACCCTTTAGTCGTAAGGACTTTCAGCTGTGGTAGAATGGTTTGTGACTCAGCGGACAAAGGAGAGGACGAGAATGGTGTTGATGATACTTGCGAATCGAGATATCGCAAGAACAGGCTAGTCAACTCTTCCGTGGTCTCTGGATGGCCCCAGTCAGGGTTCACAACATGAACCTGAGGCTGAAGTTAGTGGGAAAAAAGCATAGTTCTGGAGGAGGAACAGCAATACAGAGAGGCCAAGACCACCCCATTGGTCCTGCGCACCGAAGGCAGGACTCTTGTAGTCCCCAAACCGGCCGTTAGGAAAGTCGTCCCATGTTGCTGCATTATTGAGCTCCCCCCGTCCGGGAGGTTCACATTCCACTGTTGGTCTGGACGTTAGTGCGACGGCAGCAGTGGTAGTCGCAGTAGTCGGGGTGACGACAAGGTCCGACCTTGGAGGCATAGGTGCAGGCGAGTCCTTCTAACTGGGTGAACTATCACAACTGTACTGGTCTAATGGAGGCTTACTGCAATTAGCCTATTTCTTACGATGGGACTTCCACCAGCCCATCCAAGGCGTTCCACGACCACCTGAACACTCTTTTCAAGGTTTAGGGTACAAAAATGGATCCCACGAATAACGCCGCTGTCAGTGACCTTTCGAATGATATCAACCGCGAGCTGAATCCCGTACTCTTTGACGAGTTGGTCATCGTGCTGAGCAGCTTCAATAACAACTCAAAAAGGTGGCACTGACACCTACACGAATTGGTCCGAGGTCGGCCATTATGGAAGGTGGAATCTGAATTTTACAGAGGTTTACCACTCGCAGGAATGAGGAGTATGTCTGTATTGGCATTACGCCAGGTATAATGGGTACATGAATACCTGAGTATCGTGGGTGAATAGGTTGTGCCAGAGATGAAAACGGACAAACCGTGAAGGCGAACTCTTTCCAGCCATTCCAAAAACCGGCTGGCATCGTAAAACAACTGTGTCACTATGAAGTCGGCTCCGGCGTCTACCTTCTCTTTCAGTATATCGAAATTCGTTTCATCATCCACTTGATTATCTGGATGTCCTTCGGGATAAGCTAAAAGGAAGTGAGCAACGATAATCGTGCTTTCGATCGTATGTTACCCGCTACGCCGATGCAAAAGTGAGGAGAGAACTCCGGGGAGGAGCGGATATATCGGACCAGATCCACACCACGACTAAATCTGGAGTCAATTGGTGTCCAGTGCTCTTGGCCGCGGGGAGGATCTAGCGACGTTGGTCTAAGTACATGCAGACGCTGTTGTTTGGAAGTACAAACCGCCACGAAGTGCAAGGATGTTTTGGATTCCGCGCGTTTTGGCAGCCTTTAGTGCTGGTAAGAGGTGGGAATGCATTCGAGATTGATGACCTACGCGTAAAACGTCGTCGACCAAGCCTGGAACCAAGTTCGTGCAAGTTAGGTGGAGAATGGTATCTATGCCATGCTCTACCTGGGTGACACTGGCAAGATCAAGGCTCCTCTCCTTAGTGGAGCCTCCTGCACCCCATGTCACGCTGATCGCAATCGGGTTGAGAGTGACGAGCCGAGATATACGGGAGATCAAGTTCTCAAATCCCTGGGAGGGAGTGAGACAGCGATCCATGAAGAGCAGGAAGAATACGAACCTGGTCTGTGCGGGGAGGAAAGAATTCGAAAGTATAGAAGGGATGGACAGCACAATGTGCTTCGATCTTATCTGTGAGTTTCATCCTGCGTAGTAGACTACGATCAAACGACTTGTCCACCGACCATGGGGCGGCAAGGGCGGCCCGGGATGCAAACAAGGCCAAATACGGCTCAGCTGTACTCCTCGGCACATTCACTCCCACTCGGTTGCTGGGTTTTGGCTGACCATGGCATCGCCGTCGACACCTGCTACAGCGGATTTTTCCTCGACACCCCCAAAGCGGACAAAGATCGTGCTCCTTGGAGACCAGAGTGTCGGGAAAACCAGTCTCATAACAAGGTTAATTCCATGACATAGATGTGCTATATACTTATTTGTCTCCGCAGATTCATGTACGATACATTTGACAATACCTACCAGGCCACTATTGGCATTGATTTCCTGAGCAAAACAATGTACCTGGAGGATCGAACAGTAAGATTACAGTTATGGGACACTGCTGGGCAGGTAATTCCAATTTCTACTTCCAATGACAACCGTCTCCCACCATGCACAGGAGCGCTTTCGTTCTTTGATACCATCATATATCCGTGATTCCTCTGTAGCAATAGTCGTCTACGACATTACCAGTGAGTCCACGACTCTCCTGTGTTGTCATCGAGTGTTGACATTCGAGTGAGATCGGCAGTCTTTTCTCTCGACGTCGAAATGGATAGATGACGTGCGCTCCGAGCGCGGTAATGACGTTATAATTGTACTTGTCGGCAACAAGGCAGACCTCTCGGACAAGCGGTTCGTCTATAGCACGCCCCTTTTTGCATGTGGCTCACTCGACCTTACCCGATAGCCAGGTCACGTTGGATGAGGCAACAACGAAGGCAACGCAACTGAACATCATGTTCATGGAGACCTCAGCGAAGGCAGGACATAATGTCAAATCTTTGTTCAAAAAGATTGCAATGTCTCTCCCTGGTATGGAGAAGGAAGGACAGGCTGATTCGCCAAACACAAGTAGGCAGCATTTGGTTTTCAGTAGTCGTCCTGGTCTAACGGAAGTCCCTAGAGATCGACGTTACGACGTCCCAAACACCTGCTGTACCAGAGGCTTCGCAATGCAGTTGTTAACCAGGTCCATCTGCGTCGGTCCTTGTTCCGTTGACCTTGTATGTATCGCTTGTCGTTTCGACTAACACTATCATGTCCCTCGGATCATTCAAGGCTTAAGCCAGGTTTGTACGCTAAGATGTGCAGTGCCGACAACATCGACCTTCGTTATCCACGGTTCATCATGTTCCCTGCGCCTTTTGGATTAACATCCTTGAATTGAGCCCACTGCTCGTCCTTGAGTCGTTTCTCCTCTGATTTCGCTTCACCGAATGTCGTGCCATCCATCTCAGAGTCTATAAGCAGTTGCTCTGACGTCGTAGGTTTCTCTTCGGATTGACGCCTGTAAGACATGAGTTAAGTCTTTAAGACGACCAAATACTCCGTTTACCCGCCACCCGTGAGGATGTTTCCCCGCTGTTGTTCAATTTCGAGGTATTCGTCAACTGTCATCGTGGGTAGACGGTGACTTGGACCGAACACTTGTGCTTGCAAACGGGAGCGATCTAAAGTGCCCCCAGGTAGTATTGTGAATGGTTGCAGAGGCTGTGAAAATGGGCAATGAACATGATGTTATGTTACGTTACATTTGAAGCATACCTTCCCACTAGAGTCCAGCAGTTGCTCTCTTCCAGTTACATGGGGGGTCGGATCGAGCCTCCACATAGCTTCTTGGTCTGTCACTGTCTCCCGGCATTCGTCTGCAGCTGGGGCTGGCTGACGCAAAGGAGGGGCGCTGCGTAACAACTCCAATTCCTGATCCAAGCTTTGAAGCTGAGAACACGCATGCATGTACAATAGACGCAGTAATAGCAGTGATGTTTCTCGGAGGATGTCGTCCGTCTCAGAGTCACCTTCATCGTCGGATGCTGAACTAACAGAGACGGAGGGAAGTAAAAAGCGCACGAGGTCGAAGTCATTTGGCGCGATGCCATCAGCGGGGCGTTGTCTCCGTCGTCTTTGGATTGTTTCGATGTAAGCACGAAGGTCCTTCTCGGCCATAAATTGTTTTATTTTTATTTCCCGTCGCTTAGCAGGGTCCTTGATGGGTGATGGTTGTGTATAGAGTGTGTGCTCCGTGTCTGATATAACCCCGTAAGACTCGAGGCTAGACATAAATGTTTTCAAATGCCTCTATCGGTACGGGATTGGTATTTGTTCCCCTGTACTCGTGCAACAACTCACCTGAACTTGGGACAGGCGGACCACGCGCTCGTTCCTATCTGAGAGCTTGATACGGTTCTCCACTTCGGAAAGAATAAATGGAACTGTCAAATACACAAGGTCCTTTGTGGAGATGTCTTCGAGTGTCTCATTTGTGCTGAACAAGGAAAGCGCATTGGTTCTTGAGTCGACTTGCTTGAGATCAGTCAAAATTGATTGGATGAGTTGCTGAGGAGTTGGTGAGACACGGCGATACAGTTGGCTACAGAAATACCTGGGTTTCATCGTCAATGGTAGGCAGAGCCGCTGCCTTTGATGCATTGGCAAGTGTCCTTGAGTATAAAGCTGGAAGTGGCAGATTGCTCATGATCTTCGGCTCTGGGGGTCGACGCGTCCACACACGGTCACGACGCGTTATGTAATTGACCTCGTCTGTCACGGGCATGAAGAGGACAGCGCACCCCGAGTCAGAAAATGAGCAGCAACTCCGGTGCAGTCCAAGTACGGCAGATGACCTGTTTCACTGTTCCAGAAAGCGCACTCTGCAAGACCTTCACCTCCCGAATGACGACTGTGGCTTTGTGGAGGGAAGGGTGTTCATGATATGGCCACCCGCTAACGGGGCCCGTCGCTTGAACCTCGAGGTTGCCGCGGACCAACGTTTTGAGGTGGTCATCTCGAGGCGGGGAGGAGAAGTGTTGTCTTTCCGTCCCAATGACCGCATATGTCTCGCCCTTAAGGGGGCAAAGATCGAATCTCGCAAGGAGTCTAATGCTCCCTGTCTGCTCCCATTTACTCTCAAGTACCCTGATGGTGTTGCAATCAAATACCTCAGTGGTACCAACGCAGGCAAAGTCATCAATACATGGGAAGGTATGCATTCAGTCCGGACACGCTTGGAACTGACTTGCCGACTACGGCAATACACAGAACTCACTCCGGAGGAAGACTGGTTTGATCCTGGCGCTTTCCGACGGGTCTCAGACGTAGTGATGGAGGACGTGTCACACATCAAGGTTCCTTCACCCTCCCGAGATAGGGATAACACCCTTGCCATGCTTTTAACAGCCCCGCCTGTCGGGAACCCAGTGTCACACCAGGTCCTCAAACGGCGACATAACGACCACGGCGCCGACGTAAGGTCAAGCAAAGCGAGGAAAAGGAAACGCAAACGACAGGCACGGGAAATGCTTGCATCTGGCACCTCGCCTAGCAATCAACTGGATGTAGTTCCTGTTCCGCAGGCGCACCAAGAAACCAATAATGAGCCGGTCGTATCCACTGACATCCGGTCAGGTATCCTCGCTCCCGACGGAGCTTCGTCGATAGGTCAATGCGACAGTGCTTCTGTCCAACCACCAGGCAGCACAGATTCCTCGCCTCAAGCAACCGGTGGGAAGTCAAGCCTATTGCTGGAACCAGGATTTCGGACTGAAATGGTTTGTGTCATTCAATCAGCTGCTCATCATGAATTGACAGGAACGTATGGCAGGGTGATACCTTCACCGCTCTGAATGCGGTCCGGAAAGGCCAAGCAATGGTCAATGTCATTGGAGTAGTAATTCAGGTTAATGCGCCAAAAAGGACGACAACAAACGGTGGCTAGTTTCATCTTTCTCCGAGCGCTCCAACCATTGACAGACGTGAAAGAATGGTCATCCTCGTTCGTTATTGTCGACCCCTCCATTTATTCTAGCCAAGGCTTGTCAGACGTTGGTATTGGAGTGACCTGCTTCCAGAAGAAATATGTCGAATGGCTGCCACAGGTGGACAGGGGTGATGTTGTCATCTTGCGGAAGTTGAAGGTCTGCGCGACACCGTACTTTTCTCCGGCGAAACTCATTTGCTTTAGATCTCGGACTTCAAAGGGGTATTGAAAGCGATCGGCTACTCAGACAAGTTGCGTTGGGCGGTCTACGATCACGCTACCTATAACATTCGATCCACAAAGAGAGGCGATGCGCCCGAAGGCGAGGCGATTGACAATGGGGCAGGATATTTTTTCACCCCCTTCTGGAAACCCAACGAAGATGGTGCAGAGCTCAAGTACTGCAGGCAGCTTTTTATTTGGCAGGAAGGGTTGCAAGGGGCAGAAAGGGATGTAATTCGCATTCAGTGCGCGGCGCGCCCTCAAAAGGAACATCAACTTCTTTCCGATGTTTCCCCCGATGTCTCAACACACGGGTTTTTCAATTGTACTGTCGAAGTGAGGAGCAATAACCGCTATGAAAATTCAGATTATTCATTGTCAATCCAGATTTTACAGACATTTTCGAACGACTGTGGCTCACAGACCGTCTATGTGACCGACTATACAAGTAACCCTCACGTTTACCCCGTCAAACCTACTTGGTGTTCACCAGCTCTATATGACCGTGTCTTCCCCGTTGAGATGTGGGACGGAGCACGGGATATGGCGCAACTCATGCACACAGGAGAGTATTGGTATCTTTACAATGTTCGAGCGAGGTTGAACGCAAGTGGTTACACGGAAGGCAAGATGCGCACATCGGAGAAAACCACTCAATTGAGTGCAGATGACGCAGATAAGAACCCACGCCTAACAGCTCTCCTCGCGTGAGTTCCAGAGCACCAGCCGATCTACGTATACTAAATGTTGTGCATAGGAGGAGAAAGCAGTTTTTGGAGTGTAATGGGACAGATTTTCATTCTTCAAACTTCTTCCCATACAAATTCCTTCAAGACGTGGATAATGAAAGTGTATTTTTTTCTTGTGCTGTTGAGGTATCTTTCTCTTTATTTATCTTTGCATTTATTGCGACATGTATGCAGATCCTATCCATCGATTACGCCTGCTCTAACGATATTTCAATCTTCGCCACTGACTACACGTTCAATCCCAATTTACCCGAGCGAACTTCGACTGCTGAATGGGCGCATGGTCTCAGCCATCGCATACTCAGGATCAAGCTAGATGATGTTCAGGCAAAAATGGCCCGTGAAGTCCACGCCGGAAGCTTTTATAAGATAATGAATCTTCGTTTCATCCAAAAAGGAAATGATTCTGGCAACCACGGGCGCTTGGGCGGCGAGGACAGGCTTATTTTCCCTCTAACTAATCTGGAGTCTGAATATTTCCCAACACTCAAAGCGTGAGTGATCCCCTATTAAACGTGTAAACGCTCTACCTACTGAACGCCAACTAAGGAACAAAGAGAAATGGCAACGAGAATTGGTGCTGGATGGCATTTCTTTGACAGATGCACCCACGGCCGAATTAATTGTGGCCCAATATGAGCCTACCACACGAATGTCGAACACACTTCCCCACACTCGTGACAGTACCATCCACCAGGTTCTCACAAGTCCTTCTTGTCCCAGCAAGTTTACCGTTGTTGCCCGCGTGGTTGACTTTTTCCCATTTTTCCTTGAAGAGGCTAGCGTGTTGCGCTGCATGAAATGCAAATCTCCGTGAGCACCCGCTGTCCTTTCTGAATAGTTTCCTAATAATTTTCAGTCCCCCGTTGGCTCATAAAGCCTGTCCAAAGTGTGATGATATGATCGAAACCCACTGTAAATGGTGCTATTGCTTGTACCTCCGGCTCGGAGATGGCACAAGTAATGATATTGATGTGTCCCTCTGTGGGGAAGAGGTGTGTGAATTGTTTTTTTTATTCGGCCATGGACCCTTCTAACTTCCCGCTACATTGATAGTGCTCTCCTTTTCAAGGTGTTGAGCCAGATGACTTCCATTACAACCGTGCGGCCTTCAATAATTTTCTCGCCAAACTTAGTCCTGTCATCGGAAACCTCAGGGATGTGCATGAAGCTTGGTCCGAGAATAGAGATAAGGAAATTCTGACCCCTCTTGGGCGCTTCACAATTGAAAGCTGGAAAGTGGGATACGAACGAGGATACGGCCTTCTTAGCTTCACTGCTACGTGATTTCTTCCCGTTGCATTATTTTCTAACTTAAAGTACTTGTAACTTCAGATACACGATGGATATCCATAATGAACTTCTCAGGCACCAAAGGATCAGGCGGATCGAGTAGTAAGATCACGTTCCATGATGAATGGTTCTATGAATATAAACTTGCTCTGAGTCAGCTATCTTATGAAGTCTTTTAGTCCGACAGCACGCGGAATTGCAATCGTATTACTTGCTCAAATCTGTAGTATTGCTTTGCTGTTTGGATTTGGGACTATGTTAATCCGAATCTCAAAAGTCTGTTCTCCAGAGGGTACAGAAGTGTAATAACCAGATGCTCAGGCTACATACAGTAACATAGTACTGTAGCACTTCTGAATGGCGGATAGTGACATCCACTTGACAGTGTGACTGTGACAGACGCGGCGTGACTCACGCGATCGCGTTTCGCGCGTTTGAACGACAACCGTAGATACACCATGTCTCTTCCAGTGGTCAACATCAACATCAGCTATGAGGACGAGCTGAGTACGCTCGAACGTCCTTTTTCAGAGGAAGGTACATCTAATGCATTACAGGTATAATTCGAACGTTCTTGTCTGGCTTTGTCCGGCAAGAGAAAGACATTGACAGAGGACTCGCCGATATCATTCTCGATGACGACGAACACCAGCCAGAAGGTGTCCTAAACCGCTTCAAGTACATGCACCAACTAGTACGGTCAATATATCTCTTCAGGCGAATCATCTTTGTGCTCAATCATTTAAGCAACGAATAGCCAACCGTGAACAGCAAATGCTATCCATTGAGTTGGAAGATATCAACCAGGTCAGCGGCTCATCTTCACATCATTTAACTCCTAACATATTTATGTAGCACGAAAAAACGGTAACTGGGCTGGTGGCCCGTATCCAAAACAATACCAGGCGTTATGTCGCTCTGTTCTGTGAAGCTGTAGACGAGCTGATGCCCACTCCAACCAAAGACATCAGTGAAAAGGACGAAGTTATGGATATTCTCCTTCATCAGCGTCGGGAGCGCAACGAGCAGACAGAGGGTCAGCAAGAAGGCTTCCCGGCACACTTACTGAGGAGATAGTCAGTCCCATTTAGTTCCATGCGTCCCATCGTTAATCCTGGCCTAGTACGCTGTATTTTGAACATCTTAAATCGGATGTCGCCATGGCCGTACGCGAGGTGAGAAGCATGCATCTCGGCAAGCTGATTACACTTCGCGGCATTGTCACTCGTGTGTCAGAGGTCAAGCCTCTCCTCCTTGTGAATGCATACACATGTGATGTCTGTGGCTCCGAGACGTTCCAACAAATTTCCAGTAAAACTTTCGCTCCCATCTTCGACTGCCAAAATGAATCAGAATGCAAGAAAAATGGTGTTCGTGGAACGTTGCACATGCAAACGCGCGCAAGTCGTTTCAGTCCCTTCCAAGAAGTCAAGATTCAAGAGATGGTAAGCAGTGATTTTTCTGGCGTGCCACAGCTCACTCCTCGACAGGCGGATCAAGTTCCAGTGGGTCACATCCCTCGATCAACGACTGTTCATGTAAACGGCAATCTAACCCGTCTCATGAACCCGGGTGATGTTGTTCATCTCGCGGGCATCTTCCTTCCCATCCCATACACCGGATTCCAGGCTATCCGAGCAGGGCTACTTACTGATACTTACTTGGAAGCGCATCATATCCACCAACTTAAAAAGCAGTATAGCGATATGGAAATGACCCCGCAAATACAGCAACAGATAGCCGACATGCAAACGGATCCTGCATTATATAACAAGCTCGCGCAGAGTATCGCACCCGAGATCTATGGGCACGTAGACGTTAAGAAGGCCTTGCTTCTGCTACTGGTCGGTGGCGTAACGAAAGCGATGGGAGATGGTATGAAAATTCGTGGAGATATCAACGTATGCCTCATGGGCGATCCTGGTGTGGCGAAGTCGCAACTACTCAAGTATATCTCAAAGGTTGCGCCACGAGGAGTTTATACCACTGGACGAGGCTCTTCAGGAGTAGGTCTTACAGCTGCTGTTATGCGAGACCCTGTTACGGACGAAATGGTCTTGGGTATGTGGCCCATTATTGTGGAGTATGACCGACCTTACGTATATGCAGAGGGTGGTGCTCTTGTATTGGCGGATAATGGCATATGCTGCATCGACGAGTTTGACAAGATGGAAGAATCTGACCGTACAGCCATCCACGAAGTCATGGAGCAACAAACAATCTCTATCTCGAAAGCTGGCATCTCAACAACCCTCAATGCCCGGACGTCAATCTTGGCTGCTGCTAATCCCCTGTATGGACGGTATAACCCAAAGGTCTCACCGGTGGAGAACATTAACCTCCCGGCGGCTCTACTTTCCCGTTTCGATTTGCTCTTCCTGATCCTAGACAAGCCCACTCGCGAAGACGACGAACGTTTGGCACAACATGTAACTCATGTGCATATGCATAATGTCCATCCTCAGCTGGAGTTTGATGTAGTGGATCCCACCCTCATGAGGTCGGTATGCACTTCCCTTGTCATGCACAAAACCTGACGTCCTGTTTTAGGCACTATATCGCGCAAGCGCGCCTCAGGCGTCCTATAGTGCCGCGCGAGGTTTCGAACTATATCGTCGACTCCTACGTCCGTCTTCGAAAACTCTCTAAGGACACAGCTGAGCAGAAAAAATTGCACACTTACACATCAGCGCGTACTTTACTTGGTGTCCTACGACTTTCTCAAGCATTAGCACGTCTGCGTTTCGCAGATATTGTGCAGCACGATGATGTCGATGAAGCTTTGCGCCTTATGGAATGTAGCAAGGAGAGTCTCAACGAGGATGAGGATCGGGACTACGAACCCGATCGCTCAGTTATCAGCCAGATCTACCGCCTTATCAAGCAAATGGCAGTGGAGGGTGGGAGAAAACGCCGAAAACGTCAGCGAAGATTTGGAAGAGGGCCTGGTGGTGAGCGGGATATGGACATCGACTCGGATGAAGACGAAGACGATGAAGAGCTTCCGATGATTGATGTTCGGTCACGTGTTTTGAGTGCTGGATACACTGAAGCGCAGCTTAATGACACTATCATTGAGGTGAGATCCATCTTCCGGTCAGGCTCGCTCGTCCAACCCACTCACCCCTACTTATAGTACGAAAGTATGGATATTTGGGCGCGAGTTGCGAATGGCGCGAGGCTACGCTTCATCGATATATAGGTAGATGCCTTTGTTGTATTCTGGTCATGTCGATTGTACTTGCTATCCGTTGATTGCAACAAGCTACTGCAATTAGTCGGTATGTATGCCTCCTTGCATAAAGAAAGTCCGTATAAGTAAAAGGAAAGAGATGTCATGTCTGTGATGCATGGTCCCAGCTAGAGCCACTTCCTGGACTGTCTGATCTATCTTCAGTCATAAGATATTGTCGTTCATCAATAGCACTAGTCTCCGGACCATCACTATATCTCGGTGCGAGTCCGGTTTGTTCATGATCAGAAAAACCAGAGTGGAAGCCAACCCGCGTCGATGCATCGTCCGTATGCCTAGGACGTAACCCCGTCTCCTCGTCCGCATCCTCGTCATCAGATGCCTCTCCAAACGCATCGTACAGCTCCTTCGCACGTACCCTCGGACGGCCAGCGTTGGATACAGAGTCCATAGCCACGTCCTCCACCGCCAATGATGAATATACAGCACGACGTTTGGCACGTCTGCGCCAGAAAAACACACCGGAACCAACACTAAACAGTAACACAACGCCGAAGGCGCCGAAGAACCATTTCGAGTTAGTAACCAGATTAGACATATCTGCGAACCAGCCTTCATCGAGGGTTGGTGTCATGCTCGGCATAGAGGATCCTTGCTGGTTTCCGGGGAATGCAGGCCGATCAGCTTCACCCTCAGCAGTTTCATGATCGTCAGGAAGGCCTAGTGTGGGTTTAGGATGAGATTTAGTGGCGACCGGAGTGGGCAGATCTGTTGATTCCGGTTCCTCGAAGGACGGGAGAAGGTATTCATTCGTTGGAAGGACATACGTCATGGCCTTGGACGGGTCAATAGTGGAACCCCAGAACATAAGCCTCCAGCCATGAAATGTTCCATTATGACCTTCGGTCGACTGGTCCGAAATCTTGATGGTCCACTCGCCAAGCGGGCTCTCACTCCTGGTATCGAATCAGGAGAAGCATCTTAAACCTACGCGAAGTTCCAACTCACCAGTGCTTGATTGACATGAACCGCCAACCGCGGAATCCCGTCGTCGCAGAGTCCTGTGCACGAGGTGCGGCAAGTACACTGCGTATACCATTTGGGCTGACTAATTCAACTTCTACATCACCTCTCTTCGTGTGTGATATCCACACTCTGACCGTCACATGTTCAATGTCCTCGAGGTTGTGTTCCTCCATCATTTCCTGCGTGACGGTAAATGTACTAGTAGTCCCCCCAGGAACAATGGGGATGCCGCCAGTCATATCACCATCTTCCTCCAACAATGAACCGTTGTTGATCTGAATAGCGGATGGATGGAACCATGCCTGAGGTTTGACAAGGGTCCAAGTCTGAGCTGCAGTGACGAAGGCATATGCATTGAGTTGGCCATAACCGTATTTATAGCTGAAGAGTCTTCCAGATGCCGTTTTCTCCCAATCTGGGTCATCTGGGTTAATGATTTGGGCGGTTCGCACACAAATGTGTTGAATGTCGCGCCAGGTCAAATCAGGTCTTCTCAATAGGTGTTTATTAATTACGGATCAGAGCAGTATGGAAGGAGACACACCGTACTGAAAGAGCAAGGGAAAATACGCCAGCAGCATTCGGGGCAGCAGCTGATGTCCCTCCATGGGAAGTTGTGCATCTATTCTCCCCAACGTCAGTAGTAACCTAGACACTCCGATGAACCAAGGTGAGGCTGCTGAGTGACAATACCCACAATGCTCTTTCCGCTCCCAGAGCTATAAGCAACGATCATGTTTGCTGCACAAGACTCCGAGTAGTAAGGGTGCAGACCCTTGTAATCCACTGCAGCTACGGTCACGGAATATATACTGTTTGTGTAGCCGTCGAAGTTACATTGGTCTCCATAAAATGCACCGTTGCCACTGGCAAAGACGAAGACGGAACCTTTTCCACCTCTGCCGTTCTGTATCCCATTGATGACAGCTTTTTGGATGATGTAGCCAGGTGCTTCCATCGACTGGCCGTCATCAGGTGGCCCCCAGCTGCAGCTGTATATCGAAACGTCATGGAAACCATAGTTGAGAGCGGCTGCCTCATCGACATCAGTGATCGGACCGGAAAGTATGCGGACGCCAGCAACTTTGGATCCGTAAGCTAGGCCGACTCCACAGACATCATTTTTCACGGCCCCTATTTGGCCCGCGCAACGCGTACCGTGGCGATCATCTGAAAGAGTAGGAGTCGGAAGCTCGGTATGGTGATTAAAGTCGTAAGAGTGCTCAGCGTCCTGGACGTCGAGTAAGCAGCAGAACTAGGACGGCTACAAATAACGCACAAAATTTTCTGCCAAGTCCGTGCTGTTGTAATCTAGCCCGTCATCTACGACGGAAGTGATAATGCCTTGTCCCGTTATGCCCATTTCCCAAAGGCCAGTGACATTCATCATGTGTTCTGGAAATTCCTCGTTGATGATATGCCATTGCGAAGGAAACAGGGGGTCAGAGATGTCAAGAGAGGCAGCGACAGCGGCAGATGAGTTTGGGTTCTGATCGATTGGGGGTGGGGCCCTATATATAAGAGAGTCGTCACGTTTGGTGCGCTGGCGGGGGATCTGTTCTGCGAAGTAGTTGATGGAGGAAAGGACACGACGGCTGCGCTGGTTGTCATCTGTGCGTGCCCAAAAAGGTGTTGTACGAGTAGCTGCACGGGTGCGAAGATTTGCCAAAGGCCCATTCTGAGACAATGCCAACGGTGTCTTGACCCTTCGAACGAGCCATGTGTTTTGAATTTCGCCTACTCGTTCCACAACTTCCACGCCCAGTTCACTGACACATTCGTCCAACGAGGCGCCAGCATAGAGGTTGTGCTCCAGAACAAAATAATCGTGAGTGGAATAGGATCGCTTGGCTGGTAAGGAAGAACGACATCTCTGCACAAGAAGTGTCAGTACAGAAAGCCAAAATAGGAGGAAGAGATGCATTTCCTCGCAACTTGCGCGAGCAGAACAGGTGGCAGTTCAGTGATTCCCTGAGTGCATGCGACGTGGTCACGTGCTTCATTATCTTGAGGGGTTGTGCTTAACCCATTGCCACCTGGCTCGCCCATGTCAGCTAGAAAGACGGGACAAGCAAGTTCTTTTCACGCGTATTCCCACAGAAAACGCGAACGCTCGAGCTCCAAAGCTGATTCTCAAGTTTCTGAACGTGGCTCCACCTCTGGAGTTCCGCATAAAAGAAGGAAGGGGCAATGCCTGCCAGTATCAGACGATGTGAGCCCTCCATCGCACTTCCCGTGTTCACTTCCTGTTTCCCTGTGTAGAGCGACGATGACGGCTCTAGTGAATATATAGCAGCCGTCAGAGGAACGCCTCTGGCACTCAATCCACCCCAAGGTAAGTTTCCAGTGGCACAGACCGACTTGTTCCACGTTTCTGACTCCTCAACCTGCGTAGAGCACCTATATTACATGGAGAACGAGCAAGAGTTCACTGAGGATGCCGACTTTCAAGTTATTGGCGAGACTGATCCTCCTGAGGACGTAGATTCTGAAGAAGAGGATGGTGTTCCAATTCGTGTGCTCACTGACTTTGCTATCTACGAAGTAACCACGCAACGCCTCGTACCTATTGCAGAACTCCTTTCGGTCAACCATGGCACGGCAAGCTCATATGCCGCTTCTGGATGTGTTAAGGCTTGGATCGATGACAACTGGCTCACCGACAGTAATGAAGATGCAGAAGCGGAAGATGACCATACGTCCGAGTCGCATGATGATCTTTCTCAGCGCGTGAGACTGTCATGTATCAAGAAATTTACGCTGCATGATATGAAGAAGCAAGGCCGCGGACTCGATAGGCATGGTACTTTTACTGCTAGACAACGTCCATTGACCTTTCTCCAGCAAATTATACATCCTTTCTCAGCATGCTTGGTATATTTTGGACATGCCATCTTCGGACTACAAGCCTTTCTATATTGGTTTTTGGCTCAAGCACCGCATCCTTCACCTTCTCGTTACTGCAGTTATGGAATATCCCAGGTTTCAGTACAAGGAATTTTTAAAGTTGTTGAAAGTTACTCCCGACTCGCCAGATGATGTGTTTGTTACCCTTCGAATGCTCGGTCGCAGTATCACTGAAGAGGATGTGCAAGATGACGATGTCGTGAGTTGCCGCACTCCCGTCTTTCTTCTCTCTGCCCACATTTACTAGAAGTCGTATCTCCTCGCTATGTTGGAAGAGCTCCGTGAAGATGAACGCATCAACATCCGCAGGGCACCTGTCATACGATCCCTTTTAGGCCAGGAGGTGTCTTACGAGATGCAAGACAGCGATACCCATCGGAAACGCACGTCACGCAGCCCCGCGTGGACCCCGCATGGTCATACTTCAGCGAATGTCGAGTTGCAAGTCCTGGAGCACCGTAACAAGACCGTGGTTACACCGACAGTTGGGCGGATCGCAGAAATATTCTTTTCGAAGAATATCAGGGTTTCTGGCAACGCTCTGTCAGACTGTGTTGAAACCGAAAAAAATGCAAGTGACATTGGACCAATCGTGCATTTGACGAATCCAGACACAGTTAAGTGGCTGGAACCTGCGGCTTATCCAGGCCATTACTTATCTGTCCTCGTTGATGGAGTCACATACTCGGTATGTATCTATTGCCTCCCTCGGACCCTGACTTATGCACCCTTGAGGTCGGTGATACTGTAATGGTGGAACCTGGCACCGATGAAAACAAAGCTCGTGTGAAAAACTTTTCACATGACACGTCTCACTCTACCAACTCATTGGCAAATACACGTTGGTCAGTCTTCGTTTACTGTTAACCTCTCGACTCAGTACACTGACGTGATCCAGGTTCTGCCGCATCCGATATCTTTTCCAAGACAAGACAGGGAAGAAACGGTTTCATGCACAATGGCTAACCCATTCTTCGAAAACTCTGCTCCAGGAAGTTGGCCACCCCCAGGCATTGTTCCTTATACTGAACGAGTGCGAAGACATTGACATCGATGCCATCTGTCAGATGTGTAATGTCCAAGAAGTTGACCATGATGCGCATGAGCCAAATGAAGGAAATATGGAAGAGAACGACTTCCATTGCCGGTAGGTCATTAATATAGTCTTGCGCTTCAAGAAACTCCTCACATTAGGTCAGGTTGGCCTTTAATAGTACCGATGCATCATTCACCGCCCTCTCCGCTGAACAAATATCTCATGCGCTGGCCCATTGTGACGAGCATCAACAATGCCTCTCATGTGGACTTCAAGCCATGCAACTAAGCATCACTCGTGCTCGTGCACTTCCTGATGGAGGCTTTGTTCAACACGAGTTTTCTTACCATCTTCAAGACTTTGTCTACATTAAGAACCATGAACCACATTCAGTCTACATCATTGGTCAAATTCTGAACATTGACACAATGACAGTAGAAATTGAAGTGACAGTACAACTCTTTGGGCACTATGATGATGTTGTGAGGCGAGTTCACAGTGGTGGAAGGGAGCTAACTTCATATGATGATGTATGTCTTTGTTTCAGTTTCTTTTGATTTGCTAACACATTGAGTTGCAGCGCTGCATCTTCATGACACATGAAGTGCAAACAGTTCATGCCAATGACCTTGAAGGCATCTGTTATGTTATTTGTTCCTCTGACAGTGAATCTATTGATGAATGGGTCAAGAGGGATGACCATTACTTTGTAAATCAGGCTGCATCAGGCCCAGATGTCCAGTCACTTGATGAACTCCATGAGTGGCCAAAAGAACAATTCCAGGACTGCAGGATATGCAGACAGGACCATGATGATACAATCAGGTATCAGAGTGAGCTGTTACAGAGACATGGTCAGTTGCGTGGTATGGAACTATTTAGTGGTAAGCTGTGATTCCATTTGTGATTGCTTGTGTTTCATAAGTTCTTGTTCTGCAGGTGCAGGTGGCCTTGGAACTGGGCTTGATCTGTCAGGTTTTGTAGAGACCAGATGGGCTATTGAATTTTCCCCCAGTGCAGCTCAGACATACCAGTCAGTTGTTTCTTCATTTGTCATGTGCAATTTGATTGTTTCACTTGTTCAGATGCAATCATCCAGGAACTATTGTTTATAATCAGTGCACAAACCTCTGCCTTCAATATGCTATTGACACCCAAGATGGAAAACCTACTAAGCCCTTATTCTCAATAGGTGACAAGAAACAGCTGCCCCCAATGCCAAAGCAGGGTGAAGTGGACTTCATTTTTGGGGGTGCATTTCCTTGATTATTGAATTTGGTACATGCTCAGTCAAATGCAGGGCCTCCTTGTCAGAGCTTCTCTTTGATGAATCACAACAAAGTAAGTTCACAACTGTTGTACATGATATGTTCAAGTGATGTGTATGATCTGCTGAAGAAGGATGATGATATCCGGTAAGTGATCATTTTTTCCAATGTGCAATTCCATGCATCTCATGAAATCATGCAGGAGCACACTTATTTGTAACATGTTGTCATATGTTGAATTTTATCGGCCAATGTACCTTCTTCTGGAGAATGTCTACGGTTTATTGGTCCATGCACTCAAGCCTTCTGAAAAAGACCAAGTGCAACTGGCCGTGGTGAAGTTCATCCAGCGGGCTCTGGTTGCTATTGGGTAAGCATTGAAATCCTGTCATGCGAGCTCTCACTTAATAGTACTATGGTACAGTTATCAATCACGCTTTACTGTGCTGCAAGCTGCTCAGTTTGGTGTGCCACAGGGTCGACGAAGGGTAATCTTTTGGGGCGCCCGGCAAGATGTGGTCCTCCCCGAGTGGCCACTGCCTACGCATTGCTCGCCATCGAAAACGTACCGAGTCCAGTTGCCATTTGGATCCTTGCCACCAGTGGTACGGAACAAGAATAATGACGACGGTCGAGATGATGATAGATCGGCACCGCTACACTTCGTTACTATCAGTGAAGCTATTGGAGACTTGGTATGGGACTTTGAATATCTGCATTCTATTTTCTTACTGGTTTCAACCATCTACTAGCCTCCTTTTGACTGGTAAATATACGGTCACAGTGGTGATAGTGTCTGACAGTGTATGAACAGGGTCAATCCGCATGAGATCATTCCGATTTCGTCGAGGGACAAGAAGATGGTGAAGCAGCGTGAGAAGGATGGGATCCCATCCTTTGATGCGCTCGATTCACCTTCCGCAAAGTCGCCATGGGTTGGCTACGTACGACCGCGGAAGTATCATATAGAGCCACTCAGCAGATACCAAAAGTGGATGCGACAATACCGTGATGGAGGGAACAATACTAGCCTTTCATACCACTATTCAAGGCGGTTCCGTGAAAATGTGCTCGAGCGGTAAGACTATCCTCTGATAAGTACCTTCACTATGTTTGCTGACTTCCATGGAGTGTATGCACTATTCCAATGGAAGCTGGTGCTAATCATTTTGGTTCGTGGAGTTATAGCTATTCCACGATATGACCTCAAAGTTCTCCGCTCGTCAGATCTTCCAAAAATATTGCAAATGGGACTGGCGAAGGGCAGGTCTGCCGAAACAAGATACAGAAGTGAGAATTCCCTACTTCAATGATGTGCACGGTGGTCATGTATCAACGACTAACAGACCTCTATCGACGATTGGCTGAGAATGGTCTCTTCGCCACCACACTGACCAATGTCCTTCCTAACAACAAATCTGGTGCAGTTTTACATCCAAATGTAAGATTGAATCAGTTGCATTTAGGCCGTGTATTGACCACTGCTACTTAGCAAAACCGCATTTTGACGGTTCGAGAATGTGCACGTGCCCAAGGGTTCCCGGACTATTATCAATTCATCTCTGTCAACGAGTCTCCCAGGAAAGTATTAGAAGACGTGGGTTTCTATCATTCAGCAGTAAATGATGGTCAGTGCTAACGTCGATGCAGCAACTTCGTCAGATTGGAAACGCTGTACCTATTCCATTCGCGTATGCATTAGGGAAGTCACTTGGTCGGGCGCTGCTGAAAATGTGGGAGGAGAAAGGGCGGGAAGGAAGCCCTGAACTTTGAAGCTAATTGGATTCCCGACGAAACAAGAGGACTGTCGGTCTTTAATGCGTTCGATCCCACCCCCTAATTGAGGCCTAGACTTGTACTGCGTACCGGAATCGTTATGATCCAGTTGATAACATTCCTACATACCATGAAAACACAAGCGTATAGAAATACCCAAGTACACTGTTGTGCATTAGTAATGGAGAATGGCAGGAATGAGTGTTCGTGCATGTCGGGTATTCAGCGGAAGGGGTATCCCGGTGATGAGAAAATTGTACAGTGTCTCCTATGACAATAGCCTGTGGGTGCTGCAATTCCTCGGTAGCGGGCGGTGTGGAATACGCTGCGACGAAGCAGCACTAAGTGCCGAGGTGCATCTGGCAAGCTCGGCTCTCCGCAGCTCCTCGTCGATGCGCCACATGCCCTGGACAAACGCGTCGCGATCAAGGGCCCCAGTCTCCCGTGGATCGCATTCATTCCTACACAAGGGAGCGCATCAGGGGGAGATCTCAATTGTTAGACGGCAGTTCTCACCAGATGTCCCTCAGTTTCCGACGATCGAGACGAGAAGTTTTCCATATGTACTTGACGATATGCCCATTGAGTTTGTCTTCTACACGAACGGGTTCATCTTCCCCGTCACTATCGCCCTCAGGTTCACGTCCCTTCTTATTTTCGGACAATGCTGAGTGATCCTCTGGTTGCGTGAGCAGGTCCAACGAAAGCCCTCTCCAACCAGCTGCCTGTCTTGCCTTCTTCGGTTGCGAGAGAGATGGAAGGTTCTTCAGGCACTGTTGCTCGGACTGCCGTTGTCCCAAAACAGCACTAGCAAACAGGGTCTCGTACCGAGTGCGAGTAGCAGGAGGGACAGGCGTAGGACGGTGGAGAGGTGACACCTTAAAGTTTGCTCCCACTGTGCTGTTGTGAGTGCTGACGCTGGTTCTGGAAGTAGTGCTGAGGATAGAGGAACGATCTGACGCGGATGCTGACGCGGATGTGAGGGATGTTCGTGAAGATGGGGGTCGAGGTCGTGGAAGAGACGGTGGAGGTGGAGGTGGGCGACGTGCCTTTACAGTGGTAATGGTTGAAGAGGATGCTGCAGACGTGGATCGAACCGAAGGCCGATGTAGTATGGGTGGCCCGGCCTTTGTTACTCTTGCATCAGGTTTCGGAGTGGCCTGCGGGACCGGTCCCCAGCGGAAATGTGTCGGAACTGACGGTCCGACACTGGATGTAGTCAATATCTCCTCGAAGGAATCAGTGATACTTGCGGAATCCATATCTGCAACGCTCCTGCCATCCTGATCATGTGGCGAAGAATTTCGTTCATTATGGATTTCCATATTTATTCCGTCAGAAGAAAGTGAGATTGAATGAAACGATGAAATAGACGATGTCGGTGCATGGCTGATGCGGGTGCCGAATTTATGCGCAGCGGGAGGATACGTGTGTTCAATGGCTAGTCCGGAGAAGCCTGGGGGACGCAACGTGGCATTCGAATCGCTGTCAACTGATAGTGCACGGGAAACAGGACTACCATCAGCTGAGGTGGAGGAAGGTTTGCGCGGTGGGAGCGGTGGACGAGGTTTCGGCGGTGATTCAAGATTGATAAGTGGGGTCGACGCATTACGGGCCCTAAAGTGGACCTTGCTGGACTCGAGGGTATTTGGAAACGGGGCACTACTGTTGCTAGCTGCCTGACAGAGAGTTGGTGAACCACCGAATGGCCCGTCCTCTACTACCCAATCCCTCAAGTCAATCAATGACGTTTTTCGACAAACAGTGGGCGACGGAGAACTTGACCCGCTATAAGAAATGGCCGCTGGAAATGGGGCGATGGGTTGTAACGTGTTCACCGAAGGCGAATGAGGCGAGTCGAGGAGGTTATTTGCCCCCTGCCTTGGCCTGCGTGACGCCGGCGGTGATGAGCTTATTGTCGCTGATTTCGTTGGCGGTGAGGAAGGCGACTGAGACACCGCTAGTGCCTCAAAAGCCTTGATTCTCGATTGAAGTGACGCGGAGGGCATGACTGAGTTGAAAGAGACTCGCTATTGGCTTTCCTCGTCATCTTGGACCTCCGGCCGAAAACCCACCTTTTTCGGAAACCCTCCGACACTCTCAAGACAAGCTCGACATGTCTGCCTCCAGCAGGAAACTTGAAGATGATCTCTATGCAGTTGCAGGTTGGCCTTGTGGCTCTTCAAGACAGACGTGTCTGACTTTGCTTAGATTTCTGTCTTATTCCGATGGGCACAGGCGATTCATCAGTGGGCTCATTGGCAGTTCAATGCCGTTTAGAATTTCATGATCCTCGCTAGGTTGCAGAGTACATTGCGGAATGTCAAACAATCCTCGAGAAATCTGGTTTGACATTCAAGGTTGGTATTTATTATTACCCAGTGTTCATATCTGAGCCATTGCTGGTACATAGATGCAGTATGTACTACTGAACTTGTCATGCTCGTGATAGGACTGACTACTTGGGTTCTTCCCCAGTGGATACGGGACAAACCTAGGTTCGCATTTATCTCTGACTGTCCTCTGTGATAACACGACAGGTGATCAGAGGGCCCCTGGGGCCAAGTATCCCGGGCCATTCATGACTGCCACGATGCTGTGCATGCTCTAGGGGCGCCTCGCGTTGCCACAGACATCCGCATCGGCACACGTACAGATCGCGAAGTCATCCCTGGTGAAGGCAACGATCACAAGGTTCGTCGCGTCGAGGAGATCTTGGCAAGGAAAAACAGGCAAGGTTGCCTTGAAGCTGCAATACAGACTTAGGGCAGACATGTATTATGAACACAAGTAACGTACAAATAGGGCGGGATGATGACTTCTAGTCAGATCACAGGGACAGGTTTGGGCCCCTTCGCAGTATAAATTTGTGTCAGTAAGCCAACTACACCCCCACTCTCTAGATCCTCTTCTTCACTGAGTCCCTCCTGATGGGGCTCATACGGCATTGCTCGCTCAGCATCCCCATCTACATAAGAATCATCACCTAGCCCGCTCCCTACTCCTCTCAAAAGATGATCATCGTGGATGGAAGGTAATGCCTGAGGTTGAACGCTTCCTTGCGAGTCCCCTAATACTGCGGTCTGTGCTAATCCCATACTTTGGCTCGTCGATGCTCCCCCGACAACGGATGGCCAAATTGTCGGTGATCCCACTCCCCCCCCACCAGTAAACATGCTCATTGCTCCGGTGTGGTGCCTGCGTCGAAGAGCAGCGTGTTGACTCTGGAAGAGGGCGCGATCATATTCTTGAGTACGGTCAAGATCCTTACTATCGTTGGAAAGAGCAATGGGGTCCGGATGTGCCTTAGAGGCTGCCATAGCTCGGCGGCGTGCACTTAGATCCGCCATGCGTGTCAAATACAACGACCCCGTTGGGTCAGTGGGATTCCAGTCAGGATTGGCAGCCTGCACAGCAATTCTTAGTCTTTATTCTCCAGATGAATGAACAACAAACTTTGAAATTAAGGAAACTCTTCTCCATTTTTCCTTCTCGTGAAAGCATTCTCTCGTCGCGAATCTTGGTAGGTGCGCCAAACTACCACAGTGATGCTCAGTGGCTGCCGTGAAAATCCAAGCTTAACTAACCTTGACATTACCATGACGCTTGAAGTCGAATTCTGCGAAACTACACACATAACCCCGCCCTGGGACCCACACGGTGAAGTCGTGGAAGAAATCAACGAGAGCAGGAGCGCATGGTGGTAGTGAAAACCAAAGGACGAAAGGGGTCGTAACGACTGAAACAATCTCCTGTGCGAATGTAACAACCTTCATCGCAAATAGCTCTCCGAATTCTTGGTGAACCTGTTGAAAAGCCTTGTATGAACAACAAGGTGGTGCACAAATAAAAGCATAATACCTTTTTCGAATGCAGTTGATCTTTCCATTCATCTGGCATATAATGAGTGTATTCAATCACTTCTGTCATGAGTAGCTCTGGGTCGAATACCCTGTTGTCTTCTGGTATCATTCCCCGGACAGCTGCGAGGATCGATCCAAAAACTCCAAGGTAGAACAAAACAGTACGATGAGGAGTGATTTCAAAGTGAAGTACCAAGTCCGGATCGATAACTGATGCAAGAACGAGGACAGCAGCAAAAGAACCTGCAATAAAGGCTACAAAACTATACAAACACTTAATCCAAAGCAACTCAGTGATAAAACCGAAGACCAACCGCATGATGATAGTCATTTTTTCGTTGGGAAACTGTCCGATATACATGCTTGACAAGGGATATGACTCGTCTAGGCGACGAGTGAAAATATGGGGTAGCTCATTGAACTCCCGGAATTTCCACTGAGCATATGGCGTGTACCGCCGGCCGCCGATCGAAGACGGATTCTTGTGATATTCCTGGTACAATGAAAGAGATTGAGCCGATGTACAGTAGCTGTGTAATAAACTGACCTCAAAATAACGGAAGAAGGAGTACATAATCATGTACAAAATGATGAACGGGGCAAAGATGGCATTGAGGATACCCATAAAAATAAAGCGTCGTCGTAAGCTACCAAACCCCTCCAATGGTCAGTATTAAGTGACATTTTTGAACACACGTACCCATCAATAAGTACCGCACGGTGCTTGTTTTTCAGAAAAACCTTCCTCACGTGTCCCTGCTGATTGAACAAATACTCCATCAAGCAAAATCTCAAATTCCATTCTAGTACCCGCGTCAACGTCTGCCCTTTACCATTGGAATTGCCTCGGTAGAGTATCCGCTTAAAAGCAGGCGGGAGAGGAACATGCAAGTCTAGTAAGTCCTTGTTGAATAACGCAATGAGGTAGTTTTCTTGTCGCATGATGCGATTGGCAATATCGTGCGCGTCTAAAGATGCTGTGACAGGACTTGCAGGGCTGTTACTAGATACCGAGGAGATGGCTGTGATCGGATTTTCTTCGCGAATGGTGCTTATCTTCCGTACAACTTCAGGCCACGAAATCGTTTGAATATCGGCCTAAGGATCAGGTTTCCATTTCAACGTCGGTGACACGGCTACGACTGATGAACGTACGTCTGGAATGCGCAGCAAATGCGTGTAGAAGCTATACATGTCCACTAGGCGTATGACTTCGAATACAAACGCTACGATTTGCCAGATGTAGACCGCAATGAAGAGCAAGAAGAACAACAGGGTGAAGCCGGAAAATCTGCTTACAAGTTAATTCGACAGGCTGTCTTCCACAAAAAAATGTACTTACTTGGAAACACAGCGATCGACAATTACATCCGAAAGACGTGTCACCTGGTCTCGCGTCAATAGACTATAATCAACACACCCCAACAAGAATGTCGAAAATCCAATGACAAAGCCCACTGTCCTACGTTGCCTGGAGTCAGCTTTGCAAGAACAAGAACGCAATATTGACTGACAGGAGATTCAGGCCACGTGTTAGGGCAATAGGATATATCCCCTTTCCCTCGTAGTATGTATAAACCTCTTGTAGAAAAGCATCGAGATTATACACATTAACCCAGTTCCATAGCGCGCGTTCGCGTGCGTCGAGTCCGTGCATGGGCTTCGGAGAAGGTCGTTGTTGTGGTAAAGTCTGTGTGACTACGTCGCCATCCAATTCCGATGGCAGAGGTGGAAGCATCTCGTGGGTGTGAACAGTCTCCTGTGGTACAGACCTCGCGGAGGTAGAGTAAAGATGTTGGGAGCGGCCCTTTCCCTTGGAAGAGTGTACGACATTGGGCAGCGACGAAGGCTTGCGAGTCGCCTCTATCATGAAGCTTTGTGGCACCTCGTCATCATCAGAGTCTTGGTAGGAAGTATCCTCTTGGCGGATATTTGGCCGCAGTAATCCCACTCCTTGTGCAACCTTGCGTTTGTCATGCGACTTGGAGCTAAACGTGCTCTCTTGCATCGCGTGGCCAGCTTCAATATCCCGTTCTTCATTCTCGATTTCCTCTTCCTCAGCCAAGGATTGGTTAGCTTGCATATATCCATCGTTTGTTCGTCCCAGTGGATTGAGAATGTGAAGGAAAGACCGAGGATCTGATGAACCACCACCAGGGGTGTAAGTAGAACGGGACGCGTGTGTACTTCTTGCCACTTGACGGCGAGGCGTTGAGGCAGACATCAAGGTACAGGATCCCTTGTTGTGAACTTCGGGTTTGTCTAAGGGAAAGTCAAATTGGAAGTCGGCTCAAGAGGTTGGATGTCCTACATACACTTCCGCTGTCGATGGTGTTCACAAGCAGTCCACGCACACACCCATAAACGGCATATTCAAGTGATACAATACACAAAACGCTGCATAACATACATGTAGCTAATACTCCTACTATTTTTTGCGCCCTCAAGTTGACTTGGCAACGATGTCCAAACTACTGGCTGCCCTCATCACAGCCTTTAGACCAGAGGCAGTGATGTCAGAGTCACTTCCGACGCCCCAGATAGCCTGCTTTTTTGGCCGTCCCTCTACCTCGTAAACCAATTCGACGAATGAAACCGCTGCCACCTCTGCACCCTCGCCAACCGAGTGCTCGGAATATTCTCTAATTGTCAAGGCACCTTGGATCTGCGAATGGAGAGCCGCTACGGCCGCCGACAGAGGGCCATTGCCTTCGCCTGTGACATGGCGGACGTCGCCGTCGACACGCATCTCGAGAGCTATTTTGAGACGACTAATATCAGCTGACTTGTCGAGGGTAAAAGACAACAGCTCGAAGAACGTTGGCCGCGGAACGTCGTATCCATATGTCTCCTTGAATAACTGTGTAACGTTGTCATATGATATCTGACCCCCTGACTTCAAGCCCGCACGCTGTACAACCTCAAAGAATGAAGCTTGCAAGCGACGGGGTAATTGTAACCCCAGAGAATTAACAATGACATCCGCTATGTCAGGTAGTCCTGACAATGAACCAAAGCCGACGCTTAGTTTCAGTTCAGGCAGAACACGATCACCAATAGCGCTATTCACAGCGCTCAGCACGGCCCGCAGACCAGAAGCAGTGATGTCAGAGTCAACCCCTACACCCCACCAAAATTGTGAGGAGTCGCGAGCGACTAACTCGATGTAGGACGCGGCCTTGGCACTTTGACCATCCCCTATCCGGTGTTCAGTGTACTCGCGAAGAGCAAGGTCGACATCCAGGTGAGCACGAAGAGCGTGAAGAAGCGCAGATATAGGGCCATTTCCATCGCCACGAATAACACGCGAGACGCCATCGACTGAGATGGTACCATCGAAACGACGGTGTTCATCACGGATCTCATCTTGATCTTGGTCCAAGGGGCTCGGCGATGGCTCTGTGGTGATATTGAAGGACTTCAAAGCTAGCCTTCCTTCATATTTGAGTGCGCCGAAGTGATATGTTTGTCTGAACGCAGTGGTAATATCCTCCACCCTCATTTCTCGTGCCTCGCGGTCAGCGATAGCCTGAATGACTTGATAAAAGGCGATCTGCATTTTGCGGGGAAGGTCGAGGCCGAGGTGTTCTTTGACAAGATATGCGATACCGCCTTTACCAGATTGTGAATTAACGCGAATCACTGCCTCGTACGTGCAGCCTAGGTCAGCTGGGTCGATAGGGAGGTATGGCATACTCCACATTTGCGGCTTGCCGTTGGCAGAGTTCTGCGCGTGACGTTGTTTCTGCCCCTCGAAACCTTTTTTAATAGCGTCCTGGTGGGAACCAGAAAATGCCGTGAAAACAAGCTCGCCGGCATAAGGATGGCGCGGATGGACAGGCAAGTCATTGCATTGCGTCACAATGTCAATGATCCCCTGGAGGTCGCTGAAATCCAGATGAGGCTTGATGCCCTGCGTGTACAAATTAAGCGCAAGGTTGACAAGGTCGACGTTTCCTGTCCGTTCACCATTCCCAAACAGGCAACCTTCGATGCGGTCCGCTCCAGCAAGGACAGCGAGCTCGGCCGCTGCGATACCCGTGCCTATCTGAACGTTAGGAAGCTGAACTTGCTGGAATAGTACAACGTACCTCGGTCATTGTGAGGGTGTAAGCTGACAACGACCTTCTCACGTTCAGAGATGTGCGTGCAGAAATATTCGATCTAAAGATATCTTTTGAGAAACCCAAACACCGTTCTATCATGTAAATCTCACCTGGTCGGCGTAGTGATTGGGAGGGGCTACCTCTACTGTTGCAGGGAGGTTGAAGATAATTCTGTCATCTCCAATGTCCGCCTTTCCCCACGCATCTTTGACCGCCTCGCAAATGGCAACAGAGAACTCGACCTCGGTCTGAGAGAATGTCTCTGGGCTATACTCGTATCGAAACTTGGTATCATGAGAAACAGCGTATTGGTTTGAGAGGTCGCGAACGAGAGCTGTGTGTCGCGCTGCAAGCTCTATCGTCTGCTCTTGTGAGTTCTGAAAGACGACATCGCGGAACAAAGCACACGTTGCGTTGTACATGTGGATAATGACATGTTTTGCGCCCTCGACGGCCTCAAATGTGCGCCGTATAAGGTCCTCACGAGCTGGAGTCAAAACCTACACCAACGAGGGTGAGATTCAAAAACACTGATTGCATGGCAGCTTTGCATACCTGAATCCAGACATCGTCGGGGATTTCGTTGTGCTCTATCAGGTAGCGGACGAAGTTGAAGTCAGTATCACTGGCAGCAGGGTATGCTATTTCGATCTCTTTGAAACCACACTTGACAAGCAGTCTGAAGAAGGTAAGCTTTTGATCTGCAGTCATGGGGTTCGCCAGGGCCTGATTTCCATCACGCAGATCGGTGGACAACCAAATGGGAGCCTTTCTGAAAGTACTAGAGGGCCACTTGCGACTTTCCAGTTGAAGGGGGATGTACGACTTGTACTTGTGAGAAGGATCGATGCTAGTGGCGAATGGATGTCAGGTTGGCAGCAGAATGGAGGAGGGTGAACGCACAGCATGCAACCCATGTCGGCCTATCGATTACCTAGTGCTTGACGATCTGGAAGAGCCAAATATTGAGTCAAGCTGCGTGTGTCGAAAAGATGAATCTGGATAGACTTTACTATAAGTGAGATCTGACATAGCAAGGTCGAGTCATTCCTCGACGCAAACAAAGCCTCAGCATTCATTGAACACCAATCGCAGGAAAGCAGTCTTCGGTTCATAAAATTTCAGGATCGTCCACAGATATCTGGTATGTACATATCACCAGCCTTGATTAGATATTGAAATTTGATATCAACAGGTTGATTGATCATTTTCCAGGCCACTGGTCACTTCTTCGCCCATTGTCATCGTCCAACATGTCGCTCACATTATCAACCAAAACCGCCCCATTTCCCTACGCTGCTATAGGGATCGCAGCTTACACACAGAAAGCAGAGCTTAATTTCGACGAGTCCGCTACTGGCATTTCGCTGGCTTTGGATGATCTTCAGTACACATTAGAAGACGAGATCGTAGCTGCCCTGGCCAAAGCGGGGAGATTAGATGGGGACAAATCGAAGGTACGCCGATGGACCCGTTGGAATTATCTATCCAATTAAACTGCTTGCCTCAGGAAGCGACATACTTTGCATTGGCGAAGATGCTACCTGCCGTCACGGGCGTTCCGGATATCCTCTCAGCCCTTGACTCCTTGGACGATCATCTCGCATATCGTACATTCCTTGTATTCAACTACATCACTGCAGCAGATTGGATGGTGTGGGGATCAATTAGAGGTAAGGATGATCTCTTCGATGCTCGATGCCCACTTTTCCTTTTTTATATAGCTGCGACCAAGGTATTAGGTCTGCTTAAAAATGGTCAACATTTCCACGTTCTTCGGTGGTTCTCTCACCTAGAAAGTCTCGAGTGCATTCAGGTCACACTCGCAGGCGTCACAGCTGCCAAGGCAAACAGGGCCCGCAATACCAAGACAGCCGCAAGTTTCGCGTTGGGCCTGCAAAACGCGAAAGAGGGCGAAGTAGTCACGCGCTTCCCACCGGAACCGAGCGGGTATTTGCACATCGGGCATGCTAAAGCCGCTCTGTTGAACCAGTACTTCGCAAAAATGTACAAGGGGAAGTTGATCGTTCGTTTCGACGACACAAACCCCACAAAAGAGAGGGTACCCGTTCATTGTAACACCCTACGTTACCTCAGGCTCATTTTCATGACCAGACCGAATTTGAAGAGACCATCCTCGAGGATTTGAAGCTGCTCAACATTCAGGGGGACAAGATCTCACACACGTCAGATTACTTTGACACGATTTACGATCTTGCAGTTCAGCTCATCACGGCAGGAAACGCCTACACCGATGACACGGAACAGACCCAGGCAGGTAGCCGTTTTCTGTGATGATATTGCCTAATACCATGTAGATGCGAGAGGAGCGTGGTAAGGGTGTCCCCTCCGTACATCGTGACGACCCGGTTGGCGAGAATCTGAAGCATTTTGCCGATATGAGAGCTGGCACACCAGAGGGAGTGCGCTGGTGTTTGCGCGCAAAAATCAGCATGGATGATCAAAACAAAGCACTTAGGGATCCCGTGATTTATCGGTGCAACCTAATTCCTCACCACAGGACAGGGTAAGTGGCGGGTTTTTGGTGCAGCTCACAATAAAAATGCATTCCAACAGGGACAAGTGGAAAATATACCCTACGTATGATTTTGCTTGCCCAATTGTAGACGCGATCGAGGGTGTTACACATGCTCTTCGAACCAATGAATATCGCGAGCGAAATGCGCAGTACTATTGGATGATCGAAGCTTTGGGTCTTCGTCACGTTCATATATGGGACTACAGGTTTGACACGATAGTTTAGTCCGGCGCCAGATATACTGATGACCATGCTGAAGCCGTTTGAACTTTATTTACACTCTCCTGTCCAAGCGCAAACTTCACTGGTTCGTGGAGAATAACCTTGTAGAAGGCTGGGATGATCCACGATTCCCTACCATTCGAGGTGGGTCAAGGTGCAAATATAGGACCACTGATAAATAAGACACCATGACCAGGCATCCGCCGCCGCGGCATGACCGTTCAGGCACTCTCGCAATTTATGCTTGCCCAAGGACCTTCTCAAGCTATTGTTTCATTGGAGTGGGATTCGATCTGGGCGATAAACAAGAAAGTAATTGATCCCATTGCGCCTAGATTCTGGGCTATCGCCAAGGACAGAATGTGCGTGATTCTTCGATGGCTCTAGGACATGTTCGCTCATTGGCCAACAGGGTTCCCATAAGGGTTAATGGTGGACCAGAGGTTCCAGAGGTGAAGAAGCTCCCTCGTCATAAGAAGAACCCAGAAGTCGGGGAGAAAAACACGGTGTATTCAAACCTCATTCTGGTCGAACAAAAAGATGCAGCGTCATTTGAGGACGGGGAAGAGGTACCATCGTGTAAATACCATGCAGCGTGTGGCTTACAGGTTGTATTTTGCAGATCACTCTTATGGACTGGGGGAATGCTATAGTCCATTCGAAGGAAACTGGTCCTAATTCTGACATAACCTCCCTTACGATGGACCTTCATCTCGAAGGAGATTTCCGGAAGACGAAGAAAAAAATAACATGGCTCGCACAAGCTACTGGCGAGCATCCGCCAGTAGAAATCAGACTCCTTGACTACGATTACCTTATCACGAAAAAGAAGCTGGAAGAAGAGGATGACGTGAAGGACTTCGTCACCCCCGTGTCCGAGTTCCGAGAGGATGCGTTGGCAGATGCAAATGTCACGACTCTCCAGAAAGGGGACGTCATCCAGTTTGAAAGAAAGGGGTACTTTATTTTCGACGGGGCCGCGGTGGACGGAAGATTAGAGTTCATCAAGATACCCGACGGACGCGCAGCAAATTTGGCAAGCAAGGCAGGAAAGAGCGCGGTCACTGGTGGGGCCCCCGTTCTTCCTCCCGACGGGATACCTTCCAGCATTGAACATTCCGAACATCAACCCGCCTCAAAGATGTACAGAATTGCAAATCTTTATGGTGAGGAAGATGTAAGCCTTGTCCCATCTACGAAAATGTACACTGTAAGGAGTGTGTATGAGTAAACGTCATGTATACTATCGCCTACCAGATACTTGGCCTCCCTGGATACTTGGCCAATTTCTAAAAACCAAACTATTTCCCTAGTAATAAATTTTCTGTACAGTCACAATTCATGATAAATGCACTCTTAAACCCCACAAAGTTGAATGACATGAATCTATGAAGTATTCGTTGAGATAGAAAAAACAGCGTGACGACAAGTAAAAATCACGCTGTGATGGCCATGCCGAGTACAGCCGAAGCGGAGCATGAATTCGAGTGCAGACTGAATTCAAGCCAGGTGCTCAGCTTACAATCACGCATGCTTTTCAAATCACTGTCGAGCCCAAGGACACAACCACGACTCTCTTGAAGACATCAAGGCACGAATGGCCGAAAATCCCGCTCTCGCTCTGAATCCTTGACTTTCCGCACTGTTTGGAGAAGCCCGCCGTGCAGCAAACGCGCCACAGCCACTCCACTGAGTCCACTCCAGCCAATGCAGCACGACACTGAGTCAAACCCACATCAGTAATCTGACAAAACTCTATCCGTGACTTTTACATACTTTCTGTACCTATTTTGGCATAGATAGTCAAATATGTACGGAAGGCGCAGAGACTTTTTTGAGTAGGTCCTTTGTCTATCCACAGTTGTTTTCCGTCTTTTTATGCTTTCGTGACTTCCATCTGACTGACTTATTGTCATTATTATACAATCCCTACCTTTCATGCAATTCCACCTAAACTTAGAAATAGCTTCACCGCATCACTCAGAAATGAATAGCACCATGGTCATCAATTGCAGCAAGAAACAATGTCAAGCAATTAAACGAGTGTAAAATGTACTAGCAGTCGCGGGATGAAACGATCGTGTGGAGGGAAGTGACTACTAACATGAAGTGAGAACGATTAAGAAAAATCGTAATGAGCGTGTTGGAGGGGAGCACACGGAAGGGTGCCGAAAAATATGCCGTAGAACGTGAATTGATGTGCGACCGGAGGGTGGAATAGTGAACGTCTGTTTGGTAAGATTCTGTCAAGTATGTCAGTAAACTGTGTAGACCACAAAATAAACCTACAAATGCTCATGCACTGATCAGCGGACATAGGGAGGTCCTCTGCTGTCGAGTCATCTTCCATGTAGTAATCCATGGCGGGAGTGATGAGGGCACCAGACATGGTGATAACTTCATTCAGTGCAGTGGGACTG